>ENA-UEPH01000073-UEPH01000073.1-human-gut-metagenome-genome-assembly--contig:-NODE-73-length-108806-cov-7.938167_pt1 | contig 108806 bp, 90 predicted proteins | sample MGYA00242891_ERZ507898 | MGnify/ENA primary metagenome ERZ507898 (study PRJEB26167, sample SAMN06115411) | human gut metagenome | host: Homo sapiens | place: China:Guizhou | collected 2014-10-15...
ATACTATCACTAGGAAGAGTAATAATGAGATCGGAGGTATATACGACGTGGATCAAAAAACTGTAACGAATGTGATCCTTGGAAAGGAGGTTGACTGCGTTCCGGCTGGATTTTGGTTTCATTTTCCGGCGGAACAGCACAGCGGTGACGCTGCGGTTCAGGCACACCTGGATTTGGCGAAAGCCATCGATCTGGACATGCTCAAGATCATGACGGAATCGCTGATGCCGTATGGCGATATCCGCTGTGCGGCGGACTGGAAGAAGCTGAAGCCCTTCACCCGGCAATCCCCGTTCATTGTGGAGCAGATTGATCTGATGAAGCGGGTGTGCGACAAGCTGGGCGACGACAAGGCGCTGCTGGCGACTGTGCATGGTGTGTGGGCTTCCATGTTCCATATTTTCAACGGCCCGGATTGCTATGAAGAGCGGCGCGATGCGTTGGCGGCAACGCTTCGGGAGGATCGGGATGCGTTCCGTCACGGACTGGATGTGGTGACGGACGGTCTGAGCCTGCTGATCGACGAAATGAAAACCACCGGCATTCACGGCTTCTACTACGCGGCGCTGGGCGGCGAGGCGAATATGCTGAGCCGGGAAGAATTTGACGAAGTCATTAAGCCTTGCGAGATTCGACTTTTGCGCGAGGCAAAGGATGAAAATCATTTCGTCATGCTGCACATGTGTAAGGATCATCTGGATTTGACCCGATATGCCGATTATCCCTGCGATGCGGTGAACTGGGGCATTTATTCGGATAACATCAGCCTGGAAGAGGGTAGAAAGCTGTTCGCCGGGAAAACGATTCTGGGCGGTCTGGATGACCGGGACGGTGTTCTGGTGCATGGCACGAAGGAACAGATTGAACGCAGGGTTGCCGAACTGATGGACGAAATGAAAGGCTATCCCTTTATTCTGGGCGCGGACTGCACCCTGCCGACGGATATTCCCTACGACAACATCCGTGCGGCGATTGAAGCGACGAGAAAACACGCACGCTAAACAGAAAGGAGCACAACAATGAAGAAGTTTTTGGCAGCAATGCTGGCGATGGCACTTTGTCTGGTGACCTTTGGTGCGCTTGCTCAGGCGTATGAACCCGATCGTACGGTGAAATATCCGGCTGGCAAACTGGTTATCTATGGCTACGGCAATCCGCAGGCATATGAAGAGCAGTTTAAGATGTGGTGCGCGATGCACCCGGAACAGACCGAAGGCGTTGAAATCGAGGTTGTGCAGTGCGAAGGCGCTGAGGACGTGCGCAAGAAGATTATGCTGACTTATCAGTCAGGCGCGTATGAAGATCTGCCGGATCTGATCGCGACGCAGGCTGCGACGCTCTACGCGATGGCGGATACCGGCATCGTGCTGGAAACGACGGATTACATGGATATGCTCAAGGATGATCTGCTCGACGGCGTTTGCGGCGACGTGACCGTGAAGGGCAAGATGTATGCGCTGCCGGTATCCTTCCGCCCGCAGATGCTCTATTACAACCAGAAGATTCTGGACGAATACAACATCGACAGCGCTCGCATGGATACCTTTGACGGCTGGATCGAGGTCGGCAAGGAACTGCGCGACAAGAGCGACGGCAAGGTTTTCCTGACCAGCATTTCGCCCAGCCAGAAGGCGTGGGGTTATGTCGGCCGCCGCGGTTTCTGGCCGCAGGCTGAGGCACACATCTTCGATGAAAACGGCAATGTCGTTTGGGGCGAGGATGCGGGCGTTCGTCAGGCGATGGAAACCCTGAATACCCTGCTCGACGAGAAACTCGTGCTGTTGACGCAGGTGCTTCAGCCGCCGATGTGGGATGCGACCCGTAACCATGAAATCGCTACGTTCTATGTTGGCGCTTTCTGGGATGAGTTCCTGGCGAAGAACGTGCCCGAAGAATCCGGCGAGTGGCGCCTGATGCCCGCTCCGACTTATGACAACGGTCTGCGCGGCGCACCTGTTACGGAGATGTTCGCCATCATCAACAAGCAGGGCGAAACCAAGTATGAGCAGCTGATTAAGGATTGCTGGTACGACTACATGTTCACCGCTGAGTTCCGCAACGCTTATGCGGATCTGATGGCTGAAAAGCAGATGCCGTGCTGGAACCCGCTCTCCAAGGAGCTGTCGGCGGACGCGTACTGGCAGCAGCCTGCGGAATACTACGGCGGCCAGTCCTTCAAGGGCGCGGAGACGGAAGGTCTTGTCAACAGCGCACCGAACATGGTGATCACGGGTTCGGATGTTGAAGCGGATCAGATCATCCGCGACGGCATCGATCGAATGATTGCCGGCGACTGGAACATGGAAGAAACCATTCAGAACATTGACGCCGAGCTGAAAGCCAAGATCGGCAAAGCCCAGTAAAACCCATGTGCGGGAGGGACGGCTCCCTCCCGCCTTTTTTTCTCAAACGATGAGGAGCCGCATCAACTGACCGCGTGTGCAACATGGATTCGGAAGGTCGGCGGCAGAGATACAGGCAGGCTCAGTCTGCAAGGGAAAGGGGATTCATGTGAAAAGGGTGAAAGCGGTTCGCTCATTTTTCCGCAAATACGGAAGCGCATATCTGTTTATCGCGCCATTCTTTATCCTGTTTTTCATCTTCCAGCTGTTTCCGATGATTTGGTCGGCTGTGCTGAGCTTTCACAGCTGGGATGGACTGGGAAAACAGAAATTCATTGGTTTGCAGAATTATCAGATGATTCTGCGCGACAGTGTATTCATTACCGGTTTTAAGAACACATTCTTCTATTGGGTGTTTGGTTTGGCGCTGACGCTTGTCCTCTCGATGGGGCTGGCGCTGCTGCTAAACAATCGCAGCCTCAAAGGGCGCGGCGTGTTTAAGTCGCTCACGTTTTTGCCATATGTCTGCGCGAGCGTCGCGATGGGTCTGATTTTTAACATGCTATTTGACTACAACGCCGGTTTGATTAACGAGTGCATTAAAGCGCTGGGCGGCGCTCCGGTGAAGTGGCTGACCAGCACGGAGATTTCCTGCATCCCGCCGCTTGTGCTCTATATCTTCCGCAGCGTGCCGTGGTATACCAATATCATCTATTCCGCTCTGCTCAATATCCCCGCCGAGCTTTATGAGGCGGCGACGGTTGACGGTGCGGGCCCTGTGGTCAGGTTTTTCCAGATCACCATTCCGGCGCTGGGCAACATTCTGGTGTTCTGCATGCTGACGCTTACGGTATCGGCGTGGCAGATTTTCACCGAGCCTTATCTGATGCCCGGACCGGCTTCGTCCAACATTTCCATTTCGCAGTATCTGTATAACAGCGCGTTCTCCATGTTTAAGATGGGCTATGCGTCGGCAATCGGATACATTTTGACGATGATTCTGCTGGTCTTCTCGCTGATTCAGTTCAGGCTGATGAAGCGTGCCGGCGAAGCGTAAAGGAGGGAAAACATATGCGAGTCAGAAAAAAGAAAATCACCGTGCAGCAGATTCTGGTTTATGCTGCGCTGTGTATCGCTGTGTTTCTCTCGATCTTTCCGATTTATTGGATGATCGTGGCGTCCCTCAAACCGGTGAGCGAAACGATGGCGGGTTTTGAATCGCTCAGAATCCATCATCTGACGTTGGAAAACTATCAGAAGGTGGACGCGGTTGTGCCGATGCTCAACCCGGTCATCAACAGCATGTTCACCATGACGATGGGTACGATTACGTCGCTGTTGTTCTGTTCGCTGGCGGGCTTTGCGTTTGCAAAATTCCGCTTTCCGGGCAGAGATCAGTTGTTCATGGTCGTGCTGCTGACGCTGTTCATTCCGCAGGAAGTCTGCGTGGTTCCGCTTTACAGCGTGATGCGCAAGCTGAAGCTGGTCAATTCGCTCTGGTCGCTGATTATTCCCCGTGCGGCAAGTGCGCTGGGTATCTTCTATATGCGCCAATACTGCATGGCCATTCCGAATGAGCTGATTGAAGCGTCGCGCATCGACGGCTGCTCCAGTCTGAAAATGTACACGAGAGTGGTTGTGCCGGTCATCAAACCGGCGATTGCCTCTTGGGCAGCGCTGACGATGATCTCCCGCTGGAACGATTTCTTCTTCCCGTTGATCTTCCTGCGCTCCCGCTCGAAGTATACGCTGATGGTCGTCATCTCGCTGCTGCCGGTTGGCGAAGGTCTGGCGACGCCGTGGCCGGTCATTCTGGCGGGCACGACGATTGCGGTTCTGCCGATTGTTATTCTCTATTTTGTGCTGCAAAAATTCCAAATTGCCGATTTGATGAGCGGTGCGGTGAAGGGATAAGTTGGAGAAAGAGCGAATTAGACAAAGATATATATATCATTTTGAATTTAGAGATGAAAGCCGTTCGGCTTGCGGGCTGACGGATGAGGTGAGGCAATGGATAAAGCGGCGACAATCAAATCCAGAATCGTTGAGGCGGTCATTCAGGATATTATCGACGGCAGATATTCCTCGAACGACATCATTACGGAAAAAGAACTCATCGAGCGGTTTAATGTCAGCAAGTCGCCAGTCCGAGATGCGCTCATCGAGTTGTGCGCAAACGAAGTGCTGAAGAATATTCCGCGATACGGTTACCAGATCGTCCATATTGGGCGGGAAAAGATGCACGAAATGATGGAGTTTCGCTTTATTCTGGAATCGTATTGTCTGCGCAAATCTATTCGCTATGTGACTCCGCAAAATATCGAAAGGCTCGAACAACTGGAACGCGAGGTTCAAGCCGATATTCAGAACAATCCGGATTATCCGGTAACGGCGCATTGGAAAAACAATATGGAATTTCATCTTCTGCTTGCCAGCATTGCCAGAAACAAATACGTTTACAGCGAGCTGCAGCGGACAATGAACGTGCAGATGCGCGGCTATGCGCAGTATTTCAGGGAGCATGAAGGTGAAGAATGCAAGGTACTCAACATGACCTGCCATACCAGCATTGTGGAGGCGCTCAAGAGGGGCAACGTGGAGCAGGCGATTGAGGGACTGCGCGTGGACTTGGGAAAAATAGACCTGTATAACCAATATCCGATGATTAAAACCTGATTTATCAATGGAGGATTTGAAAAATGAGTGCCATCGAACGTTTGCTTGAAGCGCTGGACAGTCAGATCGACGCGGCGCTGATCGTTTCAGATGCGAATCGGTTCTATTTCACGGGCTTTCCGTCTTCGGCGGGCACGCTGCTTATCACCCGTGAGCAGAGCTATTTTATCGTCGATTTCCGTTATATTGAAATCGCGAAAAAGACCATTCAAAACTGCGAGGTTATTTTGCAGGGAAACCTGACAGAACAGCTCAACGAGCTGATCGCCCGGCATCAGGTTCGCACGCTGGGGATCGAGGCGGCAACGCTGTCCCTTGCGGCGTATCAGCGCTTCGCCGGAACGCTGAATACGCAGGTGCTTGCCGACAGCCGCCTCTCCGATGCGATTGAGGCGATTCGCGCCATTAAGACGAAGGAAGAGCAGGATGCCCTGCGCAGTGCGCAGATCATGACGGATCGCGCATTCTCGTTCATCATCAACCATATCCACCCCGGCGTGACCGAGCAGGATATCATTTTGAACATGGGCGCGTTTATGGAGCGCTTGGGCAGCGAAGGACGCAGCTTTGACTTTATCGCGATTTCCGGTCCGAAAACCTCTTTGCCGCATGGCAAGGCGGGCACGCGAGTGATTGAGCGCGGCGATTTCGTGACGATGGATTTTGGCTGCAAGGTGAACGGTTATCTCTCCGATATGACTCGAACGGTTGCGGTTGGCGAGGTTTCAACCCATCAGGCGGAGGTATATGAAATCGTTCGTCAGGCACAGGAAAAAGCGTTTGCCTGCATTCGTCCCGGTGCAATCTGCAATCAGGTCGATGCCGCGGCGCGTGATTATATCGCGTCTAAGGGATACGGCGAGTATTTCGGGCACGGTCTGGGACACAGTCTGGGCGTGGAAATTCACGAGAATCCCCGCTTCAACCAGACCTGTGAATATGAGCTTCGCCCCGGCAACGTGCTGACGGTAGAGCCGGGCATTTACCTGCCCGGACAGTTCGGCGTTCGCATTGAGGACATGATGCTCGTTACGCCGGATGGCTATGAGGATTTCACCCAATCGCCTAAGAACTTGATCATCGTGTAAGGCATGCGCTTGGAACGCGTGGAGAAAGGAACGACCAGAATGCAGAAGACGGATGTGCGGTATCAGGCGTTTGTCACCATTTTAAACGAGCAGCTGCGCCCGGCGATGGGCTGCACAGAACCGATTGCGATTGCGTATGCGGCAGCGCTTGCCCGTCGCATACTGGGCGAACCGGTAGAGAGCGCCCGGGTTCGTGTGAGCGGCAACATCATCAAAAACGCCAAATCCGTCACCGTGCCGAACACGGACGGTAAAAAGGGTATCGAGGCGGCATGCGCGGCAGGCATCATCGGCGGCGATCCTGATTTGGAACTGGAGGTGATTTCCCGCCTGACGCAGGAAGACCTGAATCAGGTGGACGAGCTGCTCCTGCGGAAGATCATCCGTGTAGAGCTTTTGGACGAGGGGCATATCTTCGATATTCTCATTGAGCTCAAGGGCAGCCGGCATACCGCAAGCGTGCGAATCACGGATCGTCATACAAATGTGGTGATGATGGAGCGGGACGGTCAATCCCTGATGAGCAGTGAGCAGGAAAAGGAAATCTGCGCTGAAGAATCCAACGAGGAGCTGCTGACCATCGAGTCAATCTTTGATTTTGCATCGACATGTGATATAGCCGATGTGGAAGAGCCGATTGCCCGCCAGATTGCGATGAATACCGCCATTTCGGAGGCGGGTATGCGGGAACAATGGGGCGCATGCATCGGTCGGATTTGGCTGAAGATGTACGGCGAGCAGGATCTGAAAGCCCGCGCCTGCGCGTATGCGGCTGCGGGGTCGGATGCGCGCATGGGCGGATGCGATTTGCCGGTGGTCATCAATTCCGGAAGTGGCAATCAGGGCATCACGGTGTCCGTTCCGGTGATTGAATACGCCAAGGCAATGGGCGCATCGAAGGAAAAGCTGTATCGAGCGCTGGTGCTGAGCAATCTGGTTGCCATCCATCAGAAATCGCAGATTGGCTGTCTGTCGGCGTATTGCGGTGTGGTTTCGGCAGGTTCGGCGGCAGGTGCAGGCATCGCGTTTCTGGAAGGCGGCGATTTGTATCTGATTAACCACACGATCGTCAACAGCCTTGCGATTCTTTCCGGCACAATCTGTGACGGTGCGAAAGCATCCTGTGCGGCGAAAATCGCCAACGCGGTCAACGCAGCGCTGCTGGCGTATCATATGGCGCTTTCCAAGCAGCAGTTCCGTGCCGGAGATGGCATTATCAAAAAGGGTGTGGAAAACACCATTCACAGCGTGAGCAGGTTGGCACGCGACGGCATGGCTGTCACGGATCAGGAGATTCTGAAGATCATGATCGATCAGTGAGTTTGTTAAACAGAAAGAATAAATTGGAAAGATTCATATGGAAATACAGTAAGCATTCATAGAAGCAAATAGGCGGCATAGAGCAGTACCGAGGAAGGTCTGATCTATACCGCTTATTTTGTATTTTGGATGAAGAACGTATACGAAGGAAGGGACTTTACTATCCTTGTGAGTAATGAGCAAAAGGGTTTAAACTACCTGATTCATGTAAAGGATAAAGACAGTAACGGTATACTTCGTACCATTCAGCTTCCTCAAACAGATACATTTTGATCTTCCGCGGACGATGGTTACTGAGTACGGCGGTGCTCCGGTTTCCGGTGCCAAGGAGAGTCAGTATTATCTTGAACTGGATGAGAACGAGGAACGTTTGCCCCGTGCAGACCGGCAGCAAACAGCTCACCAATCGCAACTGCGATATCGTGTTCGGCCATGTGGGGTTTGCCTATCAGGACGGCGAAACGGTGCTGAAAGATGTGTCCTTTACGGCGAAACAGGGGCAGGTTACGGCGCTGGTCGGGCCTTCTGGCGGCGGCAAAGCTCGCTAATGTGAACAAGTTTGCCGAAAAACTGCCCGACGGTTGGAACGCCAACATCGGCGAGAACGACTGCGAGCTTTCCAGCGGCGAGCGGCAGCGCATTTCCATCGCCCGTGCCTTCCTGAAAGACGCGCCAATCATTTTGCTGGACGAGGCGACCGCCAGTCTGGACGTTGAAAATGAAACGGCGATTCAGGAAGCGCTTTCCCGCCTCATCCGGAACAAAACCGTCCTCATCATTGCCCATCGGATGCGCACCGTTTCCGGCGCGGATCAGATCGTGGTGCTGAAGGACGGCACGGTGGCAGAACAGGACTTGCCCGAAGAGCTGCTGCAATTGGGCGGCATCTTCGCCCGCATGGTGAGTTCTTGCCCTATCGTTATTTTTCAGTGCCGGGACAATCGGAATGATTTCGATCCGTCTCCTTTCGTTTGTTTTTGCTTATCACACCACAATACTTGAGATAAAAAGAAGAAATCCGAACCCATCCCCAATTGGGGATGATGTTCGGATTTCTTGGATTTGGTGGAGCATAGGAGATTCGAACTCCTGACCCCAACACTGCCAGTGTTGTGCGCTACCAACTGCGCTAATGCCCCGTCAACGTCGATTAGTATACCATGGAAAGCGGCGTTTGTCAACCATGAATTGCCGATTTTGTTTTTGCAAAAGAATGGCCTGCATGCCGCCTGTACCTGTGCTGTAACGAGCCGGGATCGAAATTCCATAAGGGGCGGAAACTGTGAAAAAGAAACATGAAATAGATATGACGAACGGCCCGCTGACCGTCCATATTCTGCTGTTCAGCCTGCGCTGATGATGTCGCAGATTTTGGAAGCACTGTTCAACCTTAGCGATGTGGCGATTGCAGGAAAGTTTGCCGACTATCGAGCGCTTGGATCGGTTGGCTCAACGACGCTGCTGGGGACGAAAGACGAGCTGATCGATGGCGCGGTGTTGTAAAAGATCTATGCCCTTGGCATGCCCGCCATGACTGTTTTTATATGGCTTATTGTAAAGATCATGTTATTCCGCCATGAATTTCGGGTTTTCCGTCAATTCATGTTCATCAAAAAGGCGGCGCATGGCATCCAGATACGCATCCATTCTGCCGGCTTTGCGGATGGCCTTGCGGGGCTTTTCGGGCGCTTCAAAACAGCAGACAAAGTGTTTGGCGATTTCACGCATGCGGCCCAGTGCAACGTGCGGCGGATATTTTTCCTGATAGGCGGAGAGAAGGCGGGCGTGGAAGCGAATCAACGCGGCCTTGGTCAATGGCTCGCCGCAACAAAGCGCGGGATTGGCAATCAGTCCGCGACCCAGCATCAGCGCATGCGTGTTCGGAAAATGCCGCGTCAGTTCAAGGCAGTCCGCTTCGGAAAACAGGTCACCGTTATAGCATAAAGGCATGCCGAGCGTTCCGTAGGCTTTGGCGAAGGCGTCCGCGTGAGGCGTTCCCCGATAAAATTCGGCGCGTGTGCGCGGGTGGATGATGAGTTCATGGATGGGATAGCGTGCAAATACGTCGAGCAGGCGATCCCATTCTTCCACGCGGGCATAGCCGATCCGCGTTTTGATGGAGACGGGGATTGGCGGCTTTTCAAAAATGCCATCCAGCAGCCGTTCAAGCGCGGGAACGTCGGCCAAAAGACCGGAACCCTTGCCCTTGGCGGCCACCGTGCCGGAAGGACAGCCGAGATTCAAATTGAGTTCCGGATAGCCCATGTCGCAGAGCGCCTGTGCAGCCCAGAGAAAAAGGGCTGCGTCTTTGGCGAGCAGCTGGGGAACGGCGGGCACGCCGATGTTGTTTTCCGGCGCAATGGCCGCCCAGTCGCGCGAGGTGAAGGCCAGATTTTGGGTCGGGCTGATAAACGGAATGAAATATTTGGAAACGCCGGGAAAGCATTCGTGGTGAATCCGACGAAATACAGCGTCTGTCACGCCTTCCAGCGGCGCAAAATACAGGGTCATGTTGTCCTCCGAATGATGGATTTGCCGGGCATAACGCCCTTACGGATCGACGATGCCGCGCAGCTTGCGGCGTTCGCGCAGTTTCAGTTCCTGCCCCTGGTCGGAGGGAATGTAATAGCGGCGGCCCTTCACCTCCGGCGGCATGTATTCCTGCCTGACCCAGTGGCCGGGAAAATCATGGGGATATTTGTATTCCGCACCGCTGCCCAGGCGTTCGTGTCCGGCGTAGTGCGTATCCCGCAAATGGATCGGCACGGGGCCGAAACCGCCCTTTTCCGCATCTGCGACGGATTGATCCAGCGCCATGACGACCGAGTTGGATTTCGGGCTTTCGCAGATCGCGATGATCGCCTGTGCCATCGACAGCCGAGCTTCCGGCAGGCCGACGGCTTCCAGCGCCTGCGACGCGGCGACGGCTTGCAGCATGGCCGTCGGGTTTGCCAGACCCACGTCCTCGCTGGCATGCGCAATGATTCGCCGCGCGATCAGCCGAGGATCGACGCCCGCATACAGCAGCCGCGCGAACCACGCCATGGCCGCATCCGCGTCGCTGCCGCGCAGACTTTTGCAGAACGCCGAGAGCATGTCGTAATACAGCGATTCATCGCAGCGGATGACCGGTTTCTGGATGGATTCTTCGGCGACCTCCATGGTTACGTGAATCACGCCGTTCTCATCCGGTTGGGTTGTCAGCACGGCCAGCTCCAACGCGCCCAGCGCTGAACGCACGTCGCCGTTGGCAATCCGGGCAATGTGGCGCATCGCGTCGTCGTCCATCTGCACGCGCATGCTGCCGAAACCGCGCTCTTTGTCGGCAAGCGCGCGGCGCATGGCGAGCATCACGTCCGCTTCGCCGAGCGGATAGAACTGGAAAATCCGGCATCGGCTCACGATGGCCGGGGTCATGGACACGAGCGGGTTTTCCGTCGTCGAGCCGATGAAGCGCACCACGCCGCGCTCGATGGCGGGAAGGATGCTGTCGCTCTGCGATTTGCTCCATCTGTGGCATTCGTCCAGCAGCAGGTATGTCGCCTGCCCATACAGGCTGCGCCTGTCCTGCGCTTCCTTGATGACCTGTCGCACATCCGCCACGCCGCTGGTTACGGCGTTAAGCTGCACAAAAGCGGAATGCGTCGTATTGGCGATGATGGAGGCGAGCGTCGTTTTGCCGCACCCCGGCGGGCCGTAGAAGATGGAGGAAGTCATGCGGTCGGCCTCGATGGCGCGGCGGAGCAGCCGCCCCGGCCCGACGATGTGCCCCTGCCCGATAAATTCGTCCAGCGTTCGCGGGCGCATGCGGTCAGCCAGCGGGCTGAGAGCGGCTTCTTTGGCTGAAAATAAGTCCTGCATGAAATTCCCTCCTTCAAATGCGTTTTTATTATATCGCGCAAAACGCCAAAAGGCAAACGGAACTGTGGAAAACCACACGTGAAAAGAAAATCATTTGGGGAAGATTTTTTCCCGTTCAATCGTTTATAAAGTGGAACCCGTAAACAGGGCGAAGCCCGAAACGAAAGAAGGGGAGACGATGAAGAAACGAGCGATTTGCGCATTGAGTGCTGCGCTTGCGTTTTGCAGCGCGGCGGCAGGAGCGGAAAGCGACAGGGAAACGCTGTATTTTAAGGCAGACAGCCATGAAATGATCGTGACCGCCGAAGAAATCAGCCGAAACGAATACAACGAAGCCGCATATGATATCCGCGTGACGATGGACGGCAAACAGACGCAGGCGATTAACTTCACGAGCGAAAACACGAACGCGGGCGAGCGGGAAGTCTATCCGTGCGATGTGAACATGGACGGCTACACGGATTTGGCGCTGCTCAATTCGATGGGCGCATCCGACGGTTTCGCTTCTTACTATGTCTATGATCCGGCGGCGGGAGAATTTGTTTATCATCCTGAACTTGAAAGGCTGTCCTTCTACCGCGCGCAGTTTTATCCCCGGAATCGCTATGTGCTCAATTATCTGCATGACAGCGCGGCGACGGGCATTTGGGAATTGTATCAATGGCAGCTGGACGGCGCGTTCAGGCTGATAGCAGAAGCGAGCATTCAGTTTACGGATGATATGAACAGCGGCGAGCTAATCGCCAAAGCCGGGCTTGTTCAAAACGGCGTCGTCCGGCTGACCTATACCGGAGAACCGTTTGATTATGAAGATGAGCCGCGCCGGCAATTGGAATACGCAAAGCTGATGGAACTGCTGTTTGACGGCGCTGACCCCGGCGAATCCGTTGAGCTGGGAATGACAAAATGACGGACGGTCAGCAGGAGAAAAGCGCTTCGCCGAGAATCTTAACGGGAAATGAATCATAAGCTTCAAACAGAGAATAAACAGCACAGGGAGGAAGCGAATGTGAAAAGGCGATCAGCTATCCTGCTGGCGGCGGCGATGATGGCCGCATCCGTGCCGGCGCTGGCGGAAACCATGCGCATCGGCGATCAGGCCGTTGTGAAAAAGTGCAAGGAATATATCACACTGCGCGAAGCGGATAACGTGCAGGCGACCGAGCTTGCCCGAATCCCGCTGGGCGGACAGGTGATTTATCTCGATCCGGCGAAAAACGGGTTTGCGCGGGTGGAATATGGGGATACGCAGGGCTTTGTGAAGACGGAATATCTGGGAAACCAAACCGCGCGCGGCACGCCGTTTGCCATCACGGAGGAGGAGCGCCGCAACGTCAATCTGTTTTTGACGAATTTCACCGAGACCGGGATGAAACGATACGACGCGGCCTCGACGACGGACGCGGAGCTGGTGCGCTTTGCCGTGCTGCATGCATGGCTCAACCGATCCGGCCAATGGGACGTCACCGAATGGGGCAGTCGGCTTGAACAGGACAACGTGACCGACGACGTGCTGCGCTATTTCGGCAGGCTGCTGATTTTGCTCGATCAGCCGGATTTTGATTATGACGGCGCGTATTATTACATGCACGAGCCGGGCGCGCCGATCGGGCTGGGCTTTGTCTGCGCCAGCGAGGTGGAAACGCTCGGCGGCGGGCTGTATCGGGTCTACTTCGGCGTTTACGGCGCGGGCGAAATCATCGACGACGACGGCGTATATGATCTCCTGCCGGAGCAGGCCGCGCTCCTGTATCCGAACACGCCGTTTCAGGGCTGCGCCGTCATCCGTGCGCTGGGACTGAACAGCAGGGATGGCTTTCGGCTGGAGAGCTTGAGGATTGAATGATTGAAAACCACTTGACGGCAAGCCGAAAATGCGGTATGATAGCCAAGAAGGTTAAAAAAGTGAACCAATTGCGTAGGAGCTTCCTGCTCGAATAGTTCGGATGGAATGGAGCGCTGTCAGCAGACTGTGCCGGGATGAACAATCCCGGCTTTCTAACAGACAAAAAGTTCACTAAATGAACTAAAAAGGAGATTACTTTCATGGTACAGAACAAAACCGCTTGGAAACATGGAGCAGCTCGCGCAGTCAAAGCAATCTTCGCGGTGCTTGGCGCGCTGACGATTGTGTTTTTCGCTTTTTTCGGCGGCGAATTTTCAACGCTCAAGACTTTGAACCGCGTAGAGGACGATGCCAATCTGTTCACGATGGAATATAAGGCTGACTATGCGCTGGATCGATTTCTGAAAATCGGCGCTTCTACGGATACCGAGCTGATCGAATTTATTGTCAGGCAGGTGCTTAAAGGGATTCCACTGAAATTTGATTTGCCGAATTTGGGATGCTCGACGTTTGCTGCAAAGCTGGCAGACGGAACGCCGATTTTCGGGCGCAATTTTGATATGTACGATTCTCCGGCGCTGCTTGTGACGACGCGTCCGAAGGATGGATATGCTTCCATTTCGATGGTTAATCTGGCGTACATCGGATACAACAGCGAAAACCTTCCGACTTCTCTGGTGAAGGGAATTATGACTCTGGCCGCGCCGTATGCGCCGCTGGACGGCGTGAACGAAAAGGGCTTAGCGGTCGGCGTTTTACAGATTAAGACGACCCCGACTAACCAGCAGACTGATAAGGTCGATATCACGACGACATCTGCAATCCGCCTGCTGCTTGACCGTGCGGCGACGGTTGAGGAAGCGATTGAACTGCTGTCCCAATATGATATGCATGCTTCCGCGAATAGCTGCTATCATTTCCACATCGCCGATGCGAACGGCGGCAGCGTTATTGTCGAGTATATCGACGATGAAATGAGCGTTGTGCAGGACGATGCAGCGACGAATTTCTTACTCACGCCGGGCGAATATGACTTTGGCAAGGGCGAGGATCGGTATGCCACTCTTCGCGAAACGCTTGACGCGAACGGCGGTATTTTTGAAAACGGTGATCTGGCGATGAACCTTCTTGAAGCCGTCAGTCAACAAGTCAGCGAGGAGAAGAAAAGCAGCACGCAGTGGTCCTGTGTGTACGATCAGCACGCTGTGGGCGTCGATATCGCCATGAATATGAATTATGAAAAGGTTTATACGTTCGGGCTGTGACATGGGTCTTACGCGCGCTGCATTTAAGTCGAACAGGGCAAAATGCGTATTTGGAGATTCTTTTGAAATTCCCTCTTTACAAATCCCCCGAAACCGGGTATTATATCATCGATATGAAACGCGATGACGCGGGACGCGCATGCCCTTTGCCGCAAAGAGAGCCGAATGCTGGGTGGAATTTCGGACGGACGGGGGATGGGGGATCACCTGCATCAGCGGCCGCCCTGAAGGCAGTAGGGGCGGACGGGGCGCTCCGTCATCGGCGTTGAGCGGACGCTTTTTGCGTCAATTTGGGTGGTACCGCGAGCAGCCTCGTCCCATGTGGATGAGGCTGCTTTTATTTGCAAACAGGAGGAAACGTATGTATCAGAAGGTTTCGACCGACATGAACTTCGCCCAGCGCGAGGAAGAAGTCATCAAATTCTGGCGCGACGAGGACATCTTTAAGAAAACGGTGAAGCTGCGCGAAGGCGCGCCCGCCTTTACGTTCTTCGACGGCCCGCCGACCGCCAACGGCAAGCCGCACATCGGCCACGTGGAAACGCGCGCGATCAAGGACATCATCCCGCGCTACCGCACGATGAAAGGCTATGATGTGCTGCGCAAGGCCGGCTGGGATACCCACGGCCTGCCGGTGGAGCTGGAAGTGGAGAAGATGCTCGGCCTGGACGGCAAGCCGCAGATCGAGGAATACGGCATCGAGCCGTTCATCAAGAAGTGCAAGGAATCCGTCTGGAAGTATAAGACCGAGTGGGAGCAGATGAGCGAGCGCGTCGGTTACTGGGCCGACATGGAGCACCCGTACATCACCTACGAGGATAATTACATTGAGTCCGAATGGTGGAGCCTCAAGAAGATCTATGAAAAGGGCTTACTCTACAAGGGCCACAAGATCGTGCCGTACTGCCCGCGCTGCGGCACCGCGCTTTCCAGCCACGAAGTGGCGCAGGGCTACAAGCGCGTGGAGGAGACTTCCGCGGTTGTGCGCTTCAAGGTGAAGGGCACGGAGAACACCTACCTCACCGCGTGGACGACCACCCCGTGGACGCTGCCCAGCAACGTCGCGCTGTGCGTCAACCCGGACGAGGACTATGTGAAGCTGACCTTCGAGGGCGACACCTACTATATGGCGGGCGCGCTGGTGGAGTCCATCTTCGGCGGCAAGGAAGAAAAGCCCGTTATCGTGGAGACGATGAAGGGCAGCGCACTGGAATACATCGAGTATGAGCCGCTCTACGAAGTGGAGCGCGAGGGCGCAAAGTTCCACTACGTCGTCTGCGACAGCTATGTCACCATGAGCGACGGCACCGGCATCGTTCACATCGCCCCGGCGTTCGGCGAGGACGACGCGCGTGTGGGCCGCAAATACAACCTGCCGTTCGTGCAGCTGGTGGATGCGCAGGGCTGCCTGACCGACGAGACCAAGTGGCCGGGCGTGTTCGTCAAGGATGCGGACAAGCTCGTGCTGGCCGACCTGAAGGAACGCCGCCTGCTGGTTAAAGCGCCGAAGTTTGAGCACGATTATCCGTTCTGCTGGCGCTGCGATACGCCGCTCATCTACTACGCCCGCCAGAGCTGGTTCATCAAGATGACCGCCGTGCACGACGAGCTGATGCGCAACAACCGCGCCGTCAACTGGATGCCGGACAACATCAAGGAAGGCCGCATGGGCAACTTCCTGGATAACGTCATCGACTGGGGCCTTTCCCGCGAGCGCTACTGGGGTACGCCGCTGCCGGTCTGGACCTGTAAGTGCGGCCATGTGCACGTCATCGGCAGCCGCGAAGAGCTGCTGAAGCTCGGCCATAATGTCGATCCTGATATCGAGCTGCATCGCCCGTATATCGATAACGTCGTGCTGACCTGCCCGAAGTGCGGCGGCGACATGCACCGCGAGAAGGAAGTCATCGACTGCTGGTATGACTCCGGCTCGATGCCGTTCGCACAGTGGCATTATCCGTTTGAAAACAAGGAGCAGTTTGAGCGCCGCTTCCCGGCCGACTTCATCTCCGAGGCCATTGACCAGACGCGCGGCTGGTTCTATACGCTGCTGGCAATTTCGACCTGCATGTTCGATACCAATCCGTTCAAGAACTGCATTGTGATGGGTCACGTGCAGGATAAGGACGGCAAGAAGATGAGCAAGCACATCGGCAACACCGTCGATCCGTGGAGCGTGCTCAACACGCAGGGCGCGGACGCCGTGCGCTGGTTCTTCTACAACAACGCCGCGCCGTGGATGCCCAACCGCTTCCACGCCAAGGCCATCGACGAGACGACCCGCAAGTACATGGGCACGCTGTGGAACACCTACGCGTTCTTCATCCTCTATGCGGAGATCGACCAGTTCAACCCGAAGGAGCATCCGCTTGACAAGGTTGAACTGACGCTGATGGACAAGTGGATCCTCTCCCGCCTGAACTCTCTCATCCGCGAGGTGGACGGCGACCTGAACGAATACAAGATTTTCGAGGCATCCCGCGCGATGACGGACTTTGTGGACGATCTGTCCAACTGGTATGTCCGCCGCAGCCGCGAGCGTTTCTGGGGCAAGGGTATGGCCGGCGATAAGGAAGCCGCGTTTGCGACGCTCTATCACATTCTGGAGACGATGAGCCGCCTGACTGCGCCGTTTACGCCGTTCATGGCCGAGAGCATGTATCGCAATCTCGTCTGCTCCATCGATAAGGACGCGCCGATCTCCGTCCATATGACGGATTTCCCGGTCTGCGACGAGCGGTATATCAACACCGAGCTGGAACAGCACATGCGCGATCTGCTGGAGGTCGTCGTTCTCGGCCGCAGCTGCCGCAGCGAAAGCGGCCTGAAGGTGCGCCAGCCGCTCTCCCGCATGATCGTCAGCGGCGCGACCCTGCCGCAGGATCTCTGCGCGCTGGCCGAGGATGAGCTGAACGTGAAGGACGCCGTCTTCACCGAAGACACCACCGCTTTCATGACCTATCAGCTCAAACCGCAGATGCGCACGCTGGGCAAGAAATACGGCAAGCTGCTCAAGGCCATTGGCGAGAAGCTGGCCACGCTGGACGGCAACGAGGTGGTTGCGGGCTTTGAAAAGGGCGAGCTGCTCCGCTTTGAGCTGGAAGACACGATGGTCGAACTGGAAAAGGACGACGTGCTCACCGCGCCGATGAAGAAGCCGGGCTACGTTGTGGCGACCGACCGCGGCGTGACCGTCGCGCTGGATACCAACCTGACCGAAGACCTGATCGCCGAGGGTTTTGCCCGCGAGGTGATTTCCAAGCTGCAAACGATGCGCAAGGAAGCGGGCTTCGAGGTGGTCGATCGCATTCACGTCACCGTTAAGACGGCGGACGAGAAGCTTGCGCAAATCGTGGCGCAGAACGCGGAGGCGATTGAGCGCGGCGTGCTGGCGCTCGACGTGAAGCTGGGCGACGCGCCGGAAGGGGCGTATGTCCGCGATTGGAGCATCAACGGCGTGGATGCGACGCTGAGCGTGCTCAAGGCGTAAGGGAAACACATGAAAAAAATCGTAATCGCTGGCGCGGGGGCATATTTCTTTGCCCCCGCGATTTTAGAAGATTTGTTCGTCCGCTTCCGGATGGAGGCGGAATACTGGATGGTGGACGCTGACCTCGACATGGCGGAGCTTTCCGCGCGCGGGGCGCAGGCACTGGCGCGCGCTTTCGGCGTGCAGGCGCGGTTTTATTACACCACACAGCTGCAAAAGGCGACGTTTTCCGCGGATGCGGTGATCCTCTGCTCGGATTTCCTCGACGAGGAAGCGTGGAAAAAGGATTTTGAAGCGCTGGATGAAGTTGGGCTGGGCAAGCAGGTTCGCCTGCGCGGCGGTTTGGGCGGCGCAATGCAGACCATGCGCGCGGTCGGTTTTGTCTGCGATCTGGCGGATCAGATGCGCGAGGAATGCCCCGGCGCGCCGCTCATCCTCTGTTCGAGCGGATACGGCGGACTGCCCCTTTCCCGCGCATGCGAGGCGGCGCAGCGCTTCTGCGGCGTGCGCACCCTGGGTGTGAGCGGCGTGACGGAACAGACCCGCGCGCGGCTGGCGCTGTATCTGGGCTTGAAAGAGGACAAGGTGGACGTAACCTGCGCGGGCCTGAACGATTTTTCATGGGTTGCGTCGTGCCATGAACTGCCGAGCGGGAAGGATTTGATCCCTCGCATCCAGAAAGAAATGAAAGAGGATGACCGCGAGGCGCTGGCCGCGCAGTATATCGACTGGTACGGCGCGATTCCGGCTGGGCCGCGCGTTACTCAGTGCGAGCTGTTGGCCGATACGGAGCTCAGCCCGCGCCGTTCGCTGATGATTTCCGGCGTGGGCGCGGCGGATTATGAGCTGCGCAAGCGCAATCTTGCGCTGCTGACGGTTCACGGCCCGATGCGGCCCAAGGGCGCGCAGGCGTGGGGACAGATTCGCACCAGCGGCCTGTCCTCCGTGCGCCCGGTGGAGATTCTGCGCGCGCTGTGGGGCGAGGGCGAGTGCGACGTGAAGAGCATGGTCATGCCGTGCGACGGCGCTGTGCCCGGCGTGACGCACGGGCGCTTTGTCGAAGGCCCGGCGCACGTCACGAAGGACGGACCGGTCGGCAAGCCGGTGGAACTGCCCATTGAGCTGGAAGACGTGATGGAACAGCTCAGTCTGGTCAACCGCCTGTATGCTGAGGCCGCCGCGACGGGCAGCCGAAACGCGCTTCGGGAAGCGCTGGAAATCGATCCCGCGCTGACGGGCATCGACCTGCTCTATTCCGAAGGCATTGTGGCGGACATGCTGGAAAACCAGAAAGAGAAGTATCCGAGATTCTTTAGGGAGTGAGGGGGACGATGGGGCTTTGCCCCATGCCCCAGCAGGGAACCTTGTTCCCTGCACCCTTTCTTCGCTTCGCGGCGGTTCTAATCCGCTTATTCTCCATTTATCGCGAAGCGATAAATGCAAGTGGAAGGTACAGGGAACTCAGTTCCCTGTCAGGGGTTTGGGGGCGGCGCCCCCAAGAAAGGAACCTATGTTTTTAGCAGATCAATGGCAGGACTATGAGGTCCTCGATTGCGGCGGCGGTGAAAAGCTTGAACGCTGGGGCGACGTGTATCTGCGCCGCCCCGACCCGCAGGCCATCTGGCCCGCGCGCGATCCATCGCTCTGGCGGAAGGCGCAGGCGCATTATCATCGCAGCGAAAAAGGCGGCGGCTCGTGGGAGTTTTTCACCAAACTGCCCGACCGCTGGGTGATGAATTATAAAAACCTTCGCTTTTATGTCCGCCCGACCGGATTCAAACATACCGGCCTGTTCCCCGAACAGGCGGCGAATTGGGATTGGATGACCGACCTCGTCGCCGAACGCGTGAAGCAGGGGCGAGAGGTGCGCGTGCTGAACCTGTTTGCCTATACCGGCGGCGCGACCATGGCCTGCGCCGCGGCGGGCGCACAGGTGTGCCACTGCGACGCGGCCAAGGGTATGGTGCAGTGGGCGCGGGAAAACCGTGAGTGCTGCGGCCTGCCGGAGGACCGCGTGCGCTGGATCATCGACGACGCGCTCAAATTTGTGCAGCGCGAGGCGCGCCGCGGCCGTTTCTACGACGGCATTTTGATGGATCCGCCGTCTTATGGGCGCGGGCCGGGCGGCGAGGTCTGGAAGCTGGAAAACGAGCTTTACGGCCTGGCGAAAGCCTGCTCCGAAGCGCTTTCTGACGACCCGCTGTTCTTCCTCATCAACGGCTATACGACGGGCTTCCAGGCCAGCGTGCTGGGCAATATGATCGACATGACCGTCAAGCCCCGCTTTGGCGGCCTCATCACGGCGGACGAAGTCTGCCTGCCCGTGACGGCGGGCGGCGTGCTCCCGTGCGGCGCGAGCGGACGCTGGCAGAGGGCGTAAGATGGAAAGCTATCGCGGCGTATCCATCGTTTACGAGGATAACCATCTGCTCGTCGTCGTCAAGCCGCCGAATATGCCCACGCAGGCGGATGATTCCGGCGACGCGGATTTGCACAGCACCATGAAGGCGTATATCGCCGAGCGATACAGCAAGCCCGGCGCGGTGTATCTGGGGCTTGTCCATCGGCTGGACAGGCCGGTGGGCGGGCTGGTCGTGCTGGCCAAAACGAGCAAGGCTGCCGACCGCCTGAGCGCACAGGTGCGCGATAAGACGATGCACAGGCAGTATGTCGCCGCCGTCCGCGGGCGCGCGAAGGAAGCGGACGAGATCTGCGACTTCTTGCTCAAGGATGGCAAAACCAACATGGTGCGCGCCGTTCCCGCGAATACGCCCGGCGCGAAGGACGCGAAACTGCGCTATCAAAAGTGCGGCGAGGCGGGGGAGCTGACGCTGGTGCGCGTCCGCTTGTTTACGGGCAGAAGCCATCAAATCCGCGTGCAGCTTTCTCATGCCGGTTTGCCGATCTGGGGCGACGCGCGCTATGGCGGCGGCAGACCCGGCGAGCAGATCGCCCTCTGGGGTGCGCATCTGGGGCTGATTCACCCGACGAAGAAGGAAGAAATGCACTTTGACGCGCTCCCGCCGCAGGATAAGCAGCCGTGGAAACGCTTTGGCGCGGAGATTTGGACAAAAGAAAGTAAAATCTGCCTGTGAGCGGGAAGAAAAGGCGGAGCCTATTCGTATATATGATGGAAGTGCGTTTGAGAGGCGTATAAGAGGCGGCTGCACTTTGGAACTGCTTTTTCTTTAAGTTTAAGCGTCGAGGGTTACGACGGGCTTCCGCCCGTACCTGCCTGAGGGAGTATATTCCTCGGATTCCCTTCTTCGCTTCGCGCTTATAGTTCTTGAATTTGTATGTGGGAAATCCAAGAACCTCAGGTTCTTGGCGAGGATTGGGGCAGAGACCCGACATAACCCCGACGTACCCAATCGGAGGCTTTTCATGAAGAACATCATCACCCTGTTGCTGGCTCTGGTTTTGCTGCTCGGCGCGAGCGCGCTGGCGGATGACCGCGCAGATATGCTCGTCGCGGCGGCCGTCAACGAGCTGGGCTATTCCGCGACAAAGGGCGGTTACAGCAAATACGGCGAGTGGGGCGGCAGCGCCTACGGCGAATGGTGCTCGGAGTTTGTTTCCTGGTGCGTGAATTTCGCCGACGAATACTATGGCACGTCCATGCTTGGCAGCGATTATCCCTTGCAGACCAGCTGCGAGGGCGGCTCGATGTGGTATAAGGAGCGGGGCCGATATGTCACGGTGAACGGCGGTCTGCGCGGCGAGGAAGGCCAGTTCTATCTGAGCGACGGCGTTTCCGTCGCGGACAGGCCGTATATCCCGCAGAAGGGCGACCTCATCTATATCGAATGGTACAAGTATAACCGCCTCGACCACGTCGGCATTGTCGAAATGGTCACGCAGGACGCGGACGGCACGTATTACGTCCACACCATCGAGGGCAACAACCACATCCTCGGCCCGACGCCGGCCGTCGTGCAGCGCTATACCTATCGGCTGGACGACGATTCCATCCGCGGCTACGGCGTTTTACAGGAAGGGCTGGTCGGCTGGGAAATGGGCATGGGCGCATCCGGTTCTCAGGTCATCGCGCTGCAAAAGAACCTGAAGGAGCTGGGCTATTACGACGGCGACTGCGCCGGCAAGCTGGGCAAGGCGACCGTGGAAGCCATCAAGAAGTTCCAGAAAGCCAGCGGCCTGGAGCAGACCGGCACGGCGGACTGGGAAACCCAGAAATCCATGAACGAACAGCTCGAAGACATTCGCGCGGACGCGGCGGCCCAGGCTGAGGCTGCCGCGCAGGCCAAAGTACAGGAAAATCTGGAAGCGGCCAAGGAAGCCATTCAATCTTCGTGGTTCGGCGAATTCGACCCGGAGGATGAAGAAACGGCCTGGGCGCGGCTCACCGCGGACATCACCGTCTTGGGCACGGATCAGAAGGAGAAGATTTATCTTTCTGATGCGCCGAACGGCAAGCGCAAGACGTATGACGAGGGCCGCGGCTTTTTTTATGGCGCGTCGGTCGCTGTCAAGGTGCTCGACGAGCAGGATGGCTGGACAAAAATCGAAGCCTATAACGACCGGGACGAGCTGGAACAGGGCTGGGTGAAATCCAGCCGAATCCGCACCGTCACGCCGAACGAGACATACGGCATCATTGTGGATAAGATGACCCAGAGGCTGTATCTCTACAAGGAGGGCAGGCTGTTGACCACGCTGCTCTGCTCCACGGGCACGACCGGCGGCGGCAATTCGCCCATCAACGAGACGGCCAGCGGCGAGTTTCTGCTGTGCAGCTGGACGGGCGGTTTCTGGTCGGGCAACCTGTACTGCGATCAGGCGATCCGCTTCAACGGCGGCGATCTGCTGCATATGGTGCCCGCGATTTATTCCGGCGGCATGGATGCAAACGGCAATCCCGTCGGCGATGCGAACTATGATATCTGCGAAAGCGCGCTGGGGCGGCGCGCGTCGCACGGCTGTGTGCGCGTGCAGCGGCAGACCAACGCGGACGGATACAGCCACACGTGGCTGTGGAACAACCTGCGCGGGCAGAAAAACGTCAAAATCATCATCTGGGATGACGACGGGCGCAAACTGACGGAGACGGACGCTTCCACGCCGATGTATTACAACAAGAACGGCGGCAAAAAATATCATACCAACGCGCGCTGTTCGAGCGTCAAGAGCAGATATCTGCCGCTGTCGGCCATCACCTACGGCGATTTGAGCAGCTATCCGTACACCCAGCTTTCCCCGTGTACCACGTGCGACGCGCCGGAGAGGCCGGAGGTTGTTTCCGCGTGGAACAGCGTGATTGACGAAGCCTATGCCGAGCTGGGGCTGACGGGCGAAAAATAAGCAAGTAAAACTTAAAAAAATCGGTATGTTTGCCGCTACACAAAAGATGGTTTCCGTGATACAATATCGGAGTTTGCGCGTCGCGCAGACTCTTTTTTGATTTGCAGAAAACTGCAAAAAGTCGGTCGCGCGTACAGAAGCTTGAGTTTTGATAAACTCTGGCGAAAGCAGCTTCAGGCCGCTTTTTGATTGATTTGGCGGGAGGGCATATGATGAGCATCAAATCCGTGAAAATCCCTGGCGTGGGCATGCGCAACGTCAAGACCGCATTGGCGGCGGCGTTTTGCGCGTTGATCTATTATTTCGTTGGCCGCAGCCCGGCGTTCGCGTGCATCGGTGCCATCTTCGGCATGGGCTCGGATATGGAGGACTCCCGCAAGAACGGCGGAAATCGTCTGTTCGGCACGCTGATCGGCGGTCTGCTGGGCATGGTGCTTTTCCGTCTGTACCTGTTCATAGAGCCGACCGGAAAATACACGCTTTGGCTGGTTCCGCTGACGTTCATCGGAACGGTCATTTTGATCGTGCTTTGCCAGATGTTCTGGGTCGGCGGCGTGCAGCCCGGCGGCGTTGTGCTGTGCATTCTGCTGTTCAATACGCCGGTAGCTACCTACATCAGCTATGCGCTCAACCGTATTTTGGATACGACTATCGGCGTGCTTGTCGCGTGGGCGGTGAGTTACGTTTTCCCGCGCGGCTGGATGGAAATGTGGAAAGAGCGCATCAAGGCGCATCGCGCCGCAAAATAAAGCGGCGTCGGCGTATTCCTGTATAGGATATTTATGTGTGTGTTGTTGACAAGAAACGCGCATCATAGTATCATGAAAGCCTCTTTGGAGGATACTTGGATGAATAAAAAAATGAAGAAGGACGTGAAGCTCAGTCCGTCGGCGATAATCGCAGTCGGGTTTCTGCTCCTGATTCTGACGGCGACGCTACTGCTCATGCTGCCCATCTCCGCGCAGAACAGGCAGTCTACGCCGCTGCTGACCTCGCTGTTTACGGCGACGAGCGCGGTCTGCGTGACGGGTCAGGCACTGGTGGACACCGGAACGCATTGGTCGCTCTTCGGACAGGTCGTGCTGATTGTGGCGATTCAAATCGGCGGCTTAGGCGTGATGACGCTGATGGCACTGGTTTCCATGGCACTGGGCAAGAGAATCGGTCTGCGCCAACGAACGCTGCTTCAGGAGAGCGTCGCATCGTTTCAGGTCGGCGGCATCGTTCGTCTGGTGCGCTTTGCGATGCGGGGAACAGCGGTCGTCGAGGGCTGCGGCGCGGTGCTACTGAGCTTTCGTTTCGTGCCGATGCTCGGCTGGGCGAAGGGCATCTGGTACAGCGTGTTTCATTCGATTTCCGCATTCTGCAACGCGGGCTTTGACCTGATGGGACCGATATCGGGAGAGTTTACGTCGCTGGAATCCTTTGTCGGCGATCCGTTTGTCAACGGGGTTGTCATCATGCTGATTCTGCTTGGCGGGCTGGGCTTCTTCGTTTGGGAAGACCTGTTCAAAAACCGCCTGCAATGGAAGAAGCTGCGCCTGCATACCCGCGTGGCTTTGATGCTGGCGGCGGTGCTGGTGGTTGTGCCGAGCCTGTTCTTCTTCTTTACGGAAAAGAACGCTTCTATGGCGGGGCTGCCGCTGGGCACGCGCATTTGGGCAAGCGCTTTTTCCGCGGTCACGCCAAGAACGGCGGGCTTTGACACCGTGCCGACCGGAGAACTCAGTCCGGCAGGCGGTCTTATGACGCTGATTCTGATGATGACGGGCGGCAACTCCGGCTCGACGGCGGGCGGCGCAAAGACGACGACCATCCTGCTCGTGCTGCTGACGGCGGCGTCCATACTCAAGGGCGAGGAGAATGTGCACATCTTCGGCAGGCGCATCGAAAACGACCTGCTTCGCCGCGCCTGTTCGATCGTCGTGGTATATTTTACGATGGGCATGCTGGCGACGCTCGCCATCTGTGCCGTTCAGCCGGAGTTCACCCTTCAGCAGGTGCTGATTGAGGTTTTTTCCGCCATTGACACGGTAGGCTTGACGACGGGCATCACGCGCGATTTGAACACGTTCTCACGCATTGTCATCATTATGCTGATGTATGCCGGCAGGCTGGGCAGCATGACGTTCATCATTTTGTTGACCCGCAGAAAACCGCCCGCACCGGTGCAGTATCCGACGGACAAGGTGGTTATCGGATGATGCGTTTGGAGACTGGGGTTGTGATGGGGTTGCCACTCCGGGAAACTCGCATAGGGGCGCTGTCCTCTGCCTGCGGCAGACGCGCCCGCTTCGCGAACGCGCAAGCGCTCCTTGCGATTTCCGATTTCCGCCATGCCGAATCCCGACAGCGGGCGCATGGCTCCAATCCCCATCCCCCCGGCAGGGAACCGCGTTCCCTGCACCCTCTCTTTCCATCCGCTTTGCGGATGGAGAAATTTATATTTTTCCGTTAAAACCCGAAAAAACGCAAACCTCCCAGTCTTCTCCTTCGTTTATCGCGCCGCGATAAACGAGACGGGAGGTGCAGGAACCTGAGGTTCCTGCCGGGATGTGGGGCCGCGCCCCACCGTAACCCCTCGTCTCCTTACGCGTTGAATACGCGGACCGGAAGCACCAGATACAGATAGCTTTCCCCTTCCACCGGGCAGATCACGCACGGGCTGACGTTGGAATTGAAGCGCATCACAATCTGTTCGTCGGAAAGCGCCTTGAGCACATCCGTGATGTAGCGCACGTTGAAGGCGATCGTCAAATCCTTGCCTTCGGTGCTCACCTGCATCTTCTCTTCCATGTCGCCCGTCTCGGAATTGGACGTAACCTCCAGCGTTTCGCCGTCAATCTTAAAGCAGACCAGATTGGTCTTGCCTTCGCGGGCAATCAGGCTCGCGCGGTCGATGGCGCTGCCCAGCTCGGCGCGGTCCACCGTCACACGGGTCTGCCATTCCTCCGGCAGAATCTGGCGGTAGCGGATGAATTCGCCTTCCAGCAGGCGCGCAACCACGCGCGTCTGGCCGATGTTCATGCGCACATGGCTCCTGGTGAAGCACAGGGAGACGTTTTCTTCCGTATCCGCCAGGATTTTCGCAATGTCGCCCAAAACGCGTCCGCCAACCACCGCGCTGATCGGCTCAGCCGGGCCGACGACATTCTCCTTGCGCAGCGCAAGCCGATATCCGTCCAGCGCGACGACGCGCATCTCGGTTTGGCTGATTTCCATCAGACAGCCGGTCAGAATCGGGCGGCTCTCGTCCTGCGCAATGGCGAACAGCGTCCGGCCGACCATATCCTTGAGCGTGTTTTGGGGCAGTTCAAAGCTTGCGCCCTCCACCTGCGGCAATTCAGGATATTCCACCGGATCGAAACCGTTGATCGTCGTGCGAATGCTCGCGCAGCGAATCGTCGCTTGCATCCGCTCGCCGACCGTGATGTCGCATGGGCCTCCCGGCAGCTTGCGGATGATTTCGCAGAGCAGTTTACCCGGCAAAACGGCGCGCCCCTCCTCGCTGAACGTCGCGGGCAGCAGCGTTTCAATGCCCAGCGCCAGATCGGTGCAGGTCAGCCGCAGCCCTTCATCGCAGGATTCAAATAGAATGCCTTCCAAAATCGGCTTGGTAGAGCGCACAGCCAGCGCGCGGCTGACAATGGAAAGAGCAGTATTCAATTCATTGGTATCACAAGTAAAGCGCATTTTGATAACCTCCAATGGGGTAGTAGCAGTATATACGTTCAGCAGAAGAAGTCGTAGAGCGGTGGAAAAACGGGATAAGTGCCAAAAAGCCAAAACACAGCTGACTTTTGGCCTGTGGAAAACACTGGATAAAGCCCAAAACAACCAACCGGTTTATCCACAACGCTGTGCACAACTTAACCTCGTGCCCCAAAAGAGCGCTGAAACGGTATAAAAGGGCAAATTCATACTTATTCAGTATTCGCGCTTTCGGGAAAAATTCCTGCCCGGACGGATAGAAGACTTTTGCACGCGCATTCAGGCGCGAAAGGAAAATCGAAAGGGTTGAGAAAAACAGGCGGATGTGCTACACTGATAAAGATAAAGAAGGCGAAACAGATGTAGACTGGCTTGGATGAGATAATGGGGATTTTCAAGGTTCGCATGGCGAATCTTGAACAGGGGAAGTCCGGAAACCTCAGGTTTCTGGTAGGGTTTGGGACAAAGGCCCAATCGCTCCTCCGTCATCTTGAAGCAAAAGAAAGGCAGAAACAATGGAAACAGTCAGAAAAACGCGGAAACTCCCGGAGCGGGTGGCCGATAAACTGCGGGAGATGATCATACAGGAATCGCTGAAGACGGGCGCGAAACTGCCGGCCGAAGCGGAGTTGATGGAGCGCTTCGGGGTCAGCCGCTCGACGGTGCGCGAGGCGGTCAAAATTTTGCAGACGGAGCACATTGTCGATATTCGTCAGGGGCAGGGCACGTTTTTGTGCGCCATGCCGGGGCTGGCGAGCGACCCGTTGGGCCTGCGCTTTGCGGATCAGGAGGAATTGATTGCGCAGCTGCTGGAAACGCGGCTGCTGATTGAGCCGAGCGTCGCGGCGCTGGCGGCCATCCGCAGACAGGATAAGCAGCTCATCGCGATGAAAAATCTGCTGGATAAGATGGACAACGCTTATCTGCACGGCGAGGATTACACGCCGTATGATTTTGAATTTCACTCCCTGATTGCTCAATGCACGGGCAACGATGTGATGAAGCGCCTTCTGCCGACGATTCATGAATCCATTCAGGCGGGCTATCATCACACGCGCCGGGTAGAGGGCAGCTATCAGCGCGCAAGCCAATGTCATTTGGAGATGTACCGCGCGATCATGGAGCACGACAGCGCGCGCGCGCGTCAGGCAGCCCAGCGGCACATGATGCAGACGATGCACGACTCCGGCGTCGAGGTGCCGTCCGTGCTGGTGAAGTGAGGGAGACGTTCGAGGCTCTGCCTCGATCTCCGGCAGGAACCTGAGGTTCCTGCACCTCACGCTGTATGGATTGCTGCGCAATCCATAGGGAATTTTGAATTGAGTCTGTTTATCGCGCAGCGATAAACAAGGAGGGAAATCCAAGAACCTCAGGTTCTTGGTGGGGTTCGGGGCAAAGCCCCGACGTAACCCCGCGATAAGGAATGGAAACAATCAAAGTTGTCGCCCGAATCAGGAGCGACTTTCCGCAGAAATTCGGTATTCCGCGCCAGAGCGGCGTTGTGCCGGAAACGCGCGCAACCGTTGTCTTTGAAAAACCGTATCAAAACCCGGACGCATTGCGCGGCATCGAGGGCTTTTCTCATCTGTGGCTGATCTGGGGGTTTTCGGCCTGCGAGCGGGCGGAGTGGTCGCCGACGGTCCGCCCGCCGAGATTGGGCGGCAATACGCGCATGGGCGTGTTCGCCACAAGGTCGCCGTTCCGCCCCAATCCCATTGGGCTGTCGTCCGTGACGCTGGAAGAGGTGCGGCTGCACACGCCGGACGGGCCTGTGCTCATCGTCGGCGGCGCAGACTTGATGGATGGCACGCCGATTTATGATATCAAGCCCTATCTGCCATATGCCGACTGCCATCCGGATGCGGCGGGAGGGTTCGCCGAGAATCGGAAAAATTACGCGCTGGAGGTTGACTTTCCGCCGGAACTGGAAGCGCAGATTGCGCCCGGACATCGTGCGGCGCTGCGCGGCGTGCTGGCGCATGACCCGCGGCCGTCGTATCAAAGCGACCCGGAAAGGCTGTACGGCGTGGCGTTCGCGGAAAAGAACGTCCGGTTTACCGTCAGAGACGGCGTGCTGACGGTGCGGGAAATTGAACCGTTGAAAGAAGAATAAGAAAAAAGCTCAGGCTGAAAAAATGCTTGAGCTTTTTATGCGGTTGTAGGGGGCGTTGCGCGTCCGTGGGAAGAAGGAAAACAGATTCAAACCGACTTGCGCGGAGTCAGGTATCGCTTTGCGATACAGGATGCCGGGAAGCCCAGAAACCTCAGGTTTCTGACGGAGTTTGAGGCGGAGCCTCAATCGTCGGCTTCTTCTTTCAGCAAATCCTTCAGCTTCTGATCCGGCGCGGAGGTTTCGTCTTCCGGCAGGTGCAGATCAATATGGTCGCCGGGCTGTTCCAGCGCGATGACGCGGGTCTGCGGTGTTTCTCCGGTGACGGCAAAGCGCAGCGCCACGTCCGGCCTGCCCTGAAAATGCATGGGGATGAAGAATTTGGGCTTTACGGTCATGATGAAATAGCCCGCGCCCGCGTCGTACATGCTGCCCTGACGGGGATCGACGGGGAAAAACGCCACGTCGATTTTCTGTTTGGGGATTGGCGCGACGCAGTCGTAAAACGCGCGCTCGGCGGCTTCGATTTCCGTGATGGAGGATTCGTCCCGCCAATGCCAGAGGTTCAGATCGCCCGCGTGGAACAGCGTGATGCCTGCAAAATTGACGTAGAACGAAACGCCTTCGTCTGTCGAGCCGTAGGCATGGACGGTCAGCGCGCCGAAACCGCGCTCGTCGCCGGGGGCCATGCGCACGCCGCGATGCGGTTCGGGAATGTCAAAGCCCAGAATGTACGTCGCCTTTTCGCCGCACAGATCGTAGATCGTCGGGGAAAAATGGTCGTCGTGGTGGTGGCTGACGAACACATACAGCTTTTCAAACGCCGCGAGCGTCTCTTTGCCGGGCAGACTGCGCTTATCAGGGCCGGTCTCGCTTGCGTCGAAGAGCAGGCCGGTATCGCCCAGCGATACGAGGAAGCCGCTTCCCCCTAAATATTCAATGGCGATATCCTTCATATCGATGCGCTCCTTTCTTTGGTTTCACTCCTTTCATTTTATCCAATTTTTTCCACTTGTCAATTATTCTAGGGTAAATTTCTCCACTTACACTCCATTATAAAACGTAAAATGGACAAAAACGAGTCGGTAAGCCCCACTTCGTGTCTGATTCTGTCAAAAATTGTCGCGAAACGAGGATGGGCGCACCCCTTCGGGGGTCAGCGTCACGGTGCGCGTGCAGACTTCCTGAATCAGACGCCGATCATGGGAGACAGTGATGATGCAGCCGGGATATTCCGCAAGCAGTTCGCGGATGACGGGACCGGAAAGCGGGGAGAGATTGCGCGTCGGTTCATCCAGAAGCAGGACATTCGCGCCGCTCTCTGCCATCATCAGGAACATCAGCTTGGCTTTCTGCCCGCCGGAAAGCCCCGCGCTGGGATGGTTCATCTCGTCGGCGGTGAATTTCATGCTGCCCAGAAGGATACCGGCTCGGCTTCGCTCTTCCTTTTTGCCGGACGGGGAGAGCAGCTCGACGGGGGACAGGGAGAAATCCAGCAGGTCGCCGGCATCCTGCGGCATATAGAAGACGCGCAGATCGGAGCGTTTTTCAAGCGTATTGCGGATGAGATGCAGGAGGGTGGATTTGCCTACGCCGTTATGTCCGCAGATGCACAGCTTTTCTCTTGCGCGGACGGTCAGGCGGATATCCCGGCAGAGCGTCCGCCCGCCGACGCTCAGCTCGGCGCAGGAGAGATCCAGCACGGTTTTATCGGCGGGAAGGGGCGCACAGTCGAGCTTGGCGAAAATGGCTTCTTCCTGTTCGGGCATGGCGGTCATATTCTCCTGCTCGCGTTCAAACCGCCTGCCCATGGCTTGAACGGTGTGCATCTTCTTTTTGAGCAGACGGCTTCCGTGCGGATCCTGTCGGGAAATGGCGTTTTGGTCGCGTTCCACCTTGCGGCGAATGGCGTCATAGCGCTCCATTTTCGCGTCAAAGTCTTCGCGTTCTTTGCGTGCGATGCGGGTCTGCTTTTCAAATGCCGCGCCGCGTTCCGCGTAAAACTGATCATATCCCATGCGATACAGCGTCGCACGGGGAACCTGTCTGCGGCGCAGACGCTCGAGCAGAAGGATGCTCGTCGCAGTGCGGGAGAGCAGGGCTTCGTCGTGGGAGACAAAGAGCACGGTCAGCTTGCAGGAAAGCAGAAAGTTTTCCAGCCACAGGACGGAATCGCTGTCGAGGTCGTTGGTCGGCTCATCGAGCAGCAGCGTTGTCGGGTTGCTCATCAGCAGGCGGGCGAGCTGCAATTTGACCCGTTCGCCGCCGGAAAAAGTCTGCATGAGCTGGTCGCTGTAAAAGACATCGGCGGGCAGGCTCAACCGGGCGGCAAGTTCGCCCAATTCGCGTGGAGATTGATCGAAAAAGACGGGCGACATGCAGAAGAAATCGTAGGCGCTGAGCGCCCGCTCGGATTCGGGAAGCTCCTGCGGCAGATACGCCGCGCTGTCCCGACAGGAGAATGAACCGGAAACCTCGATATAGCTTTCGACGGACGGATCGCCTGCCAATACGCGCAGAAGGGTGGATTTGCCGTTGCCCTCTTCGCCGATGAGCGCGAGGCGTTCGCCGTCGTTTAAGGTAAAGGAAAGGGAATCGACCAAAACGGTCAGGTCTTTACGGTGGGTCAGGGTGAGTTGGTTTACAGTCAGCATAGAAACTCCTTATCAAAAAAACCGTCTTCGGTTTCTGCCGAAGACGGTCTTTGCGCATATCAACAGATGTCGATCAGAGATCAAAGCGCATCGCCATTTGGAAACATATGGGCGAAAAACGACCTGAATCAACCTGAAAACGATCTTCTGAAAAGAACTGCGCAAGAGGTTTCCGCTTTGACAGACAAACCGAAATAAGCCCGCCATTCTGCGTGCTTTTTGTCCGTAAAAAACAGAAATCACTTACGCATGCTCCGATATTCACCCTTTCAAAAAGCCAAGAGCCTCGGGTTCTTGGCGGAGGAAATCAGGCAAAGGCTCAATCCCTCCCGTTTGAATCCAAACATAGCACACCGTTTAGCATTTGTCAAGCAAATTGTGTTCTTTGATAAGATGACCGCACACAATTTTGTCGCCTTTGTTTGTTGACACTTTTTTGTATCCTCCGTATAATAACTCACAGTGTTAGCAAAAAGGAGGAATAGCGTGATTGGGAATGCGGAGCTGACGGAAGAATTGGTTCGTCTGCTCGATGAATATCCGCGGGAAGCGCGGGATAATCGGTTCAGCTCGACCCTGCGCGGCGAGATGGCGGTGATGCGGCTTCTGCATAACAGCCGGCAAAAGATGACCGCGGGAGAGCTGAGCAGCAGGCTGGATATGACGACCTCGCGCATTGCCGCCGTGCTGGGCAGCCTTCAAAAGAAGGGTTTATTGGAGCGCGAGAGCGATGAAGAAGACAGGCGGCGCGTGATGGTGTCCCTGACGGAAGCGGGCGATCGGCTTTGCGAAAAGAGAAAGCGGCATTTCATGAGCAAAATATCGAAGATGCTCGCCATGCTCGGAGAGGATGCGCCGACGTTTGTTCATCTCATCGGGCGCGTGTTTGAAATCACGTCGTCCCCGGAGTTCAGGCAGGATGACTGCATAGAAGAAGACCGCATAGAAACAGAAAGAGCAAAAAAGGAGGATTCGAATGGCTGAAGAAAAAAAGACCGGCGGGAAAAAGCATATCACCGGCGCGCGCATTGCGAAGGAGATCAGGCAATACAAAAAAGACGCGCTGCTTTCGCCGATGTATACGACGCTGTGCGTCGTGCTTGAAATTCTGATTCCGTATCTCACCGCGTCCATCATCGACAAGGGCATCGCCGTGGGCGACATGGAGCACGTCGCGAAGATCGGTTCGCTGATGGCCGTGATGGCGGTGCTGGCGATGGTCTTCGGCATTCGCGCGGGCATCCACAGCGCGCGGGCGAGCACGGGTCTGGCCGCCAATCTGCGCGAGTCGATGTTCGGACGCATTCAGGATTATTCCTTTTCCAATATCGACAGGTTCTCCACCGCGGGCCTTGTCACGCGCCTGACCACCGACGTCACCAACATCCAGAATGCGTTTCAGGTGATTCTGCAAATCTGCACCCGCGCGCCGGTGACGCTGATTGTCGCGCTGTTCATGGCGTTTTCCATCAGCGCGAAGCTTTCCACCGTGTTTCTGGTTGCGATCGCGTTTCTGGGCGTGATGATCGTCATCCTCATCCCGAAGGCGATGCGGTATTTCCGTCAGATGTTCCGCAAATACGACGCGGTCAACGGTGTGGTCAAGGAAAACGTCGGCGCGATCCGCGTGGTCAAGGCGTTTGTCCGCGAAGAATATGAGGATGAAAAGTTCTCCAGCGCGGCGGACGATCTGTTCAAAAACTCCATCTCCGCCGAGCGCATCATCTCCTTCTCCATGCCGATCATGCAGCTGACCGTGTACGCCTGCATTCTGGTCATCAGCTGGTTCGGCGCGAAGATGATCGTCAGTCAGACCGGCCTGACCACGGGCGAGCTGACCAGCCTGCTTTCCTATGTCATGAACATCCTGATGAGCCTGATGATGCTCTCCATGGTCTTCGTCATGGTGACGCAGTCCGCCGCGGCGGCGCAGCGCATCGAGGAAGTGCTGGAGGAGCAGCCGGATATCACCAGCCCGGAAAACGCGGTCAAGACCGTGAAGGATGGTTCCATCGACTTTGACCATGTGACGTTCGCCTATCAGCAGCGCAGCGGCAAGCCGGTGCTCAGCGATATCGATCTGCACATCCAGTCCGGCGAGACCATCGGCATCATGGGCGGCACGGGTTCGTCCAAGTCGAGTCTGGTCAACCTGATTTCCCGCCTGTACGACGTAACGGCGGGCGAGGTGCGCGTCGGCGGCGTGGATGTTCGCCGATACGACGTGGAGAGCCTGCGCGACGCGGTTTCCGTCGTGCTGCAAAACAACGTGCTTTTCTCCGGCACGATTTACGACAACCTCCGCTGGGGCGACAAAAACGCGACCGACGAGCAGTGCCGGGAGGCCTGCCATCTGGCGTGCGCGGATGAATTTATCGAGCGTTTCCCGGAAAAATACGACACCCGTATTGAGCGCGGCGGCACGAATGTCTCCGGCGGCCAGAAACAGCGCCTGTGTATCGCCCGCGCGCTGCTCAAGAAGCCGAAGGTGCTGATTCTGGATGATTCCACCAGCGCTGTCGATACCGCGACGGACGCAAAGATCCGCGAAGCCATGCGCACCCATATCCCCGGCACGACCAAGATCATCATCGCGCAGCGCATTTCCTCCATTCAGGATGCGGACCGCGTGCTTGTGCTGGATAATGGCCGCGTGAACGCGTTTGACACCCCGGAAAACCTGCTGAAGACCAATGCGATTTATCAGGAGGTCTACAACAGCCAGGTCGGCAACGGCGGCGGCGACTTCGATGAGGCCGCCATGAAGGGAGGCGACTGACCATGATGGGACGCAACAGAAACGCCGGAAAGCCCGGCGCGAAGAACCCCGGCAAGACGTTTAAGCGCATCTTTGCCGAGATCATGAGCAAGTATAAGGTCCACTGCATCGCGGTCGTCATCTGCCTGCTCATCAGCGCCGTGGCCAACGTTTACGGCACGATGTTCATGCAGCGCCTGATCGACGACTATATCACCCCGATGATGGGCCAGCCGAATCCGGATTTCGGCCCGATGGGCCGTGCGGTGCTCGGCGTGGCGGCGGTGTATATCCTCGGCGCGTTCAGCGCGTGGCTGTACAACTATCTGATGATTTTCGTCTCGCAGGGCACGCTGAAAAATCTGCGCGTCAAGCTCTTTTCCAAGATGGAGCGCCTGCCGATCAAGTATTTTGACACGCATGCCCACGGCGATATCATGAGCGTATACACCAACGATATCGACACCATGCGCCAGATGATCTCCCAGTCCATGCCGCAGCTGATTTCCAGCGTCATCACGATTGTCAGCATCGTCGTTTCGATGGTGATGCTCAACGTGCCGCTGCTGATCATCACGCTGTTCATGGTCGCCGCGACGATGACGCTCTCCATGAAGCGCATCAAAAATTCGGGCCGCTTCTTCGTGCAGCAGCAGATGGATCTGGGCAAGGTCAACGGCTATATCGAAGAGATGATGGACGGCCAGAAGGTCGTCAAGGTCTTCTGCCACGAAGAGGAAAACTTTGATGGCTTCAAGAAGCTGAACAACGCTCTGCGCGACAGCGCGTACAGCGCAAACCGCATCGCCAACACCATCATGCCGCTGACGATGGCGATGGGCAACCTGAGCTATGTGCTCTGCGCGGTGGTCGGCGGTCTGTTGGCGACCAACGGCTATCTCGGCCTGACCATTGGCACGCTGGTCTCCTTCCTGACCCTGAATAAGAGCTTCAACCAGCCGATCAACCAGGTCTCTCAGCAGTCTAACTCCATCATCATGGCGCTGGCAGGCGCGGAGCGCGTCTTTGAGCTGCTGGATGAGACGCCGGAAGTGGACGACGGCTATGTGAACCTCGTCAACGCGAAAAAGGATGAAAACGGCGTACTCACCGAGAGCGCGGAGCGCACCGGCCTGTGGGCGTGGAAATACACGCATAAGGACACGGGCGGAACCGAATATCGCGAACTCAAGGGCGATATCGTAATGGACAACGTGGACTTTGGTTACAGCGACGATAAGATGGTGCTCCACGACATCAAGCTTTACGCCACGCCGGGCCAGAAGATCGCCTTTGTCGGCTCCACGGGCGCGGGCAAGACGACCATCACCAACCTGATCAACCGTTTCTACGATATTCAGGATGGCAAGATCCGCTACGACGGTATCAACATCAACAAGATCAAGAAGGATGATCTGCGCCGCTCGCTGGGCATCGTGCTTCAGGATACCCATCTGTTTACGGGCACGGTCATGGAGAATATCCGCTATGGCCGGCTGGACGCGACGGATGAGGCGTGCATCGAGGCGGCGAAGCTGGCCAACGCGGACGGCTTCATCACTCGCCTGCCGGATGGTTACAACACCATGCTCAAGGGCGACGGCGGCAACCTTTCGCAGGGCCAGCGTCAGCTGCTCGCCATCGCGCGCGCGGCCGTCGCCGATCCGCCCGTGCTGATTCTCGATGAAGCGACCAGCTCCATCGATACCCGCACCGAGGCGCTCGTGCAGGCGGGCATGGATTCCCTGATGAAGGGCCGCACCACGTTTGTCATCGCGCACCGCCTTTCCACCGTGCGCAACAGCGACTGCATCATGGTGCTCGAACAGGGCCGCATCATCGAGCGCGGCACGCACGACGAGCTGATTGCCCAGCACGGCAAGTATTATCAGCTCTATACCGGCGATTTTGAAGAGAACGACTGATTTCTTCCCTCGTGTGAAAACACGGGGGATTTTTTTCATCATTCGGGATAAATTTGACAGCCTCATGCGTTTCTATGGTATAATCGGAGGGAAGATTTTCCCGCCGAGGCCCCTGCCCGGCGGCAGGCAGGAGGCTGGCACGGTTGAATCAGGCTTGGTATCAGGTGGCGTCCATGGGCTTTGGCTATCTCAGCGCGGCGATCATCGCGCTGATCGTGCTGCTGGCCTTCAAAAAATACGCCCAAGACCGCGCGCTCTGGCGGCGGGTGAAAAGGAATCTGCCGCAGGCGGGCGCGGCGGGGCGCTTTATCGTGCTTTCCGCAGGCAGCAGACGGCTCCCGGCCGGAACAGAGCTGCGCGTGCCGTTTGAAGGGACGCTCGGCGGATCGATGAGCTGCGATGTCTGCGTGCCGTATAAAAAGGTGCATATGCGTTCGGCCTTCTTCTGGGTTGAGGGCGAGGAGCTGCACCTTGTGCCGCTGCATAAAGACGGTTTTCTGGCCGACGAAACGCCGATTGAGCCGGGCGACGAGGCCGTCATGCGCGACGGCGCGATTCTACGCGTCGGCGAATTGAAGCTGGTTCTGCGGATGTATGACCGCGGCGAGCTGGCCGACGGCGCGGACGAGCCGTATGTCACCAGCGCCCGCCGCAGCAAGGCCGGGCAGGGGCGCGGCGACGGTTTGGGCGCGCCTACGCGCGGCGCGATCCGCCGGGAGAAGAAGAAACTGAATCAAAGCGAAGCGGACGAGAAAAAGCGCGCGTCCGCCGCACAAAAGAGAGAAAAGAAAGACAGGCGGAGGTGACGGCATGGCCCGCGGCAAAATCGATATGGACAAGCGGGAGGACGAAACCGCCGTCTATAAACCCGTCAAACCGAAAAAGAGCGCCGTCAAAGCGGAAGCGCCGAAAGAAGAGAAAAAAACCGAACGCAGAGCGCCCAAACGCTATGAGCCGGAACAGCAGCTTTCCGGCAGGGAAAAGCGGGAAAAGGCGCGCGTTGCCGCCGTCGCCAGAGACAGACGGCGCGCCGTCAGCCGCGCGGGCGATGCGGGCGTGACGCTTATCGCGCTGCTGACTCTGGTGTTTGAGGTGCTGGGGCTGCTGCTCTGCGCCGTCAAAACGGAGGGCGCGCCGGATATGCAGGCCGTCATGCTCTGCGCGGCGGTTGCGCCGCTGGGGCTGCTGACCACGCTGGCGCTTCCGCGCTTTCTGCCGATGGATTCGCTGGTGATGGCGCTGACCAATTTTCTCTGCGGCGTGGGCATCGTGGTGCTTTACACCGTTTCGCCGGCGCGAGGCGCGAGGCAGGCCGTGTTTTACGCGCTGGGTCTGGCGGTGATGCTGGTGATGAGCGAAATCGTCTTCCATGTGCACCATTTTCGGGGGCTGACGCTGCTGGGCATGGTGCTGGGCATCGGCGCGCTGGTTCTGCCGCTGGCCTTCGGCGAGTGGAACAACGGCGCGAAAAACTGGGTGCAGGTGCCGCTGCTCGGCTCGTTTCAGCCGAGCGAAATCGTGAAGCTCTCGGTGGTGCTGGCGCTGGCCTATTTTTTCAGCGCGCACCGCACCGTCTGGCAGATGATGCCCGCGCTGGTGTTCGCGGCGGCGTGCCTGTTGCTGCTGATGATGCAGCGCGACCTCGGCACGGCGCTCATTTATTATCTGACGACGCTGGTTTTGTTCTATGTCGCCTGCGGCAACGTGCCGCTGACGGTCGTTGGCCTTGGCGGCGGCGTGGGCGCGGCGGTGCTGGGCTATCAGATGTTCGCGCACGTGAAAGTGCGCGTGGCGATGTGGTGCAATCCGTGGAGCGATCCGACGGACAAGGGATATCAAATCATTCAGGCGCTGCTGGCCATTGGTTCGGGCGGCCTGTTCGGCGTGGGTCTGGGGCAGGGCACGCCGGAGAAGATTCCCGCCTATTACAACGACTTCATCTTCGCCGTCATCTGCGAACAGCTGGGGCAGGTGTTCGGCGTGCTGCTGCTGGCGGTCTATGTGCTGCTGATTCTGCGCGGGGTGACGGTGGTCGCCCGCGCGCGGCGCTCGTTCGAGATGCTGCTGGGCTGCGGCGTGCTGGCGATGCTGGGCATTCAGACGTTCATGATCGTCGCAGGCGTGATCAAAATGATTCCGCTGACGGGCGTGACGATGCCGTTTCTCAGCTACGGCGGCTCGTCGCTGCTCTCGTGCATGGCGATGATCGGCATTCTGCACGGGGCGAGTGCGAGGGCGCAGGAGAATCTGGAAGAGGATATTCTGTGCGTGAAGGGGTGATTTTATCAAGGTTATCAAGCGGCGTATGCACCTGCTGACGCTGCTGCTGGTGATGCTGTTTGCGCTGGTGATTGCGTATTTCTGCTATTCCGTCTATTTTTACGGCGGGCGCTGGGTCGCCAATCCGTATAATCCGCGCATCAGCAGCCAGAAGCAGCATGTCATCATGGGCACATTGACCGACCGGGACGGCACGGTGCTGGCCTATACGGATGAGGACGGCCAGCGGCGCTATAACAACAGCGCGGATACGCGCAAAGCGGTTTGTCAGGTGGTCGGCGACAGCGGCGGCAAGGTTTCAACCGGCGCGGATACGTTCCACGCCCAATTCCTGCTGGGGTTCCGTTCCAGCATCTTTGAGCGGCTGGCCGACGCCTTCACCGGCACAACCCAGCGTGGCGACGACGTGCGGCTGACGATCTCCGAGCGGCTTTCCCGCTACATCAGCGAGCAGTTTCCCAAGGGCAAGCGCGGCGCGGTCGTCGTGCTCAATTACAAGACGAATGAAATTCTGGCGATGGTCTCCATGCCGCAGTTCGATCCGACGAATATGGACGCGGCGCTGGCGGATGAATCGGCGGGCGCGCTCATCAACCGCGCGACGCAGGGGCTTTATCCGCCCGGCTCGACGTTTAAAATCGTGACGCTGGCCTCCGCGCTGGAAAATCTGCCCGATCTCAATGACTTTGCGTTTGACTGCACGGGCTATTATCCCGTAGGCAATTATTCCGTCACAGACGGAAGCGCGCATGGGGTGCAGAGCCTGTCCGACGCGTTTGCGCACTCGTGCAATACGACCTTCGCCGCGCTTTCGCAGGATCTCGGCTATGAGATGCTGGGACAGACGGCGGAGGAGATGGGTTTCAATGAGAATTTCATGTTCAGCGATCTGATCGTCTATAATTCCAGCTATCCCATCGACGATCTGAGCGCGGAGGATTTGGCGTGGTCAGCCATCGGCCAGGGGCGCGTGCTCGCCACGCCGCTGCACATGGCGCTCATCGCTTCGACGATTGCCAACCGCGGCGTGATGAACGAACCGCGCCTCATCGCGCAAGTCACGACCGCACAGGGCGGAAACCGCGCGCTGCTCAGCCATGCGGGCGGCAGGCGCGTGATCAGCGAAGACGTCGCAAACAGGCTGGAAAGCGAAATGATCCGCGTGGTGAAATCCGGCACGGGCAAGCGCGCCGCGCTGGATAACGGCTACACCGTCGCGGGCAAAACCGGTTCGGCGGAAGCCAGCAACGATAAGAGCATCGAATCACACGCGTGGTTCGTTGGCTATATCACCAATGACAATGCGCCCTATGCCGTCTGCGTGCTCGTGGAAAACGGCGGAAGCGGCGGCGGCGTGGCCGCGCCCCTGGCGCGGAAGACGCTGCAAAAAGCGATTCATCTGGGATTATAAGGATCATGAAGGAGGTTTCTTAACAATGCGCAGGATGGTTTCGGGTTTGATGCTGCTGGCATGTCTGACGCTGGTTTCGTTTTCGGCGCTGGCGGCCGGAACGACGGTGACGACGTTCACCCCGTTTGCGGATATGGATTTTGCCGCACAGGGCTACATGGATTTGATCACCGCCTGGGAAAATGAGACGGGCAATCTCGTGGAGGATTATTCCGGGCTTGAGGACGACGTGTTCATGCAGCAGATGCAGGAGATGGTGGCCTCCGGCAGGGCGGATATCGTCGTTGTGCCGCTGGGCAGCGGATTGGCGGCGGATAAGCTGGTCGGCGTGGATGAACTGCTCGCCGCCGCGCCGGACTGCGGTGCGAAAAAGATGGCCGCGATGGCGGAAAGCGACGGAAGCGTGCTGCTTACGCCGGTTCGTCTGAACTGGGAGAGCCTGTATATCAACACCGACGTGCTGGAGGCGAACGGCGTCGCCGTGCCGACGAGCTATGACGAGCTGGTTGCGGCCTGCGCGTCGCTGGCGCAGAAGGGCGTTACGCCGATCGCCAACGCCATGTGCGAATGGGCGGAAATCGCGCTGGACTGCGCGGCCATGCTCGGCGCGCCTGCCGATCAATACGGCCAGCAGACTTCGCTGGATGGCGCGAAGAGCGTGCTGACGGCGCTCACGCAAGTTGGCGCGTTCGGCGTTGATCCCTGGAATCTGACGGACGAGCAGGCGCAGCAGGCGTTTGCCGAGGGCGTTGCGGCCATGCGCTTTGACGGAAGCGATTTGGCGGAAACGCTTCCCGAAGCACGGCAGGAGAAGACGATTGTTTTGTCCCTTTCCGGCATGGACGGACAGGCGCGCACCGCGCTGGTCGGCACGCCGAGCTACGGCTTGGCGATCACCCGCGCCTGCTGGCAGGACGGCGCCCGCCGTGAGGCCGCGCTTTCGCTGGTCAAAAAGATGCTGACGGGAGAAGGACTGGCGGCGCTTGCCGCGCCCGCCTATACCACCGCGCTGGGACGGAGCGCCGCGCAGATGACCGCTTCCGCGACCGACTGCGCCGGGCTGCTGTATGATTTGAATCCCGAACACTTTGACGAGTGGGCGGAAAGCGTGGTTTCCGCACTGATGGCGCTGTAAGAGACGCGGATAAAACGCATGAAAATCGCGGGCGTATACAACGCCTGCATGACTCGCAGATGGAAGAGGTGCGGCGTCTCCCCTATCATCATAAAAAATGCTGGATCAATTCATCCTTGATCACAGCATTTTTTATATGGAGAGAAGTAAAGAAACCTCAGGTTTCCGGCAGGGGATTAAAGCCATGCGCCCGCTGTGCGGGAAAAAGCATGGCGGAAATCGCAAGGAGCGCTTGCGCCCCTATGCGAGTTTCCCGGACTTGAGGCGGCGCTTCAACGTTCCCCTTACACCCGCGCCGCGACGAGATCGCCCATCTCAGTGCAGCCGACTTTCGTACAGCCTTCGGAGAAGATGTCGCCCGTGCGATATCCTTCGTCGAGCACCTGAGAAACCGCCTTTTCAATCGCGGCGGCCTCCTGCTCAAGGCCGAGGCTGTGGCGCAGCAGCAGCGCGCCGGAGAGAATCGTGCCCAGCGGGTTGGCGATATTGCGGCCCGCGATATCCGGCGCGCTGCCGTGAATCGGCTCATACAGGCCGCGCGTCGTGCTGCCCAGGCTGGCGGAAGGCATCATGCCCAGACTGCCCGCAATCGCGGCGCTCTCGTCGGAGAGGATGTCGCCGAACAGGTTGCCGGTAATCATCACGTCAAACTGCACCGGATTGAGAATCAGCTGCATCGCGGCGTTATCCACGTACATATAGCTGACTTCAACTTCCGGATATTCATGGCTCAGGCGCTCGACCGTCTCGCGCCACAGGCGGCTGCATTCCAGCACGTTGGCCTTGTCCACCGAGCAGAGCTTGCCGCGGCGCTTTTTCGCCATTTCAAAGCCGATGCGCGCCAGACGCTCGACTTCCGGCACGGAATAGGCCATCTCGTCCGTCGCCGCCGCGCGGTCATCGCTGCGCCAGCGCTTGCCGAAGTAGATATCGCCGGTCAGCTCGCGCAGAATCATGATGTCAATCGGCTTGGCAATGATGTCCGCGCGGAGCGGGCACGCGCCGGAGAGCTGCGGATGAATCGTGCAGGGGCGCAGGTTGGCGAACACCTGCATGCCTTTGCGCAGGGCGAGCAGCCCTTTTTCCGGGCGGCGGGCAGGCTCGACCGCGTCCCACTTCGGGCCGCCGACACTGCCCATCAGCACCGCGTCCGCCGCGTTGCAGGCCGCCAGCGTTTCATCCGTCAGCGGCACGCCGAACGCGTCGATGGACGCGCCGCCGAGTTTGCGCTCGTCAAAATAGAATTCATGGCCGTATTTGGCCGCGACGGCCTCAAGCACCTTGACCGCCTGCGCGATGATTTCCGGGCCGATGTAATCGCCCGGCAGGGTGACGATATTCGCTTTCATGGCTTACGCCTTTCCCGCGATTTTTTCGCGAACGAAATTTTCAATGCCGCCGACGGCGATGATCTTCTGGATGAACGGCGGGAACGGCGCGGCGGTAAAGCTTTCGCCCGTGGTCTTATCCTCAATTACGCCGGTATCCAGATTCACCGCCACTTCGTCGCCGTCACGAATGGCTTTTGCCGCTGCGGGGCACTCGATGATCGGCAGGCCGATATCGATGGAGTTGCGGTAGAAAATCCGGGCAAAGCTGTCCGCGATGACGAGCTGAATGCCGCTGGCCTTGATGGCGATCGGCGCATGCTCGCGGGAAGAACCGCAGCCGAAATTGCGGCCCGCGACGATGATGCGGCTCGTTTCGCTCTTTTTCTTGAAATCGCTGTCCAGATCCTCCATGCAGTGGGAGGCCAGCTCGGCGTGATCGGTCGTGTTGAGGTAGCGGGCGGGGATAATCACGTCCGTATCGATGTGATCGCCGTATTTGATGACGGTAGACTGAACGAACATCTTAGAGCACCTCCTCAGGCGTGGCGACGCGGCCCATGATGGCGGAAGCAGCGGCGACCGCCGGGCTGGCCAGAATGATTTCACTGCCGGTGTGGCCCATGCGGCCGACAAAATTGCGGTTGGTGGTGGAAACAGCGCGTTCGCCGTCGGCCAGAACGCCGCAGAAACCGCCCAGGCACGGGCCGCAGGTCGGCATGGTGAAAATCGCGCCTGCGTCGATGAAGATATCGACCAGACCTTCTTTCAGGCAGTCCTTGACGACCTGCTGCGTGCCGGGAATGACGATGCAGCGCACATGATCGTTAACCTTGTGTCCCTTGAGAATCTGCGCGGCGACGCGCATGTCGCTGATGCGGCCGTTGGTGCAGCTGCCGATGACCACCTGATCGATTTCCTGCTTGCAGTCGCGCGCGAGCTGCGTGTTTTCCGGCAGGTGCGGCAGGGAGACGGTCATATCCAGCTCGTCGAGGTTGATGGTCACGGTGCGGCTGTATTCCGCGTCCGTGTCGGCTTCAAACGCCGTCCACTCGCGGTTCACGCGGCCCTTGAGGTATTCGCGGCAGACGTCGTCCACCGGGAAAATGCCGTTCTTCGCGCCCGCTTCAATCGCCATGTTCGCGATGGTCAGGCGGCCGTCCATGGGGATTTCCTTCACGCCGTCGCCCGTAAATTCGAGGGACTGATACAGCGCGCCGTCCACGCCGATTTCGCCGATGAGGTGCAGAATCACGTCCTTGCCGCTGACCCACGGCTTCATCTTGCCCGTCAGCACAACCTTGACGGCTTCCGGCACCTTGAACCAGCATTCGCCCGTCGCCATGCCTACGCCCATATCCGTCGAACCGACGCCCGTGGAGAACGCGCCCACCGCGCCATAGGTGCAGGTGTGGCTGTCCGCGCCGATGATGACTTCGCCCGGCGCGACAATGCCCTGTTCCGGCAGCAGCGCGTGCTCGATGCCCACGCGGCCCACTTCGTAGTAGTGGACGATGTGCTGCGCGCGCGCGAATTCGCGCATTTGCTTGGCCAGCGTCGCGGCCTTGATATCCTTGTTCGGCACAAAGTGATCCGGAATCAGCGCGATCTTCGCGGGATCAAAGACCTTTGTTGCGCCCATCCGATTGAACTCGTTGATGGCCACGGGGGCGGTGATGTCGTTGCCCAGCACAAGGTTCAGCTTGCACATGAGCAGTTCGCCCGCGCGGCAGCTGTCAACGCCCGCAGCACGCGCAAGGATTTTTTGTGTCATGGTCATGCCCATAGCTTCAATTCCTCCCTGAAAAAGAAATGGTACTACTTCTCATCAAAACCTGTCTGTATCGCAGTCGAAGGTTTCCAAAGGGCGAACGAAAAGCCCCTCGGTCGTACCCGCAGGTACGAAATTCTCTGAAAACAAAAGCGCCTGTCTCAATGTGAAATAGTATGAAAAAGCCTCGCACACCTGCTTTTCGCAGGGGCGAGGCGAAATGCCACACGGTACCACCCTGATTCGATCTCCGCTTAAACGCGGAAACCCTCTTGCGCCTTAACGCGGCGGGTTCGGCCTCTGCTTGGCACAGAGGCGGCTCCGGAGTGAGTTATCCCGCTCTTCCGCCATCGGCTTGCACCGAGCGCCGACTCTCTGGAGGTCAGAGGAGCGTCTTTGTTCCATCATTGCTTTTACGGCCTGAAAATGACGGCTGTTTAAAAAGTGATGTGCGATTTGCATACTATTGTAGCCCGAATGTGACAAGTTGTCAAGCGGGGAAATTTAATCCCCGGCCTTTGCGCTGTGCGTCGGATAAATGGAATCAAATGAATCCATCGCTTTGCCCGCCATCACGCCGGTTGCCCGCCCGTTTTCGGCGGCAACTTCGCCGGAGACGATGACAAAACGAATACCTTCCGGCGCGGCGTCCGGGCGGCCGAGGCCGGGGAAATCCGCGCGGTCGCGGATGGTTTCGGGGTCGAAGACGAGCAGATCCGCGTCCATGCCCGTGCGGATGCGCCCCTTGCGGCTGAAGCCCATTGTCTGCGCGGGGAGGAGCGTCGTGTGATAAACGGCCTGTTCCCAGCTGAGTTCGCCGCGCTCGACGACCATTTTGCGCAGATAGCGCGGAAAACTGCCCGCGATCTGCGGATGGCCTTCGCCCGGCGCGTAACTGCCCGTGTCGGTGGAAACCATCGTCAGCGGATAGCGCTGGATGGTGTAGACGGCCTCCTCGCTGCCGGTGTTGACGACGACCGCGTCGCACGGGTGCGCCTCGCGCAGATGCTCGTAGAGCGCCTGATCCGGCACGAGACCGATGTGTTCGCCCGTGATGATGCGCAGATGACGCAGCTCGATGCCGTTGTCGCGCATGGTTACCGGTTCAAAGAGCGCCGAACCGACGGAGGAGCACCAATCCTTGTACATCCCGCTGTCCAGACGCATATCCACGCCGCGGTCGCGCGCCAGCTCCAGCATTTCCAGCGCCTTGTATTCAATGCCTACGCCGTATTGATATTCAAAGTGAGAAATAATCATTCGGCAGCCCGTGACTTCCGCCAGTTCGATGGCTTCCTGCAACGAGTTGAGGTCGGTCATGGCGTACATGCGCGTGTCGATGGCGGCGGGGCGGCCGTATTTGCGCGCCATCGCACAGAGGGCTTCCATTTCCTCCAGCGACGTGCCCGGCGCATAGCCCGGCCCAAGGGAAACGCCCGCCGCGCCGCCCTGCAGCGCGCGTTCGCAGAGGGTTTCCATCGTGTGCACCTGCGCGCGTCTGGCCGGGACAAACAAATCCGTCACGCCCGCCGCTTCGCGCAGCGCGCACAGGCCGACCAGCTCCGCCTGATGAATCGGAAATTCCGTCTGGCTGCGCAGAAACGCGCCCGTATCCAGCGGGGAAAAGCCGCAGTTGCCGCCGACTGTCGTCGTGATGCCCTGCAAAAGCGAAAGCATGCCGGTGCGCTTGCAGCCGTCGATATGACCGTGCGGATCGACAAAGCCGGGGCAGACAAAGCAGCCGGATGCGTCGAGCACCTGAGCGTCTTTCGGCGCGTTCGCGGGTTCCTTATAGATGGCGGCAATGCGCCCGTCTTCGCAGAGCACATCCGCCGAAAAGCGCGTCAAGGTTTCCGGATCGATGACCGTTCCGCCGGAAATGAAAAGTTTTGACATGATTCTTTCCTCCATACTTCATCTTACGAACAGGAAAATATGGCGGTTCATCCGTCTTGAAAAACCCGCCCGAAATCGGACGGGTTTTTCAAGACAGGAGCGGCTCTGCCGCCCCCGCTACTCCATGAAAAAGGAGTTATTGCAAGCTCAGTTTGAATTTAGTCCAAATATCCTGATATTTCTGCTCGTTTTCAGGCGTGCTGTAAGTGATGTATTCCGTATCGCCCATGCGTTCAGCAATGCCGGAGAACACCGGGTTTTCCGTATAGGATTCGCCCAGAATTTCGCGCGCCGGGATATTGGTGCAGCAGTAATGCTGCCATTCGGTAATGGAAGCGCCGATTTCAGGGCGGAGCAGGAATTGCAGGAAGAGGTTAGCATTTTTAGCGTGAGGTGCATTCACCGGAATGAAGCAGGCATCCACACCGAAGCCCATCGTACCTTCTGGAAAAGCAATCTGCAAATCCGGATTAGCATCGAGCGAAAGCACGGCAAACGGTGTGAAAGTATATGCGATGGAGATATCGCCGGAGAGAATGTAGTTGTGAAGATTCTCGTATTCGAGAATGTGAACGTTATCTTTCAATGCATCCAGTTTTTCGGCGGCCTTAGCCAACACTTCATCATCCGTCGTATTCATGCTTTCACCCATGGAGAGCAGCACCATGCCGATGGTCACGCGCGCGTCGTCGATCAGGCCGATGCTATCCTTGAGAGACGGATCCCACAGGCTGTTTAAGCCCGTAATCTCGCAATCCACAGCAGACGGATCATAAATCAAAAGCGGACTGCCGCAGACATAAGGAACGACATATTCGTTGTCCGGGTCAAAAGACTGGCTCATAAAAGTCGGGTCAAGATTGTCGTAATTTGTTACGATATCTTTGTCGATTTTCTGCATCAGTCCGGCTTCACGGGAAGCGGCGAGCATGTAGTCGCTGGCCAGCACCACGTCGTAGTCGCCGCCGTTTACCGCGGAGAGCTTTTCATACATCTCTTCGTTGCTGGAGAAGGTCGCATAGTTGACCTTAATGCCCGTCTCCTGCTCAAAAGGCTTGATGACGGTCTCGTAGTCGATGTAGCCTTCCCAGGTGAAGATGTTGAGCACGGCTTCGTCGGTTGCGTTCTCGGTCTCCGCAAGGGCGCAGCTGCCGATGGCCAGCAGCGCAAGCAGCATGCAAAGAAGTTTCTTCATGTCCATGTTCCTCCTTGATTAAGGAATGGTTGATTTATCTCAAACGCGGAGTGCGTCTGATTCAGTATTTGGGGCTCCGCCCCAAACCCCGGCAGGGAACATGTTCCCTGCACCCTTTCTTCGCTTCGCGGCGGTCGAAACCAGCTTATTTGAATTTCGCATTGCTTTTTGCCGTCAAAAACTGGCTGAGCGCCACGCAGATGAAGATCACGCCGAGCATCAGCGTGGAAAGGGCGTTGATTTCCGGCGTGCCGCCCGAACGCAGGCCAGTATAGACCTTGAGCGGCAGGGTGGTCGTTTCGGCGCTGGTGACGAAGAAGGAAATAACCACGTCGTCCAGGCTCATCGCGGCGGAAAGCATCATGCCGGAGAGCACTGCCGGAAAGACCAGCGGCAGGGTGATATCTTTCAGCACGCGCATCGGGTTTGCGCCCAGATCGCGCGCGGCTTCCGACAGCGCGGGGTCCATGCCGATCAGACGGGATTTGACGTTGATGAATACATACGGAATGCAGAAGGTCGTGTGCGTCAGAATCAGCGCGCCCATGCCGAGCTTAAAGCCCACGGCGGTGAACACGGAGAGATACGCCATGCCCAGCACAAGTTCGGGAATCATCATGGGCAGTGTGGCGAGGGTTTCGACCGTGCCGCCGAATTTCAGATGGGATCGGGCCAGCCCGATGGCGCCCAGCGTGCCCACGCCGCCTGCCAGCAGGGCGGAGACGACGGCCAGAATCAGCGAATTTTTGAGCGCGTCGGCCATCAGGGCGTTGGAAAACAGGCGGCTGTACCAGCTTGTTGTGAAGCCCTGCCAGCTGCCGATGGTGCGCCCGCTGTTGAAGGAATAGATGATCACCATCAGAATCGGCAGATAGAGGATGATGAGCACCAGCGTCAGATAGATGGGAGAAAAGACCTTGCGCTTTTTGCGCCGCTTATTCTGCGCCATCACATCACCCCCAGATCATCGCCGCCGACCTTGCGGTAAAGCAGGTAGATACCGGCGGAAAGCACGATCAGAATCATGCTCATGGCCGAACCGACGTTCCAGTCGCGCACTTTGAGCAGCTGATCGCGGATGAGGTTGCCCACCAGCACCAGACCGCCGCCCATGATATCCGACAGATAGAACAGCCCGACGCTGGGCACGAACACCAGCACGCAGCCGGCGAGAATGCCCGGCATGGTCATCGGCAGGGTGATGGTGAAAAACGCCCGAACGGGATTTGCGCCCAAGTCGCGCGCGGCTTCCACCAGCGTGAAATCCATCTTATCCACCGCGTTGTGGCACGGCAGAATCATGAAGGAAATCAGGCAGTAGACCATCGCCAGCAGCACCGAGCCATACGAACCGAGAAACTTGATGTTTTTCTGAATCAGCCCCAGAGAGCGGAGCATGCCGTTGAGCGGGCCGTTGGCCTGTAAAAGGATCTTCCAGCCGTAAATACGCACCAGCGCGCTCGTCCAGAACGGGATGATGACCAGCATCATCAGAAGGGCTTTCCACTTGCGCGGCGCGCGCGCCATGCAGTAGCCGAAGGGATAGCCCACCAGCAGGGAAATCGCCGTCGTCCAGAACGCAAGCTGCAAGCTGTTGGCAAAGACCTTGAGATAATCCTCGCGCAGCAGCGCTTTGTAGTTGGAAAGCGTCAGCGCCATGCCCCATTCAAGCTTGCCGCCTGTGACCAGCGACGTGCAGAGCACGTAAATCAGCGGCAGAGCGACCAGCAGCACGCCGAATGCCGCCATCGGCGCGGCCATCAGCGCGCGCGTGCGCTGTTCGTGCGCTTTGAGGGAATTTTTACGCGCCATGGGAAGTCCCCCCAATGACGGCGGCCTGCGCCGGATTCCAGTACAGGTAGGCCGTGCTGCCCGGTTTGAGCGCGTCGCTCAGGCGGCCTTCGCTTGTGGCGACGGCCTCCGTCCCGTTTTTCAGCGTGACATAGGTCAGCACGCTGCCGCCTGCATATCGCGCTTCGCGCACCGTCGCGGGCAGATCAAACCCCTCGATCGGCACGGACGAAGCGCGCATGCGCTCCGTGCGCACGCAGACCTCGCAGGATTCCTCCGCAATCAGAAGCGCGCGGGAAGCGTCCACCCTGAAGCTGCCGCACGCGCCGCGGATGACCGCCGTGTTTCGGCCGACGGATTCCACCGTGCCATCCAGAATCGTGGAGCGGCCGATGAACTGCGCGACGTAGTGCGTCTTCGGCTCGTCGTAGATTTCTTCCGGCGTGCCGATCTGCTCAAAGCGGCCGCCACGCATGACGGCGATGCGGTCGGACATGTTGATGGCCTCTTCCTGATCGTGCGTGATGTAGACAAAGGTGATGCCTAGCTTTTTTTGCAGGCGCTTGAGTTCAAGCTGCATCTGGCGGCGGAGCTGCAAATCCAGCGCGCCCAGCGGCTCATCCAACAGCAGCAGTTCCGGTTCTGGCGCAAGCGCGCGGGCGATGGCGATGCGCTGACGCTGACCGCCGGAAAGCTGGCTGGGCATGCGCTTTGCATAATCTTCCATCTGTACCAGTTCCAGCATTTCGCGCACGCGCTTTGCGATGGAAGCCTTATCCATCCCGTGCACGCGCAGGCCGTAGGCCACGTTCTTTTCCACGTTCATGTGCGGAAAGAGGGCGTAACTTTGAAACACCGTGTTGACCGGGCGGCGTTCCGGAGGCAGCGCGGTGACGTCTTTGCCATCCAGCAGCACCGTGCCCTCGTCCGGCGTTTCAAGGCCTGAGATGATGCGCAGGGTTGTCGTTTTGCCGCAGCCGGAAGCGCCCAGCAGCGTGACAAATTCGCCGCGGGCCACATCCAGCGAGATGTCGCGCAGAACGTCGCCCTCGCCGAAATTCTTGGTGATGTGTTGTAACGAAAGAAGGGTATCCTGCATGGTTTCCTCCCTGAGTGATTGAACCTGTTCGGGCTGAAGCGGAAGCCACAACCCATAAAAACAGCATGATTATATGCTAGAAGGGGCGCAATGTCAACCATAAAGTTCAGCGGGAAAAATGTGCAGGTTTAATAGGGCTAAACTTCCGGCGAGAAAAAGACCCTCTTGATGTAAAAACATAAGAGGGAAACACCAACTGCATGCGCAGAATGGGTTTTATTTTGTACGAAAACAGCGGCGGAGAAGAAGGCGGTTTCATGCCGCTCAATAATCGCTTTTTCCCGCGAACGCGCGGATGGCTTCGCTGCGGTCGTTGCCGAGCACCTGCTTGGCCGGTCCGTCTTCCACAACGAGACCGTTTGCCATGTAGATGACGCGGTCGGCTACGTCGCGGGCGAAATTCATTTCATGGGTGACGACGATCATCGTGCGCTTTTCGTCGGCCAGCTGGCGGATGACGCTCAAAACCTCTTGCGTCAGCTGCGGATCGAGCGCGCTTGTCGGCTCGTCGAAGCAGAGAATTTCCGGGTCCATCGCCAATGCCCGCGCAATGGCGACGCGCTGGCACTGTCCGCCCGAAAGGTTGCAGGGATAAGCGCCCGCTTTATCCGCAAGGCCGACCTTTTCCAGCAGGAGCATGGCTTTCTGTTCGGCTTCCTGACGGCTGCGGCGGAGCACAAACTGCTGCGGCGCGACAAGATTGCGCAGCACCGTGTAATGCGGAAAGAGGTTGTAATCCTGAAAGACGAGGCCCATCTTGAGGCACAGGCCGCGCAAATCCTTTTCCTTTTGATAGCGCGCAATGCCGTCCGAACCGGTCGTGACCATCGGCTGGCCGTCGATGCGGATTTCGCCGCTGTCGATGGTTTCCAGATGGTTGAGACAGCGCAGAAGCGTGCTCTTGCCCGAACCGCTGCGGCCGATGATGGCGACGACCTCACCCCTGTCCACACGCACGGTTACGCCCTTTAAGACCTCGTTGCCGCCGAATTTCTTCTTGATATCAATCGCCTGAAGCATCTTAAACTCCTTTATCATCCCGCGCCTGAGAGGGGATCAGTCTTTATAGTACGCCATGCGGCGGTTGAGATAACTGAATACCAGCGAAACCACGCCGTTCATCAGCAGATAGAAAAGCCCTGCGACAAACAGAGGCTCGACCGACGCGGTGCGGCTGGCCTCGTTTTTCGCCGCACGGAACAGCTCGGCGACGGCGATCACGTTGGCAAGGGACGTATCCTTGACCAGCGTGATGACCTCGTTGCTGACCGGCAGCAGCACGCGCTTCATCACCTGCGGCAGAACGATATGGAAAAAGGTCTGCCCTCGCGTCATGCCCAGCACCTGGCTGGCCTCATGCTGGCCGACGGGGATGGATTGAATGCCGCCGCGGAAAATCTCGGCGAAGTAGGCGGCATAGTTGATAGAAAAGGCGAGAATGGTGGCGTTCATGCGGTCGAGGTTTACGCCCGTCAGCGTCGGAATGGCAAAATAGATCGCGAAGATTTGCAGCATCAGCGGCGTACCGCGCATGACAAGGATGTACAGCGACGTCGGCACGCTGATGATCTTCCGCCTGCTCATGCGAAGCAGCGCCACGGCCAGTCCCAGCGGCAGGGAGAACAGCAGCGTGAAAAAGAAAATCATCAGCGTGTTGCCAAAGCCGTCCTTCATGGAAAGCACGAGCTTCATAAACGCGTCGAAATTGTTGAAATACCTCATGAAAGCCTCCGGAAACGTGAATTTGGAAAGAAACAATCGCATGAAAAGGATGCCTTTCGGCATCCTTTATTTTGCTTGGTTTCGTAAAACCGCCGCGAAGCGAAACGGAAGGTGCAGGAAACTCAGTTCCCTGCCGGGGTTTGGGGGCAAAGCCCGAACGTCGCCCTTGTTTTACTTACTGCGCGTACTTGGCGACCAGCGTGATGTCGTTGGCGAACCACTTGGCGCGGATGGTGTCCAGCGTGCCGTCGTTTGCCATATCGATGAGCTGCTGGCTCACCGCGTCGGCCAGCGTCTGCTCGCCCTTGCGGAAGGCAATGCCGTATTCCTCGGCTTCCAGCACCTCAGGCAGAACGGTGAACATCGTCGGGTCATCCTGCTGGGCGATGTAATAGTTGCCGACAACAGAGTCGATCAGCAGCACGTCGATGCCGCCAAGCTTGAGATCCATCAGCGCGGTGACGAAATCGTCATACAGCTGCGGCTCGCCGATGGCGGCCAGCAGATCGGGATTGGCGTTCAGCACATCCACCGAGCTGGAACCCGCCTGCGTGCCGAGCACCTTGCCGGTCAGATCCGCTTTGGAGGCGATGCCGGAATCCGTGCGCACGACGAGAATCTGCTCGTTGGCCAGATACGGAATGGAGAAGGTCATCTGCTCGATGCGTTCCGGCGTTATCGTCAGGCCGGACCAGATGCAGTCGATGTTTTTGCCGGAAAGCTCCAGCTCCTTGGAATCCCACGCGATCGGCTGGAGAACGAGCTCCACGCCCAGACGGCTGGTGACTTCCTTCGCCAGATCGATATCGAAGCCGACATATTCGCCGTTTTCATCGACGAAACCCATCGGCGGGTATTCCTCGTCAAAGCCCATCACAAACGTGCCTTTCGCCTTGAGGTCTTCAAGGCCGGTATCTTCCGCCAGCGCGGCGGCAAAGCAGAGGGTCATGACGGCGGCCAGCAGAGCGGCAAGCATTTTCTTCATAGGGGGTTGCTCCTTTCCTGATATCCGGCGGTTTGGCAGCCGGAGGTTCGCTTTAATGTGCTATCGCTTTAACGTGATAAAGCATACCATAGGAAAGAGCGTTTGTCAACCGGGTTTTTGAATTTTTTTATTTTCCACATTTCCGGATAAATTGTGGAGAATGAAGGCTGTTTTGACCGCAAAAAAAGCCTCCGCTTGATCGGCGCATGTTTCATCTGCCGCGCGCGGCGGGGCAAATCGAAACATGCGGGAATCAAGCGGAGGCTGAGAAAACGGGCAGGCGGGGAAGGGTTATTTTTCCGAAATGATCTTTTTCAGATCGGCGATGGCGCCCTTCATATCGGGCTGGTTTTCCAGCTGTTTGGTGATCTTGTCGCAGGAATTGATGATCGTCGAATGATCCCGGCCGAAGGCGTCGCCGATGCGCGGCAGGCTGAGGCTGGTCATCTCGCGGGTCAGGTAGACCGCGACGTGGCGGGCCTGCGCGATTTCCTTTTTGCGGGAATCGCTGCGAACCATGTCCGCGCTCATCCCGTAATAATCGGCTACGCAATCGATAATCAGTTCCGGCGTGATGCGTTTGGGATCGCGATGAATGTTGATGTCGCGCAGCGCGAGCGAAATGACTTCTTCGTTGATGTCACAGTGGTTCAGCTTCGCATAGGCGTTTACGCGGGTCAGCGAACCTTCCAGCTCGCGGATGTTGCTCTCGATGCGCCCGGCGATCAGCTCCAGCATTTCGTCGCTGACTTCGATGTCTTCGTTGTCGGCCTTTTTGCGCAGAATGGCGACTCTGGTGTCGAAATCCGGCTTTTGAATATCGGCAATCAGGCCCCATTCAAAGCGGCTGCGGAGCCGCTCTTCCAGACGGGCGATTTCGCGCGGCGGCTTATCGGAAGAAATGATGATCTGCTTGCCCGCGCTGTGCAGGGCGTTGAACGTGTGGAAAAACTCTTCCTGCGTGGAATCGCGGCCGGCGATAAATTGAATATCGTCCAGCATCAGCACATCGACGTTGCGGAAACGGTTGCGAAATTCCACGTTTTTGTTGTTCTTGATGGCGGCGACCAACTCGTTGGTAAACATTTCGCTGGGCAGGTAGAGCATGCGCATGTTCGGAAAATGTTCCTGAATGAAATGGCCGATGGCGTGCATCAGGTGCGTCTTTCCCAGACCGACGCCGCCGTAGAGGAACAGCGGGTTATACGCCACGCCCGGCTGTTCGGCGACGGCCAGCGCGGCGGCATGCGCAAACCGATTTGACGAGCCGACCACAAACGTGTCGAACGTCGATTTCGGGTTGAACATGTTGATGCCCTGCATCGCGGGCGCCTCTTCCTTCTTCTGGCGTTCCTGCCATTCAATCCGCTCCTTGACGCTCATCAGCTCGATGGTCATTTCGCGCCCGGCGGCCTGGCTCACCGCCGCGGTAATCATGGACAGGTAGCGCGCCCGGATGGTTTTTTCGTTAAAGTCGCTGATGACTTCCAGCGCGAGCTTGTCATCCACCACATAAACGGGCTTGAGCGGCTGCTCAATCCACGTCGTATAGGAGACGTTGGCCAGCTCTTCGCGCATCAGCGCTTTGGCCTTGTCCCATAATTCGATATGATCCATGGCAGAAACCTCCGTATTCCCTGCGGCGATTGACGGCCGCTTTCCCACAATCTATACACATCATCTTGTGGATATGCTGTGGATATCCACAATGATTTCCACAGCCTGTGGACAGATGGGCCACGCCTGTGGATAAGTTTTCAATGAAGCTTTCCTATCATATCAAAAAAAAGCCCTGCTTTCAAGGCTTTTTTGGCAAACGGCGAAATGAAGAAAAATGCAGTTTTCCGCAGCTCTCTCTGCCGAATGTCTGCGGGTTATCCACAATATGATGTGGTCGTTGTCGATAACTGACCACAAGTTTCGCGCGCGAATGGGAGAATTCCGTCATTTTTGTGTAAAAAACTGTCAAAAACCGTTTTTTAACAATTTGTTAAATATAGCCGCCGTCCACACCTAAAACCTGCCCCGTGATGAAGGCGGCCGCGTCCGAGAGCAAAAACGCACAGGCGCCCGCCACGTCCTGCGGCGTGCCGAGACGGCAGAGCGGCGTTTCTTCCGCCAGCGCGGCTTTGGTTTCGTCGCTGTGTTCGTCCATCATGCGCGTGTCGATGACGCCGGGCGCAATGCAGTTGACGCGCACGCCGCTCGGTCCCAGCTCCTTGGCCAGCGCGCGGGTCAGGCCGATGACGGCGGCTTTGCTGGCGGAATAGGCGACTTCGCACGATGCGCCGACGCGCCCCCACATGCTGGAGACGGTGACAATCGCGCCTTCGTTTCGGGCGATCATGCCCGGCGCAAGCGCGCGAATGAGGTAAAACATGCCGGAGACGTTTACATCCATGACCGTGCGCCACTGTTCATCCGTCATGTCGCAGAAAAGCCCGGTATGCGAAACGCCCGCGCACAGCACCAGCGCGTCCACGCGATGATACAGGGCGAGAATGTCGCGGCACATGGCCTGCGCGCTTTCGCTGTCGGCCAGATCGCAGCAGACGGCGTGCGCGTCGCAGCCCTCGGCGCAGAGACGATCCGCCAGCGCTTTGGCGTGCTCAAGCCCATGACAGCCGTGGAGCAGCACCGTATAGCCCGCGCGCGCCAGTGTTTCGGCGCATGCGCCGCCGATGCCGCCGGACGCGCCGGTGATGAGCGCAATTTTTTTCTTCATATATAAAACCTCCGTGGATTTTTCCGTGGATCATAGAGCGAAAATCGGACGCGCCATGCGCACTTCCGCCTGTTTTTGCAGAAACGGCTTGGGGCCGAAAAAACGACCGCTTGACGGAATGGGGTGAAGCGGTTATCATGCTCTATTATAAGGGAAAGAACGGAGGAATCAAGATGGGTTATCAGATTTATTGCGGAAAAGGCTTTGACACCCAGAAAGCCGAGCGCTTTTTCAAGGAGCGCCGCGTATCCTATCAGCGGGTAGACGTGCTCAAATACGGTATCGGCAAGCGCGAATTGGAAAGCGTCGCGTCAGCTGTCGGTCTGGATGCGCTCTGCGATCGGGAGAGCAAGGCGTACCGCGAAAGCGTCATCGCCTACACGCAAAGCCGAGATTCAATTCTGGCGGGGCTGATGGAAAAACCGCAGCTGCTCAAACTGCCCATCGTCCGCGACGGCCGCCGCGCCACCGTCGGCTATTGCCCGGAGATTTGGGAGGCGTGGCTGAAGGGCTAATCCACCGGCGTTTCCTGCCCGCTTGCGTCAAAGATGCGCGTGCCCTCGCATGTCAGCAGCAGCGTGCCTACGCGCCACGCGTCTGTTTTCAGAAAGCGCTCGTTGTCCGCGCCGGCGACGACGTAGGCGTATTTGCCGTCTCCCTGTTCCTGATAAAAGCTGGCGGAAAAATCCTGCGTGTCCGTGTAAACCGTGACGGTGAGCAGCGCGTCGTTCTGCGGCTCAAAATCATCGCAGAGCGTGAAGCTGTCCGCCGTCAGCTGATCGACCAGCGTGGAAAAAACCTCTTCATCGGCCTTTTGCCCGTTGACGCTCAGTTCGCCGCGCACGCTGAAATCAAATTCGCAGTCGTCGTTGGCATGGATGCGGATGCCCGTGATATCCGTGTCCGACAGTTCAGGGAAAAGCAGCTGTCCGGCTGCGGACGCGTCGTCCGCTGCGGGGCTGTTTGAACCGACGGCCACGGATACGGTTTGCGCCGATTCGTTTGCGGCGGGCAGCAGCATGAAGCCCAGCAGACAGACCGCCGCCAGAGAGAAAATTCGCTTCGCCATGCTGCGTACCCCCTTTCCAACCTTGTGTATGGGGTATTATAGCGCGCGGATGTAGCAGGGAAGTAATGGGAATGAAACAAAAATGTGAACTCTCGGCGTGGAACGACGATTTTGAAAAAACGCGCCGCATGAAGGGATTGGCGCGCGGAAAACATGGGAGGGGCCGATTCTCCGCGCTAAAGGCGGAGGCGGCTTCAGTCCGCTTGACAGCATAGGGCAAGTACGTTAAAATGAAAAATAAGAAGTCCCCGCGCGGAATCGGCGGGGCGCGATTTTAAAAAGACGGAGCGTTTCACGAACATGGTTTTGAAACATCATACCCTCAGCCCGTTTGACCGCAAGCCGCAGGGCGCGGTTGCGGCGGGCGGTCAGGTTCGGCTGCGTGTGACCGCAGAAGGCGATCAGACGCCGCTCGAACTTTTTTTGCGTGTCTGGAATGGGGCGGAACGCCGCTATCCCATGCGTTCGCTCGGCGTGCGGAACGGAAAGACGGTTTATGAAGCGCAGATCGGTGTGGGCGACATGCCCAATCTGTTGTGGTATCGGTTTGAGGGCGAGACAAGAGAAGGGCGCGTGGTGCTTGGCGCGCCGGACGACCATACCGGATGCGGCGAAGGCGTGATGGGCAGCGAGGAGAGCTTTCAGGTCACGGTCTATGACGCGGCCTACGATACGCCCGCGTGGATGCGCGAGGGCGTGATGTATCAGATCATGGTGGACAGGTTCTGCCGCGGCGAGGGCACGGACGCGCTGATGCACGCCAAGGACGGGCAGAACATCATCCTGCACGACAAGTGGGATGAGATGCCGTTTCTCAACATCTCCGAAAACGGCGACAATTTTGCCAACGATTTTTTCGGCGGCAATCTGGAAGGCGTGCGCCAGAAACTGCCGTATCTTAAACGGCTCGGCGTGAGCGTGCTGTATTTCAACCCGATTTTCTGCGCGCGCACCAACCATAAATACGACACCAGCGATTACCGCCGGATCGATCCGATGTTCGGCGACGAGCAGGCGCTCGTTCGCCTCTGTGAAGACGCAAAAAAGCTGGGCATGCACGTGATGCTCGACGGCGTGTTTTCCCACGTCGGCGACGACAGCCTCTATTTTAACCGGCGCGGCACGCACGGCGAACACATCGGCGCGTACCGCGACCCGCATTCGCCGTATTTCAAATGGTTCACCTTCCGCCATTGGCCGGATGATTATGAGTGCTGGTGGGGGTTTAAAACCCTGCCGAATGTCAACGAAATGGACGAGGATTACCGCCGCTTCATCTTGGAGGACGAAGATTCCGTCGTGCGTCATTGGGTGAAAAAGGGCGCGAGCGGCTGGCGGCTGGACGTCGCCGACGAACTGCCGATGCCTTTTCTGCGCGAATTGCGCAAGCAGGTTAAGGATGTATCCCCGAATGCGGCGGTGCTCGGCGAGGTCTGGGAGGACGCGAGCCACAAGGTCGCCTATGGACAAATGCGCTCCTACGTCCTGGGCGATACGCTGGACAGCGTGATGAATTATCCGCTCCGCGACGCACTCATCGCGTTTTTAACGGGACAGAAGGACGCGCCCGCCGTTGCCAGAGAGCTTTCTTCGCTGGCGCAGAATTATCCCAAGCCGTTCCTTTATGCGCTGATGAACCTGATGGGCAGCCACGACAGGCCGCGCATTCTCAACGTGTTGGCCGGAAACGACGGCAGCGACATTCCCCGCGATCAGCGCGCGCACCATCGCCTTTCTCCGGAAGAGCGGATGATCGGCGCGCTGCGCGAACAGCTGATGCTCCGCTTTATTTTCAGCGTGCCGGGCATGCCGTGCATCTATTACGGCGATGAAGCGGGCATGGAGGGCTGTGCCGATCCGTTCTGCCGCCGCCCCTATCCGTGGGGGCACGAGGACGCTCAGATGCTCGCCCGCTATCAGGCGATGACCGCCATGCGGAACGCGCATCCCGTGCTCAGAACCGGCGAATGCATCTATCTTGCGCCCTGCGCTGATGTGCTCGGCGTAATTCGTAAAAACGAAAGCGGACGGGACGCGTTCGGCAGCCAGGCCGAAAACGCCTGTGCCGTCACGCTCATCAACCGCAGCGCGAAGGAAGTCGTCGTTTACCTGACGGCGGAAGACGTTTGCGGCGCAAAGACGCTCGTCACCGACGATGGGCAGACGCTTTCCGCCAGAGGCGGCGCGTTCAGCGTGAAGGTGAAGGGATTGCAGGGCATGACGGGGTTCGCGGAATAACGCCAGTAAACGGATAAACGAAAAGAGGCCGGGCGGCCTCTTTTTTGACGCGTGGAAAACTGCACAAAAATCGTCTGTATGTGCAAAACGCTGGAAGTTGTCGGATTTTGGCGGAAGTGCGGGCGACCTCAGGCCGCCGCTTACCGTTCAAACGCCATATCCAGCGTGGTCTGCCAGCTTTCGCCCGCTTCAAGGCTGGCGGCGCAGGGCTTCTGCTCCCACTCGATGGGGCCGTCATCCTCGCCGGGGATGCTGTGCCACGGCTCGACGCAGATAAAGCGCATGGGCTTCTGCGGCGTGGACCAGATCAGCGTATACGGGAAATCCGCAATGTTTACGCGAATGCGGCGGCCCGTGTCGCGCTCCAGCACGCAGAGGGATTGGGATTTGAGGTTCACCATGCAGTGGCTGTCGCGCGCGAACAGCTCGGCGCTGAGCGGAATGCGGGTGATGTTGCGGCCGAGATAGTAATCCGGCGCCGCGCCGATGAGGCCGTTTGGCGCGGTATTCAGGCACAGCGGGGATTCCACCGTGTCAAACAGGATGTCGTAATCCGCGTCGGTATGCTTATCGTCAAACGGCAGGGTGAAGCCGGGGTGGAAGCCCAGACCGAAGCGCAGGGTTTCTCTGCCCGTGTTGCGCACGCTGACGGTATGGCGGACGTGGCGGCCTTCGAGCGTGAAGGTCGTGCGCAGCGCGAAGTCATACGGCCAGATGGCGCGGGTTTTGTCGCTGGAGGCCAGCTCGAAGGTCAATTCGTGCCCGGTCTGGATCAGCAGGGTATGCTCCATGTCGCGGGCAAAACCGTGCTGTTTGCCTTCGTAGAGCTTGCCGTCCGCCGCCTTGAAATGGCCGCCCGTCAGCTTGCCTGCATAGGGAAAGAGAATCGGCGCGTGGCGGTTCCAGACGGCGGGATCGGCGCACCAGATCATTTCGCTGCCGGTGGCTCGATCGACGGCGCTGACCATTTCCGCGCCGAGGGAATCGATGGTCAGGCGGATGAACTCGTTTTCGATGGTATATCGCATAAAAACTCCTTTTGGGGCGCTGCCCCAAAACCCAGCAGGGAACACGTTCCCTGCACCCTTTCTTCGCTTCGCGGCGGTTTGAATCGACAGGATATCCATGAATCGCAAAGCGATTCATGAAGGTGGGAAATCCAAGAACCTCAGGTCCTTGGCAGGGTGTGGGGCAGAGCCCCACAATTTACAGCAGCGTGATGTGGGCGTCTTCAAAGACCTTGCGGGTGTGCTCGTCCCAGATGGAGGACTGCACTTCGCCGATGTGGGCCTTGCCCAGCAGCAGCATGCACAGGCGGGATTGGCCGATGCCGCCGCCCATCGTCAGGGGGAGCTGGCCTTCCAGCAGCATCTTGTGGAACGGAAGCTTGCGGCGCTCGTCGCAGCCCGCCAGCGTCAGCTGACGATCCAGCGATTCCGGGCTGACGCGAATGCCCATCGAGGAGATTTCCAGCGCGCAATCCAGAATCGGGTCATAGAACAGGATATCGCCGTTCATCTCCCAATCGTCGTAGTCCGGCGCGCGGCCGTCGTGCGGCTTGCCGGAGCGCAGCTTGCCGCCGATGCCCTGGATGAACACGGTGCCGTGCTTTTTGGCAAACGCGTTTTCGCGCTGCTTGGGCGTCAGATCGGGGTACAGATCTTCCAGCTCCTGTGCGGTGATGAAGGCGACATGGCGGTTCAGCAGCGGCGTATCGCACAACTGGGGATACTTGCCGCGCACGGTCAGCTGCGTGTCGCAGATGCAGGAGACGATGCCCGTCACAGCCTGATGCAGCGTGAAGAGGGTGCGCGTTTCCGGTGTGATGACCTTCTCCCAATCCCACTGATCGACGTAGACGGAGTGCAGGTTATCCAGCTCCTCGTCGCGGCGGATGGCGTTCATGTCGGTGTAAATGCCCTTGCCGGGATGGATGTCGTAGCGGTAGAGCGCCATGCGCTTCCACTTGGCCAGCGAATGAACGACCTGCGCGTTTGCGTTCGCGCACGGAATATCGAACCCGACCGGGCGTTCCACGCCGTTGAGGTCGTCGTTCAGGCCGGAATCCGGCTCGACGAACAGCGGCGCGGACACGCGGCGCAGATTCAGTTCGCGGGAAAGCGCATCCTGAAACACGCGCTTGATTAAGCTGATGGCGCTCTGCGTTTCATACAGAGAAAGGTGCGGCGCATAACCCGCCGGAATAAACGATTGGCCCATCGGAAAAAACCCCCTCTTTGGAATTCATGATGTAAAAAATGCCGGATGGCAAAACAATCTTGAGCGTTCACGCTTCCACCGTCTGCGGAAGGCGGAAGGATACCCTCAGTATACCGCGTTCTTCCGCGCGGCGCAAGCGGAATTAATCGCCGTGCAGGGCGAAGAGCGCCGCGCCGAGCGCGCCGCACAGATCCGGGTTTTCGCTGATCAAGAGCTTTGCGCCCAGCTTCTCTTCCAGCGCCTGCACAACGCCGCGGTTGCGCGCCACGCCTCCGGTCATCATGTAGGGCGGCTGTCCTTTGGCGCGCGCGGCCATCGCGGCGGTTTTGCCGGCGATGGATTTGTTCAGCCCGTGAATGATGTCGCTGTCCGTGTGGTTATCCGCAATCAGCGAGATGACCTCTGATTCGGCGAAAACCGTACACATGCTGGATATGGTCAGCTCCTTGTCCCACGTCAGGCCGCGGCGGCTCATTTCCGCCATGTCCAGTTCCAGCGTGCGCGCCATCATCTCCAGAAAACGCCCCGTTCCGGCGGCGCATTTGTCGTTCATCATGAAGCCCGTGACGTGGCCGGTTTCATCCAGATTGATGATTTTGCTGTCCTGCCCGCCAATATCGATGATCGTGCGGACGGCGGGATTCAGAAAATGCGCGCCACGCGCGTGGCAGGTGATTTCCGTCCTGGTGTCCGTGGCGAAGGGAATGTTGTTTCGGCCATAGCCCGTGGCGACGATGGCGGCGAAATCCTCTTTTTTGATGTTCAGCTGTTTGCAGACGTCTTCCAGCGCCGCCTGTGCGCCCATCTGCGCGCGCGGGCCGGTTCGCACGATGGAAAAAGCGAGCAGGGTTTCGTTTGCGTCGAGCACAACCATGTTGGTTGTGGTCGAGCCGCTGTCAATGCCCGCAAAGAGATGCTTGTTTATGGGTTTTGGCTCCGGTGTCCGGGAAGGCTTTGCAGTCAGGTCGAGGCTCTCGCGGAAGGCTTCCAACCGCGTGGTGAGTTGCCCCGGTGCCGTGACGGTGTAATCCGACTCGATTTTAAGCAGCGGAATACGGCTTTTCGCCTTCAACTCGGCGTATTCAAAGCCGTAATAATCGCAGAATTTGACCGTGTTGTAGACAATGCCGCGAATATGTTCGTTTTCGTACAATGTCCGCCGCGCCGCGATATCGGTCATGCGCATGCAGGGCGTCTGGCGGAGCAGCGCGCCCGCGTACCAGTCCATCAGTTCTTCAAAGGAGAAATCGGCGGCCTCCTTCGGCGGTTCTTCCAGCGTGCGCAGACCGCTGCACGTCAGGTTTTCCACCGGGATCGGGATGGAGAATGCGCAGCGGATCTGCCCCAAAAGCTGGGGGCTGACGCGCGCGCCGAGTACCGCGATAAACGGCTCGTTTGGCAGAAGGGCGTGCGAATTATCCCGGCAGGCGGCGAGAAATTTTGCTTTGGAAAACGCCGCGCCCGTATATGCGCCGTAGGCTTTGGCAAAGCGCAGCAGCTCGTGCGTCATGCGCTGGCGCGCACAGGCTGCGTCGTCGTGCGGCAGGTCAAATTGAAAGAGAAAGCGCTGTCTGCCTTCCGATTCCAGCACGTCATAAGTGCGCCGTGTCGCGTCGCAGCAGTCCGTCAGCACCAGTTCGCTTATATCCAGCGCCTGGGTGAGCAGCGCTTTGGCGTGGCAGCAGACGTTGGCGTGGGTCAGCGTCTCCGCGCGGGAAAAATCTTTCGTTTCCGCATCGAGCATCAGCGCTTTTCCGCCGTAGGCTGCGATCAGTTCCAGCGGCGCATATTTACAGCTGTATCCGATCATGCGTCCATCCCCTCCAACTGTTCCAGAAACGCGCCGACGCGCGTTACCATCTGTCCGTCTGCGACGTTGCGGCTGTCGCATCCGTCGCCGTCGAGCACCAGCGTCGGCAGACCTGCTTCTTCCAGTCTGCGCTTGGCGAGGGTGGAGAGGCCCATCGTCTGCTTGCAGCCCCAGTGGCAGAACACGATCACGCCGTCTGCGTTCAGCTTCTTTGCCCACGCAATCGCGTTGTCAATGCGCCGCGTGGAACGGCCGCCGTTTACGTTGGCAAGCAGGCGGCGCGCCATGCTTTCAAAGGGCTTGTCCGGATCGAGCGGCATAAGCGAATCGAAAGTGATGTCGCAGCCGACCAGCTCGCAGCGGTTCTCCGTTTCCAGCATGCGGATCATGGAATCCTGCCAGTTGGGCAGGGTATGGATGAAGAAAATGCGCTTGCGGCGCGTCGTTTCCCGCCTGGGCGCGCGTTTGGCCGTTTCGATCAGTTCGCGGACGTAATTTTCCCCATCCGCATGCCCAAGCAGGCAGTGTGTCGCAATCAGGCTGCACAGTTCGCCCGTCATCGTCGTATCCTGCGAGACCTCCGCGCGGAGGTCGGCGTATTCGCGCATGAGCGCCAGCGTTCGGTTGGCGCAGGCCATCGACTCGCGCAGTTTTGCCTCATCAAGCTTTCTGCCCGTCAACGTTTCGAGCGTGCGCGCCAGCTCGCGGAGCTGATCGGCGACGCAGGCCACGGCCGCATCGTCCTCGCGGGCGGGCACATCGATGAGGGTCAGCGGCGCGGGATAATGCGCGGCCAGATGACGGAAGGAAAGCTGGTTCGCGTCACAGGCCAGCGTCGTTCCGGCAATCAGCAGCGGTTTGGGCAGCACGCCGGATTCCGCCATGCCGATCATCGTCTTGTGGTAAGAGCAGAAGCTCTCCGGAATGCCGGAAGTTTCCGCGCGTTCGGCAAAGACATGCTGGCAGGCCGTGCAGGCGACGTAAACCGACAGCCCCTCCGGAAACATCGGCGTAAGCCCCATCGCGTGCATCAGCTCACAGGGCATGAAGATGTTGACCATCACGGCCTGTTGGGGCTGATTCATGCCGCGGATGAGCGTATCCGCGACGCGTCCATTCATCCGCGCGTAAGCGGATTTCGCGTCCGTCAGCTTTTTGCGTTTGCCGGAAAAGCGCACCCACGAATAGGCCGCCGTCAGCATGCGGCGCGCCCGACGGGGATGGGGCGCAACCTGAGAGGCAATCAGGCGGCCGAGGGTTTCGATATAGCTTTGCATAGATACACCTGTTTGAACAAAATGACGAAACCATTATAAATTCCAGCGGCGCGCGCGTCAAGGTGGCAGGATTGTCCGCTTTTCATTCGTCTTTTCTTTTGGTATAATAGCAAATCGTAAGAACTATTCGAAATCGTGGGGGCGCCCGAAGGTTTCCAAAGGGCGATGCGCCAAACGGGCGGAAAGCCCTTTGGTGAGGCGACGGGGCAAAGCCCCGTATCTTGAGCGAGGAGGCTGCGTATGAAAAAAATCATCACCTGTCTGGCGGCGCTGCTGCTGACGCTGACGGGCTGTTCGGCGCTGGCGCAGAGCGTGACCGTGACGTTTTACGATATGGGTAAGGCCGACGCGGCGCTGGTGACGACGGAAACCGGCGCGCGCATTCTGATTGACGCGGGCACAAACAAGGGCGGAAAGAAGCTGGCTGAGCGCTTTGCCGGGGAAGGCATCGACCGAATTGACCTGATGATCATCACCCACTTTGACAAAGATCACGTCGGCGGCGCGGACAAGGTTCTGGAGAGCGTTTCGGTTGCGCAGGTCGTCATGCCGCAGTACGCCAAGGAGAGCAAGCAGTATACGCAGTTCAGGGACGCCCTTTCGCAAAGCCCTCAGACGCGGGTGGAGATTCTGTCCGTCGGCAGCGAATGGTCGGCGGATTTCGGAAAAACGCATCTGCGCGTAACCGCCGCCGAACGGACGGATTACGGCGTGGACGAGGAGAACGATTTTTCTCTGGCGACATATGTGACCTATGGCGAAACGAAATTCCTTTTTCCCGGCGACGCGGAGGACGCGCGGCAGACCGAGCTTCTGCGCGCGGGAGATATCGCCTGCGATGTGCTGAAAGTGCCGTATCACGGGCGGATTGTGGACGCGAGCACGGCGTTTTTGACGGCCTGTTCACCGAAGATTGCGTTCATTCCGGACAGCGACGACGACCCCGCCGATCCGCTGGTTATGCAGATCTTGCAAGAGCTGGGGACGGATGTACACAGCGGCCGGGATGGGAATTTGACCGTGGTTTCGGATGGAAAAGATGTGTTTGTGGAGAAATAAGGGGGAACGTTGGGGGAGCATCGTCTGCGGACGATGCACGCGCTCCGCAGGCAAGGGGAGCTTAGGGGGATTGAAGCCACGCGCCCGCTGTGCGGGATTCAGCGTGGCGGAAATCGGAAATCGCAAAGAGCGCTTGCGCGACTATGCGAGTTTCCCGGACGATTTCGACCTCTCCCCCCTAAATCCCCTAAGAACCCCATTACCCCCCCTTAAAACGAGCAGGGACACCCTGCACCTGGAAACGGGGGCTACGACCCTGACTATTGCCCTGCGGGGCACGTCAGGGGGCTGGGGTTACGATGGGGAACGGAAAACGGTGAATAAAAAAATGTAGGGGCGCGCATGGCGCGCCCCAAAAGTGGGAAGTCCAGAAACCTCAGGTTTCTGGTGGGGTTTGGGGCAAAGCCCCAAAAAGGAGCTTTATGCAGACAGACGAACAAAAGCTGAATATCGTCGGCGCGGCGGCGCAGCTGCTGCTGGAAAACGGCAGCGAAACCTACCGTGTGGAAGAGACGGCGCGGCGGATGGCGAAGGGATTCGGCATCGGGGAAATCAACATTGCGGCGTTTCCGACGTCGGTCTTTTTGGAGGCGGGTGGGCGCGCGTTTGTGCGGCGCATCAGCCGGCGCGGTACAAACAGCCGGCGGATCGCGATGGTCAACGAAATTTCCCGCGAGGTGGAACAGGGCAGGCTCAGCCCGGAGGCGGCCGGATGCGCGCTGGAAAAGGTGCGGAAAACCCCCGGCTTTTCCCAGCGGACGATGATTCTGGCTTACGCGCTGGCGGCGGCAAGCTTCTGCCTGCTCTTTGACGGCGACGCGGCGACGTTCGCGGTGACGTTTGCCATCGGCGTGCTGGTGCAGGCGATTCAACCGCTGTTTGCGCATATTCAGATGGGCGTGCTGCTGGGCAACTTCGTCGGCGGCTGGCTGACGGCGGTTGCGGCGCAGATGCTCTACGGCGTGCTGCCGATTTACAACGTGAACGCGGCGATCATCGGCGGCATTATGCCGCTGCTCTCCGGGCTGGCGATGACCACCGCCGTGCGCGACACGATGTACGGCGACCTCATTTCCGGCATGACGCGCGCGCTGGAGGCCATGCTGCTGGCGACGGCCGTGGCCATCGGTGTGTATACGGGCCTGAAAATGGCCGCGATGATGGGAGGGATTGCCCTGTGATGCGTAAGATCATCGTCGCGGCGCTCGGCGCGTTCGGCGGCACGCTGGGTTACGGCTATATCCTCAACGCGCCGAAAAACACGATTCTGCCCGCATCCTTTATCGGTCTGGCAGGCTACATTGTCTATATTCTGCTGGGCATGGCGGGATTTGGCACCATGTCCGCGTACTTCTTTTCCACGGTGTTCGTTTCGGTGGTCTGCGAGCTGCTTGCGCGCAAAATGCGCACGCCGTCCACGATCTTTTTGCTCGGCGCGCTGGTGCCGCTCGTGCCGGGATACAATTTCTATCTGGCGATGCTGGCGCTGGTGGAAAACCGCGGCGCGGCGGCCGCGCAGGAAGGCATGGTCGCGGTGCAGATCGTTGCGGCGATCGCCGTCGGCGCGGCGGTGACGTCCGTGTTGTTTCGGGCGCTGGCGGAAAAAAATAAAAAACTGCTTTAAGAATTTGAATAAATCCGCACGAAAAGATTAACGAATTCGAGAAAAAACCCTCTTCTGTCCTTTCTTTGTCAATTTCTCTATATGGAGTCAATGATGAGAAAACAGGAAGAGGTTTTTTGTTTCCTCAGGAAAAAGGTTTGGTAAAGCTGATTATCATCCCGGTTGATGCTCGGCACGCTGTTGAGAAAATCGAGCGCACCCTGGTTAATCCTTCTTCATGGTCAGCGGGTTAGGCGGCTATCGGCGCGTTTTGACGCGCTTTGCGTTCTTTTCATTTATTGAAATCGTGAAAACCGTTCAAACTTGCAAAATCACGGGGAACTTGACCGCGAAACGGCAGGAATACGGCAGCGCCGCGAAGAATTAAAAATAAGTTACCCTTTTCACGGTTTTAATTTTTTGGGAAGCGGAGAGATTTTGTGGCTGAAGGTATGGAAATCATCCGGCGCATTACGCCGGAAGAAGAATATAACGCGGGCCTTGTCATTTTCCGTCAGGGCGGCGTGCATCCGCTTGAGGATGAAAACGGCTTTCTGCGCTATGCGGTGGACGGCGATCCGCGGCGCATTGTGCGTGTCGGCGCGACGACCAAGCTGAGCGGGCGCTGCTCGTGCGACTTTTTCGGCAACGTGCATAAGCCGTGCCGCCATCTGGCCGCGGCGATGATGCAGGCCATTTCCACCGGCGCGATCGAGGAAATGCGCCGCCGCCGCGCGCGGGAAAACGCGGGCGCGCTGATGGGCACGCTGCAAAGCGCTCTGCCGATGGAAACGCCGCTGGAAATGGAAATCACCCTGCGGCTGCTGGGCGAAAAAGAGCCGGTGCGCGTTTCTCTGCGCGTTGGGCAGGAGCGGATGTACGTCGTCAAGAGTATGGCGCAGTTTTTGCGCGGCTTGCAGGAAAAGACGGCCATCGCGTTCGGCAAGGGCTTTGTGCTTGAGCCGGAGTGGATGGGCTTCACGGGCGTAGATGCGAAAATCATCAAGCTGTTGCAGGATGCGGCCTACGTCTGCCAGCTGGAAGGCAAGCTTGTGCAGACGGGTCTGGACGCGAAATACCTGACCGTGGCCGACCGCTTTGTGCCGCGCCTGATGCAGCTGCTGATGGCTAAGCCGTTCAAGATTTCTTTCGGCGAAGAGGTCGTCAGCGTGCCGAGCGTGTTCGACGGGCAGGTTGAGCTGCTCTTCGGCGTGTTTGCCAGCGGGCGCGAACTGGAAGTGCGCGCGCAGATGCCCAAAACCCTGCGCATGCTCGACGTGGACTGCGCCTATGTCTACTGCGAGGGCGACGTGCTTCGTCTGCCGGAAGCCCAGCGCGGCATTGTCCGCGTGCTGCTGGCGGCGCAGGCCGGGCCGGGTTCGCCCGCCGCATTCCGCTTTGACGCGCAGCAGAGCACGCGCGTGATCTCCGACCTGCTACCTGCGCTGGAACGCGCGGGCACGGTGACGCTCGACGGCGCGCTGGCCGAGCGCATCATCCGTCGCGAACTGAAGGTGCGCGCGTATTTCGACCGGGACAACAATCTGGTGCTCTGCCGCATTGCGTTTCTCTACGGCGACGAAGAAATCGATCCGTTTGCCGCGCAGACCGCGCCGACGGGGGACGACGAGCGCATCATGCTGCTGCGCGACGCGGCGGCCGAGCGCCGTGCGCTCGACCTGCTGGCGACCTTCGGTTTCCGCATGCAGAAAGGGCGCGTCGTGCTAGGCGGTCAGGAGCCGATTTATCGTTTCCTGACCGAGGGCATTTACAAGATGCAGGAGAATGCGGAAGTCTACTGCTCCGACGAGTTCCGGAAGATGACCCCGCGCAAGCCGCATTTTGTCGGCACGCTGCGCATGCAGGACGGCGCGCTGCGGTTGGAAATGACCGAAGACGGCGAACCCGCGCCGGAGGTCGTCGATATTCTGCGCGCGCTGCGCGACCGCAAGAAGTATTTCCGCCTCAAGGACGGCTCGTTCCTCGACCTTTCAGAGATGGACGAGTGGCGCGAGATGGCGGAAGCGGCGGTCGGCGGCGAGATGGGCGAGCCGGAAGAGGAAGAGAAGAACCTGCGCGGCGTGGTGGAAGTCGCTTCCTACCGCGCGGCCTATATGACCAGCCTGCTGGAAAGCGGAAAAATCCCCGTCAAGGCTGAGGACAGCGTCAAAAATATGGTCGGCAGTTTGCAGGATGACGGCGAGCCCTGCCCTGAGCCGCTGGATCAGATGCTGCGCCCGTATCAGATGCGCGGCTTCATGTGGATGCAGGCGCTCGACCGGCTGCACATGGGCGGCATTCTGGCCGACGACATGGGTCTGGGCAAGACCTTGCAGGTCATCACCCTGCTGCTGTGGGCGAAGCGCCGCGGCGACCAGAACGCGGCATCCATCGTCGTGGCACCGACGTCGCTGGTCTACAACTGGATGGCGGAAATCGCGAAATTTGCGCCCGAACTGCGCTGTGCGGCGGGGGAGGGCACGCAGGCCCAGCGCGCGCAGACCATTTCCCGTCTGACGGGCGAAAACCGCGACGTGGACGTGTATCTGACGAGCTATCCGCTCATCCGCCGCGACATTGGCCTGCTCTCCAAAGTGTCGTTCCGGTTTGCGATTCTCGACGAGGCGCAGTATATCAAGAACGCGATGAGCGTCGGCGCGGGCGCGGTCAAGCAGCTCAAGGCGCAGACGCGTCTGGCGCTGACCGGTACGCCGATGGAAAACCATCCGGGTGAGCTGTGGTCGATTTTCGACTTCGTGCTGCCGGGCTATCTCAATTCCTTCGCGCAGTTCATGCACCGTTTCGGCACGGGCGAGGAAGCCGACGTGCTGCGCAACCGCATCCGTCCGTTCCTGCTGCGCCGCCTGAAGGGCGACGTGCTGCGCGAACTGCCGGAGAAGGTGGAAATCACCCTCACGGCGGACATGACCGAGGAGCAGCGCCGCGTCTATCAGGCCAGCCTGCTCCGCCTGCGCCCGCAGGTCGAAGGCATGTTGGGCGGCAACAACCGCATCGAAATGCTCGCCGCCATTACCGAACTGCGGCAGATCTGCGGCCATCCGTCGCTGGTTCTGCCCAGCTACGCGGCGTCCAGCGGCAAGCTCGATCTGCTGCTGGATGTGCTGCCCGGCTCGCTGGAAGCGGGTCATCGCGCGCTCATCTTCTCCCAGTTCACGCGCATGCTCAAAATTTTGCAGCGCAGACTGGAAGCGGTGGGCATCTCCTGCATGTATCTGGACGGCGAAACGCCGCCGAAACGCCGCGTGGAGATGGTGCAGCAATTCAACGCGGGCGAAGGTCAGGTATTCCTGATTTCGCTCAAGGCGGGAGGTTCCGGACTGAATCTCGTCGGCGCGGACACGGTCATCCACTTCGACCCGTGGTGGAACCCGGCGGCGGAAGATCAGGCGACCGACCGCGCGCACCGCATCGGCCAGAAGCACAAGGTTACGGTCATCCGCATGATTACGCGCGGCAGCATCGAAGAGCAGGTCGTCAAGCTCGGCGCGAGAAAGCGGGAGATGTTCGATCAGATGATTACGGCGGGCGAGGCCATGCCGACTCAGCTTACGCCGGAGGATATTCGCGCGCTGTTTGATTGACGCAGGCACACCGAGAGGGTATAATACAAATATGAAACACATCATTTGGGATTTTAACGGAACGCTGCTCAACGACGCGCAGCTCTCCGTGGATCTGGACAATTATGTCTTTGACCGGATCGGCGTGCCGCGCATCACGCTGGAAGATTACCGAAACAACATGACGATGCCCGTGCGGGATTTTTATCCGCTTGTCGGCGTGGATTACGATGCGCACAGCTATGAGGAAATCGCGCGCATCTGGCTGGATGAGTTCAATCGGAAAGCCATCGGCGTGGGGCTGCTCCCCGGCGCGCTGGAAGCCATACAAAGGCTGCACGCACAGGGCAGAAGCCAGTCGGTGCTTTCCGCTTCCTATGAGCCGTCGCTGAAAAAGCAGTGCGATGCGCTGGGGCTGACCCCGTATATGCGGGATATCAGCGGCTTGCAGGACGAGAGCGCCAGCAAAAAGACGGAGATCGGCCGGCGGCAGCTGCATGAATTGGGGCTGGCTGGCGCGGACGTGGTGCTTGTGGGCGATATGCTGGCGGATGCCCATCTGGCGGAAGCGCTGGGTGCGGACTGCGTGCTGGTTTCATGGGGGCACAACGATTTGAAGCGGTTGATGTCCACGGGGCTGCCGGTGGCGCACAGCTTTGAGGAATTGGAAGAGATTTTGAAGCGCTTTTAACTTTTTTGTTCGTTGTTGATACTTGGATGGGGACGCGCTCCGCGGGCAAGGGGAGCTTAGGGGGATTTCGATTTCCCCCTTCGCCCCCTTGACCCCCACACCCCTTAAAACGAGCAGGGACACCCTGCACCCGGAAACGGGGGTTACGTCTCTGACTATTGCCCTGCGGGGCACGTCAGAGGGATGGGATTACGAGTTTGCGGATCATAAAAAATGTAGGGGCGCGCATGGCGCGTCCCAAAAGCGGGAAGTCCAGAAACCTCAGGTTTCTGGTGGGGTTTGGGGCAAAGCCCCAAAAAGGAGGAGAGCATGAGCGAAAAGACAGTCCACGCGGGCCATCGCGCGCGGATGAAAGAGCGATTCATGAAGGAGGGGCTTTCCGGCTTCTCCGAGCATGAAGTGCTCGAACTTTTGCTCATGTTTGCCATTCCCCAGCGGGACGTGAACCCGCTGGCCCATCGGCTGATCGAGCGTTTCGGCTCACTGAGCGCGGTGCTGGAAACTGCGCCGTCGGAGCTGAAGCGGGTGGACGGCGTGGGCGAAAACGCCGCCGTGCTGCTGAACCTGATGCCGCAGCTGCTCAGTTATTATCAGCACAGCGCGATGGGCAGCAAACCCGTCATCACCAATCTGGCGGAAGCGAGAAGATATGCGGGCGCGCTGTTTTTCGGCCTGCACGAAGAGCGCGTGTATATGATCTGCATGGATCAGAGCGGACGCGTGCTTCGGCCCGCGCTGCTGCACAAGGGCACCATCGATCAGGTGCAGATTTATCCCAGAGAGGTGGTCGAAACCGCGCTGCGCTATCACGCGCATGCCGTTCTGCTGGCGCACAATCACCCCAGCGGCACGGCTGAACCCTCTCAGGACGACTATGACGCCACCCGCGCGGTGATCAGCGCGCTGAACGTCATCGGCGTCCGCGTCATCGACCATCTGATTTTTGCCGGAAACAGCGTGTATTCCATGACGCAGAACAGCCAGTTCGACGGGCGGCAGAGCGAAGAGGAAATCAGCTATCTGATGCGCAGCCGAAATGTGCCCGGCAGACGGGGAACGCTCCGCGAGGAACAGGAAGACGAGCTGATGGCGCTGGATATCGGCGCGGCGGACGGCAGATAAGACAAGGATTTAAAGGGGCAGAAACGATGAAGATTTTAAGGAGGCTGCTGACGGTGCTTGCAGCGCTTGTTCTCTTTGGCGTGGTTTGTGCGGCGGGGCTGATCGGCTTTGTTTATTACAAGGAGACACATCTGCCCCCGGTCGGCGGTTTTGACACCATCATTGTGCTCGGCGCGCAGGTTAAGGCGGATGGCACGCCCTCCGTCGCACTGGAAAGACGGCTGACGGCGGCGCTGGAGGAATATCAAAAGCAGCCGATGCTGATGATTGTCTGCGGCGCGCAGGGCAGCGACGAACCGCGCGCAGAGGGCGACGTGATGCGCGACTGGCTGATCGAGCACGGCGTGGCCGCGTCGGATATCGAAGCGGAAACCGGCTCGTTCAACACGCGTCAAAACCTCGGCTATGCGCAGTCCATCATGGATGACCGCGGGCTGACGGAAGCGCTGATTGTCACCAGCGATTACCATGTGCCGCGCGCGCTGGCGCTGTGCAAACAGGTCGGCATTATCGCCTGCGGCAAGGGCAGCCCTTCCAAGCCGGAATATTTCATCAAAAACCATCTGCGCGAGGGTCTGAGCTGGATCAAATTTATGTGGGAGAGCCGCTATGAATAAAGAGAGACTGAAAAACGGGCTGGAAAAAATGGGCATCGCGGCGGACGAGACTGCGCTTGACCGTTTTGAAGCCTTTCACGCCATTCTGGATGAATACAACGCGCGCATGGATTTGACCGCCGTGCTCGACGAGGATGAGCGCGTGGACCGCCACGATCTGGACAGCGCCGCGCCGCTGGCGCACGGGCTGCTTATGCCCGGCGCGAAGGTCATCGACGTGGGCACGGGCGCGGGCTTTCCCGGCATGCCGCTGCTGATTCTGCGGCCGGATTTGCAGATGACGTTTCTGGACGCGCTGAACAAGCGCATTCTGTTTCTGGAAGACGCGCTGGCGCGTCTGGAGCTGAAAGCGGAGACGCTGCACGCGCGCGCGGAAGACGCGGCCAAAATGGCAGCGCATCGCGAACAATACGACGCGGCGGTCTCCCGTGCGGTGGCCAACGCGGCGACGCTGGAAGAATTGACGCTTCCGTTTGTTCAAAAGGGCGGCGTGGCGATTGCCTGGAAGGGACCGGGCGTGGCGGAAGAGATGACCGCCGCAAGGCGCGCGGCTTTTCTGCTGGGCGGCACGGTGCGCGGCACGGTGGATGCGCCGATCCCCGGCCGGGACGACTGGGCGCACGTGCTGCTGCTGACGGATAAGACGGGGACGACCCCGAAAGCCTATCCGCGCAAAGCCGGAACGCCGAACAGAAAACCGCTGGGTCAGTGAATACGGAAGAGAGATGAACGCCGATGCGGCGGAATCGACCGCATCGGCACGCATGCGTTTGCCGGCGCAAAGGACGAATGGGAATGGATGAAAAAAGCGGAGCTGCTGCTCTGTGAGGCGAAACGTGCCGGACGGGCAAGGGTTTGGACGGATAAGTAAAAAACATGCTCACGAACTGAGACGATGGGTTCGTGGGCATGTTTTGTTGTTTCTCAAATTTTTCGGATTCGGTCCGCTCAGCCGTTGATATCCACTGCAATCGGGAAGGACTCCGTTTCGCCCGAAGGGCAGACAATCATCAAAACGGCGCTGAGGGACGAGGGCATTTGTCCGTTCCCCTCAAAGGTGAAAAGCAGCGTTTGGTCATCCGGCATAACAAAGGATTCGGGTTCAAAGGCATAGCCCGTTTCATCTGTCAGCAACATGTCGAACCACGAATCATCCGAAATCGGCGGAAGCGCGCCGTCTGCGGCAGTCACAGATGCAGTCAGGCGGATTTCGGAAGCCTGAATCGTAAGCCTGATTTTTGCACCGTTTATTGTTTCAAAGCCCATAAATTGTGCCGAATCATGGTTGATTTGTTCAATCGTCGCCGTCATCGGAAACAAATTCATGCGTTCGCTCGTCGTATACATAGAACGTCCGTCGAAATAAAACCATACGGCAGATTGATACACGTCAATGCGGACGGGGAGGGAGTCTCGCTTCTGCGCGGCTTCCGGCAGGGCATCAAAATCGCGGATGGCGGAAAAGACGTTCGGGTCGGAAGCGTCCTCTGTTTCCGTCCATGGGCCGAGGTCAAGCCCCTCGTCCGTGTAGGTGTGATCGGAAGCTGAGACGCGATAGCGGACGACGCCCCAGGGCATTCCGGCCTGCTTGGCGTTTTCCCAAGCTTTGGCAAGGGCCGAATCGCCCGTTTTCGCATGCAGCCAATCGGGAACGTCATCCGTCGGCTGCATGTGCGTCAGTTCTTTGGCTGTCGGGGAAAACGGTTCAAACGAGGTATTCCCCTGAATTGTGTAGCCGATGAGCAGCGATTCGCCGTCATAATAGGCGTTGGCAATCGAGGCGGTAACCGTGCCCGTTCTTTCGGTCTGAATCGAGGCAGTTTCCGAGTCGATGACGGTTTGCGGGGCAATTTCCGCGAATCGACGCTCGCTTTGACCGAATTGCTCAAAAAGATTGAGCGCCGCCGCCGCGGCAACGCTCACTGCGGCCAGCAGGGCGACGAAGGCAAACACAAGGCCGATGGAACGCTTTCTTACGGCTTTCGGCTGTTTCTCTGCACAAGCGATCAAGCGCCGCGCGAGATAGGGGTCGCCGTTCAGGCCGGAGAGCGACGCATCCAGCGCGCCGCGCAGACGACCGTTTTCCCGAAATTCATCCATGCAAACGCCTCCTTTCCAGTGCTTTCCGAAGGGCTTGCCGGCCCTGCTCAAGGCGCGCCGAGACGGTAGACTTTGCAACGCCCAGCGCCTGCGCGATTTCATCGGTCGTCATGGCTTCGTAGTAATACAGAAGGACGGCTTCGCGGTATTTCTGCGGAAGCCGCATGACCTCCACCGTCAGAAAGCAATCCTCTTCGCTTGGCTGTGCAATCGGTTCGGGCAGCTGCTCTAGCGTTATGCGGCGGTCCAGATGGCGGAACCACGCCGAACGAAGCATGTCGCGGCAGACGTTGACCGCGATGCGCATCAGCCACGTTTTTTCGCTGCAATCGCCCCGAAAAGCGGGCATGGACCGATAGGCCTTGAGATAGGTTTCCTGCACGGCGTCTTCGGCCAGCGCCGTATCGTGCAGCTGGATATAGCAGATGCGGAGCAGGTCGGTTTGATATTGCCTGACCAGTCGGGTAAGGCGCTGTTTCGGGCTTTCATCCGCGGCAATCTCCATCGGCGCTTCACCTCCTTACACCTTATAGACGAGACGGCGGGGCGATTTGTTCGGTTTTTTGAAAAAAGGAAGCTATTTATTTCCATCATGCGCCGATCATCTCCTGCGCACAATGAGCGCAAAAGGAGATGATCTCGTTGCATGTTTCGTATCGATATCTGCTGATTATCGTTCTGGTGGCCGCGCTGCTGTGTCTGATGCCTGCACGGGGAGCGGACGCGCCGAACGAAAAGAAGCCGCAGACCGCGGCCGCGCAGAGCGTCGAAAGCGCCGAAGCGCCCGCGGGGGCGGACTTATCCGCCCAAACGAACAGGGAGACGTATCTGCACCGCACGCTGTATTACGCGCCCTGCGGCCACAGCGTTCAGCGGCGGGAAAAACTGCCCGCACAGCTTGTCGGGTTGACGCGCAGCGTGCTGGAAAAGGAAATCGGCGGGCTGTATGAAAACGCGGCGGTCACGGGCTTTTCGGCAGGCGAGGTGGATATAACCACGCGGATGGATATGCCCTGTCCGCTGCACTGGGTTTTGCGGGGCGGGGAGGACGGATTGCTGGCTGTCTGGCAGAATACGACAGGCGAAGCGCTGAGCGTCGTTCGCAAGACGGATATTCCCGTGACGGTGGCCGCTGAAGAAGAGCAGGACGAGCTTCGCGACGGGCGGATGTTTGACGACGTGCAGGCGCTGGAAGGATATCTGGAAAGTTTGAGCAGCTGATATCCTCCGTTTGACATAGAACCGCAATCGAAGTATAATAAACGATAGCATTTTTTCATATTGAGGAGAGATTCATGAAGCCGCTTGACCAGTTTAAGCGCACACCGCTCCGGCGCTACGACAAAGCGCCGCCGCCTCCGCCGGAGGAAAAACGCACGCTTGAGCCAGCGATCCGCAAGCACTATTTCGGCGTGCCTTCGTTTGAGCGCATGCACGCCGGCCGCTGGCTGGGCGGCGCAATCTGCGCCGCGATGCTGCTGACACTGTGCAACGCCAGCGCGCCGATGGGCGATGTGCCGACGGTGCAGCAGCGTTTTACCCAGTGGGCGGCCATTCAGAATGAAAAGACGGTGCAGCGCCTGCCCGGTCCGACGCCGGAGCCGGACAGCGCTTTGGCCGCGGCGGCCAGTTTCAACCCGGATCAGGAGAAGCTGGAAGTGAAGCAGGAGGCCAAACAGGAAACCCTGACTGCCCAGGCCGAAACCCGGCAGGAAACGACGCAGACGCAGACCACGGCGGATACGTCCACGGGCTTTAAGCATTATGAGCCGGGCCAGCTGCATTATGAATCGGACAACATCGCCGTATCCATCGAGCAGAAGACGAAGGACAGCATGACTTATTTCGTCTGCGACATTCAGCTCAGCAGCGCGGATCAATTCCGAACGGCCTTTGCGGGCGACGATTTCAAGAGCGGCATTTATGAGGCGGTCAGCGATATTGCGGGGCGTTACAACCCCGTGCTGGCGATCAACGCGGATTTCTGCCGATACCATCGCGACGGCGTCATCATCCGCAACGGCGAAGTGCTGCGGCGGCAGAATATTCGGAAGCATCATCTGCTCATCGTGGACAAGGACGGCAATCTTTCCGCGCAGACGGACAGAAGCGGCAAGCAGGGTCTCGTCGCCAACAAGCTGGAACAGGCGCAGACGTGGCAGACCTTTGAATTTGGCCCGGTGCTGGTGGAGGACGGCAAGGCGGCGACGCTGCCTTCGAGTTTCTACGTGAACTGCCACGACGGTTATTATGAGCCGCGCACGGCCATTGGCCAGATCGGCCCGCTGCATTACATTGTCATCGTGGTGGACGGCCGCCGCGAGGGCTATTCCACGGGCGCGAGCATCCCGCAGCTGCAGCAGCTGTTCCTCGACGAGGGCGCGGAATTTGCGTTCAATCTGGACGGCGGCGGCTCGACGACGCTCTATTTCCGCGGGGAGGTCATCAATATGCCCTCCGGCGGCAAGGAACGCTCGGTGAGCGATATCATCATGTTTACCAATTAAGGAGTCATCTATGAAAAAAATCATCTGCTGGGCGGCGTTGGTGCTGGCACTCTGTTTGCCGGTCTGCGCGCTTGCGGCGACCGAACCGAACACCAGAACCATTGAGGATACGACGACCTACGAGGGCGAAACCATTCAGATCACCATTGATCAGTGGTGCTATGCGTTCAACCGCACGAGCCTGCGCTTCTTTGTCGCCAACGTCTATGTGGACGATCCCGCGCAGCTGCAAACCGCGTTCGCCGGAGAGGAATACTCCAAGAGCAACTCGGAGGCTACCAGCGCCATTGCCGAGCGCCACGACGCCATTTTGGCCGTCAACGGCGATTACTACAACTACAAGGACAAGAACGGTCTGGTCATCCGCAACGGCGTGCTCTATCGCGACGAGGCTTCCACGCGCGACCAGCTGCTCATCATGAACGATGGCACGTTCGTCGCCCTGCCGCGCGGCACATATAACGCGGGCGAGGGGCAGAAATACATCGACGAGGGCGTTGTGCAGAGCTTCACCTTCGGGCCGCTGCTGGTCAACGACGGCGCGGCGGTGGAACTGCCGGAAAAATACATCATCTCTACCAAGGACACCATTCGCGAGCCGCGCACGGCCATCGGCCAGGTGGACGCAAACCACTATGTCATCATCGTGGCGGACGGCCGCCGCGACGGTTGGAGCGACAAGGGCATGACCTTGCAGGAGCTTCAGCAGGTGTTTGTTGAGCAGGGCTGCAAAGTGGCCTATAACCTTGACGGCGGCGGAAGCGCCACGATGGTGCTCGGCGATCAGCGCGTCAATAAGACCAGCGGTTCGCGTGAGCGCGATGTCAGCGATATCGTGTATTTCACGAAATAAACCTGTTTTTCCCGCGCCGAGGAGCTGCTTTTATGAAGAAAAAACTGTTTTTTTCCGTCTGCCTGTCCCTGCCCCTTGCGCTGTTTCCGCTGAGCGCGCCTGCGGAAGAAGGCAGCCCGCTGTTGAGCGTAGACGACCTGATTGCGCTGGAAGACAGCTACGAGGCGTTTCTGAATGAGCTGGGCGATCTGGCGGTGCAGCGCGGCCTGCTTTCCGAAGAGGATCGCGCTGCGTGGCACGACGCGCAGCTTGGCGACTATTTTCAGAACGGCGGATACGGCTCGATTTTAATCAGCTACATGCCCGGCGCGCTGGGCTATACGCGGGAAGAGGACACGCTGCTCAGCCTTTCTGCGGCGTTTGACGGCGGCAGGCTGGAACTGATGACCATGCGGCGTTATACGCCGGGGGACAGCACGCTTTCCGGCCTGATGCTGACCCCGTCCGTTCTGGATGAAAGCGGCGCGCCGATGGACGCCCACTATGTGCTGAGCGCGACGAGCGGCGTTTTCATGAAGTGGGACGCGCTGCTGGGAACCTATGTCACTGTCGGCGCGACGGCGGAGAGCGATGGCGAAACGATCGTCTGGAGCGACCAGACGCCCGCCGCCGACGCCAAAGATCCGGTGCTCACCCTGCTGATTTCGCGCGCGGACGACCAGACGGTGCTTACGGAAGCGAAACTGCTGCTGTACGTAGACGGCGCGGGGTATAAACTCGGCGACGACGCGCTGAGCGTGAACTGAATCCATACATACGCAAAAGGCGCTGTCTCAAAATGGCTAAAGCAAGCCATGAGAGGCAGCGCCTTTTTCCGCAACATTTTTGGGCAAGCGAAAACAGAGTGCAGAAAAAACGGCACTCAAGGAATTATTTTCATAAGGAATTTCCAAGTGGAATGAGTTATAAACCGGCAGGAAAAGATGATGGAATCTTCAAACCGCTTCCCAAGCGTCTGTTTTGGATTTTATGGTGCAGATGGAGGATGTTGAGAGCGAGGCTGAACAACAGCCATTCGGCGGCGACCTTCGTACTGCCGCGAAGCAGAAAACGCCGGAAATCAAGATCCTGCTTCACATATGCAAAGTTGCCTTCGGCCTGAATAGAACAGTTCACCCGAAGCAAACATCCCTTGGGAGAGGAAATCTTTCCTTCCATAGCTTGCCGTTGTTCAGCAAAGCGTTTTGACACATAGATGACTTTGTGTCGTTCTTTCAGGGGCTTCTTACTGCCGCATACACGGATGCACTTTTCTTTAAGTGGGCATCCGTCGCATTCGCTGCATTCATAGACCGATGTGGTGATTTCAAGCCCCGAGGCTGTATGCGTTTTCTTTTCCTGCGTTTTCTGCAGCAGCTTTCCATTGGCACAGGTATAGGTGTCAGTTTGAGCGTCATAGGCCATATTCTCGCGGCGGCTGATATCGGTTCTGTATTTCTTGTGCTTGGCTGCCTCGTGGTTGCTTGGTTTTACATACAGCTCTGTTTCGGGATGTGCTTCAAACCAGCAGTAGTTCTCTTCACTTTCGTAACCGGAATCCACCACAACGCTGCCGATATTCCTTCCTGCGTAGTTTTTCTGGAGCTGCTCCATAAACGGAATCAGCGTATGCACATCGTTTCTGTCAGAAGAAATGTAGCTCCCGATGATAAAATCGCTGCATGTTGCCACATTGACATTGTATCCGGGCTTGAGCTGCCCGTTTCTCATGTAGTCTTCTTTCATGTGCATAAAGGTTGCGTCATGGTCCGTTTTGCTGTAGCTGTTCCGATTTCCGCAGATGTGAATATCATTTGTGTATTGCTTGAGTTTGGCAAGACATTGATCTACCCATTCGCTCAGTCGCTGCAGCCGCGTTTTTCTTTTGCCTTTTCCTGAAACAAGCTCGATTCCATCCGCTTTGATTCGCGCATGGATTCTTTTCCGAAGCTTCTTCAACTGCCGGACAGCAATCTTTTCCGGAACATGGAAGCGGATGCCTGCCTCTTTCAGCTTTGCAGGCAGCTCATCATGAATTTTCTTCAGCAGCTTTTCTGTCTTTTTGGCCGTTGCTTTCTTCCAGACAAAACTGTACTTGTTCGCATTTGCCTCGATCTTCGTCCCGTCTATGAAAGCCGCTTCAAGGCTGAGCAGTCCTCTTTCGTGCAGCAAAACAACAAGCTGACACAGAATATCCTGCCCGGCTTCCTGTGTTAGAATATTCTTTCTGAATCGGTTGATGGTGTTGTGATCCGGCGCACGCTGCCCCTCAAGCAAATAGATGAAGTGCAGGTTTTCTCGGCAGCATGCTTCAAGCGCACGGCTGGATATCTGCTTGCGCATATACCCATACACCATGATTTTCAGCAGAATCTTCGGTGAATACTCGATTCTCCCAAGTCGGGAGTACGCCGCATACAGTTTGCTGTAATCCATCCTTTCCATGACGGCGTTGAGCAGTCTCACCGGTGCATTCTTCTCGATGTTTACTTCGCAGTCCAGCGGCATGACCAGTTGAAATCCATTCGTCATTGCTGTATAATCTGTCTGCGGCATGTTTGTTTTCATGGTAGTTACATTCTACCGCAGGCATTCGGATTTTCATAGTCCGAATGCTTTTTTTGTACAAAAAAGGAGTTGCCTCTTTTTAGTGAGACAACCCCTTTTTTGTTTCTATGGAAAGCTGCATCATTCGGTCACGATATACACCTGGCGGGCATCCTTGCCGAAATACGGGCTTTCCGGGTCATAATACTGCGGGCGGCGGGAATCTTCCTTATTGAACGACCAATACAGCGAAGTCACGTTATATTCGGTCGGGAGGATTTCAATCCACTCGTTGACCTGCGCGATGCGGCCGATGGTCGCGCGCTGGGTCTCCTCGTCCATCGCATCCCATCTTTCCGGGCCATACAGGGTGCGCATATACAGGCTCGCGCCGCGGAAGAAGCTGTCCTCCTCGCCGGTCATCAGCCGCGCCGTGCCCTTGATCTGCACGCCGTAGGAATTGAAGTAGTCATTAACCTGCGGTATATACTTATCCTCCGGGATCTGCTTGTTCCAGTACATGACGACGTTTTCGTTCTTGCTGATGTCCACGACCTTCTCCGTGCCCTTTTCGCTGGATGCGTAGAGGCGCATGGTTTCCGGATCGATGACGAATTCCACGGAGGACAGACCCGGCATATTGTCATGCACGGTCGCGATTTGGTACATCTCGCGGTACGCCCATTCCTTCGTCGTGCCATCCTCATTCTTGGTCAGCGGGAAGCCGCGCAGGTATTCCAGCGCAAGCGCCTTGATTTCCTCCTGCGGCAGCTGGGTATCCGGGGTCGTCACCTGGGATGCGCCGGTCGTGGCATCCACAGTGGTCTCGGCCAGAGCCGCGCCGCCGAGCATCGACGCCGCCAGCAGCAAAGCGAACATTTTCTTCATGGGGCAAACACTCCTTTGTGATTTTTTGTCTTGATCTGATTATATCAAAGGAGTATCGCCCTGTCAATGTGAAGTGTATATCCTTTTCGGTTAGACGCGCGGCCTGAGCAGGCCGCTTAAATCAACCCCTGCACGATGATCACGACGATCAGAATCGGCAGAACGAATTGCAGCAGCGGCTTCAACGCGCGCGGCAGGCGGATGCCCTTGCCGGTGTTCGCTTCCGCCAGATACTTGTCAAAGCCCCAGCCCCTTTATACTGCGGTCAGGTTGTTACTTCGCGATGTAAGCCGCCGCGTTTTGAGCCGCAATGCGGCCAAAGACTACGATATCGGCCACGGCGTTGCCGCCCAGGCGGTTCGCGCCATGCACGCCGCCGGTGACTTCGCCAGCCGCGTACAGGCCGGGGATGGCTTCGCCAGCCTCAGTGAGCACTTCGGCGTTGGTGTTGATCTTCACGCCGCCCATCGTGTGATGGATGCCCGGAGAAACCTTGATGGCGTAGTAGGGCGCGGTATCCAGCGCAGAAGCGAAGGACAGGCGGCCAAACTCGTCGTCTTTCTGATCGGCGACAGCCTTGTTCCAGGTTTCCATCGTCGCGGCGAAGGTCGCCGGATCGACGCCCAGCTTCTCGGCCAGCTCTTCATAGCTGTCCGCCTGCACGGCGTAGCCCTTGGTGAAATAGCTGTTGTAGGTGGAAGAAGCGTCCATCATCTTCTGGTCGAGGATGGTGTAAGCGTAGCCGCCTTCCTGAGCCAGCTCAGCAGCAGAGACGTTGTCGCGGGTTTCCAGCTCGTTGACGAAGCGCTTGCCTTCCTGGTTGACCAGGATCGCGCCGTCGCCGCGGATGCCCTCGGTGATCAGCGCCGTGGCGGTTTCGGTGTAAACGGACGGATGAATCTGAATCTGCTCCATATCCACGGTCGCCGCGCCGACGGCCACAGCCATGTCGATGCCGTCGCCGGTGATGGTGGGCGTATTGGTGGTCACAAAGCCCGCGAGTTCCGGCTTGAGCGCGGCCACGCGGTCCAGATCGGCGCCGAAGCCGCCGCTGGCCAGAATGACGGCCTTGGCGCGGATGGTGTATTCGCCGTTCTCATTCTTGACCTTCACGCCGACAGCCTTGCCGTCTTCCATGACCAGCTCGGTGGCGGCGGTGTTGGTGCGCAGGTCGATCTTATCCTCGGCCTCCACATCGGCGGTCAGCACTTTGACCAGATACGCGCCGACCGGGGTGGTCTTGCCGTCCTCGGTGGTGGCGCGGTGAATGCGCTTGACGCTCGCGCCGCCGAAAGAGCCGACGTTGGTCAGATGCGCGTCCTTGGTGGCCAGCCAGTCGATGGCTTCGGCAGAATTGCCGGTCAGAGTCATGACCAGATCCAGGTTGTTCAGGCATTTGCCGCCGACCATGGTATCCAGCGCGAACAGCTCGACGGAATCAAAGTAGCCGGTCGGGTTCGCCTTGTATGCCTCAAACTGGGCTTCAACAGTCGCGATCAGATCGCCGATCTTGTCGCCATACTTTTCCTTCGCGGTCGCGATGGTCTTTTCCACGGCCGTCGTGGTCGCGTCAGACCATTCGTTCTTATCCTGATAGGCGGTCTTCGCGGCGTTCATGCCGCCGGTCGCGCGGCTGGTGTTGCCGCCGGTGGAGCCGCCCTTTTCCACGATGATGACACTGTTCACGCCGGAATCGACGGCCTGAAGCGCAGCGGTCATGCCCGCGCCGCCCGCGCCGACGATCACCACGTCGCACTCGGCGTCCGCCACGGTGGTATCTTCAGCCTCGATGAGACCGGCCGCCGCCATGGCCTTTTTCGTCGCGTCCTTGACGGCGTTGCTCGTCACGGTCGCACCGGAGATGCTGTCAAAATCCACGCCCTGCGCGGCGACAATCGCATCGGCATACGTGCCGTCGGCGCACGGCTCATAGCCGATGCCCTTGGTCTCGTTTTCGCCGACGACCTCAGCCGCCGTGATCTTGCCGTCTTCCACGGTCAGGGTGACGGAAACTTCGCCGATGCCCTGCGCGGTGCCGGTATACGTCTCAGCCGAAGCGGCGGCGATCGCGCCGGTCGCCATCAGCATGGACAGAAGAATGGATGCAAATTTCTTCATGAAGTATAACCTCCTTCTGCATTCGCACAGGTATTGTAACACTGGAAATTGTTTTTGTCAATTCGTTCACGAACATTTCGCTTTTTTGGAAAAGGTTTCGGAACTTTTTCGGATTTTAAAGGCGGAAAAACGGCAGAAGCCCATCTTTTTTCAAGAATATCGAAAAAAGCGGGGCGCTGCCAACGCCCCGCTTCAACCGAAGATTGTCAAAGATTCTGCTTTTTATGCGCGCCGCTGATGGCGGCCATATGGGATTGGTATGACGGAAGGAGTTAAATGTTTACTTCTTCTTTTTCTCACCCACCATGTCGCGCTGTTTCTGCGGCTCGATGCTGCCCGAAACCGCTTCGTCTGCGACGACGACGACGGGCTGCTCGTTATCCACGATCTGGATAAACGTTTTGCCGACCTTCATGGGCAGTTCCTCGCCGTTCTCGTCAAAGAACACCATGCGGTTTTTGAGGTTCTTGGTTGCACTGCAATCGCGCGCCCAGCTGCCGCGGATGTATTTGCCGTTCTGGAAGATTTCGGCCGCGCCCTGACCGTTCAGCCGGATGACCGGACGGGACGGATTGCCGCTCGCCCACGAGATATCCGTGCGGACGACGATGACGTTGGCGTAAGCGCAGGTTTCGCCCGTATTGCCGTCGGTGTAGGCGTAACCGTTGCGGTAGCGCTCAAACAGTCCGGTGGACGGGTTATATTCATAGGCGGTCATGTAGGCGTCGGTCGTCGTCTTATAGTTGATGATCACGCCGTTCACGTCTTCGCCGCGCTCAAGGCCGGTTTCTGTGAAGGTAAAGGGGTGCGCGGACGGGGTTTCGGCATAGCTGGCATAGACCGCGTTCATATCCAGCCGCACGTTATGCGGACCGACGTGGCCGCCGTCGCTGGAGCGCGGGAACCAGTCCGAGTTTTTGCTGATGCCGTTCACATACGGGTATTTCAGCTTTTTGACGCTGCTGTTGGCCTCGATCCAATCCTTCATATTGTTTTTGTCGCGGCCTTCCTGATAGCCGTAGAAGCAGAATACGCCGCCCCACATCTCCCGCAGGGAGCACATCGGCACGCGCGCGGAACGAACCGGGCCCGCGCCGTCGGGATAATCGCCCATGAACAGCGCCAGTTCGCGGGTGGAGCCGTCTGCCTGAATCGGCATTTCATAGATGAGATCGGCGGAGGCCACGCCCCAGTGCGGCAGAGCGGCAGGGTGGGCGTCGATGGAGACGAGCGTTGGGCGGTATTCGCCGGAGAAGGCTTCGCCCGTAATGGGGTTTACGCCATCCTGTACCGCGTTTTCCTTGGGCATCTTGAGGGAAAGCTTTTCCGAGCCATAGGATTTCGGCGCGCCGAGCTGTTGAGCATATCCGCTTGTGTTCAGGCCGGAAGCGCTCAGATCGAAATCGCCCCGCGCCGCGCCCGCCCCGGCGGGAACAGCCAGCAGCGCGCACAGCGCAGCCAGAGAAGTCATCTTCAGGAATCGATTCATGTGTTTCTTCCTCCTTCAAAACATGTTGTGTCATCGGCTGTAACGACGCGCCGGGCGGCAAAAACCGCGCGGCAGGGTGGGTTGGTTGGTTCTTTCACTTAAATAGACGATGAAAAGACGCGATTTGTTACGCTTTTTTTACAGAATTTGAAGATTTTGTAATTTTTACAAAAATAAATGAAACGCGTAAAAAAACCGGCTTATTCTGCGTCTAATATAGTAGAAAACGAAATCGAAGCTTTTCGGCCGTGCCGACGGCAGACGGCCAACTGAGACATACCGCCGAAAATGGAGGAGGGAAACACTATGCTGTCGTTCGCCGCGCTTTCCATCAATCGCTTTTTCACCCCTGCGCCGACGGTTAAACGGGAGACGCCCGGCAGCCGGACGGAGACGCTGCGCGCGCTTTCCGATTTGGGGGAAAGCATCGCTTCCGGCGTACACGCCATTTATGCGCAAAGCCGCCTGTATCTGTGCGTGGCGATGCAGCCCAAGCCCGAAGCGCTGAGCGCGCAGAAACTCGCGGATAAAAAGGCCGCCGCCGGCCATTTCGACGTGGATGAAAACTGGAGCGCGGCGGAAGTCAACGCCCGCTGGGGCAAGCGCGCCGTGCTGACAGACGAAAACGGACGCGTGCTGGATGGCGCCGTGCTCGGCGCAAGGGGCATGACCGACGTGGGCGCACGGGAGGTTTTCTTCGAGTTCAACGCGCTGGATCACTATCCGGAGACGATGTATCTGGCCGTGGGAGACGCAAGGGTCAGAGTCAGATAAAATCAGAAAGAAACGAACGCGCCGCGCAGGTCAATCTGCGCGGCGCGTTCGTTTTTACGAAGGAGAGAGGGGGGATATCGGAGGATGAATCTATGTAAAAGGGTTGAACCCTGTTTGACGAAGTTGGCGGTTTAAGCGGCAAGCGTGTCAAGGCCGATCACCTGAGCGATCATATCCATCGCGCCTTCCAGGGTCATATCGCCGCGGCGCGCCATCATCAAAATGCCGTAGAGCGCAACGCCCGTCAGGCGCTTGGCGTCCTTTTCATCGCGGCCGCTTTCCCGCAGGGCCTGTGCGGTCATCTTTTCCAGCGCCGGTCCCATATGCGTATATACGCGATCGCACATGTCGGCATACAGCGCGGCGTGCTGCGGCAGGCAGAGATCCGCGGTCAGCGGGGCGGTGAAGCATTCATGCCAGACTTCGGGATGCATCAGCTTGGCGAATTTCTCGCGCGCCGTGCCCTCGCCGTCGGCAATCTGCCCGGCCAGCGTGCCCAGATAGCTGCAATACCCTTCGACGACGGCCTTCACCATATCGTCTTTGGTGGTGAAGTAATAATAGAACAGCCCTTTGGCAACGTCCACGGCGGAAACGATTTCCGACACGGAGGTTCTCACAAAGCCCTGCTGGGCAAACAGCTTTGCCGCGGCGGCCACCATTTCCGCCTTGCGTTCTTCCGGTTTCTTGACGACTCGCATCGCGTATTCCTCCTTGCACCATGCTCCGCCCTGTTTTGCGGGCCGTGGTTTCTTTTGATGGCGTTATTCTATCAGCGCGGCGCGGTCTGCGCAACGGCAAAGTGCCCAATGATACGCGAAACGGTTCCAAATGTCAATTTCCATGATTTATCTTACGGTGTGAGATAATTTGACGTTTAAAAAATCCGTTCCTTCCCAGCTCAGGGAAAGAACGGATTTTTTGAAAAAGGTTACGCGCCCGCCACGCTCAGGCTCTTGACCAGCACGGAGGGCGAACCGATGGGCGAGGTTTCAAACAGCAGATCGCCGCCCACGTCGGTGATATCCTTGAGCAGCTGGTAGAAGTTGCCCGCCACGGTGAATTCTTCCACGGCGCGGACGATCTTGCCGCCCTTGATTTCATAGCCGCGGGAAAGCAGCGAGAAATCGCCGCTGACAGGGTTTGCGCCTGCATGCAGGCCGGTGACTTCGGTCAGGAACAGGCCGTCGCCGAGGTTGGCGAGCAGCTCTTCCTGCGTCAGCCTGCCGGGCTTGAAGAACAGGTTTGTCGGCGCGACCCGGCCTGCGCCCGCCGCGTTTCCGGTCGTCTTGCAGCCGGCCTTTTTGGCGGTCTTACGGTTGTGCAGCAGGGTTTTGAGCACGCCGTTTTCAAGGATGTGCTTGGTATGGGTGGCCGCGCCCTCGCGGTCAAACGGGCAGCTGGCCATCCCCATGGGCATCAGCGGATCATCCGTCAGCGTCACGGATGCGCTGGCGATGGTTTCGCCCTCGCGCCCGGCGAGAAGGGAAAGGCCTTTCTGCACGTTATCGGCGGAGAACACGCCGCAGAACGTGGCGAGCAGGTCGCCCATTGCGCTGTTTTTGATGACGACGGGATACGCGCCGCTCTTCATGCGCCCGGCTTCCAGCTTCATCAGCGATTCGCGCTTGCAGCTTTCGGCCAGCGTTTCGGCATCGATTGCATCCAGACCGTAACCCCAGCGAGTCTCGTAATCCGTGGCGGCATGCTCACCGTCGCGGGCGACGACGTTGGCCATGGCGTAGATCATGTTGCTGTGGTGGGAGAGATCCAGCCCCAGCGTGTTCTTGAGGGTGAAGGTCTCCTCGCCTGTGGCGACGGCGCAGGTATCCGGCGTGAGGCGCGGATCGTCGCTGCGCAGTTTTTCGTCGATTTCGCGCGCCAGCGCGATTTTCTGCTCGGCGGTAAGGGCGGTTACGGCCTCAGAGTCGTTGCAGACCGAGGCATAGCTGTCATCTGGCGGCAGGATATCGTCCTGCTCGTCGGTCTCAATCAGCGCGGCACTTTCCAGCACGCCCTGAATCAGCAGGGGAATGCTCTCTTCGGTGAGCGCCTGCGTGCTGGCTGTGCCGATTCGGCCGTTGACGCGGCCGCGAAGGGTCAGCCCCGCGTTTTCGCTGACCTGATAATCCTCCAGTTCGCCGCGGCGGACGCGCACCCGGAATGAATCGCTCTGGGAGCAGGCGGCCTCCGCCGGGGCGATGCCGGCCGCTTCCGCGGCGGAAAAAAGGCGGGAGATAAAGGTATTGAGTTCCATGATTCCATCCTCACTTTCCGCCGACCGTCAGGCTGCTGACGCGGATGGTCGGCTGGCCGACGTTGGTCGGCACGCTGCCGCTGAGCGAGCCGCACATGCCCTGACCCATCGTCATGTGCTGACCGACGCGGTCAATGCGCATTAAAATCTGTTCACCCTTGCCGATGAGGGACGCGCCGCGCACTGGGGAGACGATCTTGCCGTCGCGCACGAGGTAGCCCTCCTGCACGGCAAAGTTGAATTCGCCCGTCGCCGGATTGACGCTGCCGCCGCCCATCTGCGCGGCGTACAGGCCGTCGCCCATCGTGCGGATCATCTCGTCCTCGTCGTCATGGCCGGGGGCGATGAAGGTGTTGCGCATGCGGCTGGTCGGCGCATAGGTATAGTTTTCGCGGCGGGCGCTGCCGGTCGGGGCCATGCCCATCTTGCGGCCGTTGAGCCTGTCCACCATGTAGTTGCGGAGAATGCCGTTTTCAATCAGCACCAGGCGTGTGGTCGGCGTGCCTTCGTCGTCGATGTTCTCGCTGCCCCATTCGTTGGGCATGGTGCCGTCGTCGATGGCAGTGACACAGGGCGCGGCGATCTGCTGGCCCAGCTTGCCCGCGAAAACGGACATGCCCGGCGCGACGCTGGTTGCTTCCAGCGCGTGGCCGCAGGCTTCGTGGAAAATCACGCCGCCAAAGCCGCCCGCGATGACAACGGGCATTTCGCCTGCCGCACAGTAAGGCGCGGTGAGCATGGTGACGGCAGATTGCGCTGCGTCATGACCGGTCTTTTCGGGATCGACGCGACTGTCAAAGAGCTCAAAGCCCATCAGCGCGCCGGGGTTGCGCGCGCCGGTCTGGTTTTCTTTTCCGTCGCTGGCGACGGCGGAACAGAGCAGGCGGGTATACACGCGCGTGTCGCCGGTGTACAGCCCCTCGCTGTTGGCGATGAGCACGTGCTGCTCGCGGGAGAGCAGTCCGGCGGAAACCTGCACAATGTTGGAAGAGACGGCGCGGGCCGCCTTATCCGCCTTGCGCAGAATCTCCGCGCGGCGGGAAGCCTCCACGGAGAGGAACGGCGTTTTGACCGGATGAATATCCGCGTTGGCGCGCTCGGCCAGCTTGATATCGCCCACGGATTTGGGCGTATCGGTCACGGCCGCCGCCGCGCGGTCTGCCGCGCGAAGCAGGCCGCTCTCGCTCACATCGCAGGTATAGACGTAGATGGAGCGCAGCCCGTCATAGACGCGCACGCCCGCGCCATACGGGCGGGAAAGCGCCGCGTTTTCGATGCGCCCGTCGCGCAGCGACATGGAAAAATTGCGGGAATCCTCAATAAAAATTTCGGCGAACGTGCCGCCGCGTGACAGCGCGCGGGCGAGAACATGCTCGCAAACAGATGATGATACCATCGGTTTCCTCCTTGAAAGCGGCGTCAGCGCCGCTTGGTGTCTATTGATTAGTATACGCTATCGAACGAAAAATGTAAACTGACCGACGGGAAGGTTTTGCACGGAAAAAAGCAATTCGGCCATGAAAATTCCCGCAAGCCCCTTGCGGGAGTTTCGCTTTGCGTGTAGAATAGTATACAGGATATGATGGTATGGGTATGCAAATGACGCCGATCAACGGGGAGGGAATCGTATGCCCGGCAGGCTTGATCAGATTGAAGGCATGCTGAAAACGAATCTGGGCAGCGCGCTGCTTGCCGCGTGTCCGGATTTGGTATACACGGTTTCCGGCATTTTATATCGGTTTTTGCGAACGCCCGATAGCCTGCCGGCGCTCTGGGTGCAGGTGGATTCCGCGCTGTTCAACACGGTGTTTCAGGCGACCGGAGGGAAGATGCGCGTGACGCTCGACGACGGGCGGAGCATCCTGGCGACAGGCGAAATGCTGCGCGATCTGGCGGACCGCCTGCTGGCGCTGGCCTATCGCCGCATGGACGTCAGCCCGACGCTGACGGACGCCTTATACGATCTTTCCCGCGCGGGCTCGTATGCCGCGATGCGCGAACTGGTTTCGCGCTTCCCGATGGATGAAAACGAGCGCGCGTGGATTATGCAGATGCTCGAAGAGAACGGGCAGACGGAATAATTTGGGGGATATCATGGCTAAAATCATCGCAATCACGAACCAGAAGGGCGGCGTCGGCAAGACGACCACCAGCGTCAACCTGTCCGCCTGCGTGGCTGCCGAGGGCAAGCGCGTGCTGGTGGTGGACGCGGACCCGCAGGGCAACACGTCAAGCGGCCTGGGCGTGCGCGTGAAGGAGAAAACCCCCACGGTGTACGAGGTCATGGCCGGGGAAACGCCGATCGAGCAGGCGCTGTGCAAGACGGCCGTCAAGGGCCTGATGGTGCTTCCGGCGGATATCCGGCTGGCGGGCGCGGAAATTGAGCTGGCGAACATGGAACACCGCGAGCGCGTCGTGGCTGACATGCTGGAAGGCGTGCGGGATCAGTTTGACTATATCTTTATCGACTGCCCGCCGTCGCTGGGCATGATTACGCTCAACGCGCTCTGCGCGGCGGACGGCGTGCTGATTCCGATTCAGTGCGAATATTTCGCGCTGGAAGGCGTGAGCGCGCTGATGGGCACGGTGCAGAAGGTGCAGAAGATGAACCGACATCTCGCCATCGAGGGCGTCGTGCTGACGATGCTCGACGCGCGCACCAATCTGGGCGTGCAGGTTGCGCAGGAAGTGCGCAAGGTTTTCAAAAATAAGGTCTATCAGACCGTGATTCCGCGCAACGTGCGCTTGGGCGAAGCGCCCAGCCACGGCCTGCCGATCAGTCTCTATGATCCGCGATCCCTCGGCGCGCAGAGCTATCAGCAGCTGGCCAAGGAGTTTTTGGCACGCGAATAATTGTAAAAATATAGATTCCTTCTCGATGGATAGCATAGCGATCCATCGTATACGGGAAGTCCAGAAACCTCAGGTTTCCGGCGGGGTCCGGGGCAGAGACCCGGTCGTATTTCTTCCCGAATGAAGCAGAAAGGCAAGAACCGTCATGGCGAAGAAAATGGGATTGGGCAGGGGCCTGAGCGCCATCCTGCCGGATGTGGAAGAAGTGGTGGAGTCCGTCGATCAGGTGAGCGAGAGCGCGGCGCCCGTGCCTGCCGACGCTGTGGCGGAAATCCCCGTCGGGGATATCGACCCGAACCGTAATCAGCCGCGCAAAAAGTTTGACGACGACGCGCTGCTCGCGCTGGCCGAGTCCATCCGCCATAACGGCGTGATCTCTCCGATTCTCGTCGCAAGGGACAATGGGCGCTATACCATCATCGCGGGCGAACGCCGCTGGCGCGCCGCCAGATTGGCCAATCTTTCGACGATTCCCGCCATCGTGCGCGAGTGGGATGATATCAAGCGTCAGGAGGCCGCGCTGGTCGAAAACATTCAGCGCGAAGACCTCAACGCCATCGAAGAAGCGCAGGGCATCAGCCGCCTGATGAACGAATGCGCGCTGACGCAGGAGGCCGTCGCCGAGCGATTGGGCCGCAGCCGCAGCGCCGTCGCCAACCTGCTGCGCCTGCTCAACCTGCCCGCGCGGATTCAGGCTGCCGTCATCGACGGGGCGCTTTCCGCCGGACACGCGCGCGTGCTGGCGGGCATCGAGGACAGTGAATTGCAGGGCGCGCTGTTTGCCAAAACCATGCAGTTCGGCTGGTCTGTGCGCCAGCTGGAGGCCGCCGCGAAAAACGCCCAGACCGAGAAAAAGGAAAAGCCCCAAAAGCTGCCGCTCCCGGTTGAATATGAAGAATTGACCGAGCGCCTGCGCACCGCGACGGGCCTGAAGGTCAAGCTGGAGGGCACGCCGGAAAAAGGGAAAATTACGCTGCAATACACCAGCGAAGAAGAGCTGCAAAGGCTCTGGGAATGGATGGAGCGATAATCAAAACGCCGCTGTCGGATGAACCGAGATATGTCCCCTCAATACTGGACACCCAGTATTGGGGGGATTTGCATCAAAAATATCCGCATGCACAGGACTTCGGAGTTTGCGAATTTTGGCGGAATAACCCGGACAAATGAATAGCAATCAGCCCTGCTCCCAAAGCGCGGAACAGGGCTGATTGTTATGCGGGTTAGAAAACCTCTGACGAAAAGAAACGGCTTAAATTCCCTTAAAGCTGAACGTAAACGACAGGGGCTTCTTCACGTCGATCAGATGCTCGTCGTGCGTCCTTGCGCCCCAACTGTCGTCGCCGCCTACGCCCATCTGCTGCAAATTTGCACGGATGACGGTGTAATGAATCGGCGGAAGCTCGTAGTCGTGCATGGCGTTTTCCAGCTCGTGCGGCGTATACGGCAGGGCGGAGAACTCCATCGCGCCGCTCGTAAAACGCAGGCCGCGGCCGCGGTGATCCGTGACCTCTGCCCAGCGCACGCCCGTGCGGTTGCCGCATTCCTGCGGCACAAGATACCTGGAGACGTTCTCCTTCGCGGTCGTTTTGAAAATGCCCAGACGCGCGCCTTCGCGGCGGTCCACATAGTTTTCGTTCGGGCCGTAGCCATAATAGCGGATTTGATCGTAGTCCGCGTCCATCTTGAGCAGCATGCCGAATTCCGGCATATCGCTCAGCCCTTCGACGGGGTTGTAATCCAGCGTCACATCGACCTGTCCGCACGGATGCACGGTGTAGGTCAGCGCCGCATGACCGTCCGGATGGGTGCACAAGCCGTAGATATAGCGGATGGAAACCGAACCGTCCGCGTTTTCTGTCGCGACGGGATGCGCGTTCAGCCGGGCCAGTTCCGGTGTGGCGTTCGTCGCGGCATACATCGAGGCGATTTTCCACTGGGCGTAACGCTGGGGCATGTTGCTGCCGCAGTCGTTATCCACGGGCGCGCGCCAGAAGTTCGGGCGCGGAATGGATTTGAGCATCTCCCTGCCGCCCCAGCGGTAGCTGGTCAGGCCGCCCTTGAGATCGCCGAAGAGCACGCTGAAATGCTCGCCATGCACGCCTGTGTTGAAATCGCCGCGAACGACGCGCAGCGGTGCGTATCGCTCGTGTTTCGGCGCTTCCTGAACGGCATAAACGCCCTGCGCAAACGCGACTTCATAGCCGCGCTGCGCCCACGGGGTATCCGCCCTCAGGCGGAAGGAGAGCGTCACCGCATATTCGCCGCCGCGCGTCTGCCGGGCAAACGGCAGGGCATATTCGCGGCTTTCCATCGGCGGCACGTCGGTTTCCAGCGGCGCGGAAGCGATGATTTCGCCGTTGCGCGCCAGAATGGCCACGCAGTCAAAGGCGCCGGTGTTGGTGAACATGGCGCGGTTGGCGATGACGGCCTTTGTATCCGCGACCTCCGCAATGATGTTTTGATAGTTGTATTTGACGGCCTGCATCTTCGGGCTTTCTTCGCCGTTGCCGTAAACGATGCCGTTGCCGCAGAAGTTATAGTCGCACGGGCGGTCGCCGAAATCGCCGCCGTAGGCAAAGGTTTCATTGCCGTAACGGTCTTTGGTGCGGATGGACTGGTCGATATAATCCCACACAAATCCACCCTGATAGAGCGGCTCTTCGTAGGCATATTCGGTGTAATCGCTCATCGCGCCGCAGGAATTGCCCATGGCATGGGTATATTCGCACATGATGAACGGGCGCTCGCGATGCTCGGCGAGGTATTTCCGGATTCCGACGACGGGCGTGTACATCTGGCTTTCCATGTCGCTGGTGTCGTTGTGGCGGCGGTCATGGAAAATGCCCTCGTAGTGAACCAGGCGCGTGTCGTCCAGCCGGTGGAAAAGGCTGCTCATTTCATAGATGACGTCGCCGCCGAAGGACTCGTTGCCGCAGCTCCAGATGAGGATGCAGGCGTGGTTTTTGTCGCGCTGGAACATGGAATTGACGCGGTCGAGCATCATCGGCGCCCATTCCATGCGGTTGCCGGGCAGGGCGTAGTCGATGTCCCGCTTGCCGCGCTCGATGGTTTCCCATGTGCCGTGCGTTTCCATGTTGGTTTCGTCGATGACGTACAGGCCCAATTCGTCGCACAGGGCATACAGCGCGCTGGAGTTGGGATAATGGCAGGTGCGCACGGCGTTGATGTTGTTGCGCTTCATCGTCAGCAGGTCGCGGCGCAGGGTCTCCACGGGCACGACACGGCCGCTGTCGGTGCAGAAATCGTGGCGGTTCACACCCTTGAACACGATGCGTTTGCCATTGAGGTGCATCATGCCGTCTTTCATTTCAAACCGGCGGAAGCCGACGCGCTGGGGAACGGCTTCGAGCACACGGCCGTCCGCGTCGCGCACGGTCAGCAGCAGGTCATAGAGATACGGCGACTCGCTGCTCCAAAGCTTTGGCGCTTTGACCGGGAGCTGCACGTGGAGCGACGCTTCGGCTTTGCACGCTGCGGAGGCGACGAGCCTTCCGCCGTCGGTCAGTTCAAACGAAACGCTGCACGCGCCCACGGATGGATCCAGTGCCATTTGAACGGACAGATCGAGCACGGCGTCGGTATAGCTGTCATCTAAAAGGGTTTTGAGATGGAGATCGGCGATATGCGCCTTGGGGATAGCGTAGAGATACACGTCGCGGAACAGGCCGGACATGCGCATGAAGTCCTGATCTTCCAGCCAGCTTCCCGCGCTCCAGCGCTCCACGCGGCATGCCAGTTTATTTTCGCCTTCGATCAGATAATCTGTCAGCTCAAACTCGCTGGGCGTGAAGGAATCGCCCGCAAAACCGACGTAATGCCCGTTGAGCCATACGGCGATACAGCTTTCCGCGCCCTGAAAGGAGACGAAGACGCGCCTGTCGGCCATCTGCTCCGGCACGAAGAACGTCTTGATATAGCAGGCGACGGGGTTGTATGCCGTCGGAATTTCGCCGATGGCCACATCCTGATAGCCGTCCCACGGATACTGCACGTTGGCGTACTGCGGTGCGCCGTAGCCCTCCATCTGAATGTGAGCCGGAACGCGGATATCCGCCCAGCCGCGGCTGTCGTAATCCGCCGCCTCAAAACCGGGGATAACCTGAGCGGCATTGAGCGCGTGATGGAATTTCCAGAGGCCGTTCAGAGAATGGCACAGGCTTGTTTCGCCGATGCTCAGTTCTTCAAGGTTTGCGTAAGCGATGAGATCGGCATGCGCGTGAACCCGGTTTTCGGCGAAAAAGGAGGGATCTTTCAGCCTGCTTGCGTCAAATTTCATCATCGTGGTTTCCTTTCGTCGTGAGTGAAAAAGCGTCTCCTTCCCGTGGGAGAGAGGCGCAGAGGGTACAAATTTATACATCGCGCTATCCAATGCCTTCAGTCAGCTTCGCTGACAGACCTTCGGCATTTTGCCTGTCTGCCTCCCACAATGTGGGCGGCAAGCTGTGCGCCCTCAAGGAGGGGCCTTTTGGTATAAGTTGCAATAGCGTGAGGATAAAGCCTCCCTCTTAGAGGAACATTTGAAATTGTCTCTGCCTGTGGCAGATTTAGACCATTTCAAATGCCGAAGGTTGGCACGCCGCAGGCGTGACGGAAGGAGTTAGAAAATCAGTTCGGGTTCCTGACGCCGGGCGCATTTCTTTTTGAGTTTGCGTCCGGCCAGCTTTACGACCAGCGGGCTGAGCCGCCGCGCGTGTACGGGGCAGACGGCGACGCAGCGCATGCAGGTGATGCACAGAGTTTCAAGGGTCTGCGAGGGATCGCGGCTTGGAATCGCGCCGACGGGGCAGAGCGAAGCACATTTGCCGCAGCCTGTGCAGGCTTTGCCTGCGCGCGGATGCACAGGCAGGCCGCCGAAGGGGCGAAGCAGCTCTTTTTTCGCCAGCGAGAGGGGCGGCGCGTTCGGCTCTGTCAGCCTGTCGCGAATGACGCGGCCGAACTGCGCCAGTCTGCGCGCGTCTTCCTCATCCGGCCGTCCGGCGGCGATGGCGGGGACGATGCTGTGCTGAGCGACGGCGCGAACCGCTGCCATCGGCACATAACCCGCCCGCATAGCCGCGCCTTTCAGCTCGAAGAGCGTATCTTCGTCGCTTCGGTTGCCATAGACGCTCAGCAGGATGGCACGCGCGCCGCCGCCCTGCGTCTGCGCAAGGCGCTCAAGGGCGATTTCCGGTGCGCGGCCGCCAAAGCAGGGGACGGCAATCAGGCAGACATCCTCCGGCGAAAAGCGCGGCGTGCCGTTCAGCGGCAGAGACAGATCGATGATGTCGGGCTGATCGGCCATCGGGGCGGAGAGCAGCCCTGCCGCGCGTTTCACGCCGCCCGTCGGGCTGAAAATGAGCTGAACAAATCGCATGGCTTACGCGCGCACGACGCCCTTGCGAATGATGATGTTGCCGTAAAGCGCGGTTTCGCCCGTCTGCACGACGGCGAACGCCTTCCTGGCGCGCTCCATGAACGCGTCGTGATCCATCATATCGAACTTGGCGGTGGGCAGATCGGTATCCGCCGCCGCGCGGAACGCCTCCCAGATGGGCGCTTTGTCGCCGGGGAACATGCCCGCCGGCACCTGCATGACGGCCAGCGGGGCCTCCACAAAGTCATCCAGCGGGAACAGCGTCAGCAGCGCTTTCATGACCTCGGCACAGCCGTGGCCGTCGCAGCGCACGCACTTCTGACCGATGGACGTGCCGGGGAAATTCGCGTCGGAGAGCACAAGCTCGTCGCCATGCCCCATCTCGGCAATGATTTTGAGCAGTTCAGGGCTGATAATCGGGGAAACACCTTTGAGCATAAAAAAGCCTTCCTTTCGTTTGTTGAAGCGGCCTGTTTCGTGCGCCGCCCAATTGGATACATCCATTATAGCACGATGAAACGGGGGGTTCAATATCAAAAGCCGTCCGTTCCCGAAGGAAGGGCGGCCGTTTCCAAATGAGACGGTTACAGCAGAATCCACTCCGCAATCAGCACGACGGCGCAGCAGGAGGCCGCCACGGTGAACAGGCTTGCGCCGTTGAAGGCGAGCGCCATGCCCAGCACGAGCGCCAGCGCGCCCGCAATGGGCGACTGCGTGGCCTGCACAATGGCGGGAAAGGTCATCACCGCAAGCGTGACATAGGGCACATAAAACAGAAACGAGCGCAGAAAGCGGTTTGTAATCGGCTTGCGGATGAGCGTCAGCGGCAGGGTGCGGATGAGAAAACTCACGCCCGCCATGATGGCGATATAGATATAGATGTTGTGCGTCATGCCGCGTCCTCCTCCTTAACTTCGTCTTTTACAGGGAAAAGCAGCGCCGCGCCTGCGGAGAGCACGACGGTCAGGATGATTGTCCGCGTGCCGGAAGACAGCGTGGAGACAAACGGCAGATAGCCGCACGCCAGACTGAGCGCGAAAGAGAGCAGCACCAGAACGGCGACCACTTTATTCTTGCGCGCCGGCGGGATGATGATGGCGAGGAACATGCCGTAGAGCGCAACGCTCAGCGCGCTGACCACGCGCGCGGGGAGCAGGTTGCCGACCACAACGCCCAGCGCTGTGCCGACGGCCCAGCTCGGCGCGGCGACGAGAATCGCGCCGTACATGTAATACGGATCGAGCCATCCGTCGTACGAAATCGCAAGGCCGAAAAGCTCGTCGGTCACGTCGTAGCCGACCAGCAGGCGGTGGCGCATCGGCGTGCCGGGCGCAAACTTCTGGCTGAGCGAGCAGCTCATCAGCAGATAGCGCGCGTTGGCGATGAGCGTCACGATGGCGATTTCCAGATAGGTGGCGTCCGCCGCGATGGTGGTGAATCCGGCATATTCGCCCGCGGACGCATTGTTCAGCAGACTGACCAGAAACCCCTGAAAAGCGTTTAACCCGGCGTTGCGCGCCGCAATGCCCAGCGAGAAGGCGACGGCCAGATAACCCAGCCCGACCGGAATGCCGTCGCGCATGCCGCGCGCCAGCGCGGGCGTATGGCTGCGGGCGCCCTCGCCCGTGTGAGAAATGGACATGAAATATGCCTCCGATATGCAGGAATGAAGTGTAAAAACAGCAAAAACAAGTATACAGCGAAAAACGCCGTTCGTAAAGCGAACGGCGGGAAAAATGGAAGTTATGGGTGAAAAACGAAGAAAAGGTTTACTCTGTTTCCCCGCTCAATCTTGCGCCCGCGGCCAGCTCGGCGTAAACGCCGCCCTGCGCGACGAGTTGGGCGTGCGTGCCGCGCTCCAGAATGCCGTGTTCGCCGATGACGACGATTTCATCCGCGTTGCGGATGGTGGACAGGCGGTGGGCAATGACCAGCGTGGTGCGGCCCCTGGCAAGGCGGTCAAACGCGGCCTGAATCTTGCGCTCGGTGGCGGTATCCAGCGCGCTGGTGGCTTCATCCAGAATGAGGATGCGCGGGTTTTTCAGGAAAATACGGGCGATGGAGACGCGCTGCTTCTGGCCGCCGGAGAGCATGATGCCGCGCTCGCCGACGATGGTGTCGTAACCGTCCGGCATGGCCATGATATCATCGTGGATTTCGGCCAGCTTGGCGGCCTCGATGACTTCTTCCATCGTGGCGGTCGGGCGGCCATAGCGGATATTATCCAGAATCGTACCCGCGAAGAGGAAAACATCCTGCTGGACAATGCCGATGCTGCCGCGGAGATCGGCCAGTTTGATGTGGCGGATATCCTGCCCGTCGAGCGTGATCGAGCCGGAGGAAATCTCGTAGAAGCGCGGAATCAGCTGGCAGAGCGTTGATTTGCCGCCGCCGCTCTGGCCGACGAGCGCCAGCATTTCGCCGGGCCTGATATGCAGATTGACATGGGAGAGCACGTCGCCCTTGCCTTCGTCGTAGGAGAAGGAAACGTCGTGGAATTCGATGTCGCCGTCCACGCGGTCAAGGCCGACCGCGTCCGGCGCATCGACGATATCCGGATCTTCGTGCATGATGGCGCGGAAACGCTGAAAGCCCGCCATGCCCTGGGTGAACTGCTCGGTGAACTGAGTCAGCTTGCGGATGGGGCTCTGCACGCTGGCGACATACATGTTGAAGGTCACAAGCGTGGCGACATCCATCTGTTCTTTCATAATCAGGTAGCTGCCGACAAAGATGACGGACAGGCTCATCAGGTTCATCATCAGTTCCGTGCCGGAGAAGAAGCCCGCCATCACTTTGTAGTAGCCCTGCTTGGCGGAGACATATTGGTTGGTGCAGTGGGTGAATTTGTCGATTTCTTCATCTTCGTTGCCAAAAGCCTTGGCGACGCGGATGCCGGAGATGGAGCTTTCGATCTCGGCGTTGATGCCCGCCGTGCGGCGCTTTACGTCGCGGGAGACTTTCATCATGCTGCGCCGACGCATCGCCACAAAGACGACGATCACGGGCACGGCGATCATCAGCACGAGCGCCAGCTTTTTCTGAATGCGCCAGAGGACGAGGAACGAGCCGGTCAGCGTCACAATGGAGATGAACAAGTCTTCCGGACCGTGGTGCGCCAGCTCGGTGATATCAAACAAATCTGTCGTCACGCGGGACATCAGCAAGCCCGTGCGGTTTTTGTCGTAGAAGCTGAAACCGAGTTTCTGCATGTGCGCGAAAATAGCCGCGCGCATGTCCGCTTCGATGTGTACGCCGGTCAGGTGCCCCAGATAGGTGACGACCCACTGCGCCGCCGTGCGGACGAAGAACGCAATCAACATTGCGCCCATCGCGATGAGGAAGGTGCGCATCGCCTGATTGGGGATGTAATCGTAGAGTACTTTGCGCGTAACCACGGGGAAGAGGATATCCACCAGCGCGATAATCAGCGCGCAGAACATATCCAGCAGAAACATGCCCATGTGCGGCTTGTAGAACGCGGCAAACTCGCGGATTGCGCCGCGCTTGGGGGCGGATTTTTCTTCAAAGGAGGAAAGGGGCGGGTTAGTGTTTGTGTTGTTCATGACGTTTATCCTCAAGGTTTATTCTTCCACTGCTTGGAAAAGGCAGAACAGGGCTGTTGATTGAAACTGCCTTGTATAGCGCTCCCTTTAAGGAGAGCCGACGCGAAGCGCCTGAGAGGCGATTAGATGACCGGCCGAATCCACTTGCCGGAACGGTAGTGAAGGAGATACGCCGCGCATTTGACGATGTCCTCCGACAGATACATCACCAGATAGGTCATCGGTACGCTCCAATGCAGATAAAGCCCGGTCAGCATCGTCAGCGGAAGGCCGATCAGATACATGGTGATGCAGTCGATGATTAACCCGTAGCGCGTATCGCCGCCCGCGCGGAAGATGCCCATCACCAGAATGGCGGGCACGTTGTGCAGCACCATTTCCAGCGCGCAGATGGCCAGCACGGCCAGCGCGTCCTCACGCACGGCCTGCGAAACGCCGAAGAGCGAAAGCAGCGGCTGACGGAGCGCCAGCATGCTCACGCCGATGAGCACGGAAAGGCCGACTGTCAGCTGCATGTGACGCCGGGCACAGAGCTTGCACAGGGGAACGTCGCCGCGCCCGATGGCGCTGCCGATCATCACCGCGCAGGAGGAGCAAAGCCCCATCACCGCAACGCTCGTCAGTTCCTCGATGGATTTGACGACGGTGATCGACGCATACGCGCCCGTGCCTATGTGGCCGAAGATAGAGCTGTACAGCAGGTTGCCCAGCGCCCACATGCTCTCGTTGAGCATGGCAGGCATGCTGACCTGCGCAAAGCTGCGGATAAAACCGCCCGTAATGCCGGCAAGGCCGCCTGGCCCTGTGCGAAGCAGCGTCTTTTTTGCGATGCCTGCGCCGTAAATCACCAGCGCACCGACGATGGAGGAGGTCAGCGAAGCAATGGCCGCGCCCTGAACGCCCAGCGCCGGAAAGCCGCACAGGCCGAAAATCAGAAGCGCATTGAGCATGATATTTACAGCGACGGAAATCAGCGAGCCGACGAACGGGATCATCACGTCGCCGGTGCTTTGCAGCAGCGTGCCGCCGCCGCGCGTGAGCGCCAGAAACGGATAGCTGAGCGCGATGATGCGCAGATAGGAAGCGCCCAGTGCGATGGCCTGCTCATCTGAGGAAAACAGGCGGACAATGCCATCCGGAAAGAGAAGCGCCGCGAGCATGAACAGCAGGGCGGCCGCCTGCGTGCCGACGGTCATCAGGCCGTAGGTGCGGCGCATGCCCGCGTCGTCGCCCGCGCCGTAAAACTGAGAAATGAACACGGAAGCGCCGCTGGAAAAGCCGAAAAAGACGATGGTCAGAAACCACGTCCATTTCCCTGCCATGCCCACGGCGGCCAGCGGCGTGTCGCCCAGTTTGCCGATCATCATGGTATCGATCAGCGTGAAGGAAGAAGCCAGCAGATTTTGCAGCGTCACCGGCACGGCGATGGAAAGCAGCGTGCGGGTGAAGCCGGGAGGCGCTTTTGTCATGGCCTTACGCCCCCGCGAGCACCTGGAAAACCGGGCTGTGCTCGGTGATGAACGGGCCGTCCTGCATGAAGAAGAGCATGCCCGTGACCGGCGCTTTGAGCACCTCGCGCACAGAACCGTCGCACGGGTTGATGATGAAAGCCAGCTGTTCGCCGCGGCGGACATGCGCGCCCGCGAATTTGATGCGGCGCAGAAGGCCCGCGCTCGTCGCAGAGACGGAAATCATATCCGCGTTGGTGATGATGGTTGACGGATGGCCGGGAGCGGTTTCACTGCGGATGACCCCGCGGCTGTTGAGGAAACGGACGATGGCGCGCAGCGTTTGATCCGCCGCCGCTTCGTCAATTTCGCGCGTTTTGCCCGCGTAGAGGGAATATGCCTGCGTGCCGCAGAGCTGCCAGTTGTAGTTGAGGGTCGTCTGGTCGTAGCTGCGCGGGGTGCGGACATAGACATACGGCAGGCCGAATTCGCAGCCCAGATCGGGGTTCTGCCGCCCGGTATCCATCATGCGCACATGCGGCACGAACGAGCCGGGCTGATAGAAGCTGGTGAGCTGCACGCCGTAACGATAATTTTTGAGGCGGTCGAGCAGCGCGCCCGCGATGCGCTCGGTGGTCGAACCGGTGACGTCGCCGGGGAAGCGGCGGTTGATGTCCATGTTTTCCGGTTCCCAGAGGCGGGAACCCTCGTTCATTGACGCGCCGATGACGGTCGGCACGATCATCACGCTCTTGCCCGGCTGTACGCCATCTTCCTTTTCCACCTCGCGGAGGAAGGAAACGAGACGCGCGCAGACATAGAGCTGCTGCACTTCGTCGCCGCGCAGCGCGCCGACGACGGCGCAGGTCTTTTCGCCCTTGCCGAAGCGATAGGCCATGATGTTCATATCATCCCGGAAATACGACGGGAGGGTGAACAGAATATCCTTTTTCATGCCCGCTCCTTTCTGATCCTGGCGATCAGCGTGCCGGGATATACGGAAGAATAGCTGCGCTGGCTGAACACCAGCCCGGCGCACGGGGCTTTGACTGTTTCGCGCGCCGCGCCTTCCAGCGCGTCGATAACCGTGCCGAGCACCTGTCCCTCTTCCACGCGCGTGCCGATGCGGTCCTCCGGCACATACACGCCGGGGAACTCGCAGGCCACGCGGCAGACGTCCTCGCGCGTGTATACGGTAGGGATGTCTGCGGACGCAGCCGGCGCGTCGATGGCGTCGCCCGTCCAAATGCCCATTTCTTTCAGCTTGCAGAAGATGCCGTCCACCACGGCGGCGGCGATTTCCTGCGGCAGGCGGCGGCGTTCGTCGGCCTCCAGAATGACCGCGTCCACGCCCTCCGCGCCCAGCGCGCCTGTCAGGGAGGCGGAGAAGGAACCCTTATCCGGATAGACCCAGATGAGCTGCGGGCAGAGCGCGCGCACGCGGGGCAGAAGGCGATCCGCCTCTTTCGCGCTGACGCGCACTTCGTAAAGCTCGCTCTTGTTGCGCGCGCTGGCGTGGAGATCCAGCACGAAATCCGCGCCGCGCATATCCTGAATGACCTGATAGCACATGTATTCCAGCGGCGTGCCGTCCGGCGAGCCTGGGAAAGCGCGGTTCATATCCAGCCGTGTGCCGGAGGGCACCATGCGCTCGCCGATATCCAGCCCCAGAGGGTTGAGCATGGGATAAAAATCCACCGTGCCGCGCAGCGCGTCCGGATGGGCGGCAATGCGCTGCTGCACCAGATAGACGATGAGCTGGCCCATCATTTCATCGCCGTGCGTGCCGGTGGCGATGCAGACGCGGCCGACAGATTCGCCGTCAGGGGCGTATCGGCAGCGTTTGATGCTCCATCGCTCTTCGATGGGCAGGGCGACGCTGGCGACCGTCGTCAATGTCTTGAGCAAAATGACCCTCTCCTTTTCGGGCGTAAAGCCCTTCAAAGGGGCTGCGGCATGAACCGACAGCCCCCTGTGATTTCCTAATCTTATCCAACGGGGGGATGGCCGGATACGCCGTTGCACCCGGTATAGACGCCATCGCCCATTTCTACGCTATGATGCTAACACAAATACCGTGTTTTTGCAAGTGAATGAAGCTAAATTTCATCTTTTGCGCGGATGAAAAAAGGAATGGCTCGCAGGCGGTAAATGTGTTATAATCAGGTGAATAACGCTTGATTACCGGGAACGCCCGGAAACAAAGGAGAAAGCACATGAAAATCGGCCTGTTTACCGATACGTTTTATCCGGAAATCAACGGCGTGGCGACCAGCTGCCTGAATTTGCAGCGGGAGCTGACGCGGCGCGGCCACGAAGTGCACGTTTACGCGCCCAAATGCAAGGGATGGGAAGAAAATCAGCATGAAAACGTGCACTATCTGGCGAGCGCGCCGCTGCTGGTGCTCAAAGACCGCAATTTCGCGTTTCCTACGCCGCTGACCTCGTGGGAGGCGGAGAAGATCGACTTTGACGTAGTGCATACCAACAGCGAGTTTGTGATGGGCATGTTTGGCCATCACGTCGCTAGCAGTCTGGGCTGCGCGCAGGTGCACACCTATCACACCGTTTGGGAGGATTATACCTACTATATCACCCACGGCGTGGCGGACGAGACGGCGCGCAAGATCACCCGAAAATATTCCCAGTGGTGGTGCAACCGTTTTGACCGCGTAATCACCCCGACGGGCAAGACGCTCGACCTGCTGCGCAAATACGGCGTGGAAGCGCCGATTGACATCATCCCCAGCGGCATGGACATCGCCCGCTTTGACCCGGCCAGGCACGATGAGGCGGAACGGCTGGCCACCCGCCGCGAATGCGGCCTGCCGGAGCGCGCGCCGCTGCTGCTGAATATCGGCCGCATTGCCAAGGAAAAGAACCTGGAACAGGTGATGCGCGTGTTTCCCAAGCTGCTGAATGCCTGCCCGGACGTGCATTTCGCCATTGTCGGCGAAGGCCCGATGCGCGAGGATTTAGGGCGCATGGCGGAAGAACTGGGTGTTTCCCGCGCGGTGACGCTGACCGGGCCGAAACCGTGGGAGAAAATCGACCGCTATTACGCGATGGGCGACGTGTTTTGCAGTGCGTCGCACTCGGAGACACAGGGACTCACATATGTGGAGGCGATGGCCTCCGGCCTGTGCGTCTGCGCGGTGAACGACCCCTGTCTGGACGGCGTGGTCGAGGACGGCGTGAGCGGCATTCTTGCCGGGGACAGCGACGAGTCGCTGCTGGCCGCACTGATCCGCGCGTTCGGCGAGGAAGGAAAGCGGATTGCCAAAACCGCAGCGCAGTATGCCGCGCCATTCAGCACGGAGGGCTTTGCCGAAAAGGTGGAAGCCTGCTATCTGAAAGCGATTGAGGCGCACAAGCGGGGATAAAGATGGGAATGAGCGTTCAGGAAAGGCTCTTTGCGCTGAAAGACGAGGTTTTTGCACGATTTCAAAGCGCGCTGATTCCGAATATCCCGAAAGAGACGGTCGTCGGCGTGCGCATGCCGATGATACGCAAGCTGGCGAAGGAAATCGCCGGAGAAGCGGAAACGCAGGTGTTTCTGACCGAACTGCCGCATGCGTATTACGACGAAAACGTGCTGCACAGCGTGCTGCTTTCGCGGATGAAGGACTATGGCGCATGTATGGAAGCGGTGGAGGCGTTTCTGCCATACGTGGACAACTGGGCGGTGTGCGACTGCCTGTCGCCGAAGGTTTTTGCAAAACATAAGCCCGAACTGATGGAGAAAATCCGAAAATGGGTCAAGGCGGAACACGTATACACATGCCGATTTGGGCTTGAGATGCTGATGACGCATTTTCTGGATGCTGATTTCAAGCCGGAGTACCTCGATCTGGCGGCAGATGTGCGGCTGGAGGATTACTACGCGAAGATGATGGCCGCGTGGTTTTTTGCCACGGCGCTGGCCAAGCAGTGGGATGCGGCAGTCGCGTATCTGGAAACCAACCGGCTTGAACCGTGGACGCATAACAAGACGATTCAAAAGGCGAGGGAGAGTTACCGGATTTCGACGGAACAGAAGGCGTATTTGAGGACGTTGAAACGATCATAAAAGGCGTTGAGCGGAAAATCCGTTCAACGCCTTGGTTTTATCATGCTTGAGCCGCAAAGCTTGGCCGCGTGCGCTAATCTTTCGATTTTGTGCGAACTGCGGCGGAGGCACAGGCGGCTTTAGGCCGATTAGCGCTCGACGCGGCCGGAGCCGGAGCCCTTCATCAGGCTTTCGACTTCCTTGACGGTCACGCGGTTGAAGTCGCCGGAGATGGTGTGCTTCAGGCAGGAAGCGGCCACGGCGAACTCAAGAGCCTCAGCCTGGGTGGCATAGGTGTTCAGGCCGTAGATCAGGCCGCCGCCGAAGGAGTCGCCGCCGCCGACGCGGTCAACGATATCGGTGATGGCATACTTACGGGAGACATAGAATTCCTTGCCGTCGTAGATGCAGGCAGCCCAGTAGTTGGTGTCCGCGCTCTTGGACTCGCGCAGGGTGATGGCAACCTTCTTGAGGTTCGGATAGAGATCCATCGCGGTCTGGGCGATCTGCTTGTAGACGTCGCGATCCAGCTCGCCGCTCTCCACGTCGCTCTTGGCGCTGATGCCCAGGGACTTCTGGAAGTCTTCCTCGTTGGCGATGGCGACATCGACGTACTTGGTCAGCTCGCTCATCACTTCCTTGGCTTCCTTGCCGTACTTCCACAGGTTCTTGCGGTAGTTGAGGTCGCAGGACACGGTCACGCCCATCTCCTTAGCAGCCTTGACGGCAGCCAGAGAGAGATCCGCAGCGGACTGGGAGATGGCCGGGGTGATGCCGGTGATGTGGAACCAGGTCGCGCCGTCGAAGATCTTCTTCCAATCGAAGGTATCGACCGGAGCCTTGGCGATGCAGGAATCCGCACGGTCATAGACGACCTTGGACGGACGCTGGTTGGAACCGGTCTCCAGGAAGTAGATGCCCATGCGGCCATCCATCATCTTGATGTTGGAGACGTCCACGCCGAAGCTGCGCACGTCGCGCAGGCAGGCCTCGCCGATGGCGTTGTTCGGCAGCGCGGTCACGAAAGCCGCGTCCATGCCGTAGTTGGCCAGAGAAACGGCCACGTTCGCCTCGCCGCCGCCAAAGGTGGCCTCAAGGGACGGGCTCTGGAAGAAGCGCTCCAGCGCGGGGCTCTTCAGACGAAGCATGATTTCACCGAGAGTAACAATACGAGCCATTGTAATCACTCCTGAATGTTATTTGAGCGTGCGCAGCGGGAAAAACCGCACACTATCTCAGTTTCTATGGATATTATAACACAGGCCGGGCAATTTCAGGTGATTATCGGCAACACGGTCAACGATTTTTACAATGATTTTATCGCGGTATCCGGCGTTGATGGTGTTTCCAAAGACGCCGTCAAGAGCGCGGCCAAGCAGAATCAGAACGCACTGCAAAGAATTATGAGCGTGCTGGCTGAAATCTTTGCCCCGCTGATTCCCGCCATCATCACCGGCGGCCTGATTCTGGGCTTCCGCAACTGTATTGACAGTATTTATTTGTTTGGCAACGGCACACAGACGCTTTGTGATATCAGTCAGTTCTGGTCCGGTGTTGACAGCTTCCTTTGGCTGATTGGCGAAGCTATCTTCCATATGCTGCCGGTTTGTATCTGCTGGTCTGTGACCAAAAAGATGGGGACAACCCAAAGCCTTGGTATTGTGCTGGGCCTGACGCTGGTTTCCGGCCAGCTTCTTAACGCCTACTCGGTGGCCTCCACGGCGGCAGCCGACATCCCCAAATGGGACTTTGGCTTTTTCACTATTAATATGATTGGCTATCAGGCGCAGGTCATTCCGGCTATGCTGGCCGCGTTTACGCTCGTGTATCTGGAGCGCTTTTTCCGCAAAATCTGCCCGCCGGTCATTTCAATGATTGTGGTTCCGTTCTGCTCTTTGGTGCTGTCCGTTATCATCGCCCACACGGTTCTCGGCCCCATCGGCTGGAAAATCGGTTCTGTCATCTCCGATGTGGTTTATGCAGGTATCTCCGGCTCTTTCCGCGTTGTGTTCGGTGCCATCTTCGGCCTTGTGTATGCACCGCTGGTCATCACCGGCCTGCACCACATGTCCAACGCCATTGATATGCAGCTGATCGCCGACTTCGGCGGCACGATGCTGTGGCCCATGATCGCACTCTCCAACATCGCACAGGGTTCTGCCGTGCTGGGCATGATCTACCTGCAGCGCAAAAACGCTGCTGCACAGGAAGTCAATGTTCCTTCCTGCATCTCCTGCTATCTGGGTGTTACTGAGCCGGCCATGTTCGGTGTCAACCTCAAGTATCACTTCCCGTTTGTCTGCGGCATGATTGGTTCCGCAACAGCCGCAGTGGTCTGTGTGGCAACCTCCACCACGGCCAACGCAATCGGCGTCGGCGGTATCCCCGGCATTCTGTCCATCCAGCCTGCCTATATGCTTAGCTTTGCCGTGTGTATGCTGATCGCTATCGTGATTCCTTTTGTGCTGACCGTCATCGTTGGCAAGAAAAAGGGAATTGCCTGATTTTCAAGAATTGCGAGGTGCTTGCAATGGAAGCACTCAAGGATAAAGTAGTTTACCAGATTTACCCGAAATCCTTTTACGATACCAACGGCGATGGTCTGGGCGACCTGAAAGGCGTCACGGCCAAGCTGGATTATCTGGCCGACCTCGGCGTGGATTACCTATGGCTGACCCCGTTTTTTCCCTCGCCGCAGCGGGACAACGGCTATGACGTGGCGGATTACCGCGCTATCGACCCGCGCTACGGCACGATGGAAGATTTGGAAGAACTCATCCGCGAGGCGGACAAGCGCGGCATTGGCCTGATGTTGGATATGGTGTTCAACCACACCTCCACCGAGCATGCATGGTTCCAGCGGGCACTGGCCGGTGAGAAAAAGTATCAGGATTACTACATCTTTAAGAACGGAACCCCGGACAATCTGCCCACAAACTGGGTGTCCAAGTTCGGTGGCCCGGCATGGCAGTATGTGCCGCAGCTGGGCAAGTGGTATCTGCACCTGTTCGA
>ENA-UEPH01000074-UEPH01000074.1-human-gut-metagenome-genome-assembly--contig:-NODE-74-length-108184-cov-7.434579_pt1 | contig 108184 bp, 75 predicted proteins | sample MGYA00242891_ERZ507898 | MGnify/ENA primary metagenome ERZ507898 (study PRJEB26167, sample SAMN06115411) | human gut metagenome | host: Homo sapiens | place: China:Guizhou | collected 2014-10-15...
TCGCTAGTAATCGCGCATCAGCCATGGCGCGGTGAATACGTTCCCGGGCCTTGTACACACCGCCCGTCAAGCCATGGAAGCCGGGAGTACCTGAAGATCGTGACCGCGAGGAACGGGCTAGGGTAATACCGGTAACTGGGGCTAAGTCGTAACAAGGTAGCCGTACCGGAAGGTGCGGCTGGAACACCTCCTTTCTGGAGACGAGTTCATGTTGCTCGCTGCCGTTCGTTCATTTTTTTCAACGGGTATCCCTCGAGGGACCCCACGAGGCTCGTTGCCTCGTTACCCGTCTTTTAATTTTAAATTGAAGTATTTTAGATTTTAGATTGAGATTTAAAATTTGAAACTGGTAGATTTAAAATTTGAAAGTTCTTTGACATGCTGGAACGTTAATGGATCATTTGATCCACGAAGAATAAATGTAGTATAAAATAGAGCCGCTGTCGTGGGGACACGACGGCAAGGTATAAAATTTAGACACACGAGTCTAACGAACGTGAACGATTAAGGGCGCGCGGTGGATGCCTAGGCTCTCGGAGGCGATGAAGGACGTGATAAGCCGCGATAGGCCACGGCGAGGTGCAAGTAACCCTTGACCCGTGGATTTCCGAATGGGGCAACCCGGCCGTCTGGATGACGGTCATGCGTTACACGCAAGCGAACGCGGGGAACTGAAACATCTCATTACCCGCAGGAGAAGAAAACAACAGTGATTCCCCCAGTAGTGGCGAGCGAACGGGGAAGAGCCCAAACCGGTACCGTTTCGGCGATACCGGGGTCATGGGACCACGACATTCGACGGTGAACGAAGTGCAATTACCTGGAAAGGTAAGCCGCGGAGGGTGATAGCCCCGTGCACGACAGTGAATCGAAGATAGTGGTATCCCGAGTAGGGCGGGACACGAGGAATCCTGCCTGAATTCGCCAGGACCCCCTGGCAAGGCTAAATACTCCCGAGAGACCGATAGTGAACCAGTACCGCGAGGGAAAGGTGAAAAGTACCCCGAGCAGGGGGGTGAAATAGACCCTGAACCCGCGCGCCTACAAGCGGTCGGAGCTGCCTTGTGCAGTGACGGCGTGCCTTTTGCATAATGAGCCTACGAGTTAGTCGTCACCAGCGAGGTTAAGGGCTTCAGGCCCGTTAGCCGAAGTGAAAGCGAGCCTTAACAGGGCGTCGAGTTGGTGGCGCTAGACGCGAAACCTTGTGATCTACCCTCGTGCAGGTTGAAGTCCCGGTAACACGGGATGGAGGACCGAACCGGTAAACGTTGAAAAGTTTTCGGATGACGCGAGGGTAGGGGTGAAAGGCCAATCAAACTGGGAAATAGCTCGTACTCTCCGAAATGCATTTCGGTGCAGCCTGTGGTGTTCTGTTCTAGAGGTAGAGCTACTGATTGGACGCGAGGGCTTCACCGCCTATCAAATCCGGATAAACTCCGAATGCTAGAACATCAAACCATGGAGTGAGCCCGCGGGTGCTAAGGTCCGCGGACGAGAGGGGAAGAACCCAGACCACCGGCTAAGGTCCCGGATGGACGGTTAAGTTGATAAAACGAGGTGGGATCGCGGAGACAGCTAGGATGTTGGCTTGGAAGCAGCCATTCATTTAAAGAGTGCGTAACAGCTCACTAGTCGAGCGATCCCGCGTGGATAATACACGGGCATCAAACCGTCAACCGAAGCCGTGGGGTCAGTTTGAAACTGACCGGTAGGAGAGCATTCCTGCCCGCGTCGAAGGTCACCCGCGAGAGTGACTGGAGCGGCATGAAAAGCAAATGTAGGCATAAGTAACGATAATGGGGGCGAGAACCCCCCACGCCGTAAGACCAAGGATTCCCCGGCAATGTCAATCAGCCGGGGGTCAGCCGGCCTCTAAGGCTAACCCGAAGGGGGATGCCGACGAGAAACGGGTTAATATTCCCGTGCTTCTCGTCACCGTTACGCGGTGACGGGGTGATGAAGGGATCGCGCGCTGACGGAATAGCGCGTTGAAGGCCGTACCCTGCGAGGGTGGTAGTCAAGCACGCCACCCGAGGCGAAAGCCGATAGTACCGCGAGACCCCGGTCGAGTGGATAGCATCCCGGCAATTTACCCCCTAGAAAACCCGCTAAACTTCAAGTGACGAGGACCCGTACTGTAAACGGACACACGTGGTCGGGTAGAATATACCAAGGCGCTCGAGTGATTCATGGTCAAGGAACTAGGCAAAATAGTCCTGTAACTTCGGGAAAAAGGACGCTCTAGTGATAGAGCCGCAGAGTAATGGCCCAGGCGACTGTTTACCAAAAACACATGGCTATGCCAAATCGAAAGATGACGTATATGGCCTGACACCTGCCCGGTGCCGGAAGGTTAAGAGGAGAGCTCATCGGCAACGAGAAGGTTTGAATTGAAGCCCCGGTAAACGGCGGCCGTAACTATAACGGTCCTAAGGTAGCGAAATTCCTTGTCGGGTAAGTTCCGACCTGCACGAATGGTGTAACGATCTGGGCACTGTCTCGACCATGAGCTCGGTGAAATTGTAGTTCCGGTGAAGATGCCGGGTACCCGCGACGGGACGGAAAGACCCCGTGAACCTTTACTGCAGCTTCGCGTTGTTCCCGGGCACGGGACGTGTAGGATAGGTCGGAGGCAATGAAGCGGTTTCGCCAGGAATCGTGGAGCCATCGTTGAAATACGACCCTTCTCTTGTCTGGGATCTAACTCGTTTATCGAGGACACCGCGTGGTGGGTAGTTTGACTGGGGTGGTCGCCTCCAAAAGCGTAACGGAGGCTTCCAAAGGTACCCTCGGGTTGATTGGTAATCAACCGTAGAGTGCAATGGCACAAGGGTGCTTGACCGGGAGACCAACAAGTCGATCGGGTGCGAAAGCAGGGCATAGTGATCCGGTGATCCCGCGTGGAAGGGTCATCGCTCAAAGGATAAAAGGTACTCCGGGGATAACAGGCTGATCGCCCCCAAGAGCTCATATCGACGGGGCGGTTTGGCACCTCGATGTCGGCTCGTCACATCCTGGGGCTGGAGAAGGTCCCAAGGGTTCGGCTGTTCGCCGATTAAAGTGGCACGCGAGCTGGGTTCAGAACGTCGTGAGACAGTTCGGTCCCTATCTGTCGTGGGCGTTGGAGATTCGAGAGGTCCTGACTCTAGTACGAGAGGACCGGGTTGGACGCGCCGCTAGTGAACCTGTTATGACGCCAGTCGTACGGCAGGGTAGCCACGCGCGGACGGGATAAGCGCTGAAAGCATCTAAGCGCGAAGCCTGCCTCGAGATGAGATCTCCTTACAGGGTCGTCGTAGACGACGACGTTGATAGGCCACAGGTGTAAAGCCGGTGACGGCAAAGCCGAGTGGTACTAATCACCCGAAAGTTGACGTTCGGTGGGTGAGATGATTCGATTAACGTTCCAGGTAATTGTCAATAGATTAGAACTTGAAGGTATTTGTCACGAGGGAGCCGGCGGGCCCCTGTAGTGGTGACGGGAATCGGGAAGTCGATTTTTGATGATGTCTGGTCATTTAAAATTCTTCCTCCCGCGTTCTAAAGGAATTAAAAGGTATCTATAGCGACGGTGATCCACCTCTTCCCATCCCGAACAGAGAAGTTAAGCCCGTTAGCGCCGATGGTACTGCCCCAGGGTGGGAGAGTAGGTCGATGCCGAATTTAGAGAGAGCGAGTTCAACGGACTCGCTCTTTTTTTTATATATAACTCGTGGCTCGTGACCTTGACTTGTTACCTGCCGGGGGGTAAATTTCATCATTTTCAACTTTCAACTTTCAATTTTCAATTGTTTTGTCTACCTTAGTGCACTAAATCAATTTATGTGGAAATGGCATTATTCGGTTTATTTAATAAGAAGAAAAAGGAAAGCCTTGATAAAGGGCTAGAGAAGACGAAAGAAAGTGTATTTAAAAAACTCTCCCGGGCAATTATTGGAAAATCTAAGGTTGATGACGAGGTTTTAGATAATTTGGAAGAAGTGTTGATCTCTTCGGATGTCGGAGTTGATACTACACTTCGTATTATTGAGAGAATAGAGGAACGTGTACAACGGGATAAATACGTGGGGACGGAGGAGTTAAACCGGGTACTGAAAGAGGAGATTGTAGATTTGTTGAAAGAACATAATTCAACAGATTATGACTCTCTGACTTTACCCGAGGGACACAAGCCTTATGTTATCATGGTTGTTGGCGTGAACGGGGTAGGTAAAACTACAACGATTGGAAAGTTGGCCCATAAGTTTAAAGAAACGGGTAAATCTGTGGTTTTAGGTGCTGCCGATACATTTAGAGCTGCTGCCGTGGATCAGTTAGTTATCTGGGCAGAACGGGTTGGGGTACCGATTGTAAAACAGAGCATGGGGGCGGATCCGGCTTCGGTCGCTTTTGACACGTTAAGTAAGGCTAAGGCAGAAAATGCTGATGTTGTGCTTATCGATACGGCAGGACGTTTGCATAATAAAATAAATCTGATGAATGAGTTGACGAAGATCAAGAAGGTCATGCAAAAAGTGATTCCTGATGCTCCTCATGAGATATTATTAGTACTTGACGGTTCGACCGGGCAAAATGCTTACGAGCAAGCGAAACAGTTTACGTTAGCTACTGAGGTGAATGCTTTGGCAATTACAAAGCTGGACGGTACGGCAAAAGGCGGGGTTGTCATTGGTATTTCCGATCAATTTAAGATTCCTGTAAAATATATTGGTATAGGAGAAAAGATAGATGATTTGCAAGTATTCAATAGAGAAGAGTTCGTAGATTCTTTATTCAATTGAATTCTTAAAATCTGTAAGGTTTATAAAGTTTATAAGGCGGGATCCTGTCGGAATCTGTTTTCTTATAAACTTTATGAACCTTAAATTTTATATAGATGGAGTTATCGTGTATGAAGAAAAGAATTTTATTTATTTGTTTGGGAAATATATGTCGTTCTCCGAGTGCCGAGGCGATTATGAAGCATTACGTGAAAGAACGGGGACAAGAAGATCAATTTTATATTGATTCGGCAGGGATTAGTGGGTATCATTCGGGTGATCCGGCTGATAAACGGATGCAAAGTCATGCTATAAGAAGAGGGTATGATTTGACTAGTTTGTCCCGAAAGTTTTACCCGGATGCGGATTTTGAGAATTTCGATATGATTATCGGGATGGATGATCAGAATATTCGGGATTTGCAGCGAATGGCTACTTCTGGAGAGGAGAGAAATAAAATTTATAAAATGACGGATTTTTGTCAGCGTTTTTCTTATCGAGACAGTGTTCCTGATCCTTATTACGGTGGAGATGCCGGGTTCGAATTAGTGCTGGATTTGCTGGAAGATGCAGTTGAAGGGTTATTGGAACATTTACAAACAAATAGTATTGGGGTATAAATAAAAAAGAGGCGGATTTTGCACCGCCTCTTTGGGTTTATTGTTTTTATACTATTTCAGTAACGTGTTCAGGAAGTCATTCACGTTCTTCTCGATACGGGCGAGAACATTCGTGTTTTCAGCTTTAACGAATTTACTTCCGGTGATGTGTTCGTATAACTCGATATAACGATCTGTAATGTTGTTTACAACTTCGGGAGTCATTTCCGGAACTCTTTGTCCTTCTTTACCTTGGAATCCGTTTTCCATTAACCATTCGCGAACGAATTCTTTGGAAAGTTGACGTTGTTTTTCTCCTTTAGCTAGGCGTTCTTCGTATCCTTCGGCGTAGAAATAACGAGAGGAATCCGGCGTGTGAATTTCATCAATCAGGTAGATTTTACCGTCTTTCTTACCGAATTCGTATTTCGTATCCACGAGTATCAATCCCATTTTAGCGGCAATTTCAGTTCCTCTTTGGAAAAGTGCGAGGGTGTATTTTTCGATAGCCTCGTAGTCTTCTTTGCTGACTAGTCCGGAAGAGATGATTTCTTCTTTAGAGATATTTTCATCATGTCCTTCCATTGCTTTTGTGGTCGGGGTTACGAGCGGGGTAGGGAATTTCTGGTTTTCAACCATTCCTTCCGGTAAAGGTAAACCGCAAAGAGTTCTGTTCCCGGCTTTGTATTCTCTCCATGCGCTTCCTGCCAGATAACCACGAATAACCATTTCCACTTTGAAGGGTTCGCATCTGTGCCCCACGGTCACCATCGGATCGGGAGTTGCTATTTTCCAGTTGGGCACGATGTCTGAGGTTGCATCCAGGAATTTAGCAGCAATTTGATTTAATATTTGTCCTTTGTAAGGTATTCCTTTCGGGAGTACCACGTCGAAAGCGGAAATCCTGTCGGATACCAACATAACGAGGTATTCGTCATTGATGTTGTATACGTCGCGTACTTTACCAACGTATTCATCCTTCTGTTTCGGAAATTTGAAATTTGTTTTTACAATCGCTTCCATGTTATTTGCTTTAAAGATCCGTTATTTAGTTTTTTCTTCATTGTTGTAAGCGTTGACAATATCTTTCACCAGTCTATGGCGAACGATGTCATTGTTGTCAAATTCGACAAATGCGATGCCTTTAATTTGGTGTAATAGTTTAAAGGCATGAATCAGCCCCGAATCCGTGTGTCGAGGTAAGTCTATCTGACTCATATCACCGGTGATCACGAATTTAGCGTTGATCCCCATACGGGTCAGGAACATTTTTAATTGATTCTTTGTCGTGTTTTGTGCCTCGTCAAGAATTACGAAAGCATCATTTAGCGTGCGCCCTCTCATGTAAGCCAGGGGGGCAATCTGTATGATTTCAGTTTCAAGATATTCCGTTAGTTTTTTCGGGGGAATCATGTCTGAAAGTGCGTCGTACAGAGGTTGCAAGTAAGGGTCTACTTTCTCCTTCATGTCTCCGGGAAGGAATCCCAGACTTTCACCGGCTTCGACAGCGGGGCGGCTGAGAATAATGCGTTTTACCTCTTTGTTGCGTAATGCTTTTACCGCAAGAGCGATTGCGGTGTATGTCTTACCGGAACCGGCAGGACCCGTGGCAAAAAGCAGATCGTTTGTCCTTGCCAGATCGACGAGTTTACGTTGATTGGCTGTTCTTGCCCGAATCATTTTTCCGTTGTTGCCAAAAACGATGATGGAAGCGGGATCTTCCGGGTCTTCCACGACCTCGTCTTCCAAAATGATCCTTTTTAGATTGGCGATCGTGAGCATATTGTATTTATTGTAATGTTCCAAAAGGGCGTTGATTTTGGCGACAAGCACGTCAATGTCACGTTCTTCTCCCTGAATAATGATTTCATCCCCTCTGGCGGTGATTTTTAACTTTGGGAAAAATTCTTTTAACGTGATGAATTTTGCGTTGTTAATGCCGTAAAAGTCAATAGGATCAATGTTTCCAATACTTATTCTTCTCTCTATCATGAAACTTAAAATAAATAACTTATTTTTGCAGGTGCAAAGTAGGGAAAACAATTGGAAATTGAAAGTTGGAAATTGAAAATTTTTCATTAGCGGAGTGTTTGTTATGGAGAAAGATTTTACAAGACAAAAAGAGGCTTTTGCCGAGTTGCTAGATATAATGGAGACTCTGAGAGAAAAGTGTCCCTGGGATCACAAGCAAACAATGGAGTCTTTACGGACGTTGTCCGTGGAGGAAGTTTATGAATTGGGGGATGCCGTGTTGAAAAACGATATGCAGGAAGTGAAGAAGGAGTTGGGCGATTTGATTATGCATATCGTGTTTTATGCCGTGATCGGAGAGGAGCAACGCCAGTTTGATATCACGGATGTTTTGGAGGAGATATGTGCTAAACTGCGTTACCGACACCCGCATATTTACGGCGAGGTGAAGGTGGAGGATGAAAATGACGTGTTGCGAAACTGGGAGCAATTGAAGTTGAAGGAGAAGGGACGTCATCATAAGGTGTTGGAAGGTGTGCCCGATGCGCTTCCGGCTTTGGTGAAAGCCTATCGAATTCAGGATAAAGTGAGAGGTATCGGGTTTGACTGGAAGCAGAAAGAGGATGTGTGGCAAAAAGTAAGAGAGGAGTTGGGAGAATTGGAGGTCGAGATTGCTCGGAATGACCAAGAACGTATGGAAGAGGAGTTTGGGGATTTCATGTTTGCCATGATTAATGCTGCTCGATTGTACGGGATCAACCCGGAGAATGCATTGGAAAAAACGAACAAGAAGTTTATTCGTCGCTTCTCTTACGTGGAGGAAAAAGCAAACGAGAACGAGAGAAGGTTATCAGAAATGACTTTGGAGGAGATGGACGAGTACTGGAATGAGGCGAAACGAAATGAGACAATTGAAAATTAAAAATGAAGAAAAAGGATTTGAAGATTCTGTGATTATGAAGGGGAACGTGAGAGTTGTGTGTGGAAATCATAAATCATGAAATCGGGGGGCTTTGAGCGGGTAAGTCATAAATTTAAAATCTAAAATTTGCAAGGTGGATTTAACAGGTAAGTGGAAATATAAAGAGGATTATGGTTACGGGGTAGCCGAGGGTGAATTGTTCTTGAAGCAGGAGGGAAATAATTTGTCAGGAAGAATTATTTTTACCGATCAGCTCGAAGGAGAGGAAGGGTATATGTTGCAGGAGTTTTTGGTGGGAACTCTTGAAGAACATAAGGTAAAGTTGGATGCCGAGGAGTTTGATGTCATCCATTCCGATCACGAGGTACAATATGAATTGGATAGTTGGTTCGGGGTGTTGGTAGATGATGACACGATTGTGGGAGTGAGCAAAGACGGGCAGGGGATTGAAGGAAAGTTTACTTTCACGAGAGAGAAAAATTAAGTGTTAAAAAAACAATAAAATGGGAAAGCTGACAAAAGTCAGCTTTTTTTTGTCTCGGATCGTTTACATTGCAGAAGAATCTAATAACCTAACTAATAAATCTGTAACTTATGTCGAAGATTAATTCGCATCCGATTCTGGATGTTCCGAAACGAGATAAAGTGGTTTTCACTTTTAATGGAAAGAAAATAGAAGGAGAGAAAGGTTTTACCATCGCGGCCGCATTGCATCAGGCGGGGTATCCCGTGCATAGTCATAGCTTGGATGGGCGGGGACGTTCTCTGGCTTGTGGCATTGGAAAATGTGGTGCTTGTGAAATGATGGTTGATGGTAAGGTTCGGCGTATTTGCGTGACGAAGGTGGATGGCGTGAAGGAGGTACGGGAGTTCGCGCAAGGAGAAATGGCCGAAGAGCATTCCGAACACCGGATTGATACTCGAAAAGTGCTTCGAACCACGGTTGTCATCGTGGGGGCAGGTCCTGCCGGGTTAGCTGTTCGGGAAGAATTTGAGAAATATGGCGTGGATAATATCGTTATTGATAATAATGATAAGATTGGCGGTCAGTTTAATATGCAAACACACCAGTTTTTCTTTTTTGAAAAAGAGAAGCGTTTTGGTGGAATGCGTGGATTTGATATTGCTAAAACGTTGGCAGGCGAAAATATGGAGGGAATATACCTGAACTCGACGGTTTGGGATATTCTGGAAGGGAAACGGGTGGCCGTGAAAAATCTGGAGACGGATACCGTGTTCTTCGTGGACGCTGATTACCTGGTGGTAGCGACAGGCGCCGTGCCGTTTATGCCGGCTTTTGAGAATGATGACCTACCCGGGGTTTATACCGCGGCGGTGGTTCAGAAGATGATGAATAATGAACTCACGTTGTTGGGAAAGAATGTCCTGACCGTGGGAGCTGGAAATATCGGTTACCTGACATCCTACCAGTTAATGCAGGCGGGAGCTAACGTGAAAGCTATTATAGAAGGTATGCCCAAGGAAGGGGGATTCCCCGTTCAGGCGAATCGGGTACGTCGTTTGGCTATACCGATTATGACTTCTCACGTGCTGTTGAAGGCGATCCCGAATGCCGATCACACGGGTATCACGGGAGCCGTGATCGCCGAATGTGAGAATTTCAAGTCGATACCGGGTACGGAGAGAATCATGGAAGGAATTGATGTTATTAATATATGTACGGGATTGATTCCCGACAACCAGTTGTTGACGAAAGGGCGGGCCGTGTTCGGAGAGCATTGTTACGCGGCGGGGGATGCTGTGCGTATCGGGGAAGGTACGAGTGCCGTGTTGCGAGGCAAGCAGACTGCCACGGAGATCATGATGGATTTGGGAACCCGGTTGAGTTATGACGATTATTTGGTTGTTTCTAAGGAGTATATTGATTCGCAACAACATCCGGTTCGAATACTGGAAGCTCCTCGCTTGCCTGATTCCGAACGTATGAAAAAAAGAGGGTTCGTGCAGATGGATTGTTTGTATGGTTTTGCATGTAATCCCTGTTCTTTCGCTTGTCCTCACGGGGCGATTACCAAGAGTTCAACTTCGACGGTTCCTCACGTGGATTATGACAAGTGCATCGGGTGTATGGAGTGTGTTTACCAGTGTCCGGGATTGGCTATCTTCGGGTATGATCTGCGCAAGGATAGTTTGTTCCTGCCGATAGAGTATGAGGTAAAGGAGAAAGAGGTGGTTTATCTGGTGAATAATTACGGGGAGAGATTGGGCGAAGGTGTTGTGGAGAAAGTTTTGCATAAACCGAATAAGACGAATATAGCGCGGGTGAAGGCGCTTGATATTCACGGGGAAGAGCTCGTGAAGGTGAGAGGTTTCGTGGTAAAAGAGCGTTACCCGAAGCCTTTGGCCTTGGAACCTTTGTTAAAAGATCAACCGGGAGCCACGTTTATTTGTCATTGTGATGACGTGACTTTAGACGATGTGCTAAAAATCGTGGGGGATCGTACTTTTATTTCTATTGATGAGATTAAGCATACGACTCGTTTAGGTATGGGACCTTGTCGTGGGAAGCGTTGTATCCCACGTTTGAAGACGGCTTTGAGGGCTAAAGGTATTGAGATCATGGGAGATGCAACGCCGAGAGCACCTCTGTCTAACCAATTGAATTTGGGTGAGTTGTATCCACCGAAACGGGGTGACGAACATCGGGTGGCTAACCGGAGTGATTTCAAGAAAATCGAGGTCGGGGCTTTGATTGCCGGAGGTGGGATTGCCGGAAGTGCGCTATTCCGTTACATGGCGGAATCGGGTTTGAATCCGGTGTTGGTGAATGCAGACCGGGGGTCTTCCTGGAGAAATATCGGTGGTGGACGTACGGCTTTCTCGTTGCCGGAGTTGGCTGAGATAGCGGAACATAATCATACGATATTTAAAGAGTTACAAAAGTTGTCGAATATAGATTATAAGGCGACCCGTTATATAAACTTGGCACATGATGAAGCTACTTTTAATGCGTTGGATGCCAGTCGGGCGTGGTCGGATGCTTATATGGTGGCTCCCAAAGATTTCCAGAAAGAGATATCTCCTTATTTCAGCACAAAATCGAAACGTTATTTGGGAGCGTTGATTACGAATGATTGTTGGCAGGCAACTCCCGGTAAGGTTGTTGATTTAATTCGCAATATGGGTATATCTGCCGGGGGACGGTGTGTTGAAGATTGCAAGGTGCTTGAGGTAATGAAAGAGGGAGCGACATATAGTATTCTGGTGTTGACCCATGATAAGAAGTACGTGGAATTCCGTACGGAGATTTTCGTGAATGCCTTAGGTGCCGGAGCCGGAAAGATATGCGAGGGACTGGGTATTCATGCCGGATTGTATCCCGTGCGTCACCAGGCGTTTATCACGCGTCGTTTGCCGATGTTGGGTAAGAATGGCGATAGTTTGGATATGTTGATCGATCGTCAGGAGTACAAGGGGTTCTCTGCTGTTTACGGTCAACAGTTGGCACATACGGGACAAATTATCGGTTGTGCATCCCCGCGGGTAGATGCTTTGCGGACAGATAAAAATTTGATTTTGAACACGAAAGAGTTTATGGAGATTATCAGTGAATTCTTCGTGGATTGGATGCCCGAATTGGCCGGTGTCGGTATTCAGGCTACTTGGTCGGGATATTACACGGAACCCCGGTATATTATTGATCCGGAACTTGGTTTGTTTGTCGGGATGCGGGGACATGGTTTCATGTTGTCTCAATATCTGGCAAAAATGTACGTGGATAAATTGATGGGCCGTCCTGTACCGGAGTATTTCGACAAGTTGAAATTGAACGGACCGGGATTATCGGAAAAAGCCTTTAAATAATTCGGTGATTTACGATTCCATGATTTAGTGATTCCCACCCACTTCCTTTCAGAATGGAGTGTGGTGGGAATGATTTAATCACTCGATCATAAATCATAAATCACTTAATTTCTTTATCTTTGTCGCAAAATAACAGAATATGATAAAGTTAGGTGAGTATAATATATTGAAAGTCGTTAAAATAGTTGATTTTGGCGTTTATTTGGATGGAGGTGATTACTGGGGTGAAATTTTGTTGCCCAAAGAGACCGCTCCGGCAGAGTGTAAAGAGGGTGATGAATTAAAGGTATTCATTTATTTTGATTCGGAAGACCGGGTTATTGCCACGATGTCAACTCCCAAGGCTGTCGTGGGTGAATTTGCCTTAATGAAAGTTGTAGGGACGAGTAAAGTGGGTGCATTTTTGGATTGGGGTTTGCGTAAGGATCTATTGGTACCTTTCCGTGAACAACGAGATGAAATGGTGGTAGGACGTGAGTACCTGGTGTATGTTTACGTGGATAAAACAACCGATCGTATCGTGGCCTCTACGAGATTAAATCGCTTTTTAGATAAAAATCCGGCAGATTATGAACCGGGGCAGGAAGTGGAGTTGATTGTTGCACGTCGGACAGATTTGGGATATAACGTGATTGTAAATAATAGTCACGAGGCTGTTATTTATCGGAATGAGATATTTCAACCTTTATCTATCGGTCAGCATTTGATTGGCTATATAAAGACGATTCGGGAAGACGGTAAGATTGATTGCATCCTGCAAAAGAACGACGGTCATGAACAGATTGATCGTTTAGCTGCCTTGATTTTAGCGAAACTGGCGGAGAATGGGGGAAGTCTAGCCGTGTCGGATAAGAGTGATCCCGAAGAAATCTATCGGCTTTTCGGTTGTAGCAAGAAAAATTATAAAAAAGCTGTTGGAGGATTGTTCAAGCAACATAAAGTGATCATCGGGGAGAAGGAGTTGAAGCTGAAAAATTGAAAAGAGGTTATAAAGTTTATAAGGTTCATAAAGTTCGTAAAGTCAGTGGCCCCCTGCGGGGCGCTTTGTTTATGGCAGTTTATGCTGCGGGGTTATTAAATTGGGGATCTTAAAATTAATAGAATTCTTCAATTTAAAATTTGAAATCATTAAATTTAAAATTTGTAAGTTTGTTATGTCAAAAGTTCGGGCGTATATGGTTAGTTTTCGATTGAGAACACTACCATTGTCATTGTCGGGCGTTTTATTAGGTTCGATGCTTGCTGCAAGTGACGGGTATTTTAAGACGATAACTTTCGTATGGGCGATGTTGACGACGGCAGCTTTACAAATATTGTCCAATTTGGCTAATGAAGTGGGGGATTTGGATAAAGGGACGGATAATGAACATCGGCTGGGGCCGATTCGAAGCGCTCAAAGTGGGGCTTTGAGTGGAGGTGAGATGATTCGGGCTATGATCGTGGTGGGCGGAATTGCTGTCATCACGGGTAGTTTATTGATATACGAAGCTTTTCGGGATTTGTTGAACTGGAAAAGTATTGTCTTGTTCGTGGCGGGAGGAGCTTCTATCGTGGCTGCCGTGAAATACACGGTAGGAAAAAGTGCCTACGGGTACCGGGGATTGGGAGATCTTTTCGTGTTTATATTTTTCGGGTTGGTTAGCGTGATGGGGAGTTATTTTGCTATGGCCGGAAAGTTGTCCTGGATATGTATATTACCGGCGGCAGCGATCGGTTTTCTATCTTCCGGGGTGTTGAATATGAATAATATCCGGGATATCGAGAATGATTCTGTTTGTGGTAAACGTACGATCCCGGTGATTCTGGGAGTACGGGGAGCGAAAATATATCATTTCATAATTACGATATTGGCTTTGATATGCCTATGTGTGTATTCGGTTATACATCCGGGGGGATGGACGGGATATCTTTTTTTATTGGCCCTGCCTCTATTATGCCTACATTTAAACAAGGTCTACCGGGGCGAGGGGAGGGCTTTGGACTCCCAATTGAAAATTCTTTCTCTTACCACGTTGATGATTTCATTGTTATTGGGAATAGGTCAGATTATCGGTTTGCAATAGGAATGTGTTTGTAAACGTGATTGTTGTGAAATTGTAAACCGGTTGTAGATTCCGTCTTCGACTTGCAAGTTAAATGCCCCTCAAAAGTTTTAGTTTGACTTTTGAGGGGCATTTAAGTTTTTAGATATTTCTATTTTAGAATGGAAGATCATCGGCTTCCGGCATCGGGGGAATATCTTCAACCTTGTATTCCGGGGTCGGGGCTCCCATCATCGGAGCTTCGGCCTGAACTTTCTCTATTCTCCATCCTTCCAGGTTGGTGAAGTAAGATACTTGTCCGTTGTTCTCCCATTTACGGCCACGCAAATTGAAATATACTTTGATATTTTCGTTCAATTGGATTGTTTCCAATAGATCACACCGGTCTTGGATCAATTGAACTTTTACGAAGTCGTTCCATTGTGGATTCTTCTCGTTTTCAACTTCTATCACGAATTCTCTCTTTTGGAAACGATCGCTGATTTTTTGTGTAGCTTCTTTAAAAATTAATTTTCCGGTAACTTCGTAATTCATTGTTTTTCTGATTAGAAACAAGCCCAAGAATTCTTGGGCTTGTTAGCTGTTTAAATATCAATAGATAAAATTATTTTTTAGCGTTCGGGTCAACAATATCGATTAATTCAACTTCGAAAATCAAAGTTTCGTTCGGTCCGATAGCACCTCTGGCACCTTGAGGTCCGTAAGCCAAGTTTGACGGGATGTAAAGTGTCCATTTAGAACCAACAGGCATTAATTGTAATGCTTCCGTCCAACCTTTGATTACCCGGTTTACAGGGAATTCGGTAGGCTCGCCTCTCTTGTATGAAGAGTCGAATTCAGTTCCGTCGATCAAAGTTCCTTTGTAGTGAACTCTTACAACGCTGGTATCAGCCGGCATGGCACCCGTACCTTCTTTTTCGATCTTGTATTGAAGTCCGCTTTCGGTTGTTTTTATACCATCTTTTTTAGCGTTAGCAGCCAAAAATTCTTCTCCAGCCTTTAAAGCTTTGTCAGCTTTCGCCATCATCGCTTTTTGAGTATATTGTTGTAAGAACATGTTCATTTTCATCATGTCGGCAGGAGCTTCTTTCTTCTGCAATGCACTATTCATACCGGCGATGATGGCGTTCATGTTAATATCTTCCAATCCGTTTTGGTTGATATTAGAACCGTACATATAACCGATATAAAAACTAGCTGTATCAACATCGTTCTTTAAAGATACACTGGTTTGAGTTGTGTTATTACAACAACTGGATAAACCGATAGCAGCTACGGATAAGCCTAAAATTAGATTTTTTGCGTTCATAGTTTTTCGTAAATTTAATTATACTATATCTAATAATTCTATATCAAAAACTAAAGTTTCGTTCGGTCCGATAGCTTGTCCCGCTCCGTGAGGGCCGTAAGCCAGGTCGGAAGGAATGAATAGTTGCCATTTGGAACCCACTGGCATTAATTGAAGAGCCTCAACCCAACCGGGAATTACCCCGTTTACCGGGAATTCGGCAGGTTCTCCGCGGCGGATTGAAGAGTCGAACACGGCTCCGTTGATCAAACGACCTTCATAGTGACATTTTACGGTGTCACTAGCTTTAGGGATAGCACCGTTTCCGGTAGAAATGACCTTGTATTGTAATCCGCTATTAAGGGTGATCACGCCTTCTTTGCTTTTGTTCTCGTTTAAGAATTTTTCTCCGGCTTCCTTGGCAGCTTTGCCTCTTTCATTTTGCAATTTGTTGAAATAATCCTGCAGAATCTGGTTTGCTTCTTCCGGTTGGATTTCCGGCATCTGACCCGCATAAACTGTTCTTATAGCGTCAACAAAAGCTTCTGTATTAATGGTGTTTACACCCGAGGAAAGGAGGTTACTTGCAATACTTAGTCCGAAACAATAACTCACTTTGTCTAACTCTTCTGTATATTTCATTGAAAGGTTTAATTAATAAATAAATATTTTGTTCATTAAGACGCAAATGTAAGAACATTGTGCGAAATCTCAAATCATACCGTCATTTAATTTTATCTGTCTGTCGGACATCCGGGCTAATTCATTGTCATGGGTGACGATGACGAATGTTTGTCCGAGTTCTTCGCGTAGCGTGAAAAATAATTGATGCAGTTCGTTTTTGGTACGGGTATCCAGGTTCCCCGAAGGTTCGTCGGCCAATACTACACGAGGATGATTAACTAGTGCCCGTGCAACAGAAACTCGTTGTTGCTCTCCTCCCGAAAGTTGATTCGGTTTGTGGGTAATTCGGTCTTTTAAGCCGAGCATGGTTAGTAATTCAAGAGCTCTTTTTTCCGCTTCTTTTTTCCCGGTACCTTTGATCCACGCGGGAATACAGACGTTTTCAAGAGCCGAGAATTCCGGTAGTAAGTGATGAAACTGGAATACGAAACCGATGTTGCTATTACGGAATACGGATAATTTATTCGGGTTTAATTGGGCTACATTGATCGAGTCATAGTATATTTCACCTTCATCCGGGGAATCTAAGGTTCCCAAGATATGTAATAAGGTACTTTTCCCGGCTCCGCTGGCTCCGACAATCGTTACAATTTCTTTTTCCGCGATCGTGAGGTCTATGCCTTTTAACACTTTCAGGTCCCCGTAACTCTTTACTATATTTTTGATTTCAATCACCTTGCTAATTTTAGATTTTAAATTTTAGATTTAGGATTCCAACTGCGCGAGTTTTGTGCTTTGGAACGTAAATCAAAAGTTTATTCAATTATTTTGACTGTAAAGATAATGATTAAAATAAAGAGTGTGTATATTAGCAATCTAAAATAAATACGTATGGAATATTATATAGATCCGATTTCTTTCGTGACGCAAAAGAGTGGTTTTGAGAGTAGATATATTAAAAATTTATTGGGCTTGTTGGATGAAGGGGCCACGATTCCTTTTATTTCCCGTTACCGTAAAGAGGTGACGGGGAGCATGGACGAGGTGCAGGTAGGGCAGGTCCGGGAAATTTACGAGCAGTTCAAGGAACTGGAGAAGCGGAAAAAGACCGTATTGGAGAGTATCGAACAACAGGAAAAACTGACACCGGAATTAAAGAAGCAAATCGAGCGTTGTACCGATTTGCGAGAATTGGAAGATATTTATTTGCCTTATAAGCCGAAGAAGCAGACTCGGGCATCCAAGGCGAAAGCTAAAGGTCTGGAACCTTTGGCTGCCCTGTTGATGAAGCAGGATAACGGGGACGTGTGGGACAAGGCGGCCCGTTTCGTGAAAGATGATGTGGAGAGTGAGGAAGAGGCTTTGCAGGGGGCGCGGGATATTATTGCCGAATGGGTGAGCGAGAATGAGCGGGCTCGGAACACGGTGCGTCGTTCTTTTGACCGGGTTGCCATCGTGAAGGCTAAATTGATGAAAGGCAAAGAAGAAGAAGGTGAAAAGTTTACCGATTACTTTGATTATTCGGAACCTCTGCGAAGAATTCCTTCTCATCGGATGTTGGCTATCCGTCGGGGAGAAGCGGAAGGCATACTGAAAGTCTCGATCGAGATTCCCGAAGAGGAAACAATCGAGTCGTTGGAAAAGATATTTGTAAAGGGGCGTAACGATAGTGCGGAACAGGTGGCCATTGCCGTGAAAGACGGGTACAAGCGTTTGTTGGTTTCATCCATAGAGACGGAATACCTTCAGACGGGGAAACAGAAAGCCGACGAGGAGGCGATTAAAGTGTTTGCCGAGAATCTGCGCCAGTTGCTTCTGGCCCCACCGTTGGGTAATAAACGGGTTTTAGGCATAGATCCGGGTTTCCGTACGGGATGTAAGGTTGTTTGTCTGGATGAGACAGGGAATTTGGTGCATAATGAAACCATTTATCCGCATCCGCCACAGAACGAGGTGAAGCAAGCGGCCAATAAAATTACGAATTTGGTCAACTCGTACCGGATCGAGGCGATTGCTATCGGAAACGGGACAGCGGGACGTGAAACGGAGCGTTTTATTCAAAGTTTGCGTTATGACAGGGATATACAGGTATTTGTTGTGAGCGAAAGTGGGGCTTCGATTTATTCGGCTTCCAAGATCGCCCGGGATGAATTTCCTCAATATGACGTGACGGTTCGCGGGGCGGTATCTATCGGGCGGCGCTTGATGGATCCATTGGCTGAATTGGTGAAAATTGATCCGAAATCTATCGGGGTCGGGCAGTATCAACATGATGTTGATCAGGCTAAATTGAAAGAGAGTTTGGATCGGGTGGTTGAGTCCTGCGTGAACCGGGTTGGGGTGAACGTGAACACTGCGAGCAAATATTTGTTGACGTATGTTTCCGGTTTAGGGCCTACTTTGGCAGAGAATGTGGTTAATTATATCAAGGAGAACGGGGCTTTTCGCAGTCGCAATGAATTGAAAAAGGTGAAGCGAATGGGAGAGAAAGCGTTCGAGCAATGTGCCGGATTCTTACGGATCGAGGGGGCAGAGAATCCTTTGGATAATTCATCCGTGCATCCGGAATCGTATGCCGTGGCTGAACGAATGGCAAAAGATTTGGGTATTCCGTTGAAATCGTTGATTGGTAACGAGGAGGCTTGCAACAAAATCGAATTATCCCGTTACGTGAATGACCGGATCGGTTTGCCAACTTTGAAAGATATCGTGGATGAGTTGAAGAAACCGGGACGTGATCCCCGTTCCGTGGCGAAAGTGTTTAGTTTTGCCGAGAATATTCACACGATTGATGATCTGGAACTTGGAATGGTCGTTCCGGGAATCGTGACTAACCTGACTAATTTCGGTGCTTTCGTGGATATCGGTGTGAAGCAGGACGGGTTGGTGCATATATCCGAGATTGCTGATAAATATATATCGAATCCGGCTGAGGTGCTTTCGTTGAATCAGCATGTCACGGTGAAAGTCGTGCAGGTTGACAAGGCCCGGAAACGGATAGGGCTTTCGATAAAGCAAGCTTAAACAATTTTATGATTGGGAGATTCTGTGATTGAGTGATGTTGAGAAAGTGTTGCTTCTTGTGTGGAGGTAATCACAGAATCGTCAATCATTCAATCACAGAATTAATCGGGTTATTCTTTTTTGAGGGTTTCTATTGGATTGGTTCGGGAAACTTTGAAGGATTGCCAGATGACCGTGAGAATGCCGACAAGGGTAGCTCCGACTCCGATCAGGAGAAAAGAACTCAAAGATAGATCAATTTTGTAGACAAACTGGGAGAGCCATTGTTCTGAACAATAGTAGGCAATAGGGGCCCCGATGCAAAAGGCGATCAGAATCCACTTGATGAATCGGGTGCAAAGAAGGATGACAATTTGCTTTTCTGTCGCCCCGTTTATTTTGCGAAGGCTGATTTCTTTGCGTCTGTTTTCTACCGAGAACCAGGCCAGTCCGAATAGTCCTAATCCGGCAAGTAGGATGCTGATGTAAGAGAATATCGAAAGAATTCTCATGATTCGTAGTTCTTCCTGATGGAATTCCATGAATCGTTCGGCCATGCTACATGTCTTTATTGCGGGTGATTCCGGGGTGATTTGTTGCCATAGGGTGGCTATTTTTTCTTCCACGATTTTTCGAGTACCGGGTTGAATTCGGATGATGTTACGATCGGACCCGGCGGCATCTGAACGGATAAACATGGGGGATACTTGTCGTGTGAGCTTATCTCTTGGGTAATCGGCTACTACCCCGATAATCGTGTAGGTATCTTCCCATACTTGGAAAGATTTACCTAAAGGTTCTGTTATCCCTTTTTTCTTACAAAAAGTCTCGTTCACGATAACTTCATGTAATCCTTTTTTCCCCGGTGAAAATAACCTTCCAGACAGAAGTTGTATATCATAGAAATCAAAAAATGAAGGATCAGCATCCACGCAATCTACCTCCAAATCTTCTAATCTGTAAGTGCAATTCTGGGTGATACTGGCCATTGTACGATGCGTGATTTCCGGAATAGAAACAAGTTGATCCCAGAAAGTTTTAATGGTTGCGTTTTCTAAAGTGTAAAGTCCTAATATTAGTATTTCGTCGGCATGTGGACGGCAATGTGCGGTGAAGTTCATTTGGTGGTGAATGTTTATCACGGTCGTCGTCAGGATGATGGAAATGGTGAACTGGGCGATCACGATATTTCGAACGAGGATTGTTTTTTGTTTATTCTCGTTCTTTAGGATTTCGGATAGTGAATTCCTGCTGATTTTTAGGATCACGTACAGGGGCGGTATAATGATAATTGTGCCGAGTACAAGAAATAGCACTAGCGGGGTATATCCGGAATACAGGTCTGACAGGCTTAGGTTGGAGGTAACGAATGTGTTGAAATGGGGAATAAGTATCTGGATGATACCAATGGATATGATAAAGGAGAACAACACGAGTAATGCGGTTTCCAGGATCAATTGTTTCTGTATACCTTGTTTCGATTCGCCCGATATGAGTTGAATTCCGGTTGTTTTTAGCTGTTGAATGATACGGGTCAGGCAAATATTGATATGGTTGAAACAGGCAATAATGAATATGAGTATGGCAACTCCCAGTCCGAGATAAACAAAGGAAGGATCACGTTTGAAGATTAAGCCGTCTTCATACAAATGTGTTGCCTTTGCAAAATAAAGTTGTTCAACGGGTTTTAGATGAATGGTTTCGTCTTTAAATTGTTCTTTACTCCAATCCTTTATTTTATTCAGAAATTCGGTGGGGGAGACTTCGGGGGCAAGTTCTATAAATGAGTAAAAAGAGAACCCGGTTTGTCGTGATACTTCCTCGTCGGGTAATCCTCGTAGAATCCCGAAATGGAGAAAGTTTTTTTGTGAATCATCAATAACGGTGGTGATCGTGTAGGGTTCGAATAACGTTTGGTAGATGTTTTTCTCTCCGTCGAAATGAACGATATATCGTCCTAACGTGAGCGATTGTCCGACGGGATTAGCAATTCCGAAATGTTGGCGGGCGAAAGATCGGGTAACGGCAATTTCATTCGGAGATGAGAGAGTTTTGCGTAAATCTCCCGATAATAGAGGAAGTTTGAAAAAGTCCGAAAAATTAGGGGTAATGGAATAGGCATCATAGTATTCCGATTCTTCGTCTTCTTCTGAGAAAAGAAGGTGTTCATTTCGGAAAGCACAATGTGCTATCACCTCCGGGTAGGTATTTTTCAATTGAACCCCGACTTCCCCGGAGACAAGGGCATCACTGTTAACGATGCTGTGTTCTCTTTGTACTTGAACAAGGTAACAGTTTTTCTTGTTCAAGATAGAGTGGGCAATTCGATATTCATGTAGCACGAATGTAATCAATAGCGTGCAGCACGTGAGTCCCACGATTAGACTGATAAGAGAGATCAGGGTATAGGTTTTATTTTTGATCCAGCCTCGGAATATGATTTTAAATTGGACGTTTTGCATGGCTATTCGGTTTTAAGTGTATCAATTGGGTTTTGACGGGCGGCCTTTCGGGTTTGCCAGATTGTGATGGCGAGGACGACGAGGATGGAGGTAAGAAAAACGAATATGAATAATCCGGCGTGTATTTCTATTTTATAAGCATAGCCTTTTAGCCATTCTCTGGAGGCGTAGTAGGCAACGGGTAGACCAATGAAACAGGCGAGAAGGACTCTGGCGAGGAATTGGCGGTTGAAGAGTTGCATGATTTGCCATTCGGTAGCGCCGTTTACTTTGCGAAGAGCGACCTCCCGGGTCTTGCTTTCAGCCATGAAGATGGAGAAGGCGAATATGCCCATGCCACCGATGAGGATGGCCGTGAGGGCAAACAGGATGATGAGTTTGACGACGGCGATATCTTTGCCGTATAATTCGGTAAAGTTGTATTCTTCACATTTAAAGGCGGTATTGGGGAATTTCTCTTGGAACATTTCCCGGATGTAGCGGTATACGTTTTGGTATTCTCCGGTCTGGTAATGGACGATCATTGTAGAGGATATCTGGGGATATTCGTACATGAGTATGGCCGGTTCCGAGTATTTATATAGCGGGAAATATTGAAAATCGTCAACTACTCCCACGATTTTGAGGGGGTATTCACGATCCCATAAATTGAGAATGGTTTCCAACGGATGATCCAGTTGAAGTGCTTTCACAAGAGACTGATTAATGATAGCTTCTCGGATATAATTGGGACGTAATCTCGCAAATTCTTTCGGGTCGGAGGGGTAATTGTGCTTTATCAGGCTTCGGCCTTCCCGGAGATGGATTTGGTAAGTGTCGATATAGTCTGCATCGCCAAGAATAATGCGAGCTTTGATGGTTTTCTCCGGTTGACTGGCCAACGAGACAGGGTCGGCATCCTCATAACATGGGAGAGGGATTCCATTGCTGGCGTTGAGAATGGCCGGGTGATGTAAGAGTTCTTGTTTTAGAGTTTCGTATCGAAATTCTTTATCCGGCCAGTAGAAATATAGGATGTTTTCTTGGTTGAATCCCAAATCCATGTGTTCCATATAGTTCATTTGTCTTGACACCACGATGGCACAGAAAAGTAGGGCGCTGAAAATCGTAATTTGTACAACGGTAAGTATTTTTTTGATATCCTTGTACCGGGGAACGGGTTGGATGGCCTGTTTGAGTCCGTTGCGGTTTAATCTTCTATGGGGGTATAAGTGCAACACGAGTCCGGTTAAGAACATGGTGGAGAAAACAAGTAGGAGGAATCCTGCTAATTTTTGAAAGGATAGGTGGAAAGCATACGGGTGTTCCGGAGAGAGAATTTCTATGATGTATGGGTGTAACACGTAGGCCAGTATGAGAGACAGAAGTAAGGCGCATAGCGTGTGAATGCCGATTTCCAGCGATAACTGGTGTCGTATTGTCCGATTGTCTGCACCGAAACATTTTTGTATGGCCATGCGGGTAATATCTTTATTTATCTGGGCAGTTTTGATCATCATGTAGTTACCTAGCGCTAGGAATAGAACTAGTAAAGTAATTCCGTAGAGAAGGAGGGATAGGGATATTTGTCCCCGTAAAATGGAATCGGAGGGAAGGTGATTTGAATGAAAATAGATGTCCGTTAGGGGTTGTAGTTGGCACCTGTGCTCATCGGCCTTCAGGTAAGAATTGTTTTTTTCGATCATTTCGGGTATCATTCGCTCGATAACGGGGATATCGGCTGTTGATGTCAGTTGAAGGTAGTTGTATGAGGAAAGGAATCCCCAATAGAGCATGTCTATTGAAATGGCTCGACTGTCAATAAAAATGTCGGATTGGATAGAAGAATTTGCCGGAAGGTTCTCGATCAGGGCTACAATTCGGACCGCACATCCGTGATCGTTCTCGGAATTTAAGTCTTTGATGAATACTGTTTTGCCGATAGGGTTTTGATTGCAGAAGTGCTGTTGGACGTATCTTCGGGTAACGACGCCCCAATTTAATACCGTACTGTCGATTTCTCCTTGTATAATCGGAAAATCAAATATTTGGAAGAAATTTTCATCTATGAAAAGGCTTTTGGGAATAGGGATATACTCCTCCTCCTCGTTGTTTCTTATTCCATAAGAGTTGAAGGGTACGACTCTAGTGTAATTGACAATACCGGGGATTTCCTGTTTGGCATAAGGACCGATCAGGTAGGCGGTGAGACTTTCCCACTCTTTGGATTCCAGGTCTTGTTCGGTTACCCGGTAGATGCTTCCCGCATTGGAATGAAATTTATCCATAGTCCATTCCGTGATCACGTGATTTGAGATCAATAACGTGGCGGTGAAGGCTATGGCTAGACCTACGATATTGATAACGGTGTATACCTTGTTTCTTTTCCAGTTACGGAGGATAATTTTGAAATATTGCTTGAACATGATTATTCTGTTTTAAGTGTATCAATAGGGTTTAGGGTTGCAGCATACCAGGATTGCCGGATCACGGTAAGAATCCCGATAGCGATCATGAGCAGGATGCTCGTGATAAAAATCCATGGGGACAAGGGTGTCCGGTATATAAACTGGGATAGCCATTCTTGGGCGAGATATCCTGCCACGGGAATCCCTAATATAGAAGAAAATAACATCCATTTAATAAAGCGTCCACACACGAGCAACACGATTTGCCTTTCCGTGGCCCCGTTAACTTTGCGCAGGCAGATTTCTTGGGAGCGGCACTCCACTGAATACCAGGCCAGGCCGAACAATCCGAGGCAGGATAGGAGCATACTGATCCAGGTAAACACGGAAACGATACGTGCCGTACGGAATTCCTCGTTATGGAGTTGTCTATAAAAATCAGCCAAAGTTGTAAAAATCAGCGGGGATTCGGTCGGTGCGATATCCTGCCACAAATGTTGTAATTTATTGATCGTGGCTTTCGTTTCCCCTGTCCGGGTTTTAATCACCGTGCCTTGGGCATTCACCCAATCGTCACTATCCTGAATAATCAATAGCGGTTGTATTTCATTGGATACATGGTCGATAACGTAATCTTTGATAACCCCTCCGATTATATATTCCGTCCCGTCGAAATCGAAAGTACCTCCTATCGGGTTTTCGATCTGTTTCTTCCTGACAAGAGCTTCGTTAACAATGACTTTATTGCCAGAATTGTTTGAATGATTCAGCAAAGAATCTCCTGCGATAAGTTCTGCCTGATAAAAACGGAAAAAACGTTGATCCATTTTCAGCGTGTTGGCGTTAAACTCCCGGTTCGCGATGGCCCCGTTATTCAGGGGAAAGGTTGACGTGTAATCAATAACTTCCGGTAGCGTGATCACCTTCTCTTTGAATGTTTTCCATGCGTGTTCATCCGGTGACTTATTATATTGTATGGCAACGATCGACTCGCTGTCCGGGCGGATATGCGTGATATACTCGGTTTGGTATTTTATCGTTATGAATAGCACCAGCAAAATAATGGAAATCGTGAATTGAACTACGATAATTCCTGCAATGAGCGAGGAGCGATGCGTGTGATTTTTCCTTAAAATATCGGATAACGAGATTCTTTCAATTTTGTACAGGATGTAGATAGACGGGAGTAGTATAACGGCTGCAAGGGTATAGAAAATAATCCATGACGTTTCTCCTCGAAACAGTTCCTGAAAAGTCAGCCGGGATTCCATGAACGTGTTGAATGTTGGTAATAGCATGTAAATGACGGCAAGCGAAATTCCGAAAGCGAAGATGACTTGTAGGGCGGTTTCTTGAATAACTTGCATACGGATTTCGTTTTTCGAAGCCCCGTGAATCAATTGCTGACCGGAATAAAGCAATCGTTGGAATGACCGGGTCAGGTTGATATTCACGTGATTAAAACATGCTATAGCGAGAATCAGCAAGGCAATCCACAAGCTTGTTTGCAGTTGATTGTGATCCCGGTATCTGAAAAGTTCAGTTTCCGAATAATCTTTCGTGTAATACACCTGTCGCACGGGTAGGAATGAAAGACGGGCCAGAGTTTCGTCCCCGTTTATCTTCTCGTTTAATGAAGAGATATCACTCCCGTTTTGAAGTTTTATCAAACTGTAAAACCATGAGGTGCAGAATTCCGACGGGGGATTCATCTCTTCGGGGGTGAACCCGATGAATAATTCGTAATTCAAAATACCCGGCTGTCGGTCGTCGATAACAGAGGTAATCGTGTAATCCTGTTTTACCTCTTCTTGACGTACTCCGTATTTTTGGAGCCATATATCTTTATATGTTCTGAGGGTAAGTGTTTCGCCCGAAGGATTTTCTTTGCCGAACGTCCGGAGTGCGAAACTTCGGGTAATGGCAACTTCCGTGGGATGCGACAAGGTTTGCTGTAGGTTACCGGCGATCATTCGCGGGTGAAAAATCCGCTCTATCCCCGGGGTGACTTTATATGAATGCTTGATATCCAATTCTCTGCCTTCCCGGTACATCGAGACATATTCTTTGCGAAAGGTACAGTAGTCCGTCACTTCCGGGTATTTGTCATGCAGTTCACGGGCAATCTTTTGAGGGGTAGAGTAAGTTTTCAAATCACTGTCGTGGTAGAAAGCATCCTTTTTCTGAATGGCATATACTTGTCCTTCGTCGGGAGTGGAATGTGCCGTGTAGTCTTCATTCATGGCGAACCCGATGAGCAAGGTGCTGCAAGTAAGTCCGACAATCAAGCTGAAAATTGAAATGCAGGGATATATTTTCTTCTTGGCCCAGTTACGGAATAGGATTTTATATTGAAATGTTCGCATGTTATTCTGTTTTTATAGCGTCAATCGGGTTTTTACGTGATGCCCGGCGTACTTGCCAGATCGTGATCAGTGTAATGAATAGTAATGATAGACAAACCACGCTAACCGTGATCCAGCTGTCCACTTTTATTTTATAGGCAAAATCTTGTAACCATATCCGGCAAAGGAGATAGGAGCAGGGAATGCCGATCAGGCAGGCGATCGCTACTTGTTTCACGAAAATGCGGTTCAGGCAGATCATAATTTGCTTTTCGGAAGCCCCGTTTACCTTGCGTAGGGCGATTTCTTTTGTTTTACTCTCCGTGATGAATATGGAGAATGCCAGTACACCCATACCCCCGATGAGGAGTGCGATACCCGTGAATATATATATGAGTTGGCCGAGAGTGATTTCTTTTTCATACAGTTCGGAATAAGGAAAATCCCTGTAATAAAAGACTTTTTCCGGGTGACGGGCTTCGTGGATTTGTTTGAGGTGTTCAATCACCTCGTTTCGTTTTCCCTCCCGGTAACGAACGATAACCGAGAATAGAACTCCGGGCAGGTCGCTGCCTAACATGGCGGGTTGTATCGGTTCGTGGAGCGAACGGAAATGAAAATCCTGCACGACCCCGACAATCTGTAATTTCGAGTGATTGTTTTCCAGCAGTGTCCCGATGGGGTGTGATAAGCCCAGCTTGCGCACGAAGGCTTGATTGACAACGATCTCTACGACATCAACGGGTTTGACGGAATATATTTCCGTGGTGGTAACTTTACTTTTGGCATCCCGACCTTCCACGAGTTTTATCTGGTAGGTGTCAAGGTAATTTTCGTCACATAGGAGGGAAAAAGTTTGTATCACTTTTTCCGGTTGATCCGCCAAATGTATATCCCAATGCGCCCAGTTACCGATCGGGAGTAAAGCCCCGTTGCTCGTGCTGAGGATGTCCGGGTAACCGGATAATTCTTCTTTTAAGGAGATAACTTCTAATGGATTGGGCCAGCCGAAAGTGATCGTGTTGTGGTTATTGTATCCCAGGGGTTTATCCTGAAGAAAACTGATTTGTTTGACGAATACGATCGAGAAAAATAGCAAGGCACAGAAGATCGTTAATTGTGCGATCAATAAAATATGTTTGAATTCCCAGAAAGAACGGGAGGAGGTCATCGTGCTTTTTATGCCGGAGATATTCATCTTGCGGGTAACGTAACCGTAGGTGACACCCCCGACACTCCCGATAAATACAAGGAAAATGGCAAGGAAACCCATGATTTCCGGGAAGGTCAGGTAAAAGGGAAACGGACGTAACGGGGAAATGATCTGTATGAAATAAGGGTAAAGAATGACGACCAATACGATTGTCAGGATAAGAGCCCCTAGTAAGTATATCCCTATTTCTAATAATATCTGGGAAAGCATGCTTCGATTGCTGATTCCGAAATATTTCTGTATGGCAAAACGTTCTGCATTTTTATGTGCTTGTGCCAGTTTCATAATGAGGTAGTTACAAAATGCGAGGATTAAGATAAGTAGGACGATACCGCTCAGGATCAGGTTGAATGTTCCGGAACCTTGTGCGAACGGGATATCGTAATTCTGAATGTGATCCGAGTGAAGGTACATTTCCCGCAAGGGCTGTAACCGGAACTCTTTTCCGCGTTCCCGGACATATTCGGCTTCCCGGTATTCGATTTCTTGTAATTGTTCTTCTGTTTTATGAATATCGGCATGGTCTGTCAATAGTAAAAATGTCCGTATGGTATTTCCTGCGCTGTATCGGAACATTTCTTCAATCACGGAAAAGTCCAGAATCACGTCGGCTTGGATGGACGAACGGACGGGGAAATCCTTCATAATCCCAGCAATGTAAAAGGATGATTCTTTGCCGCTCGTGTATAGATTTTCGAGGTATAGAAGTTTTCCTACTGGATTTTCGTCTTTGAAATAACGTCTGGCAACGGTTTCTGAAATAACGGCCCAACCGGGTTGCATGGACTCTCTTAATTCTCCCGATATCAGGGGAAACGTGAACATGCTGAACAGTTGGCGATCGGCGTAACCACAGGTGATACCGCCTTGGTAATGATCCGAATCTTCCCACCGGAGTTTGAGTTCTCTTGCCGTGATGATCCGGGTATAGTCGAGGACATCGGGAATCTCGGCTTTGGCCAGTTCTCCCAATGGGCTGCAAACCTCGGAATCCCAGTAGGAATATCCCGTTGATTGTGTCGTGATCCGGTAAATATGATCTCTTTTCTCGTGAAAAGCATCTGTTTGCCATTCTTTCATCAGGTAGGTGTAGATCAGAATTGAAGCTGCGAGAGCAATGGCCAGCCCGATCGTGTTGATCACGAGGTAGCTCTTTTGTCTGAGAATCTGACGCCATACCAGTTTTAGATGATACATATCGAATTGTTTTTAGCCGTGTTGCAAAGTACAAAAAATCACTTGAAAATAAGTCGTTCGTTATCGCCAAACATTTCATAGCCCGACGTGATGATCTTCTCGCCCGGTTGAAGTCCCTCCGTCACTTGATAATGGCGGGGATTCTGTTTCCCGATTTTTATCTTTCGGCGGAAAGCCTCCGTCCCGTCCGGTGATAGAACGTAGATCCATTGCCCCCCGGTACTTTGATAGAATGTACCTCTCGGTATGAGTACCGATTCATCGGCGGCCCCGAGTTGCAGGTTGATATGATACGTTTGTCCCGTCCGGATATTGGGCGGTACGGTTGTCGTGAATTCAAGGTCGGTTTTGAATTGACCGTTTTTCACGTCCGGGTAGACCTTAGAAACTTCCATTTGGTAGTCTTTACCCTGCCGTTCCAGTGTGGCGGTCAGTTTTTTGCGCACCCGGTCGATATAATGCTCGTCTATTTGGGTCATTACCTTGTAGTCGTTCAGCACGTTGATCTTTCCGATCTGACTACCGGAACCGATGATCTGGCCGATCTCGGCATTCAGATCGCTCAACTGTCCGTCGATAGGGGCTCGCACGTCAAGCCGATCCTGCCGTTCCCGTGTTAACTGCAAGTTTCGGCGGGCATTCTCCAGTTTTTGTTTAAGCATAAACACTTGCGAGTGGCGGCGAATGGAGTCTTTCATTTGTTTTTCCGAAATCAACTCCCGGTTATGAATGGCATAATCGTAATCTTCTTTGGCCACAAGATACTCTTCTTTGGCGATCAAGTCCTCTTCGAAGAGTTGTTTATTCTGCAAGTATTTTCGTTTTTTTCGTTCCACATCGAGTTCAAGGGTTAACCGTTCTTGTTGCAGGTTCAACTCTTCCCGTTCCAGATCCAACAGGCTGTTCTGAACGGAATTCTCTTCTTCGGCAAAGTGATCCTTGCTGTTCTGTATCTCGGTTTCCAAGTTTTTACTTTCTAACCGGATAATCACTTCTCCCGCTTTCACCATTTCGCCTTCCTCCACGAGAATCTCCTTCACGCTTCCACCTTCTTGAGCCGTCAGTTGCGAGAAAGTCAACGGCTCCACGTTTCCCATGATCCGGATATAATCGTGAAATGTCCCTTGCCGTACCTCTTCTATCGTGATTTTCTCCTTGTCAACCCGTAGCGCTGATTCGTGATTCCCGAATACAGCCCACCCGATAAACCAGAGTCCGAATGCACCCCCGATCAGGTACGGAATATGTTTTTTCTTGATACCTCGTTTTTGTGTTATTGGTCGATCCATGATTTAATTTTAGATTTTAAATTTTAGACTTTAAATTGAAAAACGGATTAATTTAGTGATTTAGTGATTTCGGATTAAGTGATCCTGCCTATTCTGTGATTTAATGATTTACGATTAAATGATTCCCCCGCCTCTCTCTTCCTTTATAATCACAGAATCGTTGAATCGGCAATCATAGAATCTTCGAATCTCTTTTTTCATTTTCAATTTTCAATTTTTCATTTTCAATTGTAACGGTTTTCCCATGTAAAAATCAATCATCCTTTTTTGCATCACGTAATCCAGACGGGCCCGCAGGACGTCATATTTGGCTTCGAGGAGACTGTTGGATGTCGTGTTGAGGTCGATGATCGTGATCAGGCCCTGTTCGTAGCGTTTGCGGGCGGCATTGTAGGAGAGGGTGCTGAAATTCTCTCGTTGCAGGGCAATCCGGTAACGTTGCGTGCAGGATTTCAAGTCCTGTAAGGCTTGTTGTATCTCGTTGTACAAAGCTCTTTCGGTTCGTTGGTACTGTATCCGGGAAGATTGATAATTGTTTTTTGCCCTTTGCAGGCTTGAACGGCGACTCAGACCGGAGTAAAACGGGATACTCATGCCGATGCTGAAGCCTTTGCCGATCTGGTTGCGGTCGGTGATCTGGGAGAAAAAATCTCCTGATCGTTGATCGCTATAATTGCCGAACGAAATACTGCCGCTAATGCTGATTGACGGGAATAATCCCGCTTTTGCCGTGTACAGGTTGAGTTGGGCCGATCGGATCTGATAAGTGGCCAGTTGAATCTCCGGCAAAGATTGAATCGCTTGCGTGAAAACTTCATTGGTTTCCAGTTGGTGAAATTCCGGGAGTACTTTGCTGACCGACAAGGCGTCGATCGTTAACTCCTCTTCTGCGTTATAATTCATGAGATATTTGAGATTTGCCCGTGCGTTGAGGCAATTGTTCTGGGCTGAGATCAGTCGGAATTCCACTGAGGCTTGTTGCGCCTGCATTTCGAATAGATCGCTTTTCGGTTTTTTACCCAACTCGTATTCCCGTTCAATCTTTTTGAGGCGTAGGCTGGAGTTTTCCACTTGTTCTTGCGTGATACGTACTTCTTCTTCGGCGTATAATAAGGTGAAGAAGGCATTCATCACTTGAATGGCGATCTGGTTGGCTTGATTTTCTGTTTCTTTCCACCCCATAAGCTGGCTTAATTTTGCAGCTCGCAAGCGGTTGATATTGTTGAATCCTGCGAACACAGTAAGACTACTTCCAATCCCAAACCCACCGACCGACATGTACCGGGTATTCGTGTACGTGTTGGTTTCCGGGTCAATCCCTCGTCCGAAACTGTAACTGACACCGGGAGAAATCCCGCTCAGACTGGGGAATAGGGAAAGCGTGGCATCCCGGACTTCCAGTTTGTCATTTTTATTTTGTAACGCTCGTTGTTGCATGGAAAGACTTTTCTCCACGCCGTAGTCGATGCATTCCTGGAGAGTCCATTTCCGGTTTTGCCCGTGAACGTATAGTCCGGATGTTAAAATACTCAATAGTATGAAATATTGTTTTAGAATCATCATTTTTTATTTTATCTTGCATACGGTGGTACGAATGTTGTGCCAAAAGAGGAACGTGTTTGTTATCAGCAATATAGTGAAAAATAGATGTGGTGGGAGTGTCAAAAAATAAGACACGATTGTCTAATTATTTGACAATGGGGTACGGCTTGTTTTTGTTAATCTGTTGATAGTTAGTATGAAATCTGTTTTGGCATGATAATGGTAAATTCAACGGTAAGTTTTACTTGTAAATAGATTGAAACATGATAAAAATTGAGCATTTAAGTAAGGTATTTCGTACCGAAGAAGTTGAAACCACGGCATTGAACGACGTGTCGCTTCACGTAAAACAAGGTGAATTCGTGGCAATTATGGGACCTTCCGGTTGTGGAAAGTCGACCTTGTTGAATATCATCGGTTTGTTGGACAATCCCACTTCGGGCAACTATTATTTCAACGGTGAGGAGGTCGGGCATTTAAAAGAAAAGCAACGGACACAAGTACGTAAGGGAAATATCGGATTCGTATTCCAGAGTTTTAACCTGATCGACGAGTTGAATGTTTATGAGAACGTGGAATTACCCTTGATTTACTTGAAGAAAAAGGCTTCGGAGAAGAAAGCGTTAGTTTCTTCTATCCTCGATCGTATGAATATCAGTCACCGGGTAAAACATTTTCCCCAACAACTTTCCGGGGGACAACAGCAACGCGTGGCAATAGCTCGTGCTGTGGTGGCTGCACCCAAATTGATCCTTGCCGACGAGCCTACCGGTAATCTTGACTCGAAAAACGGGGCGGAAGTCATGAACCTGTTGACCGAATTGAACCAGGAGGGAACCACGATCGTCATGGTAACCCACTCCCAACATGATGCCTCGTACGCTCACCGGGTGATTCACCTGTTTGACGGTCAGATCGTGACCGAGTTGGAGAATCAAGTCGTGTTGTGAACTGATATAACAAATACCAAAAACATAAGATATGAAATATAAAAGCTTGTTCTTCGGATTCTGTTTGTGTCTCTGTTCTTTTTTGAGTTGGGGACAGCGGGTTGTAGAGGTACCCTGGTATGAAAGTACGAACACTGAAATGTTTGATATTATAAAAATCGAGTTGACAGAGGATGCGACGATCCTTACAGGGCAAGTGGATTATTTTCCGGATCATTGGTTCCGGGTCGTGGGTCGTACTGTTTTAAGAGGAGAGAACGGCAAAGAGTATAAACTGTTAAAAGCGGAAGGCATTACGCTGAACGAAAAGATGTTTTTACCGGAATCCGGTCGGATGACTTTCCAGCTTTATTTTGAATCTTTGGATGACAGTGAAAAAAATGTGGATTATGTGGAAGGAAATCATGAAGATGATTGGCTGATTCGGGGGATACGGTTGAGTGAGGAACAGGAACAGAAGGCCGAAATGCAGGAGTGCGTGATAAAAGGGGAGGTGATCGATCGTCCGTATAGTCATCGTCTGGCTTTGATCGGGTATAAAGATGATTTCCGAATTCATGAACCATATGCCATTATCCCCGTGCGAAATGGTAAATTTGAATACACTTGTAATTTGGAAAAAAATAAAGTGTATGAATTGGTGTTTACAGACGAAATGGCAAAATCAGCTTGGAGGCCGATCGAGTTTTTTGTCGAACCGGGAGAAATTAAGATAACAGCTTATTCATACGATTCGGATGAGAATCCTATCGTTCGGGGAGGCATCTTGAATGAACAATACTGGAATCATTGTCAAGAAAGAGATAAGAAATTTGCTTTAGATGATATCTATCGTCAATCTCGTGAACTGAGGGATGAAAAGCGTTATTTTTCACCTCGGGCCATGGAATTACAAGCATTGATGGAGCGGGCGAAAAACAATCGCCAGAAAAGAGACAGTTTATACCTGTATTATGATCAATTGCGGGAAAACAAAGAGGAATTGACCCCCGAGGCAAATGCTTTGCTTGCGAAATGGGAATTGACTACAACAGAAATACGGAAATACGATATGAATTATATAGCTACTTCTCCCTCGTTAGTTTCCTATTTTATGCTCATGAAAGAGATAAAAAATGTTTCGGATTATTTGGTACATGCCTTGCCAGAGGAGGCAAAGCGTTTTTCTTTTGTCGATCTTCAACAGTTGGAGCATTTGTATATTACGATTTACAAACCCATGTTTCCAGAGCATCCGTACACGTCCTCTATAGCGTTGATGTTGCAGTCTTTGGACCGGATTAAAGTTGGTGGAAACTATATTGATTTCACTGCACCGGATTTACAAGGTAATCCGGTTAGATTATCTGAACAAATTGATGGTAAAGTAGCGTTGATCGATTTGTGGGCTTCTTGGTGTGGGCCTTGTCGTCGGGCGGCTAAAAGCATGATCCCCGTGTATGAAAAATATAAGTCCAAAGGATTTACCGTGGTCGGGATAGCTCGGGAAAAAGCGATGCAAACGGCTGTGGCAGCGGCAGCACAGGACGGTTATCCTTGGAAAATTCTGGTCGAGATCGGGGATGCCGGAAATATATGGTCGATGTATGGTGTCGGGAATTCAGGAGGAGGAACATTCCTTGTGGATCGGGACGGGAAAATATTGGCTATTAGCCCTACTACCGAAGAAGTCGAGGATATATTGAAAAAAATGTTAGAGTAATTTGTAAAGATAAACGTTGTAAGCATGGTAAAACAGGGAACCATTCTCGTGGTGGATGATAACAAGGGCGTGTTGAACGCTCTGGAGATGCTGTTGTCGGGTGTTTTCCGGGAGGTGATCACGATTCGGAACCCGAATCAGATTGAGGGAGCTTTGGAATCCGGTAAGGTGGATGTGGTGTTGTTGGATATGAATTTCTCTGCCGGGATCAATTCCGGGAATGAGGGGCTTTACTGGTTGTCAAGGATTAAGGGAATTGCCAAAGGGATTCCCGTGGTTCTCTTCACGGCATATGCGGATATCGATTTGGCCGTGCGGGCCGTGAAAGAGGGAGCGACTGATTTTGTCGTGAAACCGTGGGATAATGCGAAGTTGATTGCCACTCTGCTGGCGGCTTATCGTTTGAATGAATCCCGTCGGGAGGTAAAACAGTTGAAAGAAAGGGAAGAAGTTTTGAAAGGACAACTTGCCCCGGAACGGGAGGTCGTGTGGGGTGAATCTGAGGCCATGCGTCGGGTATATCGACTGATTGAAAAAGTGGCAGTGACCGATGCAAACGTGTTGATTACCGGGGAGAACGGTACGGGAAAAGAGATCGTGGCCCGTGAAATTCATGCTCTGTCCAAACGGAATAGCGAGGTGATGATCTCCGTGGATATGGGAGCCGTCACGGAAACATTGTTCGAGAGTGAATTGTTCGGTCATGTGAAAGGTGCGTTTACCGATGCCCGGGAAGACCGGATCGGGAAATTCGAGGCGGCAAACAAAGGAACTTTGTTTCTGGATGAAATCGGGAACCTGTCTTACGGCTTGCAATCCAAATTGCTAGTCGCGATTCAAAGTCGTAAAATCATCCGGGTCGGGTCAAACAAGCTGATAAACGTTGATATCCGTCTGGTTTGTGCCACGAACAGCGACTTGCCCAGAATGGTGCGGGAAGGAACTTTTCGGGAAGATCTGTTGTACCGGATTAACACGATACATATCGAGATACCCCCGTTGCGGGAGAGAGGGAAGGATGTTCTGTTGTTGGCCGATTCTTTTTTGCAGGTCTACGGCCGGAAGTATCGCAAGCCGGATTTGTCCTTTTCGAGAGAAACCCGGGAACGGTTGTTGACCTATTCCTGGCCGGGGAACGTGAGGGAATTGCAACACACGATCGAGAAAGCGGTGATTATGTGTGACCGACAGGAATTGCGTCCCGAAGATTTTTTGTTTAAAAATATACCGGAACAAGTTTCCGTGGGAGAAACCTTGGAAGACATGGAAAGAGAAATGATCCGTCAGGCGCTGGAAAGACACAAGGGTAATTTGTCTGCAGTGGCAGCCCAGTTAGGCATCACCCGACAAACCCTTTATAACAAAATGAAAAAATTTAATCTGTAAGATAGCTATATGATTCGGAATATCACTTTGCGAGTTTTGGCGTATTTGATTCTCTTGATCGCTTCTGTCGCAGGCACCTGTTGGTTGGTGTCGGAGGAGGAATGGATGTTGGGGATTATCACGTCAGTTCTTGGCGTGTGGTGTTGTATCGGGATCGTGTGGAGCATCCGTTCCGTGAATCGGAAATTGGCTTACTTCTTCCAAGCTCTGGAAAATGATGATTATTCTATTCGTTTTCCAGAACAGGATGGTAGCCATTCGGAACGTTTTCTGAATAGTATGCTGAACCGGATCAAGGAGATATTGCAGAATACCCGTCTGGAAATCCAGCAACGGGAACGCTTCTATGAATTGATCATTAATAGCGTGAGTTCGGGTATCGTGGCGTTGGACGATCGAGGATTCGTGACGCAAAATAATCAGGTTGCCTTGAAATTACTCGGTTTGGAAGTTTTCACTCATGTCAATCAACTGGAACGGGTATCACCGGTATTGAAACAATTGGTGGCGGAGATCAGCCCCGGAGAGAGTCGGAGAGTGACATTCACGAATGAACGGGAAACCGTGCAGTTGTTGGTTAGTGCATCCCGTATCCTGTTACGGGATAGACCGATAACTCTGCTTGTGATGAACGATATCGAGAACGAACTGGATGAAAAAGAGATTGATTCGTGGATTCGTTTGATCCGGGTATTGTCGCATGAGATCATGAACTCGATAGCCCCGGTAACTTCGTTGAGTGATACCTTATTAGCCATGCATGCCGATCGGGGGAATTCCCGCGAGGAATTAAAACGCAACACGGAAAACGGGTTGAAAGTCATCAGCGAAACCGGGAAAGGGCTGATTTCTTTCGTGGAATCGTACCGGAAATTCACCCGAATTCCTCACCCCGAACGGGAATTGATAAATTTGAACGAATTCATTCAACGCATGATTATCCTCAGTAGCATGGAACCCAATTTCCCGGAAGTCAAGGTGGAAGTTCATATAGAACCCGAGGATCTGAAAGTGTTTGCCGACCCAAACCTGTTGGGACAGGTGATGCTAAACTTGATGAAAAATGCGTTCTACGCCTTGCGAGGACGATCAAATGCCCGGATCATGCTTTCGGTGGAACATGCCCCAAATGGGAAAGTGATGATCAAAGTGAATGATAACGGTCCCGGTATATCCCCGGAAATCATGAACGAAATCTTCGTACCTTTTTTTACGACCAAAGAAGAAGGTTCCGGTATCGGTTTGAGCGTGTCCCGTCAAATCATGCGGATGCATGGCGGTAATTTGAAAGTTTCTTCTATCGAGGGGAAAGAAACGACCTTTACCGTGGTTATTTAATTGACGGTCGCAAAACTTTTTCTTGTCAGCTTCGTTTCATCCGGTATAATTAGAAATTGAATTGCCATGAAAGAAAAGGAACAAAAACAGAACCCGTCGAAAAAGGAGAATGTTGACGTGAAAAAGCATTTGACCCCGGAAGAAGATGCGGAATTGCAAGGTGCTTACACGAATGCCCTGGGTGATATTTTAGAGAACAATGACGATGATGCCCGGGATAATCTGGCAAATTACATGGATGAGATAAAAGAAGAGTCGGAAGCTTTAGGTAGAGAAGCAAATGAAAATGCCTCTTTCAAGAAAGATTAATAACAATAGAAAGGAAGAAAAATGCAGATATTTTATTTACTCTAGCTTCTATCTTTATTTCATCTAGTTTCTATCTATCTTCTATTAGGATAGAAACTAGATGAAGATTTTGAGGTCATTTCGAACTTGTAGGATTATTTTTGAACGTTTGTGTCTATATGTATGAAGATACATAATGCACTTAATTCTCAATGATCTTTTTAGGAATATTTTCTCATATTTAGATATTTGTGTTGAACATCGGGAATTACTCGATTTCACTTAGTTCCAGCCAGCGCATCTCTTTCTCGTCTAACAGGTTGATAATTTCCGCTATACGTTGTGATGATTTCACGAGTTCATCTGTTCCCAACGTGCCGGAATTTAAGGCAGTTTCCAGTTCTGTCTTTTCCGTGTTCAGTTGTTCCATTTCGGTTTCCAGTTGTTGCATTTCCTGTCTCTCTTTGAACGTGAGTTTGCGGACTTTCTCTTTTTCCCTTACGGGTTTAGGGGCAACGGGGAGCTTTTTCTCCTCTTGTTTACGAAAAAGTTCTTCTTCCTCTTTCTTGTTTTTGTATTGAGTATAGTTACCCGGAAAATCTTTGACGATGCCATCACCTTCGAATGCGAATACTCGATCGACGACTTTATCCGTGAAAAAACGGTCATGTGACACGGTGATGAGGCATCCCTGGAAAGATTTAAGGTAGTCTTCCAACACATTTAGCGTCATGATGTCCAGATCGTTGGTTGGTTCGTCGAGAATTAGAAAATTGGGATTACTCATGAGCACGGTCAACAGGTATAGCCGTCGTCGTTCGCCCCCGCTGAGTTTTGCCACGAGAGAATATTGCAGTTTATCCGAGAAAAGGAAGTATTCCAAGAATTGCGAGGCCGACATGATCCGGCCATTACCGAGGTCTATTTTTTCGGAAATATTCTTTACTATATCAATCGGGCGGTCGTCTTCCTTGAATGTAATTCCATCTTGCTTGTAATAGCCGTAAACTACAGTTTCTCCAATTTCGATCGTCCCGCTATCCGGTTCGATCTGACGGGTGATGATGTTCAGGAACGTGGATTTACCCACACCGTTTTTCCCGATGATCCCGATCTTTTCACCCCGGACGAATTTGTACGAGAAATCTCGCAACACGCAAAGATCTCCGTAACTCTTGTTCACGTGTTCCAGTTCGAGAATCTTTTTTCCAAGACGTTGTCCCTTGATATCAAGTTCCAGTTGTTGCTCGGTTGTATTTTGTGATGCGACTTCTTTGATTTTGTAAAAATTATCGATACGGTATTTGGCTTTATGACCTCGGGCTTGAGGCATGCGGCGCATCCATTCCTGTTCGGTGCGTAATAGGTTTTTGGCCTTGTCGATCGAGGCGTTGCGGGCTTCTATCCGTTCGTCTCTTTTTTCGAGGTAATAGGAGTAGTTGCCGTCGTAAGCGAATAAACCGAAATCGTCAATCTCGATAATCTTATCGCACACCCGGTCTAAAAAATAGCGATCGTGAGTGACCATGAGTAACGTGGCTTTCGTCTTGTCGAGATACTCTTCCAGCCATTCGGTCATTTCCACGTCTAAGTGGTTGGTCGGCTCGTCGAGGATCAGGAAATCGGGGTTGCTAATCAGGATTTTTGCCAACCCAACTCGCTTGCGTTGTCCCCCGGAAAGTTCCTTGATACGTTGACTGTATTTATCTACTTTGAGTTCCGACAGGATTTGTTTCACTTGCGTGTCGTAATCCCAAGCTTCCATCGCATCCATTTGGGGGATAAGTACTTCGAGGGCCGTGGAGTCGTTGTCTTTCACGGCTCGTTCGTATGTTTTGATTAGTTTCAGAATGGGGTTTTCCGAGTTGAAAACTTCTTCAAACACGTAATTTTCTGGGTCGAGTTCCGGGTCTTGTTCCAGGATACCGATAGATATGTCGTTTCTGAAAATAACGCTACCCGTGTCCGCTGAATCTTTTCCGGCAATGATTCGCAATAGGGTGGATTTTCCCATACCGTTTTTTGCGATCAAGGCAACTTTTTGGTTTTTTCCTATTCCAAAAGTGATATTTTCGAACAAGAGTTGTTCTCCGAAACGTTTGCTTAGATTATCGACTTGTAAAAAACTGATCATGGAGTAATTTATGATTTTAGATTTTAAATTTTAAATTGAAGAAGCCAGAAATTTCAAATTTAGTGATTTCCGATTAGGAGATTCTCTCACACACCTCACCCTTTTTTTCATAATCACAGAATCGTTGAATCGGCAATCATTGAATTTAAAAAGGCTTTTCGTTTTTCTTCCTCGAAACGTTCAATGGCGTATCGTAACATGGTACGGGGCATTTGTTTATAGCGGGGGATGAGATAGTCGGTCAGGACTTGTTCGTCTTCTTTTCCGATCTCCCGTAAAATCCAACCTACGGCCTTATGGATCAGATCGTGGGGATGGTGTTGAAGAATGTCGGCTATTGCAAGAGCATCCTTAAATTCTCCCTGTTTAACGAAATGCATGCAGGATATCATGGCGATACGTTGTTTCCAAAGGTGATTTTCCCGAGCCCAGTCGTAAAGAATTTGTTTATCTTTATTGAAAAGCCAATGTCCCAGTATCTTGTAACAGCTTAGATCGACCAGATCCCAGTTGTTGATAGCGTCTACTTGACTTAGGTAAAAATTTACGCAAATCTCTCTGGAGGTGTTGTCCTTGTGTTTGGCATAGTAATAGGTCAGAGCCAGAAGTGCCGTCATGCGATATTCGTGCACGGGTGAGGCTAGTAGTTCCCGAAATGTGTCGAAATCCGAATCCGCATATTTCTTGGCGACGATTCGCAGGTTGGGAATAACAACTCCTATAAATTGGTCGCCTTCTCCGTATTCACCTTTTCCTGTTTTGAAAAAGCGAGGCAGAAAAACGGCCTTCTCCTCATCCCGGAATGTATTGATTTCATTTATAATTTCTTTCGTGCTCTTTTTCATCTTTCCCCCTGTTCATTAGTTCCCGGTGTAAAGGTAATTATTGTTAGTAAAAAAGTACCCGTTGTTATTAAAAAATTCAATAAAAATGGGGGACGTATCTTTTTTAATTGTATTTTTACCACATAATCGTAAAATGTGGATTTATGTCAAAAATAATAGCTATCGCGAACCAAAAAGGAGGAGTGGGCAAGACGACTACGTCTGTGAATCTGGCTGCTAGCTTGGCTGTTCTGGAACAGAAGGTTTTGTTGGTCGATGCAGATCCTCAGGGAAATGCGACAACGGGAGTGGGATATGATTTGAAAGAGTTAAAAGCGACTATATACGAATGTTTGGTGGACGGGTTGGAACCGAAGGAAGCCATCTTGAAAACCGACATCGAAAATATGTTTTTATTACCTTCCAATATAGATTTGGTGGGTGCCGAGCTGGAGATGTTGAATTTCGAGGAGAAGGAAAGCGTGATGGCAAAAATGTTGGCGAAAGTGAAAGATGAATATGATTATATATTGATCGATTGCTCGCCTTCGTTGGGTCTGTTGACAGTGAATTCTTTAGCTGCGGCTAATTCGGTGATGATTCCGGTACAGTGTCAGTACTTTGCATTGGAAGGGTTAGGTAAGTTGTTGAACACGATCAAGATTATTCAGAAACGTCTGAACACGGCTTTGGAAATCGAAGGATTCGTGTTGACCATGTACGATGGGCGTGTTCGTCTGTCTAATCAAGTGGTGGCCGAGGTGAGAAAGCATTTTGAAGAAATGGTTTTTGACACGTTGATTCAACAGAATGTGAAGTTGGCAGAGGCACCAAGTTATGGCCAACCGGTGATCCTTTACGATGCCGAGTGTCGCGGTTCCGTGAATTATTTGAGTCTGGCAAACGAATTGCTAGAGAAAAACCGCAAAACAATTGAAAATGAGAAAAGAGATTCGAAGATTCTATGATTGCCGATTCAACGATTCTGTGATTATAAAGGAAGAGAGAGGCGGGGGGAATCGCCTAATCGGAAATCACTAAATCTGAAATCTCCGGATTCTTCAATTTAAAATTTAAAATTTAAAATCTAAAATTGAAAGGGTTTTATGGCGAAAAAGAGTGCATTAGGTAAGGGCTTGGGGGCTTTGTTGTCGGATGCGGCAGAGGAAGCGAAACCGAGAGGCGGGGCTTCGTCGGCATTGCAGGAAGAGTTGAAGTTGAGTGATATTCGTCCCAATCCAAACCAGCCGAGGACTGTTTTTGACGAAGAGGCATTACAGGAGTTAGCGTCTTCTATCAAGGCTATCGGTATCGTGCAACCGATCACCGTAAGAGAAGTGGAGGACGGGAAGTACGAGATTGTTGCCGGGGAGCGTCGGTTCCGGGCTTCGAAGTTGGCCGGATTGGAAACGATACCCGCTTATATTCGTAAGGTGGAAGAAGAGTCTGTGCTGGAATTGGCATTGATTGAAAACATCCAGCGGGAGGACTTGAATGCTATTGAGATTGCTATTTCGTACGAGCGGTTGATTGATGAGTGTAACCTCACGCAGGATGCGCTGAGCGAACGAGTGGGTAAGAAACGGACGACTATTTCCAATTATTTGCGATTGTTGCGCTTGCCAGCACCAATTCAGTTAGCGATCAAGGAACGGAAAATCAGTATGGGACATGCCCGTGCTATTATTAATATAGAAGATCAGGAAACTCAGTACATGGTTTTCGAACAGATCATGAAATACGATTTCTCGGTGCGGAAAGTAGAGGAGATTGTTCGCGAGTTGATGAAACCCGAGGAGATGAAAGTAAAGAAGGCCGAGCGAAAACGGCAACCTATTGGAGATTACATGGAATTACAGACTCATCTGTCCCGTTATTTTGACACGAAGGTTGACTTGAAGCGTAACGAGAAAGGGCGGGGAAAGATCGTGATTGCATTTAAATCAGATAGCGAGCTGGAACGTATTGTGGAATTGCTGGATAAGATGGATAAGAAATAAACTTTATAGTGAGCAGGATTTTAGAGAAAATAGTTTTGATTATCCCGGTTTTATTGTTTTGTACGGGAGTGACGGCATCGGAATATCGTTCAGATTTCCCTACAATTATACGAGATACGCTGATTGCGACGGATTCTTTGACATTCACGGGAAAGGAAGAAGCGTTAGCCAAATCGGTGTTGAGGAAAAAGAATAAAAAACCTCATTCACCGCATCGGGCAACGATTATGGCCATGATCCTGCCGGGATCAGGACAGATTTATAACGGACAGTGGTGGAAATTGCCAATTTTGTATGGAGGGGTCGGGGCCACGGTTTACGGTTTGTCATGGAATATGAAATATTATAAGAAATACCGAACAGCTTTCGTGGATTACACGGGTTACTTGAATGATCTGGAGGCTAATCCGGACACTCCTTATCCGTCGAATGCAAGTTGGGATAAATTGATGTTGCCCGGTAAGACAGCAGAGAATTTTCAGCCGGAAATGCGGAAGCGTTTACAGGAACAGTTAAAGACTAAAAAAGATAATTATAAACGAAATCGTGACTTGTTGTATATTGTTTCGGGTGCTATATACGTGATTCAGATTATTGACGCCACGGTATTTGCCCACTTCTACGATTTCGAGATTAACGAAGATTTGTCACTTAATCTTCGTCCTTCAACCGGATTTACGCCCGTGAGTGGCGGAACCGTGGGTTTGACATTAACTTTTAATTTTTAAAGGAAGAAGCATGCGTTTTGTGTTTTTATGGTTATGTGTGATTTTATGTTCTAACATGGTATATGGGGAGAGTGATCGTGATTCTTTGAAAGTGAGAATTGGTGATCCTCGTTTAAATTTAGGAGCCCCGGTGTTGTTGACTGATTCTATCCCTGGAGCGTTTATCGAACGGTTGGATGAGTTGTATAATAAATGGTACGTGACGAAGCTGGAAACTGGGAATTACGTGGATTCCGTGTATCTTACCGAAATGGTTACCGGACCGGCTGTGCCTGACTCTGTTTATTTAAATCGTTTGGATACCCTGAATTCGGCTATCAAGCTTTCGTATAATGATATCGTACGGAATTATATCGAACTATACACCGTGAGACGACGTGCTCAGGTAGGGACAATGTTGGGGTTGAGTACTTATTATTTCCCCATATTTGAAGCGATTCTGGATCGGGAAGGTTTGCCGCAGGAGTTGAAATTCCTGCCCGTGATCGAGAGTGCCTTGAATCCCCGTGCATTTTCTCGTGCGGGGGCTTGCGGTCTTTGGCAATTTATGTACGGGACAGGAAAGATGTACAAGTTGGAGATTAATTCTTTTATCGACGAACGTCGTGATCCGGTGAAATCCACTGAGGCTGCCGTTTGTTTTCTGAAAGATTTGTATAAGATATACGAGGATTGGATTTTGGTTATTGCGGCTTATAATTGTGGGCCGGGTAACGTGAATAAGGCTATCCGGCGTTCCGGAAGCAAGAAGAATTACTGGGATATTTATTTCCATTTACCCAAGGAAACCCGCGGTTATGTTCCGGCTTTTATTGCGGCCATGTATACGTTTAATTATCACAAGGAGCATAATATTTATCCGTTGGAAAATGAGTTGCCGACGATGTGCGATACGATTATGATTTCGGATGCGTTGCATTTCGAGCAGATCGCCAAATTGATGGATATTTCCGTGGAACAAATCCGGGATTTGAACCCGCAATATCGCTCGGATATCGTGCCTGCCGGTTTTGGGAAGTGTTATGCCCTGCAAATGCCTTACAATCACGTGGGCGAGTTTATTGATAAGCAGGATACTATTTTTGCTTATAATCGGAATTATTATTTTAATGACAGTGATCGTACGGCCGACCCGAAGACTCGTTTCAAGAAATACGCTCATGCCCACGCAGCTCCGAGTAATAAAGCCAAGTTGGTTTACACGGTGAAGAGTGGGGATGTGATCGGGAAAATTGCGGAAAAGTTTAACGTGCGCCTGTCGGATTTGAAATATTGGAATGGGATGACCAAGGATCGTATTAATATAGGTCAGAAGATCACGGTTTACGTGCCGCAAAATAAGGTAGATTACTATCAGTCCAGGGTAAATGCCAAATATGCTGGTGTTGCGGCTAATGCAGAGGTGGAGACTGAACCTCTTGCCGAAGGCGAATTCCAGTATCACACGATCAGAAGTGGAGAGAATCTTTGGACGATTGCTAAGAAATACCCGGGAGTGTCTAATCGTGATATCATGAAATGGAATGGATTGACGGATCGGACGGCAAAGAATTTGAAGCCGGGGCAGAAACTGAAAATCAAGATTTAAGTGGAAAAGTGAGATTAATTCTCACTTTTTTAATATGGAACTTCTGCGAATTTTGGACGATAAAATGTTCTAATGAGTATCGGTTTCGTAAATATGCCCCTAGATTGTGGATATGTTTGGTAAGGCGGTATGTTAAGTGTTGGAATAATTATTCCAATGGTATCTATATGGTTTTATCTAAATTTATATTTGTTTTGATAAAATGCATCTATGTAGCATGACTTTTGAAATTTATGTCATACCTTTGTATAAATATTGGCGTGAAATTTGAATTGTTATGAATACAGGTGTATGTAAAAAGCTGAAAATGCTGGGGAGTGTTGCTTGGGCAATAATTTTACTGGCGATGACAGGTTGCTCGAAGAAGGATGTTTATAGTCCGGAGGGGCCTGTGAATGATGGTCCCGTGTTTGACTTCTCGACAAGGGAGTCCTACACGTTGAATGTAAATTATGATGTCCCGGAGGGATATAAGGTGTATTTTGAGGTATACACGCAAGATCCGGAACTGTTGGATGCAGACGGACAAGTGGTAAAAAGAGATTTGAATCCCGTGGATGTGGGGTTTACGGATGAGAAAGGAAGTTATAGTCATAAGATTGTGGTACCTGCAACAGCACAGTATTTATACATTTATAGTCCTTATGCTGGAGTTCCCCGTGTATTGGTTGCCGAGATTCGTGATGGGGTTTTGTCCGAAACGATGTATCCCGATGAAGTTTCCGGGGCAAGGTCTTTACTTGCCCGTGCGGGGAATGAGGATTATAAAGATGCTGTGTATAATGAAACGGGGGGATTACAACGTTTGGGATATTGGAAAAATACGAAAGGGGAGTATGCTCTAAATGGGGTAATTTACGATCTTTACGGGCGTCCGGATTATGTGAAAATTGGGGACAATATCAAGGTTTCGAAAGATATATTGAATTTGATTAATCAAGCTGTACCGGAAGGAGGAGGTGTTAAACCGAATTTAATAAAGAATGGTAATATTCATGTAACTAAAAAAGCGAATATAGATCTTTTTCTGATTGATGAAAATACTTCTGCTAATAATACTTTGGCTTATTATTGTTACGAGACGGGCAATTCTCCAAAGAGCGTGGCGGATATAAAAGATATTATAATAGCATTCCCGAATTCTAAAGTATTGAAAAATCATGGGCGTTATCCTAAAGGAAATAATGGCGCTTTACAGAGAGGGGAAGGCGTTCGGTTACATTATTGGAAAGATGGAATGGATATGGGTGAAGAGTTTCCTGAGGGTACATCTATTGGTTGGGTAATATATAATAATGGTTATGAATCTTGTGTGAATGGAAGTGGTGGAATAAATACTCAGAAAAAACATTTTTATTCGGATAAAGTGCTGAATGGTGATAAAAGAGAACACGTGGCGTTGTTTAGAAGTGGGGATAAAGTATTATTTGGTTTTGAAGATTGGAATGGGGATTATGATTATAATGATGTTGTATTTTATATTAAGTCGAATCCGATAGATGCGATTACTCCGGATATTCCTGATGTAAAACCGGAAGAACCGGATGATTCGGAGGTTGTGGCTAAGGTGACTTATCGGGGAATATTGACTTTTGAGGATATTTGGCCGTATCGGGGAGATTTTGATATGAATGATGTGGTTGTAAAATACGTGTCAACCGTTGGGTATAATCAGAAGAATGAGGTGATTCAGACAGAGGATGTCTATACGATCTTGTGGTCGGGGGCTGCTTATAATAATAGTTTTGCCTATCAATTGGATGCCATGCGAAGTGAAGTCAATGTAACGTTTTCATCTTCTTTAGGTGGGGATGGAGGAGCTTTTGTTGATCAGACATTGGATAAGGCTACTATCCGGTTGGCTAATAAAGTGCTGGACTATGCAAATCAAGAAGAGAAGGGGTCTTTTACGGTTACGACTAAATATACAGGACGTAGAATTGCTAAAGATGACTTTACGTTACCTCCCTATAATCCTTTTATCACGACGACCTCTGATGATAAAGAGGTGCATTTGACGAATATGCGTCCGACTGAAAGGTTGGATCACGGGAATCTGGGACACGGACATGATAAATCAGATCCGAATAAGAATCTTTATTATATCACGTACGATGAGGATGGACAACAAATGCCGTTCGCTATAAACCTTGTCTTTGAAAGTGATGAAGTTATGAATACTTTTATAGTACCATTCTGTGATCCTCTGAGGGAGAGTAAACGTATCGATATTTTTTATCCCTCTTTTTTGAATTGGGTGAAGACGAATGGTAAAGAAGATTCGGATTGGTATTTGCATCCTCGGAAATAAGTGAAGTTATTTCACGGATAGATATTTTTAACGAATAAAAAAACGAGACCCTCTGGGATCTCGTTTTTTTATGTCAGGAATTTCTATTTTTTTCTGTGTTGCAACAGGACGATGTTTTCCACGTGATGCGTGTGAGGGAACATATCTACGGCTTGAACAGCCATGACTTGGTAGTCGGTGTCCATGATGCTCAAGTCCCGGGCCTGAGTAGCGGAGTTGCAACTTACGTACACAATGCGGTTGGGAGCGGCTTTTAGGATGGTGTCAACGACATCTTTATGCATTCCGGCACGTGGGGGATCGGTGATGATTACATCCGGGTGGCCGTGATGTCGGATGAATTCTTCGTTCAGGACGTCTTTCATGTCTCCGGCATAAAATAACGTGTTGTCGATCCCGTTCAGGGCGGAATTGACTTTGGCATCTTCGATCGCTTCCGGCACGTATTCGATACCGATGACTTTTTGAGCGTTGCGAGCCACGAAATTTGCGATGGTTCCCGTTCCCGTGTAGAGATCATACACGATCTCTTTCCCCGTGAGTCCAGCCAGTTCTCTCGTTTTAGAATACAAGTTATAGGCTTGTTCGGAGTTGGTCTGGTAGAAAGATTTAGGTCCGATCTTGAATTTTAAATCTTCCATTTGCTCGAAAATGTGATCGTTTCCGTGAAAGCAGATGACTTCCTGATCGGTGATGGTGTCGTTCATTTTTTCGTTGATAACATACATCAGAGAGGTGATTTCTGGGAAGCGTTGCACGAGGGCATGTAATAGTCCTTCTCTTGCTTCCCGGTTTTCCTCGCCGAACGTGACGATAACCATGACTTCTCCTGTGGAAGAGGTGCGAATGATCAGGGTGCGTAAGAATCCGGCTTGTTCCCGGATATCGTAAAAGCTTAATTCATGGACGATCGCGTAATCCCGGATAAAATTGCGAACGGCATTGGAGGGTTCTGCCTGCAAGTAACATTTCTCGATGTCAATGACTTTGTCGAATAGTCCCGGAACATGGAATCCCACGGCGGGTGTTCTGTTTATGTCTTGTCCTTCCGCAATCTCTTCCCGGGTAAGAAAGCGTTTGTTACAGAAGGTATATTCGAGTTTATTCCTGTAATAGGTAGTCTTGGGAGAACCGATGATCGGGGCAACGTTTTGTAGTTCTACTTTCCCGATTCTTTGCAGGTTGTCGACGACTTCCTGTTGCTTGAATTCAGTTTGCAGTTGATAGGGCAGGTTTTGCCATTTGCATCCGCCGCACACTCCGAAATGGGTACAGAAGGGTTCTGTTCGGATATCAGAATACTTACGTACGTTGACGATAAAACCTTCCAAGAAGCTTTTACGTTTTCGGGTGACTTGCACATCGACAATGTCACCGGGGACGGTGTTGGGTACGAATAGAACCTTTTCGTCCACGTAAGCGATCGATTTTCCTTCGGCTGCTATTTTTTTGATTTCAATGTTTTCTAACAAGGGCTTTTTACCACGAGACATAAATTAATTTTAGATTTTAGATTTATGATTTTAGATCTGATCTGTTAAGTGATTTCATGATTTCCGATTAGGAGATTTAGAATCACAGAATCGTTTAATCGGAAATCACTGAATTTATTTATTTTTCAGTTTTTCTTTTAGGATTTTGACGCCTTCGGAGGCTCCTTTTTCAATGAATTCGATTTTGCTGTTCTTGACGCTTTCCGGTATTTTCGGATCGATTAACAAGATGCGGAAACTGGCAGAAGAGTAGTGAAGCAAGCTGGCTGCAGGATACACGGCTAAAGAAGTTCCGATGATAACAAGGATATCGGCTTGTTGAACGAGTTCAATGGCCGGTTCGATATTGGGAACGGATTCTCCGAACCACACGATATGGGGGCGTAGGATGGAACCGTCTCCTGCTTTGGTTCCTAATTTCAATTCCCAGCCGTCGAGATCATATATCAGGTTCGGATTCTTGCTGCTTCTCACTTTTTTTAGTTCTCCGTGCAAGTGTAAGACTTTCGTGCTTCCGGCGCGTTCGTGCAGATCGTCAATGTTTTGCGTGATAATCCGGACATCAAAATCTTTTTCGAGGTCGGCAAGTCCGTCGTGTCCGGCATTGGGTTTTGCATCGTAGAGTTGCTTTCTGCGTTCGTTGTAAAAACGGTTCACCAGTTCCGGGTCACGTTGCCACGCTTCCGGGGTGCAAACATCCATCACGTTGTATTCTTCCCACAGGCCATCACTGTCCCTGAAAGTACGAATTCCGCTTTCGGCACTCATACCTGCTCCTGTTAAAACGACTAACTTCTTCATAATCAGATTAAATTTTAATCATTGGATTCGATTGCAAGTTAGATAAAAAAAGTCTATTTTCGTAACTTTCAATTTTCAATTTTGTATTGTATGACTTTTGGTATAGCGGATTCAAGTATTATCCCCATGCGACGGGAAAAATCGGGGCGGAGCGAAATGGTTTCTCAGTTGTTGTTCGGGGAGGTATACGAGGTGTTGGAGTTTGAGGATAAGTGGCTTAATATCCGATTGTTACACGATGGTAGTTGTGGGTGGATAGACCGGAAATCGTACAAAGAGGTGGGGACGGAGTTTGTTGAGAGATATCGGGCTTCCGACCAGTTGATTATGAGTGAGGTATTTAATTTGGTTGTCAAAAAGGGAGATTGGGAAAATAAAATGATCGTGGCGGGTAGCGTGTTACCTTTTTATGACGCTTACGCGAAAAAGTTGATGATCGGGGAAGAGGAATATGTTGTGAGAGGTTTCTTGCGGGAAGTCGGGATTGAAAGCTTGCGGGAATTATTGATACAATACGCTTTGATGTTTTATAATGCACCTTACCGTTGGGGAGGACGAACGCCGAATGGGGTGGATAGTGCCGCTCTGGTACAAATGGTATATCGTTTGGCGGGAATGGCATTACCGAGGTACATCGAGCAACAGGTTGCCGAGGGACAAACTTTATCCTTTTTGGAAGAGGCTCAATCCGGAGACTTGGCTTTCTTCGGGGATAATTCGGGAGCAATCACGCACGTGGGAATCTTGTGGGAGCAGGGACGTATTATTCATGCTTCGGGGAAAGTACGGGTGGATAAAATAGATCATCACGGTATATTCAATGAAGAAATGAAACGATATACTCACACGTTGAAAGTGCTGAAACAGTTTTTTTAATTCGCAAAGCGAATTAAAAGTTACAGGTTAGCAAGTTTGCACCATACACTAATTCTCAAAGTAAATAGCTCAATCTAAAATTAAAATTATAAATAGTTTTGGCTTTCCGGGCCCGTGTTGAAGAGGAGATCGAGGATGCTGAGATTCGGGGCGAAAGGAAATCTTTCGGCAAAGGTTTGATGATAGGGTTTCGCAATGAACGTGTCTTCCATGCGTCGGCGGGAAGGTTTCGGGTGGATGACATCTCTCAGGTCAGTGTGAGTATCGTAAACCGGGTAGTAGTCTTCTGTGAGTTTAACGGGATGTTGGAGTTGTAGGTTATCCATCAGTTCTTTCAGTATTTTGGTATTAAAATCTAATAGAAATTTTTCTTTGCGCTCGAAGAACCGGATAAAATTGTCTATATAATAATCGTAATAAGGTGAATTTTTATAGGCAGACTCGATTCCCTTGAAATGAAGTTTTTGCCAATTCGTGGAATAGTCGATTTGTACGTCCTTAGTTAATATTTTTATGGAGGCACCTTTGACGACGGGGACGGATAACGTCATGATACCATTGGCTGTCATGATGTCGCAACGGTTTCGATAACTCTGTTTTCCATAGCTTTCATATTGTTCAATGAGTATTTCCGAACATTCCTTTATTTTGGAAAAGTATTGAACCGGGGGAAAATATGCCGTGTTGACTAATATCTTGCTCATGATCCGTTTATTTTAGGTTGGCAAAGGTAAGAATTTTTCAAATAAATGAAAATCTGTTTTATTTTCATGTGTTTAACAAATTTATGGTGAAAAAGTATGGATTGTGGTTCGAAAGTTGTATATTGTAGATCAATATAATGTAGTCATATACGACTAAAACTACACGGGTCGTTTCAAGAAAGGAGAAGATTTTTAGACCTGTAAATAGAACAAAAGCCGTGATTCTACGTAACTGATTAGTAATAGTATTATAACCGGAACGTAATAAAAAAACTGTTCATTTGAAGGAAAATTATATTATTACAAAACAAATGAAATAAAATTAATATATGATGCTAAAACTCGTAGAAGAAGATAAATTATTAAAGCCATTCGCGGGGATTATCGAAAGAAGGCACCGGCAAATGTTGGCGATGGAGCGGGAATTTACCTATCGGGCGACTCGTTTGGCCGATTCGTGTAATTCTTATTTATATTATGGGTTGCATCGAACGATTGACGGATGGATTTTTCGGGAATGGGCTCCGAATGCCACGGCTATTTATTTATTAGGAGAATTTAATGACTGGCGGAAGCATCCCGATTACGCGTTAACGAAAGCGGGAGATGGTAATTGGGAGATCAAGTTACCCCGAGAGGTGTTGGTCCACGAGATGCTTTACCGTTTGCTCGTGGAATGGGACGGGGGAAGCGGCGAGCGTTTGCCTTCTCACGTGCGACGGGTTATACAGGATGAATACACGAAAATATATAGTGCGCAGGTATGGGATCCGCAAAATCCTTACCAGATGCGACATGATCGTCCGAAACGGGCCGAGAATCCATTGATTTACGAGGCTCATATCGGAATGGCCACGGAGCATCGGAGAGTATCGACTTTTACCGAATTCCGGTTGTTCGTGTTGCCTCGGATCGTGGATCTGGGGTATAATACGATACAACTGATGGCCGTGCAGGAACACCCGTATTATGGTTCCTTTGGTTATCAGGTAGCTAATTTCTTTGCCGTGAGTTCCCGGTTCGGGACTCCCGAGGAATTGAAAGCGTTGATCGATGCGGCTCACGGCATGGGGATTCGGGTGATTATGGATATTGTTCATTCTCATTCGGTAAATAACGAGGAAGAGGGATTAAGCCGTTTTGATGGTTGTTATGACCAGTATTTTTATCCCGGGGAGAGAGGGTATCATTCTTTGTGGGATTCTCGGTGTTTTGATTACGGGAAACATGAAGTGTTGAACTTTTTGTTGTCCAATTGTAAGTATTGGTTAGAGGAATTTCGTTTTGACGGTTATCGTTTTGACGGGATCACGAGTATGTTGTACTGGGATCACGGGATTAACAAGGATTTCACGGAATACAGCTTGTATTACGACGGAAATCAAGACGAAAATGCGATTACTTATTTATCGCTGGCTAACCGGGTGATTCATCAGGTTGATCCGGAAGCGATCACGATTGCTGAGGATGTGAGCGGGATGCCCGGAGTGGCTTCTCCTATCGAAGACGGGGGGATAGGTTTCGACTACCGGATGAACATGGGAACTCCGGATTACTGGATCAAGTTGTTGAAAGATAAACGGGATGAAGAGTGGCATGTGGGTGATCTGTTCTACGAGCTGACGAACAAGCGGGAGGAGGAACACACGATCAGTTACGCGGAGAGTCACGATCAAGCGTTAGTGGGTGATAAAACCATATTTTTCCGCTTGGTGGATAAGGCAATCTACACGTCGATGAGCGTGTTTGACAAGAATGTGATTATTGATCGGGGGATAGCGCTTCACAAGATGATTCGTTTGGTCACGATAGGTACGGCGGCTGACGGTTACTTGAATTTCATGGGAAATGAATGGGGACACCCGGAATGGATTGATTTCCCAAGAGAAGGTAACGGTTGGAGTTACGAGCATGCCCGACGATTGTGGAGTTTGCTGGATGATGAAAGTTTGCGTTTCCGTTTCTTGAACGTGTTCGATAAAGCCATGATCCAAATGGTGACAGATACCCGTGTTTTTCACTGGCGTCCGGAACCTCTCGTGCGAGACAATGAACGTCAGGTATTGATATTCACACGTGGTGATTATTTGTTCGTGTTCAATTTCAATCCGGAGAAATCATTCCCTGATTATGCTTTTGACGCTCCTTCCGGGAAATACACGAGTGTGTTGGACACGGATAACAAGAGTTTTGATGGCTTGGGGCGAATTGACGAAAAGATAGAGCATTTTACCCGATATATTTCACCGGGTCGAGGGCAGTTAAGTTTGTATATACCCGCGAGGACGGGATTTGTATTACAGCGTTCTTAATAATGATTTACGATTTATGATTTACGATTTATGAATAGTGTGTAGGAACCAGATCATAATCGTAAGATAGAAATCTTAAATCTAAAATCTTAAATCTAAAATTAATCTATGAGCTATTTGAATTTCAACAAAGAAGAATTGGTAAATCTGGAATATTCTTTGAAGAGAGAAGTTCTATCGACCAACAGGGCCGGGGGATATTCTTCGACAACGATAGTTTGTTGTAACACGAGGAAATACCACGGGTTACTTGTATTACCTATAAATGAGTTCGGGGGAGAGAATCATGTGTTACTTTCCTCCTTGGATGAGACCATTGTTCAACACGGTCAATCATTTAATTTGGGGATTCATAAATACCCGGGGATCTACGAGCCCCGGGGGCATAAATATATAGTGGATCTGGAGTATGATCCGTTGTTCACACTGACTTATCGGGTTGGCGGGGTTGTGTTAAAGAAGGAGATACTGATGGTACATAACGAGGCTCAGTTGATGATTCGTTATACTTTGGAGGATGCGCACTCGGAGACCTATCTGCGTTTGAAACCGTTTTTAGCATATCGTAACGTGCATGCTTTAAGTAAGGCAAACATGATGGCCAACACGAAATATGAGCACGTGGAGAATGGTATTCGTTCCAAAATGTATGTTGGGTTCCCGGCGTTGAATATGCAATTAAGTAAGGCTAACGAGTTTGTTCCCGTGCCTGATTGGTATTATAATATAGAGTATCTGGAAGAGAAAAACCGGGGATATGATTATAAAGAAGATTTATTTGTACCCGGTTATTTCGAGGTTCCGATCAAGAAAGGTGAGAGCATTATATTCTCGGCTTCTACCGAGGAAGTGAAGACTTCCACGTTGAAACGAAAATTCCAACAGATGAGGGATAAACGGATGAGTCGGGAGGATTTCAAGAGTTGTCTGATTTATTCGGCCTCTCAGTTTATCGTGCATGACGGCAAGGATACGGAAGTGGTAGCCGGATATCCTTGGTTCGGGCGGTGGGGACGAGACACGTTTATTGCGTTACCGGGCTTGACGCTAGCTGCTTGTTTTGACCTGAAGGCTTGTAAAGAAGTGCTTGACACGATGGCTCGTCAACTGCATAATGGTTTATTCCCGAATATTGGTAAAGGGGATAAGGCGGCTTACAACTCGATTGATGCTCCGATGTGGTTCTTCTGGGCCGTGCAAGAGTATGACAAGGCGTTAGGAGAACCGGGAGCGATATGGAAGGCTTACGGTAATAAAATGAAATCAATCTTGATGGCTTTCCGGGACGGGGTGAATCCGGGGTTGCGAATGGATCCGAACGGTTTGATTTGGGCCGAGCAACCCGGCAAGGCTTTGACCTGGATGGATGCTGTCGTAAGAGGAGTTCCCGTGACACCGAGAGCCGGGTATGCCGTGGAGATTAATGCGCTTTGGTATAATGCGGTTTGTTATATGTTGAAGCTGGCTGAAGAGGCAGAAGACAAGGCTTTTATTAAGGAATGGAAAGATATGCCGGAAATCATACGGAAATCATTTGTTGATACATTCTGGAGTAAGGAAAAAGGTTATCTAGCTGATTACGTGAATGAAGAAGGACCGAATTTTTGTGTGAAACCGAATCAGGTTTTTGCTTGTTCATTGACTTATTCGCCGATCACGGATGACATGAAAGAACAGGTGTTGAAAGTAATTACCAAGGAATTATTGACCCCGAAGGGATTACGTACGTTGTCTCCCAAGAATCCGAATTATCATGGGCAATATGAAGGTAATCAGGATCGACGGGATGAAGCCTATCATCAGGGAACGGTATGGCCTTGGTTAATTGGGGCTTATATCGAGGCTAACCTGAAGCTTTACGGGAAGCAGTTCTTGCCGGAAGCTAAAGAATTACTGGCCGGATACGAGGAAGATATGACCCTTTACGGTTTGTGTTCGATTGCCGAAGTGTACGACGGCGACCCTCCATATAACCCGAACGGATGTATATCACAAGCCTGGAGTGTCGGGGAGGTGTTGAGAAGCATGGAGCTAATACGAAAATGTGAGACCACATCAAATAGTATATTATGAGCATAAAAGTATTGATGTTTGGGTGGGAATTCCCACCACATATTGCAGGAGGTTTGGGAACGGCCAGTTACGGTCTGACGAAAGGCTTGGCGAAACATGGTGTCAAGGTGATGTTTGTCATGCCCAAGGCCGGGGGGGATGAAGATCAGAGCGTAGTGAAGATCATTAATGCGAGTGATGTTGAAATGATGAGCGAGTACTCTACTTTGGACGAGTACTGGCAGAATGTAAACTTTATGGAAATCGGTTCGAATCTGGTTCCCTATCTTGACCCGGAAACCTTCGAAAGAACTGTGACCGAGACGATCAAGACGGGGGAGCATACCGAGCATATCGCTTTCCGTAACAAGTTCCAGTTTTCCGGTAAATACGGAACAAACCTAATGGAGGAAGTTGCTCGTTATGCCATGGTGGCTGGTACGATAGCGGCGCAACAGGATTTTGATATTATCCATGCACATGACTGGTTGACTTATTCGGCCGGGATCGTGGCAAAGAAAGTTTCTGGAAAACCGTTGGTCATCCATGTACATGCCACGGAATTTGACCGAAGCGGGGAGCATGTCAACCAGCAGGTGTATGATATAGAACGTCGTGGGATGGAGGCTGCCGATCGGGTGATCACAGTGAGTAACTTGACGCGCAACATCGTGATCAATCGTTACGGGATTAATCCGGACAAGGTGGTGACGGTTCATAATGCCGTTGATTTCCAGACCCGGGAAGATGTAGAAGTTGAAAGGGGGGTAAAAGAAAAAGTGGTTACATTCCTAGGAAGAATCACTTTCCAGAAAGGGCCTGAATATTTTATTGAGGCGGCAAACAAAGTGTTGAAACGTTATCCGAATGTACGGTTTGTCATGGCCGGGAGCGGGGATTTATTTAATCGTTCCATTCGTCGGGTGGCGCAATTAAAGATTGCCACGAAATTCCACTTTACAGGTTTCCTGCGGGGGGATGATGTACAAAAAATGTTCTTGTACAGTGACGTGTACGTGATGCCTTCCGTGTCTGAACCTTTCGGGATTTCGCCGTTGGAGGCGATGCGGGCGGGTGTTCCCACGATTATTTCCAAGCAATCCGGGGTGGCTGAAGTCTTGAAACATTCCATCAAGGTCGATTATTGGGATGTCGATGCGTTGGCGGATGCGATCTACGGTTTATTATCTTATCCGGGACTGGGTAAAATGGCCGGAGAAGAAGGTTTGGAAGAGGTGAACCAGTTGAAATGGGAAAATGCCGCATTGAAGGTCGAGGACGTTTACAAAGATGCACTAGGAATAATTTAGAATTTAAAATTTAAAATGAACATGAGGTTGAGATCGAAAATCGGGAAGTCACTTTCAATTTTCAGTTTTCAATTTTCAATTAAAAATACAGGCTATGAAAAAGACATTATGTTTTTATTTCCAGATACATCAACCCGTGAGATTAAGAAGGTATCGTTTCTTTGATATCGGCAAACGTCATGATTATTTTGACGAGTATGTGAATCGTTCGACCATTCGACGGGTAGCGGAAAAGTGTTACTTGCCGATGAATCGTTTGGTTATGGAAATGATCAAACGTTACGGGACGAATTTTAAAGTGAGTTTTTCAATTTCCGGTTCCGCTTTGGAGCAATTTGCACTTCATGCCCCGGAAGTAATCGATAGTTTCAAGGAGTTGGCTAAAACGGGGAGCGTGGAATTTTTGGCAGAAACCTATGCTCATTCGCTGGCCTCCTTGTCCAATACAGATGAATTTGAAACACAGGTAAGAAGACATGCCGTTCGTATCGAGGAGTTATTCGGGCAGAAGCCCGTGACTTTGCGGAATAGTTCGTTGATCTATTCCGATCAGATCGGAGAGCGGGTGGCTGCCATGGGATTCGAATCCATGCTGACCGATGGAGCGAAACACGTGCTGGGATGGAAGAGTCCGAATTTCGTTTACACGAATGCGATAAATCCCCGGCTAAAATTGTTGTTGAAAAATTCCCGATTGAGTGATGATCTGACTTTACGTTTCTCCGATCATGGCTGGCATGAATGGCCGATCACGGCGGATAAATATGCCCGTTGGTTGAAAGATAGTGCCAAGGATAGCGAGATCGTGAACCTGTTTATGAATTACGAGACATTCGGGGAGAATCAACCGGCCGAAACGGGAATTTTCGAGTTCATGCGCTCGTTACCGGAATTTATTTTCTCGACTACCGATTTTGAATTTCTGACCCCGAGCGAGGCGGTCAAGAAGCATCAGCCGGTAGCCCCGTTGCATGTTCCTTACCCGATTTCCTGGGCGGATGAAGAGAAAGATATTACCGGATGGTTAGGTAATGAATTACAGAACGAGGCTTTTGAGGAATTATTCAAGATACAACCGAAGGTAAAAGCATTAAATGATCCGGCGTTGAACGAGGATTATTCCCGTCTGCAAGCAAGCGATCATTTCTATTATATGCGGACGAAACTGTTCTCCGATAATGACTATCATCGTTATGTTTCTCCCTATGAAACCCCGTATGAAGCATTCATAAATTATATGAATGTGTTGAGTGATTTTATTGCGCGTGTGGAAGATATGGAAAAAATGCGTAATATTGCAGAGGATAAAATCACCAAAGAAACGGAGAGTCCCGAGAAACCGAAGAAAGCGGTTCGGGGTTCTCGTGCGAAAAGTGCGGAGAGTGCTGCGAAGACAACAGGAAAGGTGAGTACGAAGGAGAAAAAAGTTAAGTCAAAACATTAAAAGTTAGATATGAGTAATTTGGAATTGAAAGATCCCGCCTATTTGTTTGAGGTAAGCTGGGAAGTGTGTAATAAGGTCGGCGGAATCCACACGGTGATCTCGACAAAGGTGTTGAGTATGGCCGGGGAGTTCAAGAACAACCATATATTAATCGGACCCGACGTGTGGAGATATGATGAGCCGAACCCGGAGTTCACGGAGGATGCCCATTTGTTTAAATCCTGGCGGGTGAAAGCGGCACAGGAGGGATTGCGAATCAAGGTGGGACGATGGAACGTGGCGGGGAACCCCGTGGTGATTCTTGTTGATTTCACTACTTTTATTCCACAAAAAGATCAGATATTGACCTCTTTTTGGGAGAAGTTTCAAGTCGATTCGTTGACCGGGCAATGGGACTATATCGAGCCCGTGTTGTTTGGTTTCACCGCTGGAAAAGTGATCGAGAGTTTCGTACGTTATCATATATTTTCCCGTCAGCGTATTATAGCCCAGTTCCACGAGTGGATGACGGGAAGCGGTATGCTGTATCTGAAGAACGCCCTGCCACAGGTGGGATGCGTGTTCACGACCCATGCTACCGTACTGGGGCGCAGTATTGCCGGGAACGGCTTGCCCCTTTATGATCCGATGGAAGATTACGACCCGATGGAAACGGCTCGCCGTTTCGGCGTGGTTGCCAAGCAATCTTTGGAAAGCAAAGCGGCGGAATGGGCGGATTGTTTCACGACGGTGAGTGATATCACGGCGAGAGAGTGTAAGCATTTTTTGGGTAAACCGGTGGATATTGTCACTCCGAACGGTTTCGAGAATAGTTTCACACCCAGCGAGGAGGATTATCTGGAAAAACGTCAGCAGGGACGGGAGAAGTTGTTGAAAGTAGCCCAGGCGTTATTGGGAAGAGCGGTATCGGAAGATGCTTTAATCGTTGGAATTAGTGGACGCTACGAGTTCAAGAATAAAGGAATTGACGTGTTTATCGAGGCTCTGGGACGTTTGAACCGGAATGCTGAAAATAAGCGGGATATACTGGCATTTATCTTGGTGCCGGCCGGACACAAGGGGCCGAACCGGGAGTTGCTGAATAACTTGGAAAAGCCTTATCAGGCCGTGGAGATCACGTCTCCTTATGTGACTCATGAGTTATCCGATCCGCAGCATGATCCCGCGTTACTTAAATTCGGGGAACAACAATTATTGAATCGTTCGGATGATCGGGTGAAAGTATTCTTCTCCCCGAGTTACCTGAATGGCAATGATGGCGTGTTCAACATGCCGTATTACGATTTGCTTGTGGGGATGGATTTGACTGTATTTCCTTCATACTACGAACCTTGGGGATACACCCCGTTGGAGAGTTTGGCCTTTAAGGTTCCCACGATCACGACCACGCTGGCAGGTTTCGGCTTGTGGGTAGAATCATATTATAAGAAAGCGCATCCGGGAATCGAGGTGATTGAACGGGATGACCGAAACAATGACGAGGTCGTTGAGAAAATTGCCGATAAGATAAAAACGATTGCTGCCTTGAATAAGAAAGAGTATCAGGCAGTGGCCAAGAATGCCAAAGAAGTATCGAAAATTGCTCTTTGGGAAAACTTGGTATCCTATTATAAAGAAGCTTACAAGATTGCCTTGGAGAAGGTCAACAAGCGGATAGCCGAGATCCCGGTGGTGGAAGAACAACAATGGTCATTTGTTGAGAAAAAGGCAGCGACAAACGTGCCGAACTGGATCAGCGTGATCATACATCGGTCTATCCCGGCTAAATTGAGCGCCTTGGAGGAGTTGGCGAATAACTTGTGGTGGTGTTGGAATGAGGAAGCTGTCGATCTGTTCAAGAGTATAGACCCTTTACAATGGATGCTTACCCGTCATAACCCGATAGCCCTTCTGGATAAGATTTCTTTGAATCGCTACAAGGAGTTGGAGAATGACGAGGAATTTGTGGCCCGTCTAACGGCGGTGTACGCGAAATTCTCTGAGTATATGGAAGGGAAAAAGCAGATGAATGATCCTGCCGTGGCTTATTTCAGCATGGAGTATGGTTTACACTCTTCCTTGAAAATTTATTCGGGAGGTCTTGGCGTTTTGGCCGGGGACTACTTGAAAGAGGCGAGTGATAAGAAAACGAAGATTACGGGTGTCGGTTTGTTATATCGTTACGGATATTTCACGCAGAAATTCTCTGCGGCCGGGAATCAGGAGGCCGAATACGAGGCGCAAGATTTTACCAAAATTCCGGTGTCACCTGTTCGGGATGCAGACGGGAATTGGTTGACAGTTAGTTTGTCTTTCCCGGGACGAGAGGTTTTTGCCCGAATTTGGAAGGTCTGTGTCGGTCGAGTTGAATTATATCTGTTGGATACGGATTTTGAGGATAACCAGGAGGGCGATCGTAGCATTACCCATTATCTTTACGGCGGGGATTGGGAGAATCGGTTGAAACAAGAGATATTGTTGGGTATCGGTGGTATCCGGGCTTTACGGAAATTGAATATTGATGCGGAGGTTTATCATTGCAACGAGGGACATGCCGCCTTTACCGGGTTGGAAAGATTGCGGGAATATATTTCAGAGAAGCAGCTTTCATTCGCCGAGGCGATGGAAGTCGTTCGGTCGTCTTCCCTGTTCACGACACATACTCCGGTTCCGGCGGGACATGATTCGTTTACCGAGAATTTGTTGAAAACTTACTTCTGGTTTGTCCCCGATCGGTTGAAAATCACCTGGGAACAGATGCTGGCATTGGGACGTGTTAATGCGAACGATCCGAACGAAAAGTTCTCCATGAGTTTCTTGGCGGCCAATTTGTCGCAGGAAGTGAATGGTGTTAGCTGGTTGCATGGTAAGGTCAGTCGGGATATATTTAAAAATTTGTGGCCGGGATACATGCCCGAGGAACTGCATATCAGTTACGTGACCAACGGGGTACACTACCCGACGTGGGCGGCTCCCGAATGGAAAAAGATTCAGATGAGCGTGTTCGGCGAGAAATTCAAGACACACCATTATGACAAAGCTTGCTTTGAAGGTATTTACCAAGTACCGGATCACGTGATTCACGAGGTGAGGACAACTTTGCGGCAGCGTTTGATTCGCCATATCAAACATCGTTTGGCTGATGAGAAGAACACGGCTTATTTTACCCCGCGACAGATCGTGGAGATTCAAGATACCTTACGGGATGACATCCTGACGATCGGTTTCGCTCGTCGTTTTGCCACTTACAAGCGGGCACATTTGCTGTTCAGTAATCTGGATCGTCTGAACGAGATCGTGAATAACCCGGATCGGCCTGTACAATTTATTTTTGCCGGGAAAGCACATCCGGCGGATCAGGCCGGACAGGATTTGATCAAGCGAATCGTGGAGATTTCCAAGTACCCACAGTTCTTGGGTAAAATCTTGTTCCTTCCGAATTACGATATGGATGTTGCTCGTCGTATGGTGCAGGGAGTGGACGTGTGGATGAATACCCCGACACGCCCGCAGGAAGCTTCCGGTACAAGTGGTGAGAAGGCGGCTATGAATGGTGTGATGCATTTCAGCGTGCTGGACGGCTGGTGGGTGGAAGGTTACCAGAAGGATGCCGGTTGGGCATTACCCATGGAACGGACTTACGAGAACCAGGAGTTCCAGAACGAGCTGGATGCGGAACTTATTTACAATATTATCGAGTCGGAGATCGCTCCCGCATTCTATGATCGTGGCGAGAATGGAATTTCCGCAACGTGGGCCGGGTATATTAAGAACACGATCGCGAAAGTGGCATCCAATTTTACCAGTAACCGTATGTTGACGGATTACGAGGATAAGTTCTATCACCCGATGGCTCGTCGTTTCCAACGTCTGAACGAGAACAATTACGCTTTGGCTACTCAGATTGCCGAATGGAAGAGGAAGGTCAGTCAAGAGTGGGAGTCCGTGCAGGTGGATGCTTTAATCCTCCCGGATAAGTCCAAACAAATTATCTCGTTGGGTAAATCTTATCAAGGGAAAGTCGTTCTTGATCTTGGAGAATTATCTATTGATGACATCGGAATTGAACTGGTGGCGATGATGAAAAAGGACGAGAAGTTGGAGGTTTGTTTCACGCAGGAATTTGTCCCCGTCTCTTTTGAGAACGGCAAGGCCATGTATTCTATCGAGGTAACTCCCGACGATCCCGGAATTTTCATGTTAGGCTTGAGAATATTCCCGAAGAATATATTACTCCCTCACCGGCAGGATTTTGCTTTGGTGAAATGGGTATAGGATCGTGATGGAGAGTTTATAACAGAATATTTAGTTTTTGAATTCAGAGGGCAGGTGATTATCACCTGCCCTCTGAATTATTTTGCCCGATATTTATTGTCCCGGAGAATTGCCAGCACTTTTTCTTTTAGTTCTCCTTGGATGATGATTTCGCCGTCTTTGACGGAACCGCCGACACCGCATTTGTTTTTCAATAGTTTTGCTAGTTCTTTCAGGTCATCTTCCGTGCCCACGAAACCTTGCACAAGGGTGACGGTTTTACCCTTACGTTGCTTGGAATCAAGGGCTACCCTTAAGTTTTGTTTTTCAGGGGCTAGAGTTTCCTGTTCTTCCTCTTGATTGTACTCATATTGGAAATTCGGATTCGTGGAGTAGACCACGTTAACCCGTTCTTTTTTATCGTTTTTGTTGCCCATAGTTACCATATTATTTGTTTAGGAGACAAAAATAATAATTTTTTCGTTATAAAGGATTTTGTCATTGGGTGTCACAGAATGACATATCATATAAAAACGGAAAGCATCGGATAGTGTCATCGTTCAACCGGAATGATGTTAATGGTAGCCCGCATTTTGCGGGCTATTTTTTTGATAATGTGAAGAAGGGGATTTCATATTTTGAAATAAAAATTGTTTTTTAAAAGGGGTTCGTTATCTTTGCGGCTTGAAATCGAAAACGATAGCGGGGTTGAAATTAGTTCAATAGATTAACGTGTAGACTATGAATAAAATTTTAAGTAAGACTTATTTTTCAGAGAAAGTAGTGAAGCTGGAAGTGGAGGCTCCTTTGATTGCAAAATCCCGTAAACCGGGTAATTTCGTGATTGTACGCGTGGGTGAAAAAGGCGAACGGATGCCGTTGACGATTGCTGATGCTAACTTGGAAAGAGGAAGTATTACATTAGTGGTGCAAGTCATGGGAGTATCTTCCCGGAAATTGTGTGCGTTGGAAGTCGGGGACTATATCACGGATATGGTCGGGCCTCTTGGAAAACCGACTCATATCGAGAAAGTAGGAACCGTGCTGGCTTGTGGTGGCGGTGTCGGGGTGGCTCCGTTATTACCTATCGTGAAGGCTTTTAAAGAAGCCGGAAACAAGGTGATTTCGGTGATAGCCGGACGTAATAAAGATTTGGTTATTCTGGAAGATGAAATACGGGCTTCTTCGGATGAGGTGATCATCATGACAGATGATGGAAGCTACGGGAAGAAAGGTTTGATCACGGAAGGAATGGAAGAGGTGATTAAACGGGAGAAAGTAGATTTGGCCGTGACGATTGGTCCGGCGATCATGATGAAATTCTGCGAGAAATTAACTCGTAAATATGATATCCCGACCGTGGCAAGTTTGAATGCGCTTATGGTCGATGGAACCGGAATGTGTGGTGCTTGCCGGGTGACCGTGGGAGGTAAGACTCGTTTTACCTGTGTTGACGGTCCGGAGTTCGACGCTCATCAAATTGATTTTGATGAAATTCTTTCTCGTTTGGGAGGTTTTAAAGATGCCGAGGTGGCTAAGTTGCATGAGGCGGAAGAGAAACATGATCACGTGGAGCCGGTTCATGGCGTGAGCGATCGGAATGAAGCGTGGAGACAGGAATTGCGCCAGAAGGTGGCTGGAAAAGAGCGTATGGCGATCGAGCGAGTGGTTATGCCCGAGACTTCTCCGGAAGAGCGGATCAAGAGCCAACGTATTGAGGTGAATCAAGGATTGACGGCTGAAATGGCCATGAGGGAGGCAACCCGTTGTATGGATTGCGTGACCCCGACTTGTATGGAGGGATGTCCCGTGGGAATTGATATTCCAGGATTCGTGAAGAATATCGAGCGGGGAGAGTTCTTGCAGGCTGCTGCCGTGTTGAAACGTACTAGCGCTTTACCAGCTGTTTGTGGGCGTGTTTGTCCCCAGGAAAAACAGTGCGAATCCAAGTGTTTTTATTTGCAGAAATTGAAGAAACCGTCTGTGGCTATCGGTTACTTGGAAAGATTTGCTTCGGATTACGAGAGGGAATCCGGACATATTTCTATACCGGAAGTTGCACCTGCCAATGGAATTAAAGTTGCCGTAATCGGTTCCGGTCCTTCCGGGTTGTCCTGTGCGGGCGATCTGGCAAAAATGGGATACGACGTAACGGTATTCGAGGCATTGCACGAGATCGGTGGTGTGTTGAAATATGGAATTCCCGAATTCCGTTTGCCCAATAGCGTGGTGGACGTGGAGATCGAGAATTTGAAAAAGATAGGAGTGAAATTTGTCACGAACTTTATCGTGGGATTGACGGATACCGTGGCCAGTTTGAAAGCCGATGGGTTCAAAGCGTTCTACGTGGCATCGGGTGCCGGACTTCCCCGGTTTATGAATATTCCGGGAGAGAATTATAACGGTATTCTTTCTTCCAACGAGTACTTGACTCGCGTGAACTTGATGGGGGCAGATAGCGAGGATTCGGATACCCCGGTTTATCGCGGAAAGAACGTGGTTGTCGTGGGTGGTGGAAATACGGCCATGGACTCCGTGCGTACGGCAAAACGTTTGGGTGCGGAACGTGCGATGATCGTTTATCGCCGGAGCGAGGAGGAGATGCCAGCTCGTTTGGAAGAGGTGAAACATGCCAAGGAGGAGGGATGCGAGTTTATCACGCTGACCAACCCGATAGAGTATATTGCAGACGAGAAAGGAAGAGTGAAACAGGTACGGGTTCAGAAGATGGAATTGGGCGAGCCGGATGCTAGCGGACGTCGTAGCCCGGTACCGATGGAAGGTTCCGAGTACACGATTGATGCAGACGTGGTAGTCGTGGCTGTCGGGGTGTCACCTAACCCGATTATCCCGAATTCGGTAGCCGGATTGGAAGTTTCACGCAAGGGTACGATCGTGGTGAACGAGGAGACCATGCAGTCGAATTTGTCGGATTTGTTTGCCGGGGGAGATATCGTGAGAGGCGGGGCAACCGTGATTCTGGCAATGGGTGACGGTCGTCGGGCTGCAAAACATATCGATGAGATGTTTAAAGCTTAAGATATAGAATATTTGTTATGTGTGGAGGAACTATTCAAGAATAATTGGGTAGTTCCTTCTTTATAAAAAACGAGGGAGAGTTCAACAAAACTCTCCCTCGTTTTTGAATATTTATTGCAAGATTAGCAAATTTCATCCAGTTTGTCAGCCATAGCATAGGCGATGTTGCGGCAAGTCTCAAAATCTGCATCTTTCGGGCAGCCACAGGCTTCGCAAGCGGGGGCAACCACTTCCCATTTGATTTTTTCTGCGAATTGGTTGAAGCGGGGCATAGCGCCTCCTGCCCAAGCTTTTCCGCCAAAGAATGCGACAACGTGGTTTTTCACGCCCATGTGTTCCAACTCGAACAACAGGGTTTCCATGGTCGGGAAGGCGTTACCGTTGTAAGCGCAGCTTCCGAGGATAACTCCTTTATAGCGGAAAATGTCATTGATGATGTACGAGGGGTGAGTCTTGGAAGCATCGTGGATACGTATTTTCTTGATCCCTCTTTCTGCCAGGAAACGTGCGATGATGTCCGCCATTTTCTCGGTATTTCCGTACATGGAACTGAACACGATGACAACGCCTTTGTCCGTGTCGTACTTACTCCATTTGTCGTATTTTGCCACGATTTCGGCGATATGTGAACGACGGATCGGGCCGTGGGTGGCGCAAATCATCTTGATCGGTAGACCACCTAGTTTTTTCAATGCAGTCTGTGCGGGTTGTCCGTATTTTCCGACGATGTTAGAGTAGTAACGACTGATTTCTTCTTCCAGGTAGTCCAGATCCAGTTCGTCATCAAAAATACCCCCGTCAAGTGTCCCGAAAGCTCCGAAGATATCTCCGCTGAACAGGATACCCTCGGTGGATTCGAAAGTAACCATGGTCTCCGGCCAGTGGAGCATCGGAGCCATGTAGAAATTCAATTTATGTTTCCCAAGGTCGAGAGAATCGCCTTCTTTCACTTCGATCAGGTTTTCGCAAACCCCGTAGAAGTTTTTCAGCATGGGGAATGTTTTGGCGTTACCGATGATTTTCACGTCCGGGTAATGGCACAACAGGGCTTTGATGGCCCCGGTGTGGTCCGGTTCCATGTGGTTTATCACGAGATAATCCACGTGTCGTCCGTTCAGTAATTTCTCGATGTTCTCCACGTAGTCATCCATTTTGCTTCTTTCGATCGTGTCGATAACTACCACTTTTTCGTCCACGATGATATAAGAATTATAAGCAACACCTTTTGGAATAGGCCAGTAGTTTTCGAAGATATGCGTTCTTCTGTCATTGACTCCAATCCAGTAAATGTCTTTCTTAATTTCTCTCGCTAAGTTCATATTATCTAATTTTTTATGTATTTCTTATCCTTCTCGCGAAATTATGAAAAAAGGCCGTCAAACGCGAAGAATGACGGCCTTTTTTTTATAGTTTTTCTCTAACCTCAGATAGAGTGGATTTATTTGATACCAAGTTTTTTGCGAATATCCTTCGGGATAGCATTCTTGTGAACGATGATGTTCATCGTTTTGTATTTCATGAATGGTTCGGAAGCGTAGAAGTACCCACCGAATTTGTTGTATTTGTTCCAAGAGTTTTTCACGATATAGTAAACCGTACCGTTCTGATCCTTTGCTTTACCGATCACGTGCATACCGTGGTCATCGGTTGTTAGGTAGTTGTCGAACTCTTGTTGTCTCATTTCTTGAGTAATCTCTTTTTCAGGAGCCGGGCCTTGTCTGAAAGCGTCCGGAGTTTGGTTGCCTTTAGGCATGGATTCCCATTTAGCGATCTCAGCACCGCTCATTTCTTTGGTGTCGGTTGTCGGAACAACAGCAACTCCCGGTTGAGAAGTTTGGAATCCTTTCTCGCTCACGTCAGAAGCCCAAGCGAAAGTGTAACCGTTGTCGATAGCGCTGCTCATAACTTTTGCCAGTTCGTCTATCGGCAAGTTGTAAGACATTCCCCATAACCAGTTATCCGGAACTTCGATAGCGAATTGAGTGTAGAACGGGTGGTGGGTGAATGAAGTCAAGCTTACATAGTCATCCATGTTTAATCCTACAACCTCGTCTGCGAAGGTTCTCGGGGTGTATTCTTTACCTTTGTATTCAAATTTCTCGGGTTCTTCTCCAAGATAAGCATCCAGAATTCCGTCGAATCCTTTTTTCCATGCGGAGCTTAATTTCTTGTTTGAATTTTTGATAACAGCGTTAACGTAACCAGCTAACACGTCATCGATTTCTCCGAAAGCGTGGTTCGGCTCTCCATAGTTCAATCCCATATACACGTCCATCGGAACAATTCCATAATTTTTGATCACGTGCATCACGTCGCAGAATGCCCCACCGACAGCGAAGTTCATGTTTCCATGCAGGCGAACGAATTTGGTTGCCTTGTCGCTATAAGCATGTCTTACGATGTACATGGCAGAAAGATCAATGGGTTCTTTGCCGTTACGAATCATTTCCGATTCGAAGAATGAGATTCCTGACCATGACCAGCAGGTACCTGCACGAGCTTGATCTTTTACGGATGTTGCCGGTAATCTTTTGATATCGGTGAATTGATATCCTTTCGGTTGATTTACTTTTACATCTTGTGCGTTACCCAAGAATGATAACCCGAAGATGAAAGCGAACATTAAAGATGTGATTTTTTTCATTTTATTGAAACTTCGATTTATAGATTAATATAATTGTTATTGCACGTTTTTTTGATCGCAGCCAAAGATACAATTTTATTGGTCACGTGGTTAACTTGTTGTGAGTATTAAGAAAATTTTAAGAACTTCTCTACTCGACAACTTCCCGTTCTACTTTTCCCCACAAGTTTATTTTGGAGAAGAATTTGTATTTCCGGTTACAAACCCAGATGAAGATGATCCCGCACACAAGCATCACCACTGTATCCATGTGAGAGGCCTGCGGGGCCATATCCTTGAATAATGCATGAGTTTGTAGTGCAGAAGCGTCATGGGTGACCACGATAGATGAGATCACGTTGTTGGCGAGGTGTAAACCGAGTGCCAGTTCAAGGCCGTCATCCAAGATAGCGATTAATCCGAGGAGTAATCCCATGAGAATGTATTGCGGCATGGCAACCCAGAAACCGAAGCGATCCACTTCGGGATTGGAACCGTGAAGTAAACCGAAAGCGAATCCCGTGAGTAACAGGGCTACCCATCTGTATTTGAAAAGCAAGATGCTACCCTGCATGAGGTATCCCCGGAAAATGAATTCCTCGAACGCCACTTGGAACGGGATAAAGATCAGAATCACGACACACATCATGATGAAGTTAAACGGTTCGAATTGGAATACGAGAGTGGACGTGTCACTAAAACCATATTGTGCTCCGAGTAGTATAATCGTTAAAAGTCCCCATACGGCGGCTCCGAAGAGCGTGCGTTTCACGTCAAAGCGGTTCCTGCCGGAGAGAATGTCGAGCGGCTGTTTATGATGAAGCCATTTCACGCATCCAAGGAGAGCGAAAACCCCGCCTGCGAAGGTGAACAACATGAGTGCCAGTCCCAGGTTCGTGTTCGTGACTGCCAAAATGTTGGCGGATTGCCCGCTTAATATTTCCGGATTCATAATGATTCCGTATACGGCTAACGGAATAGATGCTGCCTGTACTGCCGCAAATACGATGACTAGCGTGAGTATGTATAAATACCACTTATTGTTACCTCTGTACGCTTTTTCTAAAAACATGGTTTTGATAATTGATAATTGAAAATGAGCTTTTTGTTTTTGAATTTTCAATTGGTTATACTTGGTTTTAATTTTGTACTCTATTTAGTTTTTATCTTTTAACTTTTAGCTCTTAAAACCGTTCTTCCACGCTTTTAAGTATATGTTCCAAGCTGTACTCGTCGGGGATGAGAACCTGACGGGCTTTGCTACCTTCAAAAGGCCCCACGATTCCGGCGGCTTCCAGTTGGTCGATGATTCTTCCGGCACGGTTATAGCCGATCGAGAAACGTCGCTGGATGGAGGAGGTGGAGCCTTGCTGGGTGTTAACCACCAGCCGGGCGGCTTCCTCGAACAACGGGTCTTTCATTCCGAGGTCCATATCTCCACTAACCCCGTTTTCCGTGTCGGAAACGTATTCGGGTAGGGCGTAGGCTTCCGGATAACCTTGTTGATCTGCGATGAATTTCGTGATTGCGTCTACTTCCGGGGTATCTACAAATGCGCATTGCACGCGAACCATTTCGCTGTCTTTCGAGATTAACATATCCCCGCGGCCGATCAACTGGTTGGCTCCCGGGGAGTCTAGGATCGTACGCGAGTCAATCATGGAGGCCACTTTGAAGGCGATTCGCGCCGGGAAGTTGGCTTTAATGATTCCGGTAATGATATTGGTCGAGGGACGTTGCGTGGCGATAATCATGTGGATACCCACGGCACGGGCTAATTGGGCGATCCGGGCAATAGGTTGTTCCACCTCTTTTCCGGCAGTCATGATCAGATCGGCAAACTCGTCAACAACAACTACTATATAAGGTAAGTAACGATGACCGTTGTTCGGGTTGAGTTGCCGTTTCACGAACTTCTCGTTGTATTCTTTGATATTTCTGACGTGAGCCATTTTCAATAAATCGTAACGGCTATCCATTTCAATACAGAGTGAATTCAATGTAGCGACGACTTTCTCGTTCTCGGTGATGATCGCTTCCTCCGAATCAGGCAACTTGGCCAAGAAATGTTTTTCAATGACCGAGTAGATGCTTAATTCTACCTTTTTAGGGTCAACCATCACGAATTTCAGTTGTGACGGGTGTTTTTTGTACAAAAGCGAGGTAATGATGGCATTCAATCCTACTGATTTTCCTTGTCCTGTGGCTCCCGCTACCAGCAAGTGAGGCATCTTGGCCAGGTCGAACGTGTAAGGTTCGTTCGAAATGGTACGTCCTAAGGCCACGGGGAGAGCATATTTGGATTCTTGGAATTTCTTCGAAGCGATGATCCCTCGCATAGAAACGACTTCCGGATTCTGGTTCGGAACCTCGATACCAATGGTTCCGGCTCCGGGGATCGGTGCGATGATACGTATTCCCAAAGCTGACAGGCTTAACGCTATGTCGTCTTCCAGATTTTTGATTTTCGAGATTTTGATACCGGGTGCCGGAACGATCTCGTAGAGGGTAACCGTGGGGCCAATCGTGGCTTTGATTTTGGTAATCTCTATTTTGTAATGCCGTAAAGTTTCGATGATCGTATTTTTATTCTCTTCCAACTCGTCGGCAGTTACTTTTGGAGAACCGGAAGAGTGTTCTTCTAGTAGTTCTAGAGAGGGATACTGATAGTTGGATAAATCCAGCGTCGGATCGTATTCCGTATCCGGCATCAGGTTTTTAGTTAATTGTTCTTCCAGTTTGTCGGCCATTACCGTTAATTCGATGTCTTCGTTGGCTAATGGGGTAGTATTTTCATCCCGTTCCTGTCGTTTGTCGTGATTTTCCTCGGTAGACAAATCGAAATGGCGTTCTGTGGTGAAGTCCAGTTCCGGTTTGTGGATTTCCGGTTCTTCCGGTTCCCCGGTGTCCGTTTCATCCAATTTCTGGGAATAGAATTCCTCTTCGGTAGGTGATTCTGCCAGGATCACGTTCAGTTCTTCTTTTTCATCCTCTTCTTCTGGTTGTTTCTCTTCCTGTTGCTGTTCTTCGTTTTCTTTGGCTTTTGCCATGTCCTCTTGGCGACGGGCGAGTGCTGCTTCACGGGCCAATGCTCTCTCTTCTTTACGTTGTGCCCGGCGTGCAAAGTAGTTTTTTACCAGGGTAGCACATCTGTTGAAGGCGTTTTCGAACCCGAAGAAGAGAATTGCTGCAAATGAAACCACGAGCAGAAAGAAGGATCCGATCTCCCCGATGAACGAGTTCAGCCAGAAACACACGAAATAACCGTGAGCACCTCCCGGGAACACGTACCCAGAGGGTAGGAAATTGAAAATATATCCTAATAATAAAGAAATCCAGATGATCAATACGAAACTAATGATGATCTTTTTTCCGAATTTTTTAATGTTACGTCCGGCAATACGCAATCCGATGATGAATAATAGATAACAAAAGATAAAAGATGAAACACCGAACCACCGGTTGATAAGGAGGTCGGAAAGAAAGGCTCCCAGTTTCCGTCCCGGATTCCCAACCTCGATATTCGGGTTGGTAACCAGTTCACGGGCTTCCTTGTCGATTAGGCTCTGGTCCATACCTCCGGTGAAAAAGAATCCCGCCAGGGAGACTAGCAAATAGATTGAAAATAGCATGAAAATCAACCCTACAACCACACGAGTCCGGGGATCTTTCAGAAAACCAAATGAATACGAACTACGTGGTTTCTCGTTCTTTTTATTATTTATACGTGTTATCATGTAAATTGAAATTATCGAAATCGCAGGTACAAATATACGAAATGTAAAATTTAGAATGAAACAATTCCGTGATTTCCGATTCTATGATTAAGTGATTATTAAAAACGTTAGCCTTGTGCGGATGGAATCACCTAATCGGAAATCATGAAATCACAATATCAATACTGATCGGATTTAAAATTTGACATCAAAAATCTAAAATAGTATTAATTAAGAATTTCTTAATATTCAGTTGGCAAGGATATTGCTAATATTGTGGTAGACAAACAAATCATAGATAGTTTACGTTTAACCGATAAAGGAGATAAAGATATGACAATGAGAAAATCATTTTTGAATGTAGGACTGGGAGTTGTTGGCGGATGCCTTGCTTTCGTGGCGATAGATGCTTTTAGGGGGAGCGACGCCGCTCCGGCTTCACGGCTGGAAATAGCATCTCCCGCGGCAGTCCGTCCTGTTTCTCTCTCATCGAATGCGGCACTTCCGGCAGGAGGTCCGGGAAGTGTGGATTTGAGGGAAGCTGCCAAAAAGACAGTTCCGGCTGTCGTTCATGTCAAAACGGTACAAATGGGCCGGGAATATATAGGTAATCCGTTTTTGGATTTCTTCTATGGAAATGCACCCCGTACTAGGGAAGCCCCGCAAAGAATGGGATTCGGTTCGGGGGTGATTGTTTCGGATGATGGATACATTATCACGAATAATCACGTGATTGATAATAGTGATAAGATCACTGTTGTGCTAAATGACCGTAAGGAGTACGAGGCAAAGGTGATCGGTACGGACCCGAACACGGATATAGCCTTGATTAAAATCGAGGAAAAGGGATTACCTTATTTAGAGTATGCCGATTCTGATGATGTTGAACTGGGCGAATGGGTGTTGGCGGTTGGTAACCCGTATAATCTGACTTCTACCGTGACGGCCGGGATTATTAGTGCCAAGGCGCGAGAGTTGGGAATTAATCCGAACGAGATGAGTCTGGAATCTTTTTTGCAAACAGACGCCGCGGTGAACCCGGGAAATAGCGGGGGAGCTTTGGTGAATGCCAAGGGTGAGTTGATAGGTATTAACACGGCAATTGAATCGCCCACGGGGACTTATTCCGGTTACTCGTTCGCGGTTCCGGCTAATATCGCCCGCAAGGTAGTGGGTGATTTGAAAGAGTTTGGGAATGTGCAACGTGCCGTGATCGGGATATCCATGATTGAGTTGACCCCGGCTGTTGCCAAGAAGTTAGGCATCGAGGATTTGGGTGGTATTTATGTTGCCGAGGCTTTATCCGGGGGACCGGCAGCTAAAGCGGGAATCAAACAAGGTGACGTGATTAAGTTAATCAACGGTATGGAGGTAAGTACCCGCCCCGCATTCCAGGGACAATTAGGTAAATATCGTCCGGGTTCCACGATCAAGGTTACCGTGAACAGGAACGGCAAGTTAAAGGAATTTGACGTGTTACTGGAAAATACTTCTTTGATTGTCGGCGAGGCATCTGAGATATTGGGGGCTAAAGTCGAACCCTTGAACCGGGAGGATATGCTCCGTTATCGTTTAGATAAAGGGGTGAAAATCACGGATATCAAGAACGGACCTTTTAAAGCGATCGGTTTGTCTAAGGGGTATATTATTGTGAAAATAAATGATATGGTTATTTATGATAAAGAAGATTTATTGAAAGCACTGAAAGCTGCGGAGAATGAGGGAGTTCTTATAACAACTGTTTCGCCGAGAGGACGTGTAGAGTATTACGCTTTGTCATTGCAGAATTAAAAAAAGTTAATAATGGAAAGGCGGCGATTTTAACACATTGGTTTGTGGATAAATTGTTCTACCTTTGCGTCATATTTGGGGGAGATATAAGAACGACTATGAGACAGCTAAAGATAACAAAATCTATAACGAATCGGGAGAGTGCTTCTCTCGATAAGTATTTGCAGGAGATCGGTAAGGAGGATCTGATTACAGTAGAGGAAGAGGTTGAGCTTGCCCAACGCATCCGGAAAGGTGATCAGAGAGCATTGGAGAAATTAACCCGTGCAAACTTACGTTTCGTGGTATCGGTTGCAAAACAGTACCAGAATCAGGGGTTGAGCCTTCCGGACCTTATCAACGAGGGAAACTTGGGTTTGATTAAAGCCGCGGAGAAATTTGACGAGACGAGAGGATTTAAATTTATTTCCTACGCCGTGTGGTGGATTCGTCAGTCTATTTTGCAAGCATTGGCAGAGCAATCGCGTATCGTGCGTTTGCCGTTGAATCAAGTGGGATCATTGAATAAAATCAACAAGGCCTTTTCTCGTTTTGAGCAGGAACACGAACGTCGTCCGTCACCGGAAGAGTTGGCCGAGACGTTGGATTTACCGGCAGAGAAAGTGGCTGATACGTTAAGAGTATCCGGTCGTCATATCTCGGTAGACGCTCCTTTCGTGGAAGGTGAGGACAACAGTTTGCTTGACGTGTTGGTGAACGATGACTCTCCTGTTGCAGACAAGACTTTAATTAACGAGTCTTTGTCGACCGAGGTGGAAAGAGCTTTGGCTACATTAACAGAGAGAGAACGCGATATCATCCGTTTGTTCTTCGGTATCAACTGTCAGGAGATGACATTGGAAGAAATTGGTGAGAAGTTCGGGTTAACCCGTGAACGTGTCCGCCAGATCAAGGAAAAGGCCATTCGTCGCCTGAGACACTCTTCCAGAAGTAAGCTATTAAAAACTTATCTAGGATAAATGAAAGGGGCTGAATTTTTATAGAATTCAGCCCTTTATAATTTTATACGGATCTGGAGAGTGAGATCGAAGAGTTTGTTGTCATTGACCTGAGTTAATGAAGAGCTGAGGGTGGATTTATCGGGATAGTAGGTGATACCGGCTTTCAGATAGAAGGTGATGAGAGGATAAGGTTTCCAGTTTAGATTCAGGTACGAGCGAAAGCCCCGGTTGTAGTAAGCGGGAAATGAATAACCATAAAGTACATTATTTTCATAGGCATATATTCTGGCGTTATAACTGTCCGTATCGAAGTAAGCCAGGCGGAATTGAGCTTTTAGCTTTTCTTGGATAGAAGTGTACATGAAATCCTGGTAGAGTAGGTAACCGGTTTCATGTTTTTCTTTTTTCAGGTAACGGGTATAGCTGGCCCGGATGCGGGCTTGTAGTTGTAGACAAACAGGACAGGTTAGTTGGAGCCTGTATTCTTGTTTTATGCGAGATACGGATTGTAGGGTGTTTCCTATTTTGTAGTCTTCCGGTTTGTCCTCATGCTTGAAGCGAAAGGAATATTCCCACGCATGAATGGTAAGCGTGATTTCGCCGACAGTTTCTTGTCCGGTTCCGGGGATGGTTGCCTGGTAACGGGGTGAGAAGAATCGGAAACGATCGTAATAGGCGTTGATTCTTATATTGGCAAACGGGGAGCTTTCGAGTCCGAGGTAATACCCTTCCTCGTTGGTTGTGTTGGAGTATTCGGAGAAGCCATTGTTATAATGAGAGCGATACCCTTTGTCGTAATGGCGGTAGAGGGCGCATAGGGCTAAACGGGGGATACCGCTGTAACGTAGTCCATTTACAGTGGCCCATGTCCCGTTATCGCTTCTGGCGGTCTCTCCGAATAGATAGAAGTGGTAACCTCCGGTTTTATAGTCGATGCTTGCAAGTGTGCGGTGAACTCCTGTTTCGTTGTATTGTTGGTAGGATGCCTTGCCTATGGATAAAGCGGGGGAGAAGTTGTAATACAGGAATTGCATGCCGATTCGGAAGTATTTATGGTTGAGACGGACGGATAGTCCCGTGGTGAGTTCTTTTAAGTTGTGTTTTTTCTCGCATTCTGCCGTGTTCCGGTGATACCCTGTTTCATAAAGCGTGGCTGTTTGTAAGATTTCCGGGGCGAGGGTGTCGAGATCAAGCAGGTTTCCGTCAGTTTTTTTGTAAGAGACGAAAACTTCGGTGGTGAGCATTCGTGCGGGGTGAATGTTTAAGGCGATTCCTCTTAAAAATCGGTTCTCGTCCGTGGAGGTATAGGGGGCTATGCCGTTACCCGATTTCTCGTTGCTTAGCGTGGAGGTTGATTTACCGGAGGAGTAACCGCTCCACGCGATTAGTCCTTGTCCCCATTGTAATTTGTAATCCCCTACAATAACTTGATTTATAATTTTTCGGGGAGTGAAGCTAAGGTGGGCGGAGAGAAAGTCAAAACCTGTATTCTGTTTTTGGGTGAAGTAATTTTCTCCCGCATCGTTTTCCAATGTCAGACCTCCTTGCCAGTGCTGCATGTTTGTTAGCTTGTATTTGAATAATGTTCCTACGGGCGGGCCTTCAAACCGAGTACGTTGTTTGGCAAGATAATCTTTTTCGTACAGGAATGCTTTCCGGCTATATTTCTTGTATCCGGCTTGCTTGGGACGATTTGTTTTCAGACGGGCTAGGATTTCTTGTGATAGATGGTGTCCGGTGGTTTTCGTGGGTGTATAAGGTCCGACATGGATAAAAGGTTTGATGTTGGATAAATCTTGTTGACTGATACCGACAACGAGAAGGAGTTCATTGGGATGGGTGAAGGCTCCCTGTTTTTTACGGAATTCCAATAAATTATCGATTTGTGCGTCGGATAGGAAGAATAGCGTCTTTAGACTGTCGAATCCGGCCGTGTTGATATTTATCGGTTGACCGGTAAGTCGGACAAGCGTGTTGACCATATCTTCGTAATAGGATTCCGACGATTCTATATCATTGGCTTCGAGGAGTTTTTCAATATCCGGTAATCCCTGTGAATACACGGGGTACGGGAGGATAAATAGAATGACGACATATATGATTTGTCGCATGTGGTAAATATTCCGGTTAATAAATTTGCACGTACCTTTCTCCTTCGTGGGATGTTAGTCATGTGAATATACACACGTAAATAGCCGAATATTCAAAGGTATGAAATGTTTTTGATTGTTTTATAAAGTATAATTTATAAAATGAGCGAATCAATCCAATTTATAAAGTATGATTTATGAAAGAAACGTGTATTGAAAGTTTGTTCGTAATTGGATCGGTAACTAGAATTGCATTTATTTAAAATGGGTTGCCGAAAAACAACCGGCAACCCATTTATTTGAAGTCCTTTTGAGGAGTATCAATTCGTCTTGTAATCGTATTTTACTTTTGCCAGTTCGTTGTTGGCATCTACGATTTTCTTTTTCAATGATTCTTTGAAGTCGACAATTTTGGCTTTTAGCCCGGTGTCGCCGACTGCCAGGATTTGTGCGGCAAGTATTCCCGCGTTCATGGCACCATTTATTGCCGTGGTGGCAACGGGGATGCCCGGAGGCATTTGGGCGATGGCTAGAAGAGCATCCATCCCGTCGAGCGAAGCATTGATAGGAACTCCGATCACGGGGATTGGTGTCATGGCGGCGATAACACCCGGCAGGTGTGCGGCCATTCCAGCTCCGGCGATGATAACTTCAATTCCTCGTTTCTGGGCATTTTTGGCAAATGCTTCCACTTCTGCCGGCGTGCGGTGTGCGGAGAGGGCATTGATTTCAAAGGGAATGCAAAAATCGTTCAATACTTTTGCCGCCTTTTCCATTACGGGTAGGTCTGAGGTGCTACCCATGATAATACTTACTTTTGGATCCATATTTTTACCGGATTTTAAATTCAAAGTTGTACTTTTGCGCAAAGTTAAATAAAAAAATGGATTAGAGGGACGATAGGTCTATCATTCAAGAGAGAAATATGCACAAGATGAAAAAAATCAAATTGCATGATCGGGATTTTCGACTGGCGCTTGAAGCTAAGGTGATCGATCGAGAGATCGAGAAAGTTGCCGCGCAGATAAACCGGGAACTGGAGGGAGAACGGCCCCTGTTTTTAGGGGTGTTGAACGGGGCTTTTATGTTTGTTTCCGATTTATTGAAATGTATCACGATCGAGGGAACTGAGGTTAGTTTCGTGAAAATCGCTTCTTACGTTGGGGTGTCTTCAACTGGAAACGTGCAGGATGTCATCGGGTTGCGGGAAAATATCGAGGGGCGTACCGTGGTAATCGTGGAAGATATGATTGATTCGGGCGAGTCGATCATGCATTTGAAGAAGATGCTGGCGGAGAGGCATCCGAAGCAGGTGAAGGTGGCAACCATGTTTTATAAACCGAATGCTTTGAAGTATGATTTGACGATAGACTACAAGTGTATCGCTTTGGAGAATGATTTCGTGGTAGGACGCGGGTTGGATTATGATGGAGTGGGACGTAACTATCCGGACCTTTATACAATTGAAAATTGAAAATTGAAAATTGAAAATGACAAACACATGATGTCATTTTCAGTTTAAAATTTAAAATCTATAAATTTAAAATTATTGAGATGGCATCAACGAACTTTGTCGATTATGTGAAAATATTCTGTCGTAGTGGAGCCGGGGGACCGGGATCAATGCATCTTCATCGGGACAAGCGTACTGCCAAGGGGGGACCTGACGGGGGTAACGGCGGACGTGGGGGACACGTGATTTTGAGAGGAAACCGGAATTACTGGACTTTGATACACTTGAAGTTTCAACGTCACGTGTATGGTGGGGACGGGGAGAGTGGAAGCGGGAACCTGTGTACGGGTGCCGACGGGAATGATGTCATTATAGATGTTCCCTTGGGTACGGTGGCCAAGGATGCCGATACCGGGGAGACGATTTGCGAGATCACGAAAGATGAAGAGACGTGTATTGCCGTCCGGGGTGGTCGAGGTGGTTTGGGAAACTGGAATTTCCGTTCAGCCACGAATCAGACACCTCGTTATGCTCAACCGGGAGAGCCGCGGGTGGAACGGAACGTGATTTTGGAATTAAAGGTTCTTGCCGATGTCGGGTTGGTTGGGTTCCCGAACGCGGGGAAATCCACGTTATTGTCGGTTGTTTCTGCCGCCAAACCGGAGATCGCTAATTATCCATTCACGACTTTAGTGCCGAATCTGGGTATCGTGAATTACCGGGATAATCGTTCTTTCGTTATGGCTGATATCCCCGGTATAATCGAGGGCGCTCATTTGGGCAAAGGGTTGGGCCTTCGTTTTTTACGGCATATCGAACGAAATTCCGTGTTGTTATTCATGGTTCCTTCAGATAGTGAGGATATACATGCGGAGTACAAGATATTGTTGAACGAGTTGAAACAGTATAATCCCGAATTATTGGATAAAAAACGACTTCTGGCTATCAGTAAATCAGACTTTATTGATAAGGAGTTGATGGAGGAAATCGAAAAAGATTTACCCGATATCCCTTATGTGTTTATTTCGTCAGTGACGGGAAGCGGGATCATGGAATTGAAAGATATGTTGTGGCGGGTTCTGAACGAGGAACTTCATGGTTAAGGGAAGCTTGCGAGTTTGAAAGGTTGGTTTGTGGAGAAGACAATAACCTGTAACTTGCTAACCTGTAACCTGAAACTTGCCGCAGGCAATCTTTTTTATGTTTTTTTCAAGTTAACGGGGTAACCGAAGATGTTAATTGCCGTATATTCATAGGAATTTAAATAAATGACTTATGAATTACGGAATTAGTGTATTGTTTCGATTTATTCCCTTGTTGATGGCGTTGATTTGCTTTTTCTTTGGAGGGTATATTTTTGGTTACGGGAATGATGAAGCACGGTGGGTAGCGGGGCCGGTCGTATTTTCATTGGGTGTACTTTGTATAGCGTTGTTTGCCACGGCGGCAACGATCATCCGGCAATTGATTCACACGTATAATCCTGTCGCGAAATATTTATTACCAGGAATGGGATATTTGTTCGCGTTGGGAACGATGATTTGGGGTATCTACTTGTTTAGTTCCCCCGAACCTCAGAATATGTTTGTTCCCGGTCACGTGATTTGCGGGGTAGCTTTGATTGCGGCTTGTATTTCGACAGCGGCGACTTCATCCACGAAATTTACACTTATTCCGGTGAATTCGCATGGGACAAGTGACAAGATCAATCCGAGCGGTTTTTCTGCAAAGACGGAAACCGTGTTAATCGGGTTGGCGATTTTATTTTCCGTGGTAGCTTGGGTTTGGGCTATTGTATTGTTATCCGGTTCCGGGGCAGATCATTTGGTTGCTGGGAGCGTTATGACCGGGTTGGCTTGTATCTGTACGAGTCTGATCGGGTTGGTTGCAAGTATTTCTCGCCAGATCAGGAATGATTATGGTGAAAAAGATCGAAAATATTGGCCTAGACTGGTGTTTTTCATGGGGACTGTCTGCATCGTGGGAGGAATTGTAGAGTTATTGGCTGCACCTGTCCCCGTGAATACAACCGGTTTTATTCTGATCGGGTTGGGATTGGTTTGTTTCAGTATATCCAGCAAGGTTTTATTGCTCGCCAAGGTTTGGCGTCAAGAATGCAAGTTGGCGAATCGTATCCCGTTGATACCCGTGATGACAGCTTTGTTTGCTCTTTTCCTGGGAGCGTTTCTTTTTGAAGAAGCGTCTGTTGACAACGCTTTTTTTGTTCCCTCCAGGGTATTGATCGGATTGGGAGGAATTTGTTTCTCACTTTTCTCTATTGTTAGTATCTTGGAAAGCGGGACTTCAAGCAAGTAATATTCTTTCGGAGGTTTTGATTTGAGTTTATATTTCCGTGTCGCGGGAACTCTTTGTGAAGGGTTTTCGCGACTTTTTTATTTTGTCCGAGTTTGTCCGGGATTGGCATACTTTTACCGCCATCGTTCTACAAATTGAATTGGCTATATTTGTCCCGGTTTATAAAGAAGTCCGATAGTGTTTAGGGGGTGTTTAGGGAGAAATAAGGCACCACAAGGGAATGACAGACGTTTCACAGCCGTTTTACGGCCGTTTGGCAACTGTCTTTGTTTCGTTTTTGGCAGATCCCTGAATGCCTTGTCGTGCCTTATTTCCTTCTAAATACTGCCCATATTGTCAGGAAAAAGTAAATTAGCTATAGCGAATATTTGAAAATTAAAATAAATTTAATATATTTACATCAATCCTGGAACTAAAATACTACTTTATGAAAAATCTTGTATTCTTATTATTGTTCGTGCTTGTAACTATTCCCGGGTTGCGAGCGGAAAAAATCAAGTTTAAAGCCATCACTAAGAAAGAGTTAAATGTTGACAAATGTGATTTTTATCCGGAGGCAAAAGCTGTGATTTTGGAAAAAAAAGGTGAAATAGATTTTGATCTCGCGACAACAAAAGGCTTGGTGTATCGTTATAGCGAGGGTGTTCGGATTAAAATTCTCGACGATCAGATGAAGGATGCGGGTAACGTGAAAGTCCGGTTGTATTCACCTGATAATAATGTGTCCGGCGAACGGGAGAAGATCACGTATCTGAGTGGTTGGACTTATAATTTGGAGAACGGGACTATCGAGAAGACAAAATTGGAAAAATCAAATATCTATACGAATCGGTTGAATAAATATTGGGTTGAGATGAGTTTCGTGTTGCCTAACGTGAAAAAGGGATCAGTGATTGAATACAGTTACATGAAAGAATCGTCTTATTTCGAGAACTTGGAGCCTTGGGCGTTTCAGAGTGATCTCCCGACTTGCCACAACGAATTAACGTATACTATTCCTGAATATTTTAATTTTCAATCGCGTATGATGGGAAATATGTATAGCGTGCAACGGGAGGAAAAGTGGGTGAGCGATATTGTAGGGGAACTAAACTTTCGCAGCAAACGAACAAGCATGAAAGTGAAGAATCTCCCCCCGGTAGAGGAGGAACCTTTCGTGAGCAACGCTTGTGATTTACCCCTGCGAGTGGAATTTCAACTGGTGACGGTGGATCTTCCGGGACAGCCGATCTGGCATATTGCGGGTACATACGCGCAACTTAACAAGAAAATCGTGGAGACGGATTTCTGGAGAGTGGCGACAAGGGGTAATTTTCCGAAAGAGATTTCCGGTGCCGTGGTGGGGATGAATGATTTGGAAAAAGCGAATTATCTTTTTGAATGGATAAAAGGTGCGATCGCGTGGGACGGGATGTATGGAATATCTCCTTCCAAAGGATTGCGGGAGGCTTTGCGTAGCAAGTCCGGTAGCGTGGGAGATATTAATCTAGCCTTGAATGCCTTGTTTCGTGAGAACGGGTTGGAGGCTTACCCGGTAATTTTGAGTACTCGCGGAAATGGAATATTGCATCCGATTTACCCGAATTTTAATGATTTTAATTACGTGGTTTCCGTGGTGAAAATCGGGAAAGAACATTATTTGTGTGACGCCACGGCTAACGTGCCGTTGGGGCTTTTACCTCCTCGTTGTTTGAATGGTAGCGGGTGGATGATTTCAGATAACGGGGGAATGATGCTTCCGTTGAAAGGAATGGGGGCAGATGTTTCAACTGCGGTAACGACCATGCGTATTGTCGATGGAAAACTAGAGGTTGACATCGCTTTGATGGATAAGGAATATTCCGCGTTGCGCGTGTTGGATAACTACGTGAAAAAGGGGGCAGACAAGTTTCAGGAGGCATTGCAAGCCAGATACGTGGATTGGGAGTTTTCAGATTTCAATTTTAAGCCCGAAAGAAATGGTATAAGACAAAATTTTAAATTGAGAAAAAATTGTGACGGGACGGATATGATTTATATACAACCGTTTTTGTACGGGTTAGCTTCAGAACCTCTTTTCAAGCGGGATTCCCGCGTGGCGATTGTCGATTTTCCTTATGGTTCTCAACAAAATATTTCGACCGCGATAGAGATACCCGAGGGGTATGAAGTCGAGCAATTGCCGGAGGATGTGGCTTATTTGTTGTCTAATAAAGGAGCTTTGTTTACTTTTAAAGCATTGGAAGGAAACGGGGGGATTACTTTGTTGGTTACTTTTACCATGAAAAAATTAACCTATACACCACAGGAATACCCGGAGTTGAAGGATTTCTTTGATCGTTTTGCAGAGTTGTCCAAGATGGTTGTGGTTTTAAAGAAAAAGGTATGAAATACTGGTTGATAGGGATATTATTCACGTGTTGCTGGCATTTCTCAGCAGCCCAAAAGATCGAGTTCGAGGGATTGAATGAATACGTGATCAGTGATGTCAGGCATTTCACGATATTGAATGCCAAGGAATCCCGGATGGAGCGGAAATATCAGGCGATGATTCTGAATGAATATGCAGAAGATTTGAACAAAATTGTCCTTTATTACAGTAAATTTTCGAAGATTGTTTCCTTGAAGGTTTCTGTGAGCGGGATGGACGGGAAAGTGATCAAACGTTATTCTTTGAAGGATTGTCGGGATATGACCGAGGATTGGAGTGCGGTAGCATCGGAAAGCCGGGTGAAGTATCTGGATATCGTGCAGAGTCATTACCCGTATATATTGAACGTGGAGTACCGGGTGGACGATAAAGGTTCCATGTTTTATCCTACTTGGGCTCCCGTTGGGGACGAAAAACAGGGGATCAAGTCTTCGACTTTTATCGTTTCGGACCCCCAGAACGTGGGTTTTCGCTATCGGAACGGGAACGTGGCAGAACCTAAAAAGGAACCGGAAGGAACGGGTTCCCGCTACACGTGGGAAGTGCATGACGTGCGACCTGTTGTCTCGGAGCCTTTCGCCGGGAAACTGGAGGACGTGTTGCCCGTGGTGTACCTTGCGCCTGTCAACTTCGAGATGGGTGGGTATAAAGGGAACATGGAGAGTTGGGAGAATTACGGGAAGTGGATTTACCAGCTTTGTTCCGGGAGGGACGACCTGAAACCGGAGCAACTGGCCGAGATTAAGAAAGAATGTGATGCGTTGCCTTCTGTGCGGGATAAGGTGAGGGCGGTTTACCATTACGTGCAGAGAAATACCCGTTACGTGAGCGTGCAACTGGGAATCGGGGGATGGCAACCTTTTGCCGCTTCTCACGTGCATCAGAATAAGTTCGGAGATTGTAAGGCTTTGGCTTTTTATACTTGTGCTTTATTGAAAGCTGTCGGGGTCCCTTCTTTTTATACTTTAATCCGGGCGGGAAGTCACGTGGATGAAATCCCGGAAGATTTTCCCACGGCTCGTTTTAACCACGTGATTGTTACCGTGCCCGTGGAACGGGATACGATTTGGTTGGAGTGTACTTCCCAGACTTCCCCGATGGGATATATGGGAACCTTTACTTCCGACAGAAATTGTTTGTTGATCGGGGAAAACGGGGGTAGATTGATGCGTACCCGTAAGTACGGGGAAGCGGATAACCTGCAAAAGACCGAGGTGGACGTGCGTTTACATGCCTCCGGGGATGCCGATTTGGAATTGAAACGTGTTTTTACGGGGGTGGAAATTGAGAACTATGGTTTTCTGAATTTGTTGAGGCAATCGGAGAGTGATAAGAGAAAATGGATACAGGATCACGCTGATTGCGGGAATTTGGAATTGGCGGGTTACACGATTCAACCTTTATCGGGAGACGAGGTGCCCCGAACGGGGTATGACGTTAGGGGCCTTTTACGAGGATTTGCTTCGACCTCAACCGGAAGGTTGTTTTTGACTCCCTGTCGTTTCTCTAATATTTTTGATATCAAGTTGACCGCCAAGGAACGGATGTCCCCGATTGTCGTACGGTATCCGTACACGCAGGAGGACTCTATCTTAATCTCCATGCCTGAAGGGTATCGGGTGGAGGGACGGATTTTTCCCGTTTCGCTGACCACGCCTTACGGGTCTTACAATATGAAAGTGAGCGAGGAGGGTGGAAAATTAAGAATTAAAAGGTCTTTTTGCTTGAAGGCCGGTACATTCCCGAAAACGGATTACGATAAGTTCAAGGATTTTATCACGAAAGTTCAACTCGCTGACCGCAGTCGGTTAGTATTAGTCAAAAATTGATTATTTTCGCCGTTGAAAAATAAATGAAAGAGTAATGGCTAAAAAAGAGAAGGTACAAGAGATGTTCAACGGGATCGCTCCCAAGTATGATTTGTTGAATCACTTGTTATCTATGGGTATTGACAAGAGTTGGCGAAAAAAGGCGATGAAAGTTGTTGGGGCAGGGCCGAAAGAATTGGTGCTGGATATCGCTTGCGGGACGGGAGATTTTTCTATCGAGGCGCTGAAACATGGTGTGAAGCGAGTGATCGGGGCGGATATTTCCGAAAATATGCTTGCCGTGGCCAGGGAGAAAGCGAAAAAACGAGGTTTAGCCGATCGGCTTGATTTCCAGTATGGAGATAGCGAGAATCTTTCATTTGAAACGGATACTTTTGATGCGGTTACCGTCGCTTTCGGGGTGCGTAATTTCGAACATCTTGAATTGGGGCTGACTGAAATGTGCAGGGTGTTGAACCCCGGGGGGAAAGTGGTGATTTTGGAATTTTCCACGCCGGAGCATTTCCCGATGAAACAACTGTACAATTTTTATTTCAAAAATATATTACCTTTTGTCGGTGGGCTGATCTCCGGGGACCGGAAGGCTTACGAGTATTTGCCGGCATCCGTGTTTGCTTTTCCGCAGGGAGAGGAGTTTTTGAATATCATGCGGAACGCTGGCTTTTCGAATGTTTCGCAACGCCGTTTGAGTTTTGGAATTGCTAGTTTGTATATCGGGAAAAAATGAAATGATATTAAAAAAGCCTCTTAAAGAGGCTTTTTTAATTCTTTACCAGATCACGTCGTCACGATTGATCGGCATGGTCATGCATCTTGCACCACCACCACCGCGAGGAAGTTCCGATCCCTCGATCGTGATCATGTATTTTTCGTATTTGTCTAAATCAACTTTATTGTTGATCACGTCGTTGGCCCGGATGATTTCGAAACCGGCGTTATTCATGGCTTCAACCGTGTAGTTGTTGCGGGCATATCCCAACACTTTACCCGGGGCCACGCAGAAGAAATTGGCACCACTATGCCATTGTTCTCTTTCCATGTTCCAAGTTTCGTCTTCGCCACCGCAATACACGGGTTCGAGATCCATTCCCAATTTTTTCAGGGCATGCAACAAGGTTTTTTCCCGACGGATGCTGATCAATTTCCCGTGCTGAATCTTGATGTGAACAGTCTGGTAATTACCCGGACTCATGATTAACGGTTCGTATACCATACATTTGTCTTTATCCAAGAAGGTGAACACCATATCCAAGTGGATAAAGGATTCCGGGGAGTGGGGTAATTCTTGCACGAGAATGTGCTGTACTTTGTCCTCGTTCCGGCTGATAAAGTTATACATCAAGGCGTCGATGGCACGGGTGGATGTACGCATCCCGTTACCGATAACCAAGATATCATCCCGTGCGATTTGCACGTCACCTCCCTCGATTGTTAATTTGCGGAGAGGATCGGGTGTCGTCACCACGTTTAAGGTCTTGGTCTTGAATTCGGGGGTAAAGTCAAAGATGGATTGCATGATGATAGCCTCGCGATCTCGTACGGCATTTGCCATTCTACCGATAAGTACTTCGTTGTACATACTCATGGAAGCATCGCGGGTGAAGAAGAAATTATGCAACGGACGCAAATCATACCAATCTTTATTCAAGAATTTGGTTAACGTGTCGCGTTTCATTTCCACACCTTCGATGAGTAGGCGAGCCAGATCTTCTGCATCTTCATCCATTAGTTGATCTTTGATTGATCCCTTGGGAGTCTGTTCTACGATAAAAGGCTCTATTTTTTCGATGCGATTCAAAACTTCCAGCTTGGTCGCGTCGTCTTTTAAAATGTTTGTCAGGAGGTCTTTTACTTGGTAAGTTTTCGTGATTTTACCTAAAACCTCGCTGAGTTGCTTGTATTCTTTTCGTGCGATTGATAAATTTAAAATATCGCTATAGAGCGCCCTCTCAGCGTTTTCGGGAGTCATGTTTTCTACCTCCTCGCCTGGTGTATGGAGTATTACCCCATTCAGTTTTCCGATTTCGGATTGAACATTTACCTCTACAATCTTAGACATATATGTTTTTTTTTGATTACTCCACAAAAATACGATATAATGGATGATAAACCTTATAAACCACCACTATAATTATGCAAAAACCGAAAATAATTATGCACCTTTTTTGAAGGAGAAAGGGATACATTACATATCCCTTTCAATATCTCGAAGAGTTGTCCGGCCTCTCCGAGCTGGTTGCATCTTAAATATTTTGAGTATACATTTCGAATTTTTCCATCACTTTCAAAACAAACTGTATACAATGTTTTCTGTTGTGAACATACCTATTCCGGTATTTGTTGCAAAATTATAATATAAAATTGAAATTAACAAATAAAGTTCAACATAATTATCACCCGTGGCAGAATGTCGTTTTTTATATTTGTTTCCCCAAAAAATTGAATCATGCAATCAGGTCCGTTTCTTGTGTCTCGTGTGATTTGGAAGATTTCGTATGTAGTAATGATTTTGAATATGATAATTCGAGTTTGTTACTTTTTCGTCGGTTGCGCTACCAAACTGTATTCTATGTTTTACTTCCATTCTAACTACATTTTATATATCCAGTTTTACCACCGTTATTCCCGCACCTCCCATTTGCACGTGTTCATCCCCGCAATGCCCCACGACAGGGTTGGTTTTCAGGTAATCACGAATGATTTGTCGAAGAGCCCCGGTGCCGGTGCCGTGAAGGATACGAAGGTCTTTCATGTTCAGCATGATGGCATTGTCGATGAATTCCGATACTTTCATGAGAGCCTCGTCACCCCGTAGCCCTCGAACGTCTATTTCCGGTTTGAAATCCATGCGTTTTTGGCTGAGGTTCTCCATATAGTTGGAAACACTGCGTTGGGGTTTGTTTTGCGTGATTTTCTTGGCTGCGCTGTTGGATACTTTCGTGAGGCGTTCGATTTTCACCGTGGTCATCAGGCCACCAAGTGCGACGACGGCATTTTTTTCATTGATCTCGATGATTTCCCCGACAGCTTTGTTGTCCACTTGCACGAGATCGCCTTTACCAAGAGTCGGTGTTTGTTTTTGTACATTCGTGGTTTCAGGGATCTCATTCCGTGGGTGTTTCCCTTTTTCTTTCTGTTTTTTCTCCCGGTTTTTCAGTTTTTCGATTTTCAGTTTTAGTCTCTCTTCTTCTTCCTCCTCGTTTGCCAATAAACGTTGTTTCTCGTTTTCAAAGGCTTGGCGGGCTTGACGGGTTTGTTCTTTCTCTGCTTGACTTTCTTTGATCTGGCGAATCGTGTTCTCGATGGTCTTGTTGGCTCCGGAGATAATTTCTTTGGCTTTTTCCTGGGCTTCCTGAATGATTGTTTTTCGGAGCTTGGAAGCGTCATCCAGTTCTTTTTTATAACGTTCCAACACTTCTTCGAGACGTTTTTCGTTGTCGTGGATGCGTTTCCGTTTCTCTTCCCAGTAGCGTTTGTCCCGGAGAATTTCTTTCAGGTGTTTGTCGAAATTCACCCGGTCTTCTCCGATTTTGCTGGCCGCATCATCCAGAATCTCCTTGGGTAGACCGATTTTCTTGGCGATCTCGAAGGCGAAAGAGGAACCCGGTTTCCCGATTTCCAGTTGGAAGAGCGGGAGCATCTGGTGACTATCGTAGAGCATCGCCCCGTTCACGATTCCGGGAGCGGAGGAGGCAAAGTGTTTCAGGTTCGTGTAGTGGGTAGTGATAACACCTTTCACTTGATTGTTGTTTAAGGCGTTCAATATGGCTTCGGCTATAGCTCCTCCCAACATGGGTTCGGTTCCCGTTCCGAACTCGTCTATTAATATGAGTGTATCCCGCGAAGCGTATCGCACGAAGTTTTTCATGTTTAACAGGTGCGAACTGTAGGTACTCAAATCATTTTCGATAGATTGCTCGTCGCCCATGTCGATGAGGATTTTGTGAAAGATACCGAATTTACTGGATTCTTCCACGGGTACGGGTATACCACATTGAAACATGTATTGTAATAATCCGGCTGTTTGTAGGCAAACGGATTTACCTCCCGCGTTCGGACCGGAAATCAAGACGATACGTTGGTCCTCGTCAATTTCTATATTCAACGGAACGACTTCTTTGCCATTGGCTTTCAGGCTTAAGTAGAGTAGGGGATGCTTTGCTCTGTACCATAACATGGAAGGAGCATCCTCGAAAAGAGGGACGATACCGTTTACCCGGATGGCGAATAATGCTTTTGCCCGCACGAAGTCCACGAATGCCATGAAGTCGTAGGCCGGGATCAAGTCATATATATAAGGACGCAGATCGTCGGCAAATTGGCGGAGTATACGGGTGATTTCTCGTTTTTCTTCGAGTTGTAACTCCCGGATCTCGTTATTGGTCTCGATAATTTCGGCCGGTTCGATATATGAGGTTTTCCCGGTGACGGATTCATCATGCACTATCCCGTTTAACTTCCGCTTGAACGCTGCGGGTACGGGGATAACCATTCTCCCGTCCCGGATCGAGATATTCGTGTCCTTGTCAGCCCATCCTTCTTCCTGTGCTTTTTGCAACAAGGCTTGCATGCGGCGGGAGATTCCGGATTGCTTTTTGGTGATGCTGTGACGGATGTTTCCCAAAGCAGGAGAGGCAGAATCCTTGATCGTCCCGAATTTAGAGACGATTGAATCCAGTCGTTGGAGGATGTAGGGAAATACCCGTACGTCTCCGGCGCGAGCGATTAGATGAGGATAACGTTCCTGGTTGTTGTTGAAAAAACGCATGATAGCGTTTAATGATTCCAAAGAATTTTTTAGAATGACCAGTTCGTTTACTTCTAGAAATAATCCTTCCACTCTTACACGCAGTAAAAATGGACGAACGTCATGATAATAGGATACCGGGAAGCTGTCTTCTTCCTGGCATATCTGCATGAATTCGGATGTTTCGGCTAAAGAGGTACGAATCCATTCGGCGTCAAACGAGAATTTTATGTCGTTGACTAACTCACGTCCCATGTCACTCAGGCAGTTGTTACTAATGAGTTGTCGAATCTTGTCGAATTTTATTTTAGTTTCAAAATTTTCGGGGTAAATCATGTGCAATTAAAAATTGAAAATTGAAAATGCAAAATTAATTTGGGGAAATTGTGAATTTGTAACTTGAGCCTTGACTCGTGTTAATTAAAACGTGATCTCCGGGTTTGATTTTGTCGGCGTGTTGCGGGAGATACCGGATGATCAGGTTGCCCATCATCTCTTTTTCGAGGGAGAGGGGGGTACAGTTAATTTCCAGGTAATCGGGTTTTAAAATAGACACGATAGAGATATTTTTTTTTCCCGTGTTGATCAGGTTTATGATCTGTTGCTTCGTTTCCACTTGTTTCAGATGTATTGTGTCCGTGTTGATGCGTAAATCTCCTGCCGTGAAGGGATATTCTTTCGGGATGTCAGTCGGTTTGGCGATGACTTCTCCTTCCAGTCTCAGCACGGTGTTCGGGGGAGTGGCATTCGTGTAGACGATGATTTTTTTCGAGAATACTCCCGGTCGATCCTTCGGGTTGAACGTGACGGAAATAATGCCACTATCCCTGGGGAGGATCGGGCGTTTGTTCCATTTGGGTGTCGTACAACCACAGGTGGTTTCGATGTATTTGATCAACAAGGGAGCTTTCCCTTTATTTATAAATTTGAAGTGATGAGTTACTTTTCCCCCGTTTTCTAACACGAATCCCATGTCGAACGTTGTTTTCTCGAAGGAGATTTTAGCTCGCTGGGCGACCAGTAGAGTCGGGGTAAAAAGTAATATACAATATAGAAATATCTTTGTCAGCATTTTTCTTGTTTTAATTATGAATTGGAATACAAAAATACAAAAAGGGTTGGAAAAGATTGTTTCATGTCAGAATAAAGTATATCTTTGCGGCGTTAAAATTAATATTAAAATTAAAGAACTGTACATCATGTATTTGACATCAGAAAAGAAAGAAGAACTTTTTTCACAGTACGGGAAGTCTAATAAAGATACCGGCTCTGTTGAGTCACAAGTAGCTTTATTTTCCTACCGTATTGCTCATTTGACTGAGCATTTAAAGAAAAACCACAAAGATTTCGCTACTCAAAGATCTTTGATTAAATTGGTTGGAAAACGTAGAGCGTTGCTTGATTACATGAAGAAAAGAGATATCGAAAGATATCGTGCTATCGTGAAGGCATTGAACTTACGTAAATAATTACATAAAAACGATCCGGGTCGTCCGGATCGTTTTGCTATTTAAATCCTCCCTCCTCCTCCTTTTATCTAAAAAGAATTCCGTTAAAATGTTTTATATTTTAACAGTATTATTATTTCTATGAACGTTATTGAAAAAAACATTACCCTGAAAGATGGTCGGGTAATTACATTGGAAACCGGAAAGTTGGCCAAACAAGCCGATGGTGCTGTCATGTTGAAGATGGGCAACACGATGTTGTTGGCAACGGTTGTTTCTGCGCAAGAGGCTGGTCCTGACGTGGACTTTATGCCTTTGTCGGTAGATTATAAAGAGAAATTTTCTGCTATGGGACGATTCCCTGGTGGTTTTACACGTAGAGAAGGTAGGGCTTCCGATTACGAGATTTTAGTATCTCGTCTGATCGACCGCGCTTTAAGACCTTTATTTCCGGATGATTATCATGCAGAGACTTTCGTACAGGTAACCTTATATTCCGGGGATGCCGAGTCTATGCCGGATTGTTTGGCCGGATTGGCTGCTTCTGCCGCTATCGCGGTGAGTGATATTCCTTTCCACGGACCGATTTCAGAGGTGCGTGTGGCTCGTGTGAACGGGGAATTAATGATCAACCCGACTAAGAGCCAATTGGCGACTGCCGATTTGGATATCATGGTAGCTGCAACCTACGAGAATATCATGATGGTTGAGGGTGAAATGAACGAGGTATCCGAGAAAGAGATGTTGGATGCCATCAAGTTTGCTCACGAGGCTATTAAAGAGCATTGTTTGGTTCAGATGGAATTGGCTAAAGCCGTGAACAAAGAGAAGCGGGTTTATTGTCATGAAGTGAATGATGAAGAACTACGTAAAGATATTTGGGCTAAATGTTACGATAAAGCTTATGCTATGGCTCGTCAGTGCAATGCCGACAAGCATTTGCGCGAGAGATTGTTCACCCAGGTGAAGGATGAGTACTTGGAATCTCTTCCTGAAGAGGAGAGAGAAGCTAAGAAAACTTTGGTATCCCGTTATTATCATGACGTGGAGAAAGAGGCCGTACGGAGAATGATTTTGGATGAAGGGTTACGTTTGGATGGACGTACAACCGATCAAATCCGCCCGATCTGGTGTGAAGTCAGTCCCCTTCCCGGACCTCACGGTTCTTCTATCTTTACCCGCGGAGAAACGCAAGCCTTGGCCACGGTCACTTTGGGTACCAAGTTGGATGAGAAGATTGTGGATGAAGCTACCGAGCAAGGAAAAGAGAAATTCCTATTACACTATAATTTCCCGCCGTTCTCAACGGGAGAAGCAAAGGCTTCCCGCGGTGTAGGCCGTCGTGAAGTCGGTCACGGAAATTTGGCTCATCGTGCTTTGAAGCGGATGTTGCCGGATGATTATCCTTACACGGTTCGTATCGTTTCCGATATTTTGGAATCTAACGGATCATCTTCTATGGCCACGGTATGTGCCGGAACTTTGGCCCTGATGGATGCCGGAATCCCGATGAAGAAACCGGTAACGGGTATTGCCATGGGATTGATTACCGATAACGAAAAATACGCCGTGTTGTCAGATATTCTGGGAGACGAAGATCACTTGGGAGACATGGACTTCAAAGTAACCGGAACGGTTGATGGTATTACCGCTACCCAGATGGATATCAAGGTTGACGGTCTTCCTTACGAGATTCTGGAGAAAGCGCTGGATCAAGCGAGAAGAGGCCGTTTGCATATCATGAATATCATCAAGGAAACTTTGCCTGAACCGCGTCCTGACTTGAAACCGCACGCTCCGCGTATGGTTACTCTTACCGTGGATAAAGACCAAATCGGTGCTATCATTGGCCCCGGAGGAAAAATTATTCAGGATATTCAGGAGAAATCCGGTGCCATTGTTGTTATCGAGGAAGTGGGTAACCAGGGTATCGTGAATATCTCAGCCACGAATGCAGAATCTATCGAAATAGCCGTTGCTCGTATCAGGGCTATTGCTAGCAAACCTGAAGTCGGAGAAATTTATGAGGGTGTCGTTAAGACGATTACTACTTTTGGAGCCTTCGTTGAGTTCTTACCGGGTAAAGACGGGTTGTTGCATATTTCGGAGATCGATCACAAGCGCTTGGAAAAAGTAGAGGATGCATTGAAAGAAGGAGATAAGGTACGAGTAAAATTGATTGATATTGATCCGAAAACCGGAAAATTCAAACTTTCCCGCAAAGTGTTGCTTCCTAAACCGGAAGGAATGGAGCAAAACGATCGTCCGAGAGGTGATCGTCAGGATCGCGGACCAAGACAAGATCGGGGAGATCGCCCGAATCGTGACCGGGGTCCAAGACCGGAAAGAAGAGAAGAATAAGAATAAATTATAGAAGAGAAAGAAAATGCCTGATTTTATTTATCAGGCATTTTCTTTTAAAAAAAGATTATCTTTGTTTGATTTTTGTTTATTGCCTATATATCCGGCTGTTTATATGAATGTGTCAGAAGATATTGATGTTCAAATGTTGAACGAGTTCCAGCAAGGGCGTTTGGAGTTATTGTACAGGCGTCTATATCCGAATTTGTTATTGTATACCGTGCGGTATGCGGGGGAACGAAATGGTTTTTTGGCAGAGGATTGTGTACAGAATGCGGTGTTCAATGCATGGAAAAGGCGATGGCAGTTTACGTCCGTGGAGGCGTTGAAGTCTTTTCTTTATATTTCAATCAAAAATGAAATTATCAGCTTGCATCGAAAGGAGATGGCAAGCGAGCGTTATTTATTGCAGTTAGAGGGAGATGTGTTTTTCCAGAATAGTGTGATTGATCAGGAAACACAATTATTATTGTATCGTGCTATCCAAAGTTTGCCGGAGAGAGAACGACGGATTTTCGAATTGGGTTTTATTGAGGGATTGAAAAATGCGGATATTGCCGTGGAGTTGAATGTATCAGAGAGTACGGTTAAAAAGACGAAAGCGAAAGCGTTGGATATTTTGCGGCAGAAGTTACCGAGGGAGTTGTTTTTGTTCTTCTTTTCATTTTGATGGGATAATTCCTGTTTTTATTAGTAAAATATTTAAGTAGGTATCTGTTTGTTATAGTTTGACTTATGATATCTTTACATCCGTTGTGTGATTTTTTTTACTCGAAAATTACAAAATCTTTACCCTTTTTGGAAGAGATTGCGTTCTATCTGTGATTTAAGTAGAAATTAAGATGTAAAGTATAATATAATGGAGAAATTGAAAGAACAGGTTTTCAAGATTTCACGATTAATCTTTCGGGAAATGACGGGGACGATAACCGACGAAGAGCAACGCTATCTGGAATGGTGGCGGGGAAAGGATCCGGATAATGAGCGGTTGTATCACGAGTTGAAGGATGGACGGCAGATGTTGGAGAAAGTGAAACAGTTGGAGGGGATAGATGTCGTGCGTCCGTTAGAGGGGATGCACCTGCGAATTCGTGAGGCGGAATGGCGGGGGCGGTTGAGAAGGTGGCAGTGGGGTATGGCTGCCGCGGTAGTTGTTGCTGTGATTGTGGGATGTTTTTATTTATTCCCGAAGGATAACAGACAGGATACAATGCCATTGGCAATAACAGAGCAGCCAATTAAAGCTGGAAGTGCACGTGCTGTTTTGAAGTTGGAAGATGGTAGGGTGGTGGATTTGGACACGTTGATGCAAGGGGCAAAAGTGGGAAATTTGGAGGCGGTGAAAGTGGATGAGCGACGATTATCATATATGGCGAAGGGAAAGACGGATGGCAAGAAGAAAAAGGAGTTAGTATATAATGAGGTACAGGTTCCGAGGGGTGGGGAATTCGATTTGGTGTTGGCAGACGGGACAATTGTGTGGTTGAATGCAGCGAGTAAGTTGCGGTACCCGGTGGAGTTTACTGGAAAAGAGCGGCGGGTGTTCTTGGAGGGAGAGGCTTATTTTGCCGTTACAAAGAATGCGGATGCACCATTCCGTGTAGAAGTATCACGTCAGACCGTGGAGGTGTTGGGGACGGAATTCAACGTGTCGGGGTATGTGGAGGAAGAGGTTGTTTATACGACTCTAGTGACGGGAAAAGTACGGGTGGCGAGCGATAGCGGGGAAGACATAGCACTTATGCCAGGAGAACAGAGTGTGTTAGACTGTCGGGACGGGCATCTTGACAAGCAGAAGGTGGACGTGGAAAAAGTTGTTGCATGGAAAAAAGGAATGTTTATCCTTGAAGAGCAAACGTTGGAAGTGATTATGCAGAAATTTGCAAGATGGTATGATATGGAGGTGTTCTATCGGGATGCGGAACTGAAAAAAATTGTGTTTAAAGGTGTTGTACCGCGATATGCGGAGTTGAGAGAGGTATTGAATATTTTGGAAAAGACGAATGAGGTGAAATTTGATATACAGGGAAGGAGAGTGATCGTATTCAAATAGATTGTTGTTATTCGGGAGATTGAGAGAAGGGAAATAAAAAAAGAGGGGAATCCGGCAAGATTCTCCTCGGCATAAATAAACATCTGTTGGTGCAGATGAATGTTTAATAAAATGTTTTACAAAGTTATGAAAAAAAATCGACGAACGGGCAATCCCTATTGGATAAGATTGCCACAAAAATTGTTTGCTATGGGTTTAAGGGTGCTTTTACTCGTTTGCGTGATAAACACGGTAAGCGCAGCGGGTTTCTCGCAAGGGAAAAAATTGAATGTGGATTTCACGAACAGTTCTATTGGAGTAGTGCTGGATTACCTGAAAGAGAAAGCGGGGTATGATTTTGTTTACCGGAAAGGAATTATCCGGATGGATGATGTGGTGACGCTGAAGTTAAAAGATGCGACCGTGGAAGAGGTGCTTGATGCTGTGTTACGTGGGAATGGGTATGATTATGAGGTGGTCGACAATATTGTAGTCGTGAAGCGGGCGAAAGTGGTAGCCGTTGTGCCGGATATGAAAGTCTTGAAAGGACAGGTGAAGGATGCGAATGGAAAACTGTTACCGGGAGTGACAATAATATTGAAAGGAACGTCAGTGGGTACGGCCACGAATGCTGATGGAAAGTATGAATTCAAAGTCCCGGTAAAAGAGGAGATGATTATCGTCTTCTCGTTCGTGGGGATGAAGCAACAGGAGGTGAAGTACACGGGACAGCAGGTGCTGAATGTGATTCTTCAGGAAGATGTGGAACAGATGGAAGAGGTGATCGTTACGGGATATTCTACTCGTAAAATTAGTGAGATGACGGGCGCCGTGCAGCAATTCCGGGGGAAGGATATCGCACAATCTGTTACGGGCGGTAACTTGATGAATGCTTTGAAAGGGCACACGACCGGATTGCAGATTACGGGTAGTAGCGGTGTACCGGGGCGTGACGGGGATTTATTGTTACGCGGTACGGGAACATTGTATAGTTTGGATGCTTTATCAACGACAGCTTCGGCACCCTTGATTGTAATTGATGGTGTAATTACCGACTACACGAGTATTAACGGGGTGGTGGCACCATCGGACATCGCGGATATTACGGTGCTGAAAGATGCGGCATCTACCGCTATTTACGGTTCGCGGGCAGCTACGGGGGTGATCGTGGTGACAACAAAGAAAGGGGTGAAGGATCGGATGACGGTAGCTCTCGATATGAAATTGGGGATCAGTACACCGAATTTTGGTAAATTGGATTATATGAATTCGCAGGAGTTGTTGGATTATGGAAAGATGACCTTGCGTAATTGGTGGAATACGAACGAGAGCTTGCATACGAGATATTCTGATCAGGCGACTTTCATAGAAAATACATTGGAAACGTTATATGATAATTTTGATGTAACGAAAACTACGGATTGGCGTGATCTGGTTTACCGTAACGGGTTGAGTAAAGACGTGGCGATGAGTATTCGTGGCGGTGGTGATAAAATCCAGTATTATTTCTCATATAATTATTACGACGAGGAGGGAACGCAGATTGGCTACGATTTAACACGTCACTTATTCAAGTTGCGGTTGGATTTTGATGTGATGAAATACTTGTCGTTCGGTGTAAACCTGAGCGGTACGTTCGAAAAAAATATTAAACCGAATTCCGACGGGAATACCATGGAAAGTTACCATCCTTGGATGACTCCTTATAATGAAGACGGGACGTTGAAATACAATATCAAATCGTGGAATAATTATGTTATAGATCCCACTCCGTTGAGAAATCCGTTACAGGATAATAAATATAATGATGTGACGAGTTTGAAAAACAACTTGTTCGGTTCGTTTTCGGCGACCCTGAAACCTTTTAAGTGGATAACTTTTTCTTCCACGAATACATTAACACTGACAAATGGTAATGCCAATGATTATTTAGACAGCCGTACTTACACGGGTAATCATAGTTCCAATGAGATGAGTAATGGTGTACTGACAGTGGATGACGAGCGGAGCTGGACATTCTTGACCTCGAACATTCTGCGATTGCAACACAGTTTTGGCGAGCATAATCTGAATGGACTCGTGGGACAGGAATGGTATGAACGGCACAGTCGCACGTCGCGAATCAAAATGTATGACCAGATTATTGCCGGGGAACGTAATGTGGGAGGTTTCTCGAAGCAGGGAGATAAGACAAATCCGGGTGTGATTCCGACAGGTACGGAACGAGAGTCCGGTAGTTTCTCCGTGTTTTCTGAAGTGAACTATAATTACGCGGGTAAATATATGGCCTCAGCTTCATTCCGAACGGATGGCTCGACCAATTTTGGTAAGGATAATCGCTATGGTACGTTCTATTCGTTTAGCGGATCGTGGCTTGTTTCCCGAGAGAAATTTATGAAGCATCTGGATGTCGTGTCAAATCTGAAACTGAGGATGAGTTACGGAACATCCGGCAAAGAGGCGGGGATTGATTATTTGAACTACACGCTTTACAGTACGAGCAACACGACGTTTGATTATTATCGCTATCATCCGTTTTATCCGTCGGCTTACGGGGCGGAAATCAATCAGTTGGGTAACGATCAATTGTCATGGGAGACGGCATATAATCTGAACTTTGGTGTGGATTTGGGGTTACTGAACAATCGTATTTCATTGTCGATGGATTGGTATAAACGACGGAATAGTGATTTGATTATGAGTACAACTTTGCCGGCTGCGAATGGTGTGGGACAGCAGTACCGGAATGTGGGTGAAATGGAGAATAGAGGCGTGGAATTAGTCTTGAACACGCATACGGTGAAAGGACAGGACTTCAATTGGTTCACGACATTGACTTTCAGTTATAATGATAATGAATTGACAAAACTGGATCAGGAGAAGTTGACGCGCACCTATTACAAAACTTTCTATGAAGGAGACAATATCGACGAGTTGAAAAAGGTGAAAGTTAAGGGCGTCGACCCGCAGACCGGTTTAGCTCAATATGTGCGGGTGGAGGAAGATGGTAGTACGAATATCGTGGGTTCTTTGTCGGAGGCGGTGCTTGGTAATGGAGAACTGAGTTATATGAATATCGGGTTGTCCCGTGCGCCTTATTGGGGTGGTTTCACGAATACGTTTACTTACAGGAATTGGGAGTTGTATATGCATACGACCTATAGTTTGAATTACAAGGTATATAACAGTATTCTGGCAGAATACACGTCCGGTACTTCGTGGACATCTTCGAATCTGCATAAGGTGCCTTCCTCTTTGAAAATATGGGAGAATCCGGGAGATAAAGCCGACATTCCGATGGTAAATGCCGATCCGGCTTTCGTGCAAGAATTGAATGATGAAACCTCTTTCTGCTACACGGATGCAAGTCATTTGCGGATATCGAATATTCGGCTAACTTATAATTTTCCGCGGCAGTGGATGAAGGTGGTTGGTGTACAGTCTGCAGCATTGAGTTTTAGTTGTGACAATGTTTATACGTTTGCATCCAAATTCTTTTCGGGTATGGACCCGGAAAATGTTGGCGGTTGGGCTGCTCCGAGACGTTTTATTTTCAGCCTGAATGTTACATTTTAATGGTAAAAAGTTATGAAAAAGAAATATTTGATTGTCGGACTTTTGTTTCTGGTCGCTTGTAACGGGCGGCTTGATGAGATGCGCCCGCATAATATGGCGGAGGCAGAGAGTTACCTGAGTAGTTTTAATAATATCGTGAATGCCACTTCGGGATTATACGGTCAATTCCTAAGGCAGGCGGGTGGTTATTCGGAGGGGCATCATTATCATGGTACTTATCACGTGTTGGGCGAGTTCCGGGGGAATAATGTCATTTTTGCCGAGGCTTTTCCCGCTAAAAATGGTTTTATGCCTTCAACGGATTATCTGCGAGCCCCGGATGCCCATTTTTTCTTGAACAGTGACCAGAAGTCTCAGTCGTATGCATGGGCGATGTGGGCCAAAAGCCAACAGTTGATTCTAGGGGCGTCGCGTAATATTATTGCTATTGATAAATTGTACGAGGAGACGGTGAACCCGGAAGAAAAACGTGATTTAGTGCGATTGAAAGGAGAAAATGCCTTTTTGCGCGGCTTGATGATTTTTAACGCGACGAACGTGTTTGGACGTCCGTTCTGGGACAAGCCGGATGAGAACTTGGGTATTCCGTTAGATGTAGAGGCTATGGCTACTTTCTTACCGCGCGGTACGGTGCGGGAGTGTTTCGAGCAGGCGGTCGCTGATTTCAAATTGGCGGCAACTTGTCTGCCGGACGAACGATCGGATCGCACGTTTGCCAACAAAGTGGCATCGTTTGGAATGTTGTCCAGAATTTACCTCTACATGGGCGGACTACCGGAGAGTCCCGACGAGGAATATAATCGTTTAGCAGTGGCTTATGCAGACTCTACGTTCAGTTTGAAGAACGACGTGGTAGAGGTGTTGCATGGGGAAGAATTGAAAGATTTGTATGATAATCCCAAGACAAACAAGGAAATTTTATTTGCTTTCTTCACGGGCAATTTCCCGAGTGGTATCGGTAATGCTGTTCATGGATATTATTCTTGGAGCGGTTATGAATCACAGGCAAGTACTAGCGTGTATTGTTGCGAGATTTCGCATGATTACGAGAAAATCATGGATAAGGAAAATGATTTGCGTTGGCAGTATTTTACGGAACCATCCGTGCGACATTCGGGACGTTTCAGTACGACGAAGTATAACGGGGGTGCGGATAATGTTTTTGATGATTACTATTCTTTCATTTGTCCTTCCGTGTTTATTCGTGCGGGCGAAGTCGTCTTGAACCGGGCGGAGGCTTACGTGAAATTGGGAGAGGATACCAAAGCCCTTCAAGACTTGAATATGATTCGAGATCGTGCGGGACTGGAGGAGTTGTCAGGACTGAGTGGAGATGAATTGTTTGAGGAAATATTTACAGAACGCCGTCGGGAGTTGGCATTCGAGGCTTTGACATACTATGATTATGTGCGTAATGGTATAACCATGAGACGAGAGGAGGTGTCCGTGGCTTATAGTAATTATACAGGGGCGCAATATAACGAGATAGATCCTAAAACGTCTCGTCGTACGGTATGTTTGATCCCTGCCGAGGAGTTATTATTAAATGATAAGCTGAAACAGAATGATTATTAATCGAAGTAAGAATTAAAAGAAAATATATGATGAAGAGATTTGTTTTAAGTGTTGTAATACTGTGTGGATTCACGATGTCGTTACTGGCACAAGGCATAGAGTTTCGGGAAGGTAGTTGGAAAGAGATTCTTGCAATAGCCAAGAAAGAAAATAAATTGGTATTCGTGGATAATTATACCAGTTGGTGCGGTCCCTGTAAGAAGATGGTGAAGGAGATTTTCCCGCTAAAAGAAGTGGGGGATTTCTATAATGCTAATTTCATTTGCTATAAACTGGATTGTGAGAAAGGGGATGGCGTGGAAGTGGCAAAAATTTATCAGATCATGTCTTTCCCCACGTATTTGTTCGTGGATGGAAATGGTAAATTGTTTTACCGTTCGGGAGCGTATATGCCCGCGGAAAAATTTATTGAAGAAGGAAAAATTGCATTGGAAGAATTTGCAGACAAACGGACAATTGAAGAATGGGAAGCTCTCTACCCGCGAAAGAAAAACAACGCTGTTTTCTTGAAAGGGTATATAGCCAAGCGTAACCGGGCAAAGTTGGATAATGCGGATATTTTTGATCAATACGTGAGCATCGAGAAAGAAAAAAATTTGATGGATGCCGGATTCTTGAAAGAGTTGTTAGCTTATGATAACAAACTTAACGCGGGAGGTGCATGTGCGGATTTTATCGTAAAAAATTGGGATCGCATTCGTGAAATTACGGGAATGGAGGATAAGAGGATGGCCGAGATTCTCAGTTTCACGCTTGGCGGGTATTCCTATAGGCGTGCGGTGGCGGAGAAAAACGAGGAGCGTTTCGAGAGTTTCCTGAAAACGATGACTTTCCTGAACGAGAAACTGGGGATGAACGTGGCGAACGAGGAGTTAAAAAGTCGTTCGGAATATTATGCGGCTATCGGTGACAAGGAGCGATTCGAGGCGTTGGCAGAAAAACACGCTGATATTCTTTTTGAAGAGGAACAAGGTTGTTTGAAGCGTGACCAGGAAAAGTATATGCAATTCTTACAAGATTTGATCAAGGAGCCCTCGAGGATAGCATCGCAGACTCCGGAGCAACTGGCTTTTTCTATTCTTTTTGCCGGTATTAATGAAGCCGCTTCATTAGCATTTCGTTTCCGCGATCTTGCTGCCAATGTCGCTCGTCTTTCAGATGATCGGGAATTGCTGAATAAGGCGATGACGTGGACATTGGAGGCCATTACCTTGTATGGTAATTTTACCTGTTATGAAACGTTGGCGGAGGTGTTGTACAAAATGGGGTACCAGAAAGAAGCGCTTTGGCAAATAGAGAAGGCGTTGGAGAAGATGCCGGCAGGTAACGAGGCCATTTCTGCACGTATTCATGAAAAGTTGGACAAAATAAAAAATAATAAATGATGAAAATGGTGTTTATACTCGGAATGATAGCCTTGTTGATAGGGTGTGATTCCATTCAGAAAGACGAGTTTGTGATTACGGGAACGATTAGTTCTTATCCGAAAGAGGTTTTGATATGTGCTTATCAAAGAAACGGCGATTTCGTGTTGGATACTATTCGGGTGGAAAACGGAAAACTCAGCTATCGAACGAAGTTACAGGAACCGGTTGTCGCCTCCCTCGTTTCGCGAGATCCTCATAATGTCATCCCATCGGGCATGGGAGTTGTGCCCGGTCCTAGCATCACGTTATTTATGGAACCGGGAACGAAACTGGAAATTAACATGGATAATGCTCGTTGGCCGGAACTTCAGTGGAAAGGTGGTGCATGGAATAATGATTTGATGAAATTGTATGCCAAAACGTTACCATTGGAGTACGAGGCGTTTGCGTTGTTGCACAAATTATATGCTCCGGGAGTGACTGAAAATGAGAAAGCCGCTTTAGGCGAACGGCGTATGGCTTTGGTAGAGAAAGTAAAAGAGGAGAAGATCGTTTTTATTAAAGGTAACCCGTCCAGTTATGCGGCAATGTACCTTTTGAGCGGTATGCGTAACGATTTTACTCTGGAGGATTATGCTGCAACTTTTACCTCATTCGATCAAAAATTACGGGAGATGCCTTTGGGGAAGGAGTTGCAAAAAACAATAGATATCGCCTTGCGTACGGAGGTAGGTGCTATTGCCCCGAATTTTGAAAAAATGGATAAGGATGGGAATACGGTGCGATTATCGGATTACAGGGGAAAGTATGTATTACTGGATTTTTGGGGTTCATGGTGTAGTCCGTGTCGGGATTCACATCCGCACTTGAAAGAGATCGAGGCAAAATATCGAGATAAAGGTTTGGTCGTGATTAATGTTGCTTCCGAGAGTGGTGCTAAAGCCCGGGAAATATGGTTGAAAGCAATCGAAGAAGATGGAATGACATGGACACAAATTCTGAATAATGAGGGAAAGGACAAATGCGATATGGTGAGAGAGTATGCCATCACGGCTTTCCCGACTAAAGTGTTGATTGATGCCGAGGGGAAAATCATCGTGCGTGCAGTGGGAGAGTCCGAGCCGGTCGATGCGAAATTAAAAGAGATATTCGGAGAATAACGAATAAACAAGAAGATAGAGGGATTGTCTGGCAATTAAAGTCAGGTAGTCCCTCTTTTATAGATGTTATTACATTCCATTCTGCCATTTTTTTGTAAAATCTTCTTATCTTTGTCCATAGTATGAAATGAAATAAACTATGGAAAACAGATTGAATGTAGGAATCACGCACGGGGATGTGAATGGAATATCTTATGAGTTGATCATAAAATTGTTGGCGGAGAATCGAATTTGCGAATTGTGTGTTCCTATCCTATACGGGTCGCCCAAAGTGGCCGCCTACTACCGTAAGGTATTAAATGTAGAGAATTTTAGCTTGAATACAATCCGTGAACCGGGTGAGGCAAACGGGAAAAGATCCAATATCATCAACTGCGTGGATGATAACGTGAAAGTGGACTTGGGAAAAGAGACTCCCGAATCGGATCAGGCCGCGATGATCGCTTTGAAGTATGCCTTGGATCAACTGGATCGGGATGAAATTGATGTATTGACGTTGGCTCCTCAAGGACCGAACACGTTCTCTTCTGAGGAAACGGGTTCGCTGGTCGAGTATCTGACAAAACGTTACAATACTTCGGATATAATGTCTATCTTGGTGAGCGAGAAGATGAAAATGGGTTTTGTAACCGAGCAGGTTAAACTGCGGGATGTACCGCATCAGATAACCCAGAAAAATATCTTTAAGAAATTAACTTTGTTGGATGATACGTTGCGTCTGGATTTCACGATACGAAAACCGAAAATCGCCGTGTTGGGATTAAACCCGCAGGTGAATTGTGAACAGAATGGGGATGAAGAAGCAAATATTATTGTTCCCGCAATCGAACGTGCTCGCCAGAACGGAATTATGGCTATCGGACCATTCCCTGCCGAACGTTTCTTCTCTGAAAGGATGTACGAGAAATTTGATGCCGTGTTGGCTATGTACTACGATCAGGGGATTGTGGCCTTCAAGGCCGTCGATGAGGAGAGTGCAGCCTGCTATGTTGCCGGCCTGCCCGTGATTTGTTCAACCTCCTTGACCGATCCCCGCTATGATCTCGTGGGGCAGGATTTGGGTGATGAACAAGGCCTTCGTAATGCTCTTTACCTGGCAATGGACGTGTATGTGCACCGGGAACAAAATATCGAGTTACAAAAGAATCCTCTTCCACATTATGATATTGCCACGAATAGTAACGAGAGCGATTTGAACGTGGAACAAATTGAAGGAGTTAAGGATATTGATGATTAAGCGATTCGCGGTCGGATAAAAATGAAAACGGGATTTGTAAAAAATCCCGTTTTCATTTTTATGCTTCTGCAACCAGTTCCGCGATATCTTTTACCGGAATTTCCGGTGATGTTTTTCCGAGAGTCTTTTTGCATAGCGGGCAAGCCGTCACGATAACATCCGGCTGATAAGCGGCATAGGCTTTCACGGTGTCCCCACTGATTTTGGTCTTTTGCGTGGAGTCAATGGCCGTGTTGGCTAAACTTCCCCCGCAACAGAGTGATTTTTTCCCGTCGTAAGCGGTAGAAACCTTGTGACTCACTTGTTTCAGTATGTTTTCCGGAGCCTCGACAACATCGCAACCTCTTCCCAGTTCGCACGGGTTGTGGAACACGGTCTTCAGATCGAGAGCGTTAACTTTTAATTGTCCCTCACGGATCAGCATATCAATGTATTCCGTGTGGTGCATGACTTTTATATTCAACAGGTAGTCTTCCTTGAATGTCTTGTAACAGATCGGGCAGGAGGTAACCAGGATATCCGCGTGTGAGGCATCAATCATTTGCAAGTTTTTGTCCATAACGACTTGTGCGGCTTTCCAGTTCCCGGAAAGTGCTAACGGTCGACCGCAGCAAATCCCGGCTTTTTCGTCGATAAAAGTGTAATCTGCTTTCACTCTCTCGAAAATCTGTTGCATGGATTTTATGATTCCCGGGGTAAGATGACTCATACAACCCGCAAAATAGGCGATTTTAGCGGGTTTTACTTCCGGTTGAGGCACGTAGGAATAAGTATCTTTTGTAACCCTGATGGTATCCGGTCGTTTGCTTTGCCGGATGGCATTCAAGTTTATACCCACCGGACAGGAGTTCTCGCAACGTCCGCACATCAGGCAGTCTTCCGCTTGTTGGGCGTATTGCTCGTGATTCCGCAGGCGGCGGAGGAAATAAACGGGTTGGGTATCGTTAATATCACAAGATGTGTTCAACTGACAGGTGTTGATACATATTCCGCAACGGGAACAGGAATTGACCTGTATTTCACTGAATCCGTTGTATTCTTTGCCTTGTTTTACACCCCAGTTCTTCAAGAAAATATAGACCATTTCGGTCGGGATGTGCATGTATCGGGAGAAAGGTAACAGCAAGAAGAATAATCCGAGTAGGGAAGAATAAAGCCACCAGGCCGGGTAGGACAGGTGTTCTAGGGGAAGAAATCCTCCAAAGAAATTCCCGGCATTGTGTGTGAGAAAACTACCACCTCCATTTAATCCGCTCGTGAAACTTTCCGCTAGAAAACGTACCGGGAAAATCAACCAGAGTACAGTAAGAATCAGTAAGTCGTACGCCCGTTGCTTCGTGGTTTTCTTCATCCCGAAGAAACGAGAGCAGAAACGTTTGGTAACGGCTAACAAGATTCCGATCAACAGGAATAGCAAAATAAGATCCATTAGAAATGCGAAAAATTCGCTGTACGGGAAGGTCTCTTTTGCCGGGTGAAAGTAACGGAAAAATATGGCGAAATAGGGAGGGTTAAACGCGTTGGTGTGGTAAACCATGGATTCGATTTTCCCGACAACGATCAACAGGAACCAACCGAATGCAAAGGTCATGTGCATGTATCCCAACATGGGATTCGTTTTGAATATATTGTGATGCAACAGACTTTCCCGGAAAATCTCCCAACCGGAACGGATTGTTTTCAGACTGAATAATCCTTTGCGGATTTTTTTACGTTCTTCTCTCGGAAAACTTTTGATCCATTTGTAATATTTCACGCATAAGTATCCTAGTAATACCACTAACCCGATGGTGAAAGGTAATACAAAGTGATCGTAATATATTTTGTTCGTGTATTCGTACATAAGCTATTCCCGGTTTTCAATTTTATTTTGTTCCCTGATGTAATTGAGCATCTCTAAAATCATCTTGCGGGTCTCGACACCTCTCGGGCAAACGAGCATGCATTTTCCACACAACATACATTTCTGTAATTGCTCTTTTGCATCCTTGGTTTCCCCTCTTTTCATGAGCATCTGAACCTTCCGGATGTTGAAATCCGTGAGATTCCCTGCCGTACACCCTGCCGTGCATCCGCCACAACCGATGCATAGCTTGCTGCTGGGAACGGCACTCGCGATGTATTCCGTCATGGACTTGTCGTTCGTGTCGTAGTTGATACTCCGTGTTTCCGATATGTTATATCCCCAAAAGTTCATCACTTCATTTTAAATTTTATTAATTCTGTGATTTAATGATTTCCGATTAGGTGATTCCATCTGCACAAAACTAACGTTTTAATAATCACTTAATCATTGATCGAAAATCTCTGAATTATTTCATTTGTAATTGTTCTATAATGCAACTCGCCGCCGAACGGGCATCTGCCAACGTGTCGGTCAAGTTCATCGGGGCACTCCCGCATCCGGCCACGAAAACGCCTTCCACGTTCGTGAAATTGTTGCGATAGTGTGGATCCAGTGATTTGATGAATCCGTTGGGCGCCAAGTTCAAACCTAGTTCGTTTGCCATTTTGCGACTCCCTTCCGAGGATTCCATCCCGATCAACAGGATCATCATATCGAGCGTCATGCGTAACGGTTTACCCACGAGAGTATCCTCCACCTTGATTTGTAGTTGTTTGTTCATATTCTCCGCGGCCTCCGACAATCTTCCCCGCACGAATTTGATGTTATATTTTTCTTGAGCCTCCCGGTACATCTCCTCGTATCCCGGTCCGAACATACGCATATCCATGTAAAAGCAGAAAATCTCGGTATCGGGTAACAATTCCCGAAGCTCGATCGCTTGTTTCACCCCAGTAATGCAACAGAGTTTGGAACAATGATAGTTGCAGACCTTTTCGTCACGGGAACCCACGCAATGGATGATCCCGATACGTTTCGGGGTAGAGCCGTTAGCCATGGTTATCCGGTGGTTGTAGAACATGTTTTCCAGTTCTACCGAGGTGATCACGTTCTCGTATATCCCGTAACCGTACTCCTCTTTCCTGCGAGCATCGAAGAGCTTGAAACCCGTGGATACCAGCAGGGAATCACCTTCGAGCAGGCTGCCATCCGTGAGAGGTACGAGAAATTTACCTTCCTTGTTTTTCTCGATTTTCTGGGGTTCCATACCCAGATGTATTCGAATTTTCGGGTGATTCAGATGTTGTTTTAATTGTTCATTCAGATCTTTGGCGTACTTCCGATCGGGAAACAGTTGATACCAGTTGTTTAAATTCCCCCCGGTTTCATTGTTTTTCTCAACTAATTCCACGTCAATTCCTTGACTTGCTAATTGGTGAGCTGCCTCGCAGCCTGCCGGACCTCCTCCGATAATGATGACTTTAGCCATATATATAATTAAATATTGAAAATTGAAAATTGAAAATGAGTGTGTTCATGCTTCTTTTTTCAATTTCAAGGTTTGATATTCAGGTTTGCAACTCTCAGGTAAGTAGGACATTTGGGGGCACCGATGTTTTCGCCTCGTATGTTCTTGAATTTGGCTTCAGGATCATACGGGATACCCATTTTATCCAGCAGGGGTTCCACGGATACCTGGTGCATCTGGAGACCGATTTCCCACGGGTCATATCCCAGTACTAGGGCGGTTAGTTCCTCGTAAGTTAATACCGGAATTCCATACCCGTCCTTGTCATAGGTGGTTCCTTCCATTTCGCTGATCGTGTATTGCCATTTATCCATGAACATGGCGCACCCCGGACAGTTTGCCACGATAAAGTCGGGTTCGTAGGGTTGCATGGATTCGAATTTCTTTTTTGAATTAGCCACGGAGTACCCCCGGTTTGCCATCACGAGATATTGACGGAAGCCGAAACCACAACAATGTCTTCTCTCGGGGTAATCGATCACGTCGCCTCCCCAAGCATAGATCAACCCGGACAGAACAGCCGGGAACTCGGCACCCCCGATTCCTTTCGTGGGGAACATCTTCGAGTAGTGACAACCGATGTGATCCACTCCCCGAAGAGGTCTTCCGGTGTGAACATCTACCAGTTTGTATTTGGCCTGAGCGGCGATTTCGTTTCTGAACTTGTAGATGATGTCCGACGTGTGAGCTAGATTCTTGGGTTTTTTAAATTCACGTTTGGTCGCTTTCCAAAGGAATTCCCGGATTTTGTCCTCAATTTCCGGGTGATGTTCCCAGGTTTCTAAAATCTCGGTGTATATACCGAAAGAGGTAATACAGGAGGGTGTCATGTTCTCGTACCCCGCCTCGGTCATCAACGCGAAATGACGGGCAACAACGGTCATGATCGTTTCGGCAGGAACGATGTCCGAGTGATAACCGATTCCGGTGCAAGTCGTGTGTCGGGGATCATCAATGACATCTTTTCCGAGTTTATTCTTCATGATATCCAAGTACGCCCATTCCGATCCCGGAAAGAACGTCTGGCGGATACAACTTCTCGCGTAAAAATAATGATCATCCGCTATCTCTTTCTGATAATCCTTCCATATCTGTTGTTTTCCGGGATTCGCCTCCGGCGAGTTACAGGAGAGAATCGCCTCCGGCGAGTTGCAAG
>ENA-UEPH01000078-UEPH01000078.1-human-gut-metagenome-genome-assembly--contig:-NODE-78-length-104945-cov-9.543397_pt1 | contig 104945 bp, 83 predicted proteins | sample MGYA00242891_ERZ507898 | MGnify/ENA primary metagenome ERZ507898 (study PRJEB26167, sample SAMN06115411) | human gut metagenome | host: Homo sapiens | place: China:Guizhou | collected 2014-10-15...
TTTTTTTCTTCTTCTGTCATCACTACACCAAAATTGTACACAAAAATACGATTAACTCTGATATTACAAAAACTTTTCGGGAGAAAATGTGCTTTTTAGCCTTAAAATAGCGGAATACGTGGGCAAAGGGGATGAATTATGGAAGAGTATGCGTATAAATCTTTTCTTTATGAACAGCTTGTCGGAGGTGAAAAATGCAAAAATGCAGAAAATGCACTCCACAATTTTTCCACACACAGGCGCGCGTATATAATATAGTTTACGCGTATTTAGTTATGTTCGTGTGTGTATGTGTATGCGCGTGCGCTTACGTGTGTGCGTGTGTTAGGGAGGCCCCCGAAAAAGTGCATTTTTGCATCGGTTAATAACATAGCGCTTTGGGGAGGCTAAAGCTTAGCTTTACGACTCCTAAAGCTAAGCTTTAGCTCACACAAAGCGCCGCTTTGTATTTTCAGCCGGATTGTTTCATTAATCGCATGACTTCATATTCTCTTTTTTCGGCAGATTCTAGCCGGTAAATCTTTCCATCCACACCGGAGGCACCTTCTAAATAAACTCTTCTTTTTAGTGGTTCCGTTCATCTGATTCGTTCATAAAATAATGTGATTTCTATTATTATTGAGTTCTCTGTCGGTGGATAATCAAGAGATGAAATGAATCATTCTGTTGAAGGATTATATCCTTTTTTGCTGAAAATCTATCCTAAACGGTCAAAAAATGAGCGGACATAGCAAATGATTTGTGGGTCAGTCAGTTCTGAATGTTCGACCATTCTGGGAAAAACCGCCAAAAGACGAACTTTTGCCAACTTTGGACAGAGCAGCGTTACTAAAACATTACCCTATATCTAACTGGGAAGGAATGGCAAAAACGGTAACGAATGGGCTAACCCCCAACTGAAATCTTCTGCAAAGATAGCTCGATTAAGGGACAATAGGAAGAAAAAAGGCAAAAAAATGAATGCTTGGAATCTTTCCCGTCAAAGTACAATGAATTGCGTATCAGCGGATAACCTGACAATAAATAGTTTTGTAACTTATAAAGAGTCAGAGTTATGCGAAGTACGTTTAAGGTTCTGTTCTACCTCAAAAAGAACGCCCCTAAGAAAGACGGTTCCGTTCCCGTGATGTGTCGCATCACCATCGACGGAACCATTGCACAGTTCAGCTGCAAATGCGACATCCTCCCCAATCTATGGAATGTCAAGAGTAACCGGGCGTCGGGAAAGAGTGCCGTGGCATTGGAGACCAACCGCTTCTTGGATAAAATCCGGGTGGGTATCAATGCCAAATACAAGGAGATTGCCGAAAGGGACAACTATGTCACAGCGGAGAAAGTAAAAAACGCTTTTTTGGGTCTGGAGATGCGGCACGAGACACTGCTGACGGTCTATGCCCAACACAATGAAGATTTTGCCAAGCAGGTCGATGCAGGCTTACGAAGCCAATCCACTTACGACAAGTATTGCACGGTCTATAAGCACTTGGAAGAATTCATCAGGACACGCTACCGTCTGAGCGATATTGCCTTGCGAGAGCTTACTCCCGCATTCATCACGGACTTTGAGATTTTCCTTCGCACGGAAAAACAGTGTTGCAACAATACCGTATGGATTTACATGATGCCTTTGCGCCGAATGATTACCATTGCCCAAAATCACGGCTGGATAGTTCGAGACCCGTTCGTGGACTACAGTATCTCCGCCGAGAGTACGGAAAGGGATTATTTGACCAAGGACGAGATACGTCAAATGATGGATTTGAAGTTTCGCCGCAAGTCAATGGAGTTGGTGCGTGACCTGTATGTATTCTGCTGCTTTACCGGCTTGTCGTTTACCGATATGAAGAACCTGACCAAAGACAATGTGCAGACTTCATTTGACGGTAAGTTGTGGATTATGACCAAGCGACAGAAGACAGGCGTGGAATCCAACATTATGCTGATGGACATTCCCATGAGGATTATCGAAAAGTACGACGGTATGGCAAAGGAAAATTATCTCCTGCCCGTTCCGCAGTACATTACCGCTCGCAAGAACCTCAAAACAATCATCGGGCTTTGCGGAATAGAGAAGAACATAACGTGGCACACCAGTCGCCATACCATGGCAACGGAAATTTGTCTGACCAATGGAGTTCCCATTGAAACGCTTTCCAAGATGCTCGGGCATACCAATATCCGCACGACACAGATTTATGCTAAAATCACCCACGAGAAAGAGAGTCAGGACATGAATACCCTTTCCGACAAGTTAAGTAAGATAGAGCAATTCAGCGATATCACCATATAATGAAAAGGAGGACGCACGATGAAAAGAGAAATCATAACCATTAGCGGGAATGGAGACATACACATCCCGACTGCTCCCGTTTGGATGTCAGTTTGCGAGATTGCCGACCTGCTCGGGGCTTTCTCCGGCAAGGTGAACGCACAAATCAAAACGATATTCAAAGAAGGTCTCCTGATGGAGGCGGAAGCGATGAGAACAATCCGCTCTGAACAAGGATTTATTGATTTGTACAGTATGGAAATGATAACGATGCTGTCGTTTCGTATAGCCACGCCAGAGGCAAAGGCTTTGCGAAGATGGATAATAGGAAAACTTTCGGAGAAGAAAGTTTCATCTCCACCTATGATAATCTGCTATACCGTTGGCGGACGGCTTTGTTAAGAGGAGTGCGAATAAAAGGAGACAGGCTGTGAGATAAGATTTCTCGCAGCCTGTCTCCTTTCATCATTCTTCAAATCGTGGATGGTAGTTTTCCTGTAGCAATTTCTCTACCTCCTCTTCTTTATAGAGGACTTTCCCTCCTAATTTGACAAACGGGATACGCCCCATATCGCGATAGTCTTGCAGGGTGCGTCGATTGACATGCAGCCGTCGGGAAAGTTCCTCGTCCGTCAAATACCGCTGCCCTTGGAGCATCGGTCTGTTTCTTTTCCTCAGAGCGTCTATCCCTTTTATCATACGGTCGGAGGCATTGAGGAAGTGCATAATTTCTTCGTCATTCTTGGTCTTAACATTATTACTCATAGTTCTACTTTGGATTTAATGGTGATTAAGATACTGTGTCACGGAGAGACCGACTTGTCTATCAGTTTCTGCACGTCCTCCGGTTTATAGTACATCTTGTAGCCTATCTTTGTATAGGGTAAAGTCCGGTTACTCCGATAGGTTTGCAGTGTACGCAAGCTGACGTTCAGAATTTGGCAGACGTCTTGGTTGTCCAACCATTTGCCCATTCTCTTCTCGTCCGATTCCCGACAGAGGGCATCGACCTTGGCAGTCAGGATGCGGAAACGCTCCATCATCGCCTCATACGTTTTCTTCTCGATTGCTATTACTTCCATGTTTCAATTTTTAAGTTTGGATATTACGATATGCAAATTTAATGACAGCGTATGTGAGAAAGAGACACTTTCATATAACTGCGTGCTTGTGGCTTTGATATGACAGCCAGTGTCTTCGGACTTGAATGCCCGGAAATAAAAATCTCTATTCAGTACATATTTAGCATACAATCCGAACGATTTTAATGTCCGAACTTTGCACCATAATCAAATAAAAAGAGCGATGGATGTCATTACGATTGAAAGTAAAGCCTACCATGATTTGATGGGCAAGATAGAGAAGATACTCCGATATGTGGAGAAGGAGGAACAGGCGAAGGAGGAGTATGAAAACCGCTTGATCACCAACAAGGATTTAGCCGAGATACTCGGCATCAGCCAGCGCACCCTTCAGAGGCTGCGAAGTTCGGAACGTATCGGCTACAAGATTATTCTTGGACGATGCTATTACGACTTGAAAGACATAGAGGAAGCGATACGCAAGAAAAGCCTGTGCTGCAATCCTCAAAACATAAAAGAACTTAGACGGAATTTCCTACTTAAAACCAAGAGAACGAAATAGCGTATGGAACTATTGGACAGAGACACTTTTCTTGAATGGATGGAACGGATTATGACCCGTTTCGACCATCTGAAGCAGACCATTCCCGACATTCCCCAACGTCCGATGCTCAACGGCGAGCCGCTTTTGGACAATCAGGAGGTCTGCATGATGCTGCAAGTCAGCAAGCGAACCTTGCAGCGTTACCGGGATTCGGGAACGCTCCCATTCCATATCATCTACCACAAGACGTGGTATCTTGAATCGGAGATAACCGCCTTTATGAAGCACCATTTCACCGAGAATATGAAAAGGAAACGCAAAAGAAAAACATAGAAACAATCTTTGCTTTTTGTTTTGTACGCGTAAAATCCCGTCCCGTCGTGATGACGAGGCGGGATTTGCACATAAAAAATGATTTTCCTATTCAGAAATTAGGTGTATAGAGAATTATTCACTATTTTTGTAGCAAATTACACGCACTCATTTCTTTTGTAAATATGATGAGACTAAATAGAATAAAAGAAGTTCTTGAGGAAAAGGGCATTTCCCAAAAGTGGTTGGCGAAGGAACTTAATAAAAGTTTTAGTACCATAAACGCTTATGCTTGTAATCGACAACAGCCTTCTCTTGAGATTTTATATCGGATATCAAGAATATTGCAAGTAAAGACATCAGCCCTTTTAGTTGATAATGACTATAAATAGATACTATGAATAAGAAATCCGAACCCATATATCGCTCTCTTTTTGAAGAAGACTACCTTGTTAGAACGTTGAACAGTTCTATAACCAGCCAAGCTGATATTGCTTTGACAGAACTTGTTGCAAATGCTTGGGATGCTGGTGCTACAAAAGTAAGCATCTTCATTCCTGATGAATATGGAGAAATCCTTGTCGTAGAAGATGATGGAAATGGCTTGACAGAAGAAGAATTTCAACAACGTTGGATGACACTGGGATATAACAAACTAGCACATCAAGGCAAACAGGTTCTATTTCCAGATAAAAAGAAAAGAAGTCCTCGCATGGCTTATGGTCGTAATGGTATTGGCAGGCATAGCCTTTTATGCTTTAATGACGAATATCATATTGTCACTTCAAAAAACGGTAAAGAACTTTCCCTTACAGTTTCAACTAAAATAAAAGATCAAGCGATCGCAGTTATTGAACAAAATATCTCATCCTCTTCAAAACATGGTACAAGGTTGGAAGTTCGTGTTGAAAGAAACCTTCCAAATGTGGATAAAATCAGAGAAATAATATCCTCTCGTTTCCTACACGATCCCGAGTTTGTAATCGAAGTAAACAAACAACAGCTTTCCTTAGATCAAATGGAAGGGTTGTTGGATACGACTGAACTAACGACTCCCGATGGATATAACATTACAGCGAACTTTGTAGATTCAAAAAAATCGTCTCGTAAAAGTATTTATCAGGGAATTGCTTTTTGGGAAAGCGGTCGTTTGATTGGTATTCCATCATGGATATTAGGATCTGTTTTCTATTTAGACGGTCGAACCGCCCTTGCTAAGAGATATACGATCGTAATACAAAGCAATGAATTGGCAGAATTGGTCAGGGAAGATTGGAGTGGCTTCAAAAATACAAATGAAACCGAGAATTTGTACCGAACAGTTGCAGAGTATGTGAAGACAATGTTTGAACAAACAGCAAAGGCGAATTTAGAAGAAACAAAGGCTATTGTGAAGAAGGAATTGGCGACTAAATTAAAAGAAGCTTCTCCATTGGCTCAGTATGAGGTAGATGAAATCATAGAGAACATTTCGATAAATTCTCCTACAGCAACTAAAGAGACAATATCTATTGCTGTTGAAGCTGTATTAAATTTAGAGTCATCGAAAAATGGACAGGAACTTTTAATGAAACTCTCTCAACTTACGGAAGAAGATATTACCGGTCTTAATACGATACTCAATAAGTGGTCTGTAAAGGATGCCCTCACCGTATTGAGTGAAATTGATAGACGCCTATCCATCATTGAAGCAATAAGAAAACTTTCTAAAGAAAAGGACACGGATGAATTACATGTTTTACATCCTCTTGTAACCGAATCACGATGGCTCTTCGGTCCCGAATACGATACTCCCGAATATACCTCTAACAGACAACTTCAGACTGTAATGAGAAGCCTGTTCAAAATGGATGTTCAGAATGAAGTCGGGGTAAAAACAAATAGAAGACCAGACCTTGTCGTTTTAGCTGATAGTACCTCTCTTTCAATGACAGGTGTGGAAGAGTTTGGTGATAATGAGCTAGCTACAATAACCAAAGTTCTGATAGTTGAACTAAAACGAGGAGGCTTTGAAATAACAAGTAAAGAAAGAAATCAAGCTACTGACTATGTAGACAGTTTGATTGCATTGGGAATTAATACTGCAAAAATAACAGCTTTTGTCGTAGGAGATAAAGTGGCAAAAGGGTTACAACGTCAGTATCGTGCAGGTTCTAAAGATGAAGGAAGCATCTTCTTGACAGATTTTGACCAACTTGTTGATACTGCAGAGAAACGAATGTTTGGACTTAGGAATAAATTAGCAGCAATGTATGATGATATTCCCGGAATGGCTTTATATCAACAATCCAAATTGAAGTTGTTCTGAAATGGTATAAATTCTAAAAGGACGAATTACAACAATTGTAGTTCGTCCTTTTGTTTTAGATTTTCGGTCTGACGATAAACACCTTTTCTGCCAGAGACGGCGGCAGTCCGTCCATAGAGGGCTGTGTAGCGGAGATACTCTGCCCGCTGCTTTCCAACGGTCTGTCGGTTTGAGCCGCAGAGGTGCTGACGGAGGGAGCGGTGACAGTCGGCTCAATCGGACGTAACCGTTCCATTTCTTCCGTCTTTCCTTCGCCGTCCTGCATCATCTCCGCAGCTTCTTGCTCACTCTCTCCCTGCTCAATCGGTTTTAGGGAAAGCTGTATTTTGCGATCAAGGGCGGCAAGTTCCGTTTTGAGGTCTTTGAGCTGCTCTTCCTTCTTCCAGGAGCCGTTCACCACCTCCTGCAATACAGGAATATCCTTGGCTATCTTTTCCGTGTCTGCCTTAAACTTCTCAATCAAGCCGGGTATCTTCTCCAAGGCATTCAGGAAATTCATACAGGCGAGTTGCGGGTCTGCCGCTATCCTGCCGTTGTTGTAGCTGTACTTCATTCCGCTTTCTCCCATCACGAAGAACTTGTTCTGCGAAAGGTCGAAAAGGTCCTTGGAGGAAGACTCCGTCTTGACCACGAGGTTAAATCCGTAGAGTGTTCCGATATTGAAATACTCTCCCCGTGTGCAGGCTTTCTCGTTGATTTCCGCGAGTTTGGCAGCAATGCGTTTCGGGTCGCTGCCTTCCACTCCTTTGAGTGTTATCGGGTTGAGTGTGTTTCCCTCTTTGTCTTTCTGTACACGGCTTTGATACAAGTCCCAGTCGCTTTGGAAACGGGCTATCAATTCCTTGTTTCCGTCCACCGTTCTCATAACTTCGTCCAATCGGCTTCGGGAGGATGACTTACTGCGAATGAACGCCTGCCGTTCGCTGTCCAAACCCGCAATCTTCTTTTCCAACTTTGCCTTTTCCAACAAATCGGTATTTCCGGAGAGGATGGCAACGTATTCGGAAAAATTCATTCCCGATTTCTCGTCCATACTTCCCTCATCAATGGTACGGCTACCCATACGGTTATTTTTAAGCTGTTCGATGAACAACTGCTTGTTATATAACAGGTTGAACTTGTAGCTGTCAAGCGATTTTTCCACCGCATAAATGATGACATCCACCTTGTTGTCCGCATGAAACTTGGCGACTTCGTTTCCTTTACGCACGGCTCTGCCGTCCCTCTGCTCCAAGTCGGAAGGACGCCAGGGACAGTCAAGATGATGAATGGCTACGGCACGTTTCTGGGCGTTCACACCTGTGCCGAGCATGGAGGTGGAACCGAACAACACGCGTATTGTTCCCTCGTTCATGCCTGCAATGAGCGTCTTTCGTGCCTTGTCAGTCTTGGCTTCCTGAATAAAGCGTATCTCCTGAGCAGGAATGCCGTGATCTTCCACCAACTTTCGTTTGATTTCGCTGTAGGGATTCCACTCGCCCGGCTTGTATGTGCCGAGATCGCTGAACACAAACTGCGTTCCTTTCTGCTCATTGAACTTCCGGTAGTACTCCGCAATCTTGGCGGCACAGTGGGAGGCTTTGTTGTCCACATGATCTCCGTACTTGTTAGGATCAATAAGCCTCAAATCTAAGCTCATCTTTCGAGCCATGTCCGTTGCGATAAGCATCTTGGCTTTCTCCTCTCTATCGGAGAGTTTCTCTCGTCCTAATAATTCTGCATTGCCCGTCTTGGCAAACTCCACCAACTTGGCTATGAACTCCTCCTGTTCGGGTGTGGGCGGGATATTGTGCATGATTTCGTTTTTCTCGGGTCGGTCAATGCCGATGTCCTTTGCCGTTCGATAATCGGTGATTTGAGCGTAGAACGCCGCCAACTCCGGTACTTTGATAAAATAGCGGAAACGCTCCTTCTGCACAATTTCATTGGTGACGGAGAACTCATAGTCCACCGACTTCTTGGCGAAGATGGCAGCCCATGCGTCAAAGGTCTTGATGTTCTGTGCTTCGAGGGCTTGGGGACGCAGGTACTTGAACAGCAGGTACAACTCCGTGAGTGAGTTACTGATGGTTGTTCCCGAAAGGAAAGTGGCTCCCAAGTCTTTTCCCGTCCGCTCCTGTATTGTGCGGATGGCAAAGAGCATATTCAAGGCTCTTTGGCTCCCCTCACTGTTGCCAAGCCCTGCCACACGGTCGTGGCGGGTGTTGAACATCAGATTCTTGAACGTATGCGACTCGTCCACGAACAGGTGGTCGATACCCATTGTCTTGAAATCCACTATATCGTCCTTTCGGTTCTCTATCTTGAACTTGATTTCATCCAGCTTCGCCTGCAAGTTCATCTGCCGCTTGACAAGCCCTTTCTCCATTGCACGGGAGATGCTGCGTCCCTGCTGACGCAGGACATCCAAGTTTTCCTCTACACTGTCCAACTCATCCTGAAGGATTTTCTGCTGTATCTCGTCCGACTGCGGTATCATGCCGAACTGGTCGTGCGTGAGGACAATGCAGTCCCAGTTGTTGTTCTTGATGTCGTGGAAAATCCGCTGCCGCTTATCGGGCGTGAAATCGTTCTTGCCCGGATAGAGCAGCTTGGCATTCGGGTAAGCCGTTTGGAAGGTCTGTGCTATCTCCTGCACGTTGGCTTTGAGAGCGAGTATCATCGGCTTGTTTGCCAAGCCGAGCCGCTTCATCTCATAGGCAGCCGTACACATAATCAAGGTCTTTCCTGCCCCTACCTGATGGTCACATATCCCCCCTCCGTTGAGTTTCAACATCCACACAGCATCTTTTTGGCTGCCGTACAAACTCTCGATGCCCAAGCCTTTCAGGTTGAGGTCGGGGAATGTCTGATGGGAACCATCATACTGAGGACGCACAAAACAGTTAAAGGTATTGTTGTAGAGTTTTTCCAATCGCTCCTTGAACTCATCGCTCTGCTCGTTCAGCCAATCGGTAAAGCCGTTTCGGATCTCGTCGATTTTGGCGTTTGCCATCTGTATGGCTTCCGTGTCCCGTACTTTGACTTCCTTGTCTCCGACCATGATTTTCTTGGTAATGTCGGGCGTCGTATTCAGCAGGGCATGCTTCATCAGGGCAATGCCGTCGTATCGACGATGCTGTCCCCGTACACAGAACCTGTCCCAGATATTGGCATTGTGCATCCGTGCCTCCACGGAATACTCGTCCGCACTTGAATTGTAGCGTATCGTCACCTCCGTGTCGAAAAGGTGCGAGGCATAATCGGAGTAGAGATTTACGGGAATCCATCGCTCCCCGAAGTTGAAATCCAAGTCCACGAAAGGAATCGGTTCGGGGATGGCATCCTTCAGTGCCTGCAAGGAGGCTTGCGCCCTTGCGTCCTCCGGATGCTCCAAGAGATATTGTCCGATACGCTCCGATGCGGCAACCACATTGCCCGATATGAACTTCTCGGCGATTTCATATTCTCCCTCCAAGGGATTGTAGGAAATCCTGCCGTGCAATTCGGAGAGCATCTCTTCCTCGGAGGTGTCGGGAAGCAAAGAGAGCATATACTCGGTGTCCACCGCTCCGAATTTATTGAGTGAAGCCGAGAGCGCCTCTTGGGCATTGCTCACCTCTGTCACCTCGTGCAGGCTGAAAGAAACGGGCTGACGGAAAATATCGGCTTTGAGCGTTTCTTTATCCACCTTCCGTTCCAAGAAAAGGATTTCCCTGCCACCGGCATCCATCAGGATCTGCTCGTGGTTCTTGCGGTCGTTCAGATACCCGTACTGCCGCACGAAACGGTCGTACAGTTCATTGAGGTTCTGTCGCAAGGATTCATTCGCCACCTTGCGTTCCGCTTCATAATCATAGAGCGCGTGGTAAGCATCCCGCAAGTCTATGTAGAGCAACATTTTCTGTCGCTCTTGGGACGGGAGGTCTATGGGCTGGAACATTCGGTTGTCCTCCATATCACGGACAAGCATTCCGACCTGAAAGTCCGAGGCAAGCAGAGAGCCCTCTTTGAGGTGTTCGTGCCATACTCCCTCATAGGGACGCTGCTGCATCCCTTTCTCCTTGTCCTGCTGCCACCACAGCTCGTTCGTGTCCCGTAACCTCATAGCAGTTTCTTGTGGCTTTATTTCGATAGTGGGAGAAGGAGTAGAAACCACAGCACGTTTCACAGTGGCGGTTTTTCGTTTGGGCTTTTCCTCCGGGATAACATTGCCGAAAAGGTCGAGCAGTTGTACCTGCGGGGTGACACTGCTTCGGGGATGCTCCACAGGCTGTTCCTCTCTCGGTTGCACCACCTCTTTGTGCGGTTGCTCCTCTGTCGAAGCGGCTAGCGTAAGCGTAGGCTCTTCCTGCTTGACTTCGGGAGGAACGGAAACGGCAACTTTGGGCTGCTCCTGAATGGAGATATGCTTTTGGTACAATGCCTCGTCCAAGCGTTTGGCTAAATCTGCCCGCAGGATTTTACCCATATCGGTGGCGATGCCTTCCGCTCCGCCCTCGTGATGGAACAGAATGGCAGGCTTGCCGTAAGGGTCGGTATCCTGCTTCCACTCGGTGTGCACGATTTGCGACATGCTTCGCAGATAGGTGTTGAACAGCACTCCGCTGGGGCGTTTCTCGCTCTTGATGAAACGCTGTTCCTCTTCGGTCAGACTTGTCTTTTCGCTCTGCTTTTGCAGGACGATAAGGTCACTGCCCACTTCCGTTCCCGCATTCTCTGAGAAGAGATTGTTGGGCAGACGAACTGCCGAAATAAGGCGGGTATGGCTCATCAGCCACTCCCGTACCGGCTCGTTTGTCGGGGCATTCATGACGCCTTGCGAGGTGATGAACGCCAGCACGCCACCCTCGCGGAGCATATCCACCCCCTTGACGAAAAAGTAATTGTGCAGGGACATGCGGGCGACCTTTCGGGCTGGTTCGTCCGTCTTGCTGAAAACAGGGTCGAAGACGGCCACATCTCCGAAAGGAATGTTGCTGCTGACCACATCGAAATAACCTCCGAGCTTGGATTCGATTTCCTCGAAGCCCCGGATGCGTATCTTGTCTTCGGGATGCAGGACGGAGAGCATCTGTCCCGTAAGGATGTCTTTCTCAAAACCGAAGGTCGTATGCCCTTCGGCTGCAATGCCGTCAAAAGAGCGGATGAACTCGCCCATTCCTGCCGAAGGGTCGAGGATGCGTTGGGGGACGATGCCAGCCTCCTGTAAGGAAGCGGCAATCTCCCGCACTATGGGCGCAGGAGTATAGAAAGCGGTCATCACGGAGTTTTTCAGGCTCTGCATATAGCTCTTGTATTGCGACTCGGAAGCGGTGTTGTCCCGAATGATGCGATGCAGCTCCATCACCAAGGGGAAAAGTTCCAACTCCGACTTGTTCCATCGGGCGATGTCCTCCATCGTGTTGGCAGGAGAGAGGATACACTTCAAAGCCCCGAAGCCCGCATAAGCCCGCAACACCTCCATTTCCTCCTCCGTTGCCGCGCGCTGTTCCCGATGCAGGGCAAAGACGGTCTTAATGGCTTCTATATTCGCCCTTAGGTGCTCCTTTTTGTTATAGTGTGCCATCTTCTTCGAGTTTTAGTTGGACAAAACCCGTAAGCTCCGTATAGAGGGAGTTGTATTCGGGCGTATAAGCGAACTCGTCCGAAATCGGATACTTGGCGAAGATTGCTTCCAAGAGCGGGCGCAGGCGGATGGCGGTCTCCCTGACCGCTTCGAGCGGCACTTCGGCGGAGAACTCGTTCCAAAGCACGGAAGAGATGGTATCGTGACGGGAGAAGTGCAGACCCGCATAGAGCGTCTTATTGGCAATGCCGATACATTCGGCTATGGGAAGTCCGGCATCGAAGGCTTCGGCATAGGCTTCGGAAGCGGCTGCCGCACGCTCTTTGACAAAAGGAATGTCACCGGCTTTTTCGGGATGGCTTTCCCGAAGAAAAGAGAGCAGGGAAAGCTCGTAGTATGAAAAATGAATGGCTGTCATTTTGAATGATTTTAGTGAGGTATATAATGCAAAGGCACTCGACGTCCCCGCCGAGTGCCACCACTAAAATCCGCAGTAAAAACAAGATGATTGTTTATGACCGCATCATTCAGTGGCAAAATTAGCAAATTACGGGGATTTACCTTCGGGATTTGCCCGTTTTCTTGCGTTCGGGAAAGACAAATACCGTCTTGAACTCTCCATCCAAGGAGAGTGAAGCCTCGAAGCTCTTGCCCGTTTTGGAGGTAAAGCCCTTGATGATGCCTGTCTCCCCGTTCACCGCCAATTGCGTCAGCTGCTCGTCCGTGAGGCTCTTGCCCGCCACGCTGCGGAAAAGCGTCAGCCCGCAATCGGGATCGGAACATTTGGCACATCGGGGATAGAAGACCAGTGAGCCTTTGTCGCATTTGGGGCAATGGATGTCGCTCTGTTTCTTGGGAAAGAGGATTTTGGAGGAGAGGAGTTCGTCGGTAATCTGTGTGGCATAACTTTCAATACCCTTGCGGAAGTCCTGCTCTTTCAACTCTCCCCGTTCGATTCTCGCCAAGTCCGCTTCCCACTGTCCGGTCATTTCGGCATTGCCGATTTTCATCTCCCGGACGATGGAATAGACGGCAAGTCCTTTCTCCGTGGGAACGAGCGACTTCTTTTGGCGCACCATGTACTCGCGTGCAAAGAGGGTTTCGATGATGGCGGCACGGGTAGCAGGCGTGCCGATGCCGCAATCCTTGAGCTGTGCACGCAGTTCCTCGTCCTCCAACTCCTTACCTGCCGTCTCCATAGCAGCCAACAGCGAACTTTCCGTGTGCAGCGGTTTGGGTTTGGTTGTACCCTGTGCCAACGAACTGGCACAGAGAGGAAGTTGCTTACCTTCCTCCCATTGAGGGATGATGATGCCTTCTCCGTTTTCCCGACTTTCCCGTTCTTCGGCTTCCGCCTGCTCCTTGTCTTTTTTCTTGCTGTTTTTGAGAACGGCACGCCAACCCTCTTCCTTGATGATTTCACCTTTGAGGATAAACTTCACATCCTCGCAGACGGCAGTAACCGTACTGACATCTTTCACGCAACGGGTGGAAAAAGCTTCGAGCATACGTCCGGCTATCATATCGTAGATGACCGCTTCCTCTCCAAACATGTCTATCGGCTTCTTGCCCGTGATGAGCAGGGCGTGGTGGTCGGTCACTTTCTTGCCGTCCACCGAATGTGCGTTCAGTTCGGTCAGTCGGCGGGCATGGACACCCCAAACGGGGTGGTCGTGCAAAAAGGCTATCAAAGCTGGAATTTCGGCAAAGACATCTTCGGGGATATGGCGGCTGCCCGTGCGTGGGTAGGTAATGTATGCCTTTTCGTAGAGTTTCTGAGCCAAGGAAAGGGTCTGTTCTGCCGTGTATCCGTATCGGCTGTTCGCTTCTTTCTGCAGGGTTGTCAAATCATACAGAAGCGGTGGCTCCTGTTTGGTTTCCTTGCGCACAACTGTCTCTACAGTGGCATAAGGAGCCTGTTTGAGTTTCTCGTACAGGGCGGTGGCTTCCGTCTTATCGAACCAGCGGTCGGCAGAGGAGAAGCGGAAGCTCTCATCACCTTCCCTTACGGCAAGGCTGAGTTGCCAGAATGGCTGTGGCTCGAACTTCTTATGCTCCAAGAAACGGGAGCAGACCATACAGAGGGTCGGGGTCTGTACCCTGCCCAAGGAGTAGGTGCCTCGCCCTGCCGCTATGGATATGGCTTGGGTGGCATTGATGCCCACCAGCCAGTCGGCTTCGCTGCGGGCACGGGCGGCATAATAGAGGTTGTCATACGCCGCTCCGCTTTGTAGATGGGCAAGCCCCTCTTTGATGGATTTGTCCGTCAAGGAACTAATCCACAGACGGTCGAACGGACGGGGAATGCCCAAGTATTCGTAGATAAAGCGGAAGATGAGTTCACCTTCCCTTCCGGCATCGGTGGCAACGATAATGCCCTCACATTCCCGGAAGAGTTTTTCGATGACTTTGAGTTGGGCGACTGCCGTAGCATCGGCTTTATAACCTTTACCCTCCTTAATCTGGCGGGGAATAAGGGTAAAGACGGGAGGAAGAATCGGCAGGTTCTCTTTGTGGAACCCCTTGATGCCGTAGGCTTCGGGCATGGCTGCCGTTATCAGGTGTCCCAATGCCCACGTGACGGCATAGCCGCCTCCTTCGATATAACCCTCTTTCTTGTTGGTTGCCCGAACGACACGGGCGATTTCACGAGCGACGCTCGGCTTTTCTGCTATGATGACTTTCATTTGTTCTTACTTTTTGGATGTTAGTGGTGGCGGATTAGATTTTCATTCCCTTGGAACGCTTCTTCTCTTCTTCTTTTTTTTCTTGCCCGGCGGCAGGCTCTGTCTGTCCCTGCTTGAGCGGCTCCCTCACATGCTTGGTAGCCTCGTTGGTCTTGCCTTCGGAATTGACGGCGACCTGTGTGCGGGAAGCATTGTCGGGAGTAACCTCCTTGGCTTGGGACTTGTCGGGATTCCATTTGAGGAAGTCGAACTTGTTCTTCTCGAAGTTCGGGCGTACATAGGCATTGAAAGGCTCTCCCTTCTTGTCGATAAGCCCGGTCATATAGACCGTCTGACCTGCTTTGAGCTTCGCTTGCTCTTCGGGAGAGATGTCGCGTCCCAGCATCTTCTTGGGGACACGCAATTCTTTCTGCTCCGTTTGTTCCTGTCCTTCGGTGGCTTGCCTTTGGCGTTGTTCCTGCTTGGGAGAGCCGAAACGAAATTCAATCGACCGCTTGTCGGCATTGAATTGGAGGTTGGCATTGAAATGCTTTCCCGTTTTGGAGGTCATGCCCTCCACATAGATGCTTCTGCCTTCCGACAACTCCTTTTTCTGCTCGTCGCTCAGCTTCACGCTCTTGATTTCATCGGGGATGCGTACCCTGTCGGCACTCAGGGCGATGATGTCGTTCGTCAGGCGGTCGATGCTCACGAAGCTGCGGGTCGGCTCATCTTTGCCGGGGAAGGTCAGCTCCACGGTACGACCGAGGTTGCCCGTTTCTCTGAGGGCTTTCTTGTCCTCATCGGTAAAGGTATGCCCGAAGAACTCGCGCTCCAATTGAGGTTCCTTGCGGATGGCGTGGACAACAGGGATAAATGTCCCGTCTCCGGAGACTTTCAGAGAAAGACGGGCATCGGTGTAAAGAGAGACTTCTCCGATTTTAATAGCGATGGGAACAAGCGGAGTCTTGCGGTATTGAAGCAGGTCATCAAGATGCTTGCCTTTTTCCAGACTCTCACGGTTTACGCCCATCTGCTCGAACTGCTCCCACTTCACCTTATCGGGGTCAATGCCTTGAAAAGACTGTTTTTGCTCTCCTGCATAGTCGGAAGGATTGACACGGGCGGAGTCCAGCATCTCCTTGTTGGAGGGGACATCCGGTGCTTTGAGCATCTCCGAGAGTACGCGTGCGCTGGCAACGGCACTCTCAAAGGGGACTTTGAAGAAGTTCAACGGTGTGGGATGCTTGAACTGACGCATGAAGTTGGAAAGGAAATTCTCCAGCGCATTGCTGTGCTTGTCGAACTTCAGGAAGCTCTGTTCATGCTCTGCGGTGGGCGGAACGGTTTTCAGTTCTCCTTTCTCATCTGCTCCGGCTACGGCTCGGAGGCTCTCGTCCTTCTGTTCCTTGACCAAAAGGACTTCCTGGTCTTTGTTTTTTTCGTCCATATTACAATGTATTTAATGACACCAACAGCGGTGCACGGACAAAAGTAAACCAAAGAAACAGTGTATGTTAGAGGTTTGAGATAACTGCGTACTTGTGGCGTCGATATGGATAGAAGTGGCAAAAAAAGAGGTACGACTCAAAGTCATACCTCTACATTCTTTATCTCTTTCAGTTTATTGCATCTTCAACAAGTTACAGTACAATCCTCCTTTAGCTTCGAGTTCGGCGTGCATACCCTTCTCCATAAGCTGTCCCTTGTCCATCACGATAATCTGGTGGGCATTGCGGATGGTCTGCAAATGGTGGGCAATGACCAAGACCGTGCGGTTTCGGATAAGCGCAGACATTGCTTGCTGTATTTTGTACTCATTGACGGGATCGACATTGCTCGTTATCTCATCCAACAGGAGGATGGGAGCGTCTTTGAGGAAGGCGCGAGCGATGGAGAGGCGTTGCTTCTGTCCGCCCGACAGTCCCAAACCGTTCTCCCCAATTTTCGTTTCGTAACCATCGGGCAGACTGACGATGAAGTCGTGTATCATCGCCCGACGTGCGGCTTCCTCGATTTCCGCCTGTGTGGCATTGCGGTTGCCCACCTTGATATTGTTGGCAATGGTGTCGGAAAAGAGGATGACGTTCTGCATCACCACACTTATTTTGCCGAGCAGGTCATCGTAATCCATCTCCCGAATGTCCACGCCGCCGATACGGATACAACCCGCCTGCGGTTCCCAAAAGCGGAGCAACAGATTGGTAATGGTGGTCTTGCCGGAGCCTGACGAGCCGACAAGCGCCGTTACCGTCCGTTCGGGTACGTTGAACGTGAGGTCTTTCATCTCAAAGCCCTCTTTTTCATAGTGGAAACCGACACCATCAAACGAGAGGTCGAAATGTTCCGCCGTTTTAGGTTGGTCGGGATTGACGATAACAGGAGCGTCCAACAAACGAGAAATGCGTCCGTAACTGTCCTTTACCTTGATGTAGTTCAGCCAGTGGCTCTCCATATTGACAAAAGGTTTGTAGAACTCCTTGGATACGATGATGAACATCAGATAAACAAAAAGGGAAGTTTCACCATGCCAAGTCCACCAAAGACCGAGCGTTGCCATCAGAGCGAAAGCCAATTCTATCAGAAAGGTGTATCTACCCACACTCACAGCTGCCAAACGAGAAGTATTCTTACTGCTTTCTCCAAATTCACTAACAGAGTGGTCGAGTCTGTCACGAAACATTCCTTTTCCTCCAAAAACTTTCAGCACGGGTATGCCCTTGACATATTCCACGAAGAGGCTAACCATATCTGCCAGACCGTCTTGTGCCTCCTGTTGCGCTTTCATTCCCGAACGGATGCCCCGATACAAGGAGAAGAGGGCAATAGGAAGGATGGCAATCATCGCCAACCCCATGTGCCAGTCCACCCAGAACAGCCCGATGCCGAGTATCAGCGCCACGATGAAATCGGCGGACATCCGCGTCCAAAGGTGCCCCACCACCATTTCCATATTGTCCACGTCTTTGTGAATGACGGTGCTTATCTCGCCCAGACGCTCATTGGTGTAGAAGCCGAGCGAGAACATTTTCAGTTTCAAGATGATTTTCTCACGGATGCGTTCCACGAGGTCGAAGCCGGCAAAGTGCTTGCTCATATCGGCTACGGCATTGGATATGGTTTTCAAAACCAGCAGACCACCGAGTATCCACGCTGTCGAAACGAATGAAACGCTTTCGCCCGATATATAGCGGTCGATAAGGAACAGGACGGTGAGCATAATCGCTGTGCCACAGAGGGCATAAACCACGAAAAACAGCGCGGAGATTATCAGATGCCGCACTCCACGGGCGGTCAATTCATTCAATATATTACGTATCATTGTTTATACCTCCTCCTCTTTCAGTTGCCATTTGCTTACCCGTTCCTGAGTTTCCGTCATATTGCGATATAGTGGGCAGTTGTCCATCAATTCTCCGTGTGTTCCTGTCGCCACGACCTGCCCCTTGTCCATCACGACAATGCGTTCCACCTCCTGAATGGTGTTGAGCCGGTGAGCGATGGTGATGACGGTCTTGTTGCGTTGCAATTCGTCCAAAGCCTCTTGAATAAGCTTCTCGTTCTCTCCATCCAAGGCAGCGGTGGCTTCGTCGAGAATGACAATCGGTGAGTCTTTGAGCAGCATCCGTGCAATGGAAATGCGCTGTTTCTCTCCGCCGGAGAATTTTACGCCCGCTTCACCTGCCGACGTATCGTAACCATTGGGCAGTCCCACGATAAAGTCGTGTATGCGTGCCCTTCGCGCCGCCATTTCCACCTCCTCTTGCGTGGCGGAGGGCTTGCCGATACGGATATTGTCCCGAATGCTCGTATTGAAAAGGAACACCTCCTGCTGCACCATTGAGAAGAAATCGGCAATGTTTCGTTCGGAGAGTTCTGCAAGGCTCTCTCCGCCTAGACGGACGGTTCCCGACTGCGGTTGCCAAAAACCCATCATCAGGCTTGCCAATGTGCTTTTGCCTGACCCCGATTCGCCCACAATAGCCGCATGGCTGCCTTTGGGAAATTGCAAATTGACATCACACAACGCACTGTCTTTCTTATTCGGGTAGGCGAATGTAACGTGCTCAAAACTGACATCGGTCTGCATGGCATCCGTATCCCTGTCTGCCGTATCCTTTGCGGGTACTTCGGTAATCGACTGAACCCTCGCCAACGACTGACCATAGACAATCTTGAAGTGCTGGAACGTAGCCAACTTAGCAAAGGCGGACGAGAACAGTCCGCCCAGTATCAGGGCAAGGATGAAACGTGCTACGGTCAGTTCGCCCGAACTCATCAGCCATAAACCGACAAGAGTCATCACCACGATGCCGCCCTCCAAAAACATCGTTATGAGTGTCATAGGTACGGTAACGCTGAACATACTCCGCTTCACCCAACAGATATAATCGCGCATACCACCGAGAACTCGCTCTGTCCGGGTCTCTTCGTGGCTGAATGCTTTAATGATTGGTATTGTAGCCACATATTCCAGAAGGTCTTCCGACATCTTCTGCGTACTTTCCATAAAGTGTCGGAAACTCTTGCCCCAAAGCGTTTTGACAGCCATCTGCAAGAGAAATGCCAACGGAAGAAGCGAAATGAGAGCCAACCCCAGCCGCCAGTCCAACACCATAACAATTGCCCAGAGCAAAGTAGGGAAAAGCGTTGCCGAGAGGATTTCGGGCAATCCGTGTGCCAAATAAATCTCGATTTGCTCTACGTCGTGGTTGATGATGTTCACCAAATCGCCCACCTTCCGCTCCTGAAAGAAGCCGAGCGGCAGCCGTTGCAAGTGGCTCACGATACGCAACCTCAACCGTGTGAGGGCGTTGTAAGCTGAGCGGTGCGACCGCCAGATCGACGTTCCGTAGAACACGCCGCGAAGCAGGGCAAACAGCACCATCGCCGCCCCGACAATCCAAATCATTGTAGAAGTGAGCGTGTCGCTCATCAGCCTGTCCACTGCCCACACCACAAGCAGCAGAGGCAGCGTACCGAAAACAAGATGCAGTATGACCATCGCATTGGAGAGCAGGCTGCGACTCTCCCGTTCCTCATCGAGAGGTTTGACTTTTTGTTTATCCATATATGTGTAGTTTTGATTTTTTCTTCTGCAAAGGTACGGCGAAGCACAGAGGCAAAATAGCCCGAATGAGTATTACACTACCCGAAAACAACAGCTTGACGCACATAAAACTCAATAGGGGTATAAGTGTGGACGATGGGGTTATTTATTTGTTCAACGGGCAAATAATTTTGCACGAGTTTTAGTAACAAATTTAGATATGCCAATCAACTCAATAGTTCATTTATACAAAAGAGTACTTATCATCAGCTTTCTATTGCTGTGGGCTTACCCGATGTTTGCACAACTGCATCCTACCGAGATAAAAGTGATCGATGCAGAGAATGGAAGCAACATAGAATTTGCCACGGTACAATGGAAAGGTCTTGGAGACCTTACATACAAGAACGGTACGACCACAAACAGAAATGGAGTGGCGAAGTTGAGCACGATGACCAATCAGATGCTCGTTGTCAGGGTAAGTTATGTCGGTTATCAAACGATAGCCGACACTATTATGACAAATGGAAAACTCCATACCCTAAAACTATATCCAGAATCAACGGAGTTGGAAAAAGTAGTAGTTTTCGGAAAGACGAAAGCACAAGTTATCAGAGAGTCGCCTGAGGCGGTCTCCGTGATAAACGCGAAAGAGTTGCAAGGTCGCTCCATATCATTGGAGACTATCTTGAATAAGACCATCGGTTTGAAAGTAGGACAAAGCGGTGGATTGGGGAGCAGTTCGAGGATTATCGTTCACGGTTTGGAAGGAAACCGCATTCAGATCCTTTGGGATGGTATTCCCATGAGTACCTCGGACGGAACGTTTTCTCTTGATGAGATTCCGATAGACATTATCGAACGGATAGAGGTCTATAAGAGCATTATCCCAGCGCGTTTCGGTTGTGACGGATTGGGTGGCGCCGTCAATATCGTTACGAAGGAGTTCTGTACGGACTATTTGGATGCTTCGTACGAACTGGGGTCTTACCGGACGCACAAGGGAAGTGTCTTCTCGCGCAAGAACTTTCCCAAGAGCGGTATTCTGCTCGGTGCGGGAGGGTATTATACTTCTGCAAAGAATGATTACTCATTTAGAGTTCCCGAAAGAGAGAACCTGTTGGTAAAGCGAGACCACGACCGTTTTCGTTCGTATATGCTGAAAGGAAAAATCGCTTTCACGAAACTCTGGTTCGATGAAATCAGTACCGAGTTCGGGTATTACAACCGTTTCAATGAGATACAAGGAGTATTGAAGAATATCCAGCACGCTGAAAACAAATCCGGGATGTTTATGCTCGAAAACAAACTGATAAAAAGTGGAATGCTAAACAATCGCCTTAACTTCGAGTCACATTTCTCACTGTCGCATACAACGAACAATTTTGTAGATACGGCACGGGTGAATCACGATTTCGAAGGAAACATCTATCCGAGTCCGAACGGGCAGGGAGAGACGGGAGATGTTCCTCACAACTCAAACGACAAAGGCTTGGAAATAAACGAACGTATCAATTTCGATTACAGATTGTCCGCCAATCACAGTCTGAACCTGAACACGCTTATCAACTATGCCCGAAGACAACCGAGCGATGACATTGCAAGCCAGCATGCCGGTTTTGTCATCGGAGGATTTCCAAGCAAGAAGACCAGTGTCGTTTCTGGATTGACTTGGGAAGCGAAACTCTTCGGCAGAAAACTGACGAATATGTTTTCTGCAAAGTATTTCCATCTCCATTCCGAGATAGAGGATTTGACGTCATACGAGATGATTGAAGCTCCGAAGAAAAAGAGCAATACGACATCGCAAATCGGCTGGATAGAGGCAATGAAGTACGAACCGTTCAGAGACTTTCATCTGAAGGCATCTTACCAACGGGCAATACGCCTCCCCAATTCGCAAGAACTGTTCGGTGACGGTATCATTACCTTTCCTGCCGCCGGACTGAAACCGGAGAAAAGCCACAACTTCAATCTGGGCTTCTTGATAGACAAAAACGATGTACTCGGACTATCGCGATTGCAATTTGAGGTGAACGGCTTTTATATGCAGGTGAGCGATATGATAAAACTGATGAAACAACACATGGCAGCCGGATATGTGAATGCGGAAAAGGTACATATCAAAGGTATAGAGACCGAGCTGAAGCTGGATATATCGCCGACGGTCTATGCCTACGGGAACCTGACTTATCAGGATGTACGCGATGTCTTGGACTATTTGCCGGGCACTCAAGCCCCTAATCCGACAAAAGGCTTACGACTTCCGAACATCCCCTACCTGTTCGCCAACTTCGGAGCGGAATATCACAGCGACCGATTATTCAATAATTGGCATGTCAAGGCATTCTGGGACGGGAAGTTCACGGAAGAGTTCTTCTACTTTTGGGAACTAACCGAATTGCAGAAACGGCGTATCCCACGCAGTTTCGTCAATGACATAGGTCTGTTGTTGACCTATAAAAACAAATATTCCATCGCCTTGGAATGCCACAATCTGATGAACAAAGAAGTTTGGGATCAGTTCCGCCAGCCGTTGGCAGGACGGACACTTCACCTGAAATTCAGATACGTCTTTTCGAAAGATATTTTATAACTCTAAACGTAAATAATAATGAAAACAACAATTTTCAATCGCATAGCCATTTCCGCTATGCTGGTCGGCTCCATAGGGCTGACGTCTTGCGACAAGAACGATGACCCCATGCCAACGCCCGACGAGGTGCCGCAGCACTTCGCCTTTGTGCATTATGTTGGGAATAGTGCGTATGTAGGGACATTCAGTGATTTGACTCCTCAAGCAACAGACAATAAGAAAACTTTTGAATTCGGCTTTGGGTGTTATCTCTTCGCAAAAGGAAACACGGTACTTGTGCCCGAAGGAAAATTCGGAGATAAGGTACACAAGTTTACAAGAGGGGCGCACGGCGAGCTTCTAAAAGCAGGTACGATGACCTTTGAACAGATGGCGCAACCCGGAGAAATCAACTTTATTGACGAACAGCGGGCATACGTCGCTTTGCATGGAAGGGGCAAGATTGCGTTAATCAACACTGTCACGTTGCAAAAAGAGGATGAAATCGACCTCTCTGCTTATGCCGTTCAGGACAATAATCCCGATCCAGGCTGCAATGTTATACGTGATGGTAAGATGTATGTAGCTCTCAACCAGCTTAATTCTCCCCATACTTCCGTACCGGGGACGGGTGCAGAGGTTGCTATTATTGATCTTAAAACGAAAAAGACCGAGGTCATCAAGGATAACCGCACAAGTGTGGTCGGATTGTTCCGGCATTCCGATGCCTTTATAGACGAACGGGGCGACATCTATTTTTACAGTACGGGCAATAATTTCAACGTTGCCGATAAGGAAGGTTTCCTACGTATCCGCAAGGGAAGCGACAAATGGGATACCGATTATCTGTTCAATCTGTCGAAAACGACCATCAAGGGAATAGGAAAGACCGGACAGTATATGATTAAGTCCTACTATGCGGGCAATGGCATTGTGTATAGTTGTCTGAAAGTGACGGACACGGAATTCGGAATACTCAAGAAAGACTTCCAACCCGTGAAAATCGACATTTGGAACAAAACCGTCGAAAAGCTCGATTTGCCGATGACCGACAGCAATGGCTCTTTTGCCATAACCCGCTACAAAGATTTCATCGTCTTTGGTATGACGTGCAATAATGGAACGGGCTACTATACCTACAATACCAAGACGGGCGAATGCTCTCAAACTCCCGTTGTTACTGCGGTGGGAGTACCTTCAAGTCTGGTGGTGTTTGAGTAAATCCCTATCGCAAGAGTATTCCCTCAAAAAGGAATACTCTTGTTTTTTATAGAGCATGTGATTCAACAAGGACAAAAGTATAAGAAAATCCTCTTTTTTATCCTTGTTTGTTTGTAAATTTGCAGAAAAGTATAATGATATGACCATAGAATTTTGTGCAATCAATAAGCCTGAAGATTGGATGGAGATGGTTGCCGAGCAATTCGGCACATCGGTAATGAACGATGGCTTTACTGTTCCGCCTTCGGCGGGTAACGGCTTTTTCAAGCAATACTACCCTTTGCCATGGCTCACATTGACCTATATCAGCTTCATGGCGTACGAACCGATGACAATGGTGCGTCGCTCGGTGGAAAACTCGAAATGGATTCCCGTCATGTTCTACATCAATGAGCATAAGCACGAGCAGATTATCGGCACAAGCACGAAAACGGTCGGGGTAGATACGCTCGACGGTATCTTTATGCCCTCGAGCAATATCCCTACGGAGTGGTCTTTCGCTCCCAAGCGACAGTATGAAAACATCACATTGACTTTCAACAAGGATTGGATAGAGCAAATGGATACGGCTCAAGAAACCTACATCGGCAGGTTGCTCCAGTCGGACAAGTCTTTTTATCTCTTCGAGACCATCACACCTGCGATGCAACAAGTATTGAACGGCATCAAGACGACAGCCGAAAGCGATGCGCCTTTCTCTCCCCTCCATCTGCACGGAAAGGCAATAGAATTGTTGACGATATTCCTTGAAAAACTTGAAAAACGGTCGGAGGTAAAATCTCTTTCCAACTTGAATTTGAACGATGTGGAGGCTGTCTTCCGTGTCCGTCGCCGGATTTTACATAGTTTGAACAATGTACCGAGCATTCCCGAATTGGCACGAGAAGCCAATATGAGCAGTTCCAAACTACAGAAATGTTTCAAGCAGGTCATTGGCAAGGCGATTGCCGAGTATGCTCTGTCCGAAAAGATGGAATGGGCAAAGCGCCTACTATCCACCCGTCTCTACTCGGTGTCTGAAGTGGGCTATAAAGTCGGATATACCAACCTCAGTCACTTCACGGAGGCTTTCCGCAAATATCACAGGATAAAGCCTAAGCAATATCTCGACTCTTTGTAAGTTTGATGCAATAGGGATATTGCTTACCATTTAAGGGGTATTTTGCCCTAAACAATCTTCCGAACTTTGCCTGCAAAAACATCAGGCAATGAAAATAACGACATTCAAGTTTCAGTTTTTTGCCGGAGTAACAATCTTTTCATTGTTTTCCGGTATTTCTGTTTGTGCGCAATCTCCGAATGAAACAGACTCTCTCCAGACAGAAGGGATTTCGTCGTATAACCGCATTAAAATCAACGGCTATCTCCGTGCAGGAATTTTCGGAGGAGAAAAAGAAATACGTAATTACTACGGAGAAGGTGCTTTGAATTTGGAAGTCCCCATCGGTACGAATGCTTCCGCCTTTTCGGAAGTGCGTTACAGAGCCGATGGCAACAACAATCATAAGTTCGACATCCGCGAGGCTTATGTAAATCTTAATCTTGGCAAGTTCGATTTTCGTGTGGGTGAGCAAATCGTTCTCTGGGGACGGGCAGACGGTTTCAATCCGACCAATAACGTTACCCCCCAAGACTTTTGTGTATTCTCACCGGAGGAAGACGATAAACGTCTGGGAAATTTTATCGTGAAAGGAGTCTTTAATCCTCATCCGTTCCGTATCGAAGTGGATTGGATACCCGTTTACAAATCGTCATTGTTCCCATTCATCGGAAAGCCTATGGGAGATGGGATTGTATGGAAGAATGAAAAACAGCCTTACCGATGGAAAGACCAGTCTTTCGGAGTGAAAATAGATTTGGAAAAACCGTCTTTCGACCTCTCTCTTTCCTATTACAACGGGTTACATAAATTTCCCGGCATCACTTATGAAAAGACTCCTTCTGAAATCCTTTTGTCGCAAAAGCCCTATCGGGTGCATGTTGTCGGAATGGACTTTTCCACCTCATTGGGCAACTACGGATTAAGAGGCGAGTTTGCCTGTTCACTCCCCGACAAAGGCAATAATCCCATCTATTCTGTTCCCAACAAGCAGATGGAATATACAATAGGGATTGACCGAAGTTGGGATGCTTTCAGCTTGATTGTGCAATATATAGGTAAGTATATTCCGGACTTAAAGTCTGACATCAAAGGCAACCCGATGGAACGGAAACTTAACTCGCTGAATCGTATCGTCTTCACGCAGCACGAGCGTTGGAATCATTCGGTTTCGGTCAGACCTGCACTGTCATTACTCCACGAAACATTGAACGTGGAACTGCTCGGACTGTGCCAGTTCAGTACAAAAGAATACTTCTTCCAACCCAAGGTTCGCTATGCCATAGCCGATGCCGTTACACTCACGGTGGGAGGTCAGTTGTTTTACGGACCGGACGACCGTCTGTTCGGGATATTGGAAAAGACCAAGAACTCGGTTTTTACGGAGTTGAAAGTTTCGTTTTAGATTATCTAATCTCAAAATAATATCGAATGAAGAAGTTAGCTGAATTTGTGATACGATACCGCTGGGCGGTCATCGTGTTCTTTCTTGCACTGACAGCCTTCATGGGCTTTCAGATGAAGAATGCAAGTTTTAATCCCGACCTGCTTACCTATCTGCCGGAGCATTTGCCTTCCCGTATGAACCAAAAACAGATAGAAAAGATGTTTGGAGGAACGGATATGGTGATGATTGTCGTACAGACGGATGATGTCGTAAACGACAAGACGTTGGAACGTGTAGAGCATTTCTCGCAGGATATGCAGAACATCAAAGGCATAGAACGGGTAATGTCTGTCTTTGAATTGAAAAATGTCCGCAGTGAGAATGACGCAATGACCGTTGATGCGGCCGTGAAAATGATTCCACGGACTGCTGAAGATATTGCCACTATCAAAAAGGAACTTGCAGGTAATGACCTTGTCTATGGAAGCGTAGTCTCCAAAGATTTTACGACCACAGCTATTATTGGATTGCTTGAACCCGGAGCAAAGGACAAGGATGTAATAGACCAAGTGGAAGCAATGATTGCCAAATATCCCGGTGCAGAGAAAGTTCTTTTGGGTGGCTCTCCGTATATGCGGATGCAAAATGCGGGAATGATGCAGAAGGATATGGCTCGGCTCATTCCTCTCGGATTGTTGTTAATGATGGTTTTTCTCTTTATCAGCTTCCGACAGTTCAGAGGCGTATGGCTTCCCATTCTAATTGTGGTTATGGCGATATTCACGGCATTGGGAGCAACACCTTTGTTGGGATGGAAGTTTGCCGTTACGACCATTATTTTAGTAGTATTACTGATAGCCACTGCCAATTCCTACGGCATACACATGTTTGCTCGCTACCAAAGAGACAATCTTCCCGGAAACAATTATACTCCCAAAGAGCTGTCTGTCAAGATGGTTACAAGTCTCGGTGCTCCCATCATTTTGTCCGGATTGACAACCATTGCAGGGTTGCTCTGTATGTTGGGACATGTGCTGATTCCCGGTGGGCAGATGGGCGTCCTCGGCAGTATTGGTATTGGACTTGCCTTGATTGGCAGTCTGTTCTTTATCCCAGCATTAAGTTCAATACTTCCCAAAACGAAGCCTCGATTGAGAGCGGATGACAATCCTAAAAACAAAAGAGGAATAGGGTTGGACAGATTGTTGGATTTTATTGCCAATTGGGTAACGAAAAAGCCCAAGACTATTTTGGTTTTGTTTGTAGTCATTTCTCTAATCGGAGCAGCCGGACTATTGCGTTTCAGCATCAATTCAAATCCCGCCGAATTGTTCCCTGACGGACATCCAGCCAAGGAGTCTGCACAAATTATCAATAAGGAATTGGGGGGCTTTTTCCCTCTCTGTATCGTATTCGAAGGTGACATCAAAGATCCTGCTCTATTGAAAAAAATCAATGATTTGGAAAAGAAGGTGCATGAAATCCCCGAAGTGGGAACAACGCAGTCCATCGCCAAAGTTACACGTCAGATCAGCCGTGCTCTTTACAACAAGGGGGAAGAAGGATATGATAAAATCCCCGACACCTATGATGCCGTATCGCAATACTTCGAGTTGTATCTGATGAGCGGCAGTCAGAGGGATTTGGAAAAGATGGTGGATTTCAATTTCGAGAAAGCCCTTTTGATGATTCGCTTCAAGGAATTGAACACGCCTGTATTGCGACAATGTGTTACTCAAATCAGGGAGATGGTAAAAGATGACCCTAATGTGAAACTTGTTGGCGGCAATGCCGATGTGTTTACGGATATGGACAAGCATGTCGTAAACGGACAGTTTCTTTCTCTGTTGATTTCCCTCGTTGTTGTATTTATCATTATATCTCTCGGCTTCAAGTCGTTTAAGGCAGGGCTACTGCAAATTGTTCCGCTCGTGTTTGCCATGTTGATGCTTTTCGGATTGATGGGATATTTCGGTATTGACCTGAACTTTATGACCGCCTTCCAAGCCTCTATCCTTATCGGTGTCGGCGTGGACTATACGATTCATGTCGTCTGGCGGTATCGGGAGGAACGACGTGCGGGTTATAACGATAAAGAGTCTGTACGTCGCTTGTTCAAGGCAACGGGACGCGGTATCGTATTCAATGCAATCGCCGTTATTATCGGATTTGTGGTTCTGCTCTTTTCAGGCTTCCTGCCCGTTCGTTTTTTCGGAATGATGATGGTGACAATCATCTTCGTATGCCTTATTGCGGCAGTACTGCTCGTACCTGCGCTATGTATGGTACTGAAACCGAAATTCTTGAGACAGAAAGCACATCGCAAATGACATAAAATAACTGAGAGAATAAAACCAATAAAAGAAACAATCAAAAGCACCTAAGCTTTTCAAAGAGGATTGATACACGAATATTCATCAAACAATAAATACAATAAATACAATGAAGAAAGTTTTTTTATCGGCGATTATAGCAATCGCAACTATGTGGGCAAATGTTGCTCATGCACAGGGAGGATTGTCTCCCCAACAAGTACAGCAGAAAGCCATTGAAACCACTCGTGTTGCCGGGATGGAAACACAATCGTCCATGACTATTTACAGTCCGTCGGGTGACAAACGGGTTCGCAAGATGACTATCGTCAGTAAACTCTACGAGAATGGAAGTCTGGAAAAGAAACTCATTCGGTTTACCGAGCCCGCTGATGTAAAAGGTACCGGATTCCTATCGTTCGATTATTTGAAGAAAAACGACGATAAGTGGATTTATATGCCAGCCCTTCGTAAAACCAGACGCATTGTGAGTTCTGAAAATGCAAAGAGCTTCATGGGGTCTGAGTTTTCTTACGCCGATATGTCCACACCTGCCGTAGAGGATTTCAACTATAAATTCTTGACTGAGCAGAAAGTCGATGGACATGATTGTTATGTCTTGGAAATCATACCTAAAAACAAGACAATTGCCAATGAAAACGGTTTCTCAAAGAAAATTTCCTATATCGATAAACGGATTTTCGTTGTTCGCAAGGCTACCTATTATAATCTTGCCGGTGAGAAAGAAAAGGAGATGACCGTTTCTGCAATTGCCGAAGTGGATACAAAGAACCATAAATACCGTTTCAAGGAAATGACAATGGTTAATCTGAAAAACAAAAGAAAGTCGGTATTGAATAACAACGTTATTAAGTTCACCCCTTCAATTTCGGACAGTTATTTCACCACTCGCACACTGGAACAAGGCAAGTAAAACTTCTCTTTTCCATTACCTCCATTTGTTGCAATCAGAAGTTGTAACAGGTGGAGGTTTTGTGCATTTATCATAAATACCAGAAACAATCACTTATATCAAAATATCGCAATATGAAAAGACTCGTTGAAAAAGAACTTTTTGAGATGCTGTCTTCTGATAAAAGCACGGAGGCTACCGATAATCTTATCAGAGAAATCATGGAATTGGGAGATGGCGAAGAAGATCTCGTTTCGTTGTTTCGCACATTAAACTTTACCCGCTTCCATTTGCGGACAATGTCTGAAAAATCAGGGATAACAACTGAAATGGGGAAAAAATGTGGCAGAACTGCTCTTTGTTATTGACACGGAGTTAGAATTGCTGAAAATGAGGATGCATGGAATTTTATCTGCCGTACGCCCAAAATCTGCCAAGAAGTTCCGTTGGACAGGCAAAGCGACAGATCTAGTTGAACTCCTTTACGCCCTCGATACCTGCGACTGTATCAACAATGGCGAAATTGGCGTAGAGGAATTGGCAGACGTTCTATCCGAAATCTTCGATGTAGAAATCAAGAACTGCTACAACGTTTATATGAACATGAAGCGTCGAAAGGACGACAGTCGCACCTATTTCCTTGACGAACTCCGAGAAAAGCTCAACAAGCGGATGATGGAGAGCGACCTGAAAGGCGGCAAGTATAAGAAACGGTAAATCGAAAAGGAAGAAACTCTGGTTCGGAGTATCTCCTTTGAACTGTTGCTGCAACTATTTCCTCAAATCTTCCTCAAATGCAGATTAGCAAATGAGAGTGTGTCAAAAAAAACTCAATAATGAGTTTTGAAATGGACTTTTCTTTGCTTGTAGAGAAACTCAACTTACAGATTAAAAGTTACCAAGTGATAAATTTACATTTTGACACACCCTCATCTTCTATCGGCGAAGTGCTCTTATGAACTTATATACAGTCCAAAATACAACGAAAGGAGCGACAAAGAAACCACCTACGAGATAAAGCAGGAATTTGAATACATAGTAGAAATTCCATTGCCCTGTCGTCCCTGCCGTCATCTTCCACGGCAGCACCTTGTTGATGAACACATACCCTGCCCAGAAAGCCATCAGAACATATCCCGACATCCACTGCATGTCAGGCATCCGTTTGGTGGTCATAAAGTCGAGTTTATAACCTATGACAAAGAATGCGGTGTATAGGATAAGGTAGTAGAGATTATCCCAAATGGCCCTGTCCTTTCTTTTCTGATAACACGGCGTACAAAGTATCGGCTGATACCTTGCTGCACATTCAGGACAGAGTCCTTTTCCGCAATCGGAACATTGGGCAACCGCCGGTTCTTGGGTATGATTGAAACAATTCATAGTGTAATCGTTTAGCGTGTTCAAAAATACGATTTTCTACTCTCTTCATCAAATAAAAGGCATACCCATTTCTTATGATTTTTTGCTACTGAGCAACTTGGAAAGTTCCGGGTCATCAGCAATCCGTTGCAACTCCCGTTCCACGATTTCCCGAACCTCCGTCTTTACCCGGTCGTAGTTTGCCTTGATTTCCTGCTCCATCATATCCTCTCCGTTTTCATTCGTGAAGTCCGTCAGAACGGGTATCGGTCGGTAAGCGGCTGTTTCCTTTGCTACTTTGGCATTGTCCACCACAATCTCACAGTGGAAAATCTTCTGCTCGATACGTTCGGAGAAGTTGTCGGCAACCGCTCCCACAAACATTCCCTGCGTGAGCGTGGAAATCTTGCTCTGCGGAATCAGGCTGTCCATCTGCGTGGAGATGGAGGTCGTCTTGTCGCTTCGGGTAATACTCATACTTTGCCTCTTTTGAAGCACTTTCCCGAAACGCTCCGATAAGGTCTTTGCCGTCTCGCCGACTACCTGACCTGAGAAAATGTTTCCGACGGTATTCATCACTACGGCTGCTTCCTTGTCTCCATAGTCACGCTTCAGCTGGGAGAAGTCCTGAAAGCCCAAGCATACCGCCACTTTGTTGCTACGTGCGGTAGCTATCAGATTGTCAAGCCCTTTGAAGTATATGGTAGGCAGCTCATCTATCAGCACGGAACTTTTCAGCATACCTTTCTTATTGATGAGCTTGACGATACGGCTGTTATACAACCCCAATGCCGCTCCGTAGATATTCTGTCTGTCGGGATTGTTCCCCACACAAAGGATTTTAGGCTCCTTGGGGTTATTGATGTCGAGTGTAAAATCATCGCCCGTCATAATCCAATAGAGTTGCGGACTTATCATCCTTGACAAAGGTATCTTGGCAGAAGCAATCTGTCCTTGCAACTGGTCAGCCGCCCCTCCGAGCCAAGCGTCCATGAAAGGAGAAAGATAGTTCTCCAATTCAGGATAAGAAGTTAGTATCGGGAATATGTCTTCGTATTTACGACAGAGAAACTCGATGGCGTGCGGAAAGGTACAATACTTGCCACCCTCAAAGATGCGGAGATACCAGATGATCGCAGCGAAGAGGACAATGGGCGACTCCACGAAGAAATCCCCTTGCTTCTGCACCCACGTCTTGTTGAGGTTGAGCATGATGGTGTACGCTGACTCGTAGGCATCTGAAATGTCGCTCATGAAATCGGGGTGTATCGGATTGCAGCGGTGCGACCGACGAGGGTCGTCGAAGTTGATCACGTAAAACTTCGGCTTGACCTTATATCCTTCCGAGTGATGCCGCAGATGGTTGTAAACAATCATGGAGAGGTCGGGATACTTGAAGTCGTAGCAGTAGATGGCAAAACCTTTTTCGATTTGCTGCTTGATAAAATTATTGATGATGGCATAGGACTTACCACTGCCCGGCGTTCCCAAGACGGAGACCGCACGGAAAGGATTCACCACGTTTATCCAGCCTCTGTTCCACTTCTTGCGATAATAGAAACGGGTCGGCAGATTGACCGAGTACTCGTTTTCCAATAGCCTTGTTTCCTGCATAAAGGATTCGTTCTCTTGATTGAAGACATCTTCCATCAGGTTGTTTTTGAGTAGTCGGCTCATGTAGAGTCCTGCCATCAGCAGGCACACATATCCAACAGTTATCGTAAAGGTATAGAGAGTTGCATTCGCCTCTATGGGCAGTGGCAAGGCAAGTATCCACCAATTGAGGAAGAAAAAGACAAAGCCGACGCCCATGAATGCCCCTATCTTCGACCATGTGATATGCTCCTCTTTCACACCTTTCGTACCCAGACAGGAAAGCCCCATCAGTACCAGCGCAAAGAGTTTGGTATAGAGCATATTTCCGAACAGTCCCGCCGTGCGGTGGAAATTCATCAGTATCCTGTCCACCACACCGATGTTCAGACCCCATAATTTGATGGCTTCGTAACAATACCAATAGAGATGGGCAACCACCAATATAATACTTACGGCACGCAGAAAATCCATGATTTTCGCCAGTGCCCTCAAATCGTCTTCTTGTTGTGACATAATCCGTTGTTTTTATAGTTTACGTTGTTTTCTTTTCTTCCGCTGCATCCTTCTTCTGAACTGCTCTTCCTCCCAATCCGTACCGTGATCCTCCAACGGCAGGTCAAGCAGACCACCCAATACGGAGTCTTCATCCGAGGTCGGAGTTTGGGAAAGATTACTTTTTTCACTCTGCTGTACAGAATCGGACAGTTCGGGATGCGGACGGTCAAACCACTCGGCAACGGCGTTTGCCGAAAGTTCCTTGCCCAATCGCGAGCCATTGACAACACAGCCGTTGTTATGGTCTATAAAGGTGACACCATAGATCCGACCTTCCACGTTCTCTCGGAAGATGACATCAATACCCCTGCGATGAAGGTTTCCCCTGAAATCCTCTCTTGTGGCAGAACGCTTTAATGCTCCAACTACGGCTGCTTTGGTCTTGGGTGCAAGATGCTTTTCTTTCAGTTTCTCCTTTGAAGCCTTGAACCTGTTTTGCAGGGCTTCATATCCGACAGACTTCCCAAAGAGAGAGGATTTGAACACTTTCCCGACTTTATTCCCCTTGTTATCCGTGGCAAAGTAGAGAAGTCCCATATAAGTCTTTCCGTTTACCTCCCCCTTGACCTCCTCCACGCATATATTATAGGTGGAAAGTAAGGCTCGGTATTCTTTGAAGCTCGGACAATGGTAGAACTTCGCTGCCGGTTTGATAACCGAAGCCAGTTGCTTTTTAAGATTCTCTCCGTCGCCGTAGCAGACTTTTTTCAGGCGAAACGCTTCTCTTTCCTTCCGCACCTGTGCAGGAATCAAACCGTACTTCTGTTCCAGTTCTTTGAGAATACGGGTGCTGGTATAGAAATTATTGCCATCGTTAATCTTCTTTCCCCGTTCATCGACGGCTAAGGTGACAATATGCAGGTGATGCCTGTCTATGTCCTCGTGCTTATAAACGATAAAGGGTTGATTAGCGTAGCCCATCTTTTCGATATACTCCCGTGCGATGGCAGAGAACTGCTCATCGGTAAGGGTGTCATCGGGATGCGGATTCAAGGAGATGTGTATAACCGGTTTTTTAGTGAGGACATGACTCGGCATATATGCCATAAAGTCCTGCATACAGGCAGATATATTGTGTGTTCCATCAACCGGAGAGAACACTTTGTTGGTATCCAAAATCTTGGCAACGCCCTCGTTCACCTTCTCTCCATTGTACGCCAAAGCACCGTAAAGGGAATTGCCATAGTTTATCTTTGCGACCATTTCTCCTGAAATTCACGGGTAAGTTGTACGATTTCGCCTCCGATAGCCGCCAATTCAAGAGTCAGTTTCTCCAGTTGGGCAAGCATGGCGTAGGCTTTTTTCTCGGTGAAATTACTCTTTAAGGCGACCACAGCTTGGTTATAATTTACTCCCACGCTGCGAAACTGTCCGTACAAAGTCGTCAGTTTTTGGTAGTAATCGAGCAGCGAGCGATCCACTTTTATTACCCGAAAAGTCTCATCAAAGACCCTTGCTTTGATGAAAACCGCTCTGTTCGGGACTCCTGATTGCTCATAAAGCGTCAGGAAACGCGCAAACTCCGTGTCCGTAAACCGAACCATGCAACAATGGTTGGCTTTCTCTTTTTTCAAGGGTCTCCCCACATGTCTTTTTGTCATTTTACTTTGGATTTTAATGGTTTGTATTTCTCTCTAAGGGGACAGATGTGCAAAGCACGATGGAGTCCCTTTCGGGAGGTTTCACGGCATCACCGGCATTCAAGACAAGTCATTCTCTCTTCCAGGAAAAAACGACTTCGGAGTTTTTTCAGCCCTCTGCAAGAGCAAGAGTTCTGAGTTACCGAATTTATTTCGGGTAACGCAGGACATATCTTGCTATTTGCTCCGGCGCAAATAAATCCGTCTGCGAAGGACGGAAGTCGAGTCTCTCAAAAAAGAACGCTTCATGCCTCGAAAACTTCGGCTTACCGCTTGGGTGCAAAGTTACTAAGCCTTGTGCCTAAGTCACTTATCTTTTACGAAGCCACAAATACGCAAATCGAAGCCACAAGTACGCAGTTAGCAAAAAGGGCAGAAACAAGGGGGTAAAGGCTTCTATATTTGCCCCGTCGGATGGTTGTTTGCGGGGCGGTGGACATACCTGCCTGCCCAAGTCTAAAAACCAGTCCGCAGCCATTTGAACAGACAATTACGGAAATGGAAATAGAAATGAGAATATGTACAAGTTATTGCACCCGTCGCCCCTTGTACCCTTGCGCAAGGGTACAAGGGCGGACGTATGGATGGGTGGACGTGTGCAAGTATGACTCCCGTCATATAGCTCCACCCTTATACAGGGAGGGACATATCCCGAAAGGCGAGTCTGTGTTCCTTTATCGGAATGCCTCGCCGTATGCCTGTCCGGGGATTTATTCCCTCACAGACTCGTTTCCATATCTGCCTTTTCAAGGAAACAAGCCAAGGCGTGCATGCGCCTTTCCTCACATATATGTAGAACCATTAAACAGAAAATGAAATGAAAAAGAAACCTGTTTTCATTGCCTTCTCCACCCAAAAGGGCGGTGTCGGCAAAACGACCTTTACGGTCTTGACGGCGAGTTACCTGCACTATGCCTGCGGGTACAACCTTATTGTGGTGGATTGCGACTATCCGCAATTCAGCATCAATGCCATGCGCCAGCGTGACGCACAGGGCGTTGATCGCAACCCCGCGCTGCAAGAATTGGCAGCCACCCAATTCTCCGAGTTGCAAAAGCCCACATACACCATCCTTTGTGCCACGGCAGAGGCAGCCGTGGATACGGTCAGGGAGTATCTAGAGACGCACGAACCGGATACGGATTTCGTCTTTTTTGACCTGCCCGGAACCATCAACAATGACGGTGTACTGACCACCCTCTCCGGTATGGATTATATTTTCACACCCATTTCTGCCGACCGTATCTCCTTGGAAAGCACGCTGAGCTTTTCAGCCATCATCAAGGAGGCGATAACCGACAATACAGACACTGCCAACAAAGGGATTTACCTCTTTTGGAACATGGTGGACGGCAGAGAGAAAACACCCCTCTATGCGATGTATGAAAAGGTCATTGCCGAGTTGGGACTTCCTCTCTTGAAGACGGTAGTTCCCAATACGACCCGCTACAAAAAGGAAGTGATGGATGAGGGTACGACCCTCTTCCGTTCGACTATTTTTCCTGCCTCCCGCACGCTGCTCAGAGGCAGTCGTCTGAAAGAGCTTGTGGAGGAAATCCTGTCCATCGTAAAACCTGAAGTGTATGGCAGAGAAGAATAAAGGGGCGATAGATCCCGTCGCCATCCGGGAACTGATTTCGCAGGGTATCCCGATGAAAAAGAAAGAGAGTGAGATGATACCGCCTGCCTCCGTCGAAGAGGTGGATGTGTCTGTTCCGGAAACACGGAAAGAGGTCTCGGAAGAACTGCAACTTCCCATCCGAACACGTCGCAAGAATCCCGCCAAAGGAGATTACATCTCACTCTTCATGCACCGCAATGACCTGTATGACCGCAAGGCAATCTACATCTCCAAAGAGTTGCAGGACAAACTCTCGGAAATCGTCCTCTTCATCCGAAAGAGGGAGATGACATTGGGCATGTACGTGGAAAACATCCTGCTCAAACATTTGGAGGATTACAAGGAAGAAATCAACCGATTAAGTGAAAAGAACTTCAAGAAATTATTGTGATATGAAACAGAAAACAAACCGACCAATGGCAGGCAAAGAGTCCTGCAGAGAACGAAAAAGCGTCTCTTCCAAAGTAACCATCCGTAACTCCACCACGCTCATCGAGCATTCCGAGGGACATCCTACAGGTCTCCTTCAGGAAGAGAAGAGCGATTATGAAACCGCCTTTCTTCAGCCCCTGAACATCGGAGACCGAAAGGGGGTGTTCATTTCCAAAAAGACACAGGAAGAGATTGCCGAAATCGTCTATGTGGCAGCCGCAGGCAGACTGACGATTGGAGCATTCGTGGAACATATCCTCCGGCATCATTTGGAGATGCACCGCGACGAGATAGACGCCTTGTTCGAACAACAATTCCGTAAACGTTTCGAGCGATGAAGCAGGTCATCTTTATTCTGCTGTCGGTAGGCTTAGCCTATCTCGGCAGCGTACAGGTTGCCCGCTTCCTGTACGGACGCTATCGGAGTGCTGTAAGACTCTACCGTGACTTGCAACTCTTTTTCAGGGAACGAGGCAAGGGAAAATTCGTCGTCACCATCCGCATCCCTAGAAGGGAACTGTTCCAAGAGGAGAATGTCCTTTTAGCCGAGTTGCCCATTGAAGAAGAGCAACACGAAGAACAAGCGCCTGAAACGGGAATGTCAGAAGAAATCTCGCAAGTCGGTATCGAAGAGGAAGAAGATTATGTCTTGGTGGAAGTCCAAGGTGAAAGCTACTCCCTCTCGGAAAGCATCACAGCGGAAGAACTGCAACAAATGGGCAGTGTCCTCTCTTGTAAGAATGCCCCGATAGAGGAAGCCGCAAAAGCCGCCGAAACTATCTATAAGATACACGACTCACCGATGTTCCAAGCGATTAAGAAAGCAGCCGGGGAACGTGTCCGCGAGCTGCTGGAGCGCGTTGCCGAAGAAGCTCCGAAAGAGGTTCAGTCAGGCAACTTCGATTACAAACGATTTATCAAGACATAGTATTCACCCACTCAAAGAAAAGAGAAAATATGAGTAAACCCATTTATCTTGCCATCGCTTCCCCCAAGGGTGGTGTCGGCAAAACCTCGCTTACGGTACTTACCGCAAGCATTCTGCATTACCACAGAGGATGCGATGTCGCCGTCGTGGATTGCAACCATCCCGCCCATACAATCGCCCGTCTGCGGCAGCAAGAGTCGGAAGAACTAAATCATCAAAGCCTGATGCATCTGAAACATCGGACACCCTGCACCCCTTATCCGATTATCTGCACTCCGGTGCGGGAAGCCCTGAACCGAGTGGAGCGGCACTGTGTGGACAATCCTCCTCGCTGCATCCTCTTCGACCTCCCTCCATTGATGCGTACCGAAGGAACTGTAGAACTGCTTTCAGCAATGGATGCCGTCGTCTTTCCCGTTACGGGCAGTCCGATGGATATGGAAGCCGTCCGCCATTTCATCGACATCTTGGGAGAGCAGATATTGACTATGGGAAAGGGCAATATCCGTGAGCTTTACCTGCTCCGCACTATGATACAGGCTTGGGAACGTGAGGAAGCCGACGAACGCTGTCGCACCCTTGCCGATGAAACGGGAGCATTGCTGATGCAGACCTCATTGAGCCACTCCCGTTTGTATCGTCCGCTGCTTTCCGAGCATAGGAGAGGGGTCTGTACCCTCCTTCCGCCCTATGGAGGGAAGTTGAGCAGGCTCTGTAATCAGTTAGGTGATGAACTTCACGAAATCCTGCAACGCCTATGTACCGAATAGTCCTTGCCGCTCTCTTGCTCTATCTCCTGTGGCTATTTCTTTTTCTCTCGTATGAACGAAGAAAGAGAAAGAACAGAGCAAAAGAGAAAAAAACTTGTCAAGCGGTCAGTGAAGCGGAAACCATCGGTAAAAGTCGCTTCAAGCTCAGCCACTCGACGCCACAAGTACGCAGTTATCCAAAAGGCGAGGCGGAAGCAAAAAAGGCTTCTACATTTGCCCTCGAAAACGGACAAGAGCCATCGCAAGAGCCGGATGATCTGCCCGACATAGATGAGATTCCTTTAACGTATGAGTCCTCCGATTCTCCACCCTTTGAAGAGGAGGACGAGGAACTTCCCATACAGGGGGAAAGCGAATACGCCATGGGAATTGATTTTGAACGGGTGCTGGAAGCCTTGTCGGTCATTCACCGCCACGCCCACACCGAAGCAGAGCGACAGCGAACCGGCGATACGCTGAGTGAGTTGGAAGGAACCCGTCTGATGGAAACACTCCGAAGCGATGAGAAACGCTCGGCCACGATCGATGAGATCATCCGTGCCCGTTTCGAGGAACTTTACAGCGGTGAAAAGGCATAACGTCCCTTCCGAACGGTCTTGACCCAATCGTATGAACCCTTTAATGCAACAGAAGCAATGAAAGAAAAAGAGTACGGCTGACTCTCAGAGAGCCACCACTAACATCCGAAAGTAACAACAGTATTCATCCGTCGGGAGGACATATCCAATCCTCTCGACACAAAACAAAGATTTATGACCAAGAAACATTTTCTTATCGCAGCCATTCTGCTGCTTTCCATTTCCTCTGCCTTTGCCCAAGGCAACGGTTTGTCGGGTATCAACCAAGCGACAAGCATGGTGACGAGCTATTTCGACCCTGCCACGAAACTCATTTATGCCATCGGTGCGGTCGTGGGACTTATCGGAGGGGTAAAGGTCTACTCAAAGTTCTCGTCCGGAGATCCCGACACCTCAAAGACCGCCGCAAGCTGGTTCGGAGCGTGTATTTTCCTCATCGTGGCAGCCACCATCCTGAGAAGTTTCTTCCTCTAAGCCTATGGAGACCTATCCCATCAACAAGGGAATCGGTCGCTCGGTAGAGTTTCAGGGACTCAAAAGCCAATACCTGTTCATTTTCGCCGGAGGGCTTCTCGCCCTTTTCGTGCTGTTTGTCATCCTCTATATGGCGGGTGTCAATCAATGGATCTGTATCGGCTTCGGAGGGACTGCCGCATCCGTTCTGGTGTGGCAGACCTTCTCCCTGAACAGGAAGTACGGGGAACACGGGCTGATGAAGCGTTCCGCGCTGCGCAGCCATCCCCGCTATCTTATCAACCGACGACGCATTCCCCGTCTACTGCGGCACAAGGAACTGCCGAGACGAAAGAGAAGAGAGAATAAAAGAATGAACGAAGGAAAGGAGGAGAAAGAATGAGAAACATCTTAAAAGCCACCACGCTGGAAAACCGCTTCCCGCTGCTTGCCGTCGAAGAGGGGTGCATCCTCTCAAAGGATGCCGACATCACGGTCGCCTTCCGGGTCGAGCTTCCCGAACTCTATACGGTGACGAGCGCGGAGTATGCCGCCATTCATTCGGCTTGGGTAAAAGCAATCAAAGTGTTGCCGACCTACAGTGTCGTACACAAGCAGGACTGGTTTGTCAAGGAGGGCTACCGTCCGGACTTGCAGAAGGAGGAGATGAGTTTCCTCTCCCGCAGTTTCGAGCGGCACTTCAACGAGCGACCCTTCCTGAACCACGCCTGCTACCTGTTCCTGACCAAGACGACCAAGAACCGTAGCCGGCAGCAGAGCAATTTTTCCACGCTCTGCCGTGGGCACATCATCCCCAAGGAGGTACGAGACAAGGATACCGCCCGCAAGTTCATCGAAGCGACCGAGCAGTTTGAGCGGATTATGAACGAGTGCGGTTTTGTTCGTCTTACCCGACTGAACGACGAAGAGATTGTCGGCACGGAGGAAAAGCCGGGACTGATAGAGAAGTATTTCTCGCTCTCCCTCTCCGACACGACGGTATTGGAGGACATCGACCCGAGAGCCGACCGTATGCGTATCGGCAACAAGCGGCTCTGCCTGCATACGCTCTCCGATACGGAAGACCTGCCCGGACTGGTCGGTACGGATATGCGTTACGAACGTCTCTCCACCGACCGCAGCGACTGCCGCCTCTCCTTCGCTGCTCCCGTAGGACTGTTGCTGCCGTGCAGCCATATCTACAACCAGTATGTGCTGATTGACGACAGTGCGGAGAACCTGCAACGCTTCGAGAAGAACGCACGGAACATGCACTCGCTCTCCCGTTACAGTCGATCCAATCAAATCAACAAACAATGGATAGACGAGTATCTGAATGAGGCACACAGCTTCGGACTCACTTCAGTTCGCTGCCATTGCAATGTCTTGGCGTGGAGCGAGGATGAGGAGGAACTCCGCCGTATCCGCAACGATGTGGGCAGTCAGCTGGCTCTGATGGAGTGCAAGCCTCGGCACAACACGGTGGACGTACCGACGCTCTTCTGGGCGGCCATTCCCGGCAATGAAGCCGACTTTCCCGCAGAAGAAAGCTTTTACACGTTCATCGAACAGGCGGTCTGCTTTTTCAACGAGGAGACCAACTACCGTGATTCGCTCTCGCCGTTCGGCATCAAAATGGCAGACCGCAGCGGCAAGCCGATTCATCTCGACATCTCCGACCTGCCGATGAAGCAAGGCATCACCACGAACCGCAACAAGTTCATCTTGGGGCCATCGGGTTCGGGCAAGTCGTTCTTCACCAACCACCTGTTAAGGCAGTACTGGGAGCAGAACACCCATATCGTCTTGGTAGACACGGGAAACAGTTATCAGGGCTTGTGCGAGATGATACGCCACAAGACGCAGGGAGAGGACGGGGTTTATTTCACCTATTCGGATGAGAGCCCCATCAGTTTCAATCCGTTCTATACGACGGATAAGGTATTCGACGTGGAGAAACGGGAGAGCATCAAGACCCTGCTGCTGACCCTTTGGAAAAAGGACAACGAGCCTGCCACCCGTTCGGAGGAGGTCGCCCTCTCCAATGCCGTGTCGCTCTTTATCGAGCGTATCAAGACGGATGATGGCATCGTTCCCTCGTTCAACAGCTTTTACGAGTATCTCACCACCGATTATTCGGCTCTGCTTCGTGAGAAAAAGGTCAGGGAAAAGGATTTTGACCTTGCTAACTTTCTCAACGTGCTGGAGCCGTACTACAAAGGTGGAGAATATGACTACCTGCTGAACTCGGACAAGCAGCTTGACCTGCTTAACGCCCGCTTTATCGTCTTCGAAATCGACGCGATAAAGGATCATCCCATCCTTTTCCCCATCACGACCATCATCATAATGGAACTCTTCATCAATAAGATGCGAAGGCTGAAGGGAATACGGAAGGTCATCCTCATCGAGGAGGCTTGGAAGGCGATTGCCTCTGCAAATATGGCAGGGTATATAAAATACCTCTACAAGACGGTACGAAAGTTTTTCGGCGAGGCGGTCGTGGTGACACAGGAGGTGGACGACATCATTCAGTCGCCTATTGTCAAGGAAAGTATCATCAACAACTCCGACTGCAAAATACTGCTCGATCAGCGCAAGTACATGAACAAGTTCGACCAGATTCAGGCACTCTTGGGACTGACGGACAAGGAGCGAGGACAAATCCTCTCCATCAACCAGAGCAACGATGCCACACGGTCGTACAAGGAGGTGTGGATCGGACTGGGCGGCGTGCAGTCCGCCGTCTATGCCACCGAAGTGTCGAAAGCCGAATACCTCACCTATACGACGGAGGAGACCGAGAAGATGCGGGTGCTTGCCCGTGCCGAGCGGCTTGGCGGCAACATGGAACTTGCCGTCAGGCAGCTCGCCGAAGAAGAGTAATCAATGAAAGTTTAACCGCGTGATACTACAAGTCCGAAAAATATGACATCATATCCTCGAAAATATGACGTCATATTTCAAGAAAACAGACGTCATATTTTCCCGAGCGAGTCAAGCGGCATTGTATCCACGCAAAATCAATTCGTAAAATGAGAAAGAAAATTTTAATGCTTATCACGTGCGGTTGCCTCTGGGTAGGCAGCGCACACGCCCAATGGGTGGTCACAGACCCCACCAACCTTGCACAGAGCATCATCAACACGACCAAGGAAATCGTGCAGACCTCCAAAACGGTCAAGAACACGCTCGACAATTTCAAAGAGGTGGAGAAGCTCTACAATGAGAGCAAGAAATACTATGATGCCCTGAAAAGGGTGAACGACCTCGTGCGGGATGCCCAACGGGTGAAGGAGACCATCCTGATGGTCGGGGAAATCTCCGACATCTATGTGAACAACTACAAGAAGATGCTCTCCGACCCGAACTTCCGCCCGGAGGAGCTGGTCGCCATTGCCAACGGTTACACCAAACTGCTCGGAGAGAGCAACAACCTGCTCAAGGAACTGAAGCAGGTGGTGAACATCACCACGCTGAAGATGACCGACAAGGAGCGTATGGACGTGGTGGATCGCTGCTACAAGGAGGTGAGGGACTACCGTAACCTCGTGCGTTACTACACGAACAAGAACATCTCCGTAAGCTACCTCAGAGCCAAGAAGCAGCAGGATACCAACCGTGTGCTCTCACTCTATGGAACGGACAACGAAAGGTATTGGTAGTCATGGGAGCGGAATTTGACAACCTGCACCAAGTCCTCCGTACCCTTTATACGGAGATGATGCCGATGTGCGGCGACATGATTGGCGTTGCCAAGGGCATTGCAGGCTTGGGTGCACTCTTCTATGTGGCACTCAGGGTATGGCAAACGCTTGCCCGTGCCGAACCCATCGACGTCTATCCTTTGCTCCGTCCCTTTGCCCTTGGTCTCTGCATCCTCTTCTTTCCGATGGTGCTGGAGACCATCAACGGGGTGCTTAGTCCCATCGTGCAGGGTACGCACAAGATGCTCGAAAAGCAGACCTTCAGCATGGACGAATACCGCAAGTTACGGGACAAACTGGAATACGAGGCGATGGTGAAGAATCCCGAAACAGCCTATCTGGTCAGCAATGAGGAGTTCGACAAGAAGCTGGATGAACTCGGCATCGCTCCCTCGGACATGGCAACAATGGCGGGGATGTACGTGGAACGCAGTATGTACAACCTGAAGAAATGGTTCCGCAATATGGTGCGGGAACTGTTGGAACTGCTCTTTGCCGCTGCCGCCCTGCTCATCGACACGCTTCGGACATTCTTCCTGATAGTCCTCTCCATCTTGGGACCGATAGCCTTCGCCATCTCCGTGTGGGACGGTTTCCAAAGCACCCTTACGCAGTGGTTCACGAGGTATATCTCCATCTATCTGTGGTTGCCCGTGGCGGACTTGTTCAGTTCGATGCTGGCAAAGATTCAGGAACTGATGCTCAAGCATGACATCACACAGTTGCAGAACGACCCTGCCTATACGATAGACGCCTCGAACGGAGTGTACCTCGTCTTTATGATTATCGGCATCATCGGCTACTTCACCATTCCCACGGTTGCGGGCTGGGTGATACAGGCAGGTGGAGCGGGGAACTTCGGCAAGAACGTGAACTACGCGGCAGGAAAGGGTGCCGGTATTACGGGAGCCGTTGCCGGAGCCGCAGGCGGTTTCGCCGGAGGACACGGAAAACAGATGCTGCATAGTGCCGGACAAAAAGCCAAAGATGTGGCAGGAAGGCTTTTCCGCAGGAAAGGCGACAATCCTTCCGAATAATAAATTAGAACGAAACACTATGGAATTTAAGTCATTAAAGAATATCGAAACAAGTTTCAGGCAGATACGCCTCTTTACTTTGATCGTCGTCTGCCTGTGTGCCGCCCTCGCGGGCTATTCGGTATGGAGTGCCTACTCCTTCGCCGAAGCCCAGAGGCAGAAAATCTATGTGCTGGATGGCGGTAAGTCACTGATGCTCGCCCTTTCGCAGGATCTGTCGCAGAACAGACCTGCAGAAGCCAAGGAGCATGTGCGCCGCTTCCACGAACTGTTCTTTACCCTTTCGCCCGATAAGAGTGCCATCGAGGGGAATATCTCCCGTGCGCTGCTCTTGGCGGACAAGAGTGCCTACAACTACTATCGGGATTTCTCCGAGAAAGGGTACTACAACCGTATCGTTGCGGGAAATATCAATCAGGTCGTGCAGGTGGACAGCGTACTCTGTGACTTCGACCGCTATCCCTATGCGGTACGGACGTATGCCCGGCAGATGATTATCCGTGCTACCAACGTGACCGAGCGCAGTCTCGTGACCGTATGCCGTCTGCTCAATACGAGCCGCAGCGACGACAACCCGAACGGATTCAACATCGAGGGATTCGAGATTGTGGAAAACAAGGACATCAGTACCCGTAAGCGATGAAAAAGAAAAGTCTGTTCCAAATGATGCGGGAGGGTATGGAGTCTCACCTCCGCCGCCTGTGCGGACGCATCCCCGCTCATCTGAGGCTGTATGTCGTCCTGACGATGCTTCTCTTTTTCGCTTTCCTTGCCAACTATGTTTTCTTCAACGGTTTGTATCATATCTTTTCCGACGGAGACTCCGAAGAGGAAACGTTGCCGGCAATCGAGCATATTGAAGCCCCTGAAGTAAGGCGGCTCTATCCCAACGACAGTATCAACCTATTAAAGTATTACGATTATGTTCCCATTCAAAAGAGAGACAGCCTCCGATACGAGCACCTCGCCTGAGCTGACGGAGGAAGAGAGACAAAGGCGAAAGAAGTTTGTCATTTATCCTCTGATGTTCCTGCTTTTTGCAGGCTCCATGTGGCTCATCTTCGCTCCATCGGAGAAAGAAGAAGAGAAACAGGCAAAGGGCTTCAACACGGAAGTGCCCGACCCGATGGCAACCGAACTGATCGGCGACAAGAAGAAAGCCTACGAGAAGGAGATGATGGAACAGAAGGAACAGGAACGAAGTCAGGCGATGCAAAGCCTCAGTTCCATGTTCGGGGAGATGACAGGAGGACAACCGGTACAGAGTTCCGAAGAGTTGGCTTTGAAGACGGATTTGTCGGAAAGAGACAACGGCTTCGGCTCTCGCACCACTGCTCCGCAAGAGGGATTCCACGCTTCGGCTTCCGCTTACCAAGACATCAACCGCACGCTTGGCAGTTTCTATGAAGCACCGAGGGAAGACCCTGAAAAGGAAGAACTGCGTGCCCGATTGGCAGAGTTGGAAGCCCGCATGAGTAGCGAGCAGCAGACACCAATGGCAACCATCAATGACCAAATGGCTCTGCTTGAAAAGTCCTATCAACTGGCGGCAAAGTATATGCCATCAGGCGGAGGACAGCCATCTTCCAATATGATATCGGCATCGGACGGGGAGATGGCTTCTGAAAGGAAAGCGGTCGAAACCACCCGAAACGGGAAGGCGGTAGCCTTTCCCGTTGCCCCTGTGAGCGAGCAAGTGGTGTCGGCTCTGGCACAGCCGATGAGCGACTCGACTTTCTGCTCCGAATATGTCAAGGAGAGGAACTACATGTTCCATACCGCCATCGGAACAACCCCGCTGACGGAGAAGAATACCATTTCCGCCTGTGTGCACACCCGGCAGACGGTTACGGACGGGCAAACGATACGTTTTCGTCTCTTGGAACCGATGCAGGTATCCAGCAAGGAAATCCCTCGGAACACCTCGGTGGTCGGCGTGGCGAATATACAGGGCGAACGCTTGAACGTGCTCATTACCTCGCTGGAATATCTCGGGAATATCATCCCCGTGGAATTGGCGGTGTACGACACGGACGGACAGGCGGGGATATTCATTCCCGGTTCGATGGAACGCAGTGCCGCCAAGGAGATTGCCGCGGGTATGGGGACGTCCGTGGGCAGCAGCGTGAACATCTCTACCGATGCAGGGGCACAGCTTGCCGCCGATTTGGGTAAGGGGCTGATACAGGGTACGAGCCAATATTTTGCGAAGAAGATGCGAACCGTCAAGGTGCATCTGAAGGCAGGCTATAAGGTGCTGCTCTATCAATCCAAGGAGTAATTAGAAGAAAGGCAAAAACGATTCCTTGCTAACGACCGAAACGTTTCCTTAGGAAGTCCTCTTGCCGTTCCTTAGGAACGATTAAACAGATAATTCACAGTTATTATTCACCACTTTAATCCAAAGTAAAAATGAAAAGAACAGTTTTATCCATCGCCCTGATGCTGGGTGCATTCTGTGCCAACGCACAGGAAACGACTTCAACGGGAGACCTCTATGAGGGGCTGACCCGCAAGATTGCCTTTGAGCGGATGATACCGCCTCACGGCTTGGAAATCACCTACGACAAGACGGTGCACATCATCTTCCCCTCTGCCGTACGCTATGTGGATTTGGGTTCACCCAACCTTATTGCGGGGAAAGCGGACGGAGCGGAGAACGTCATCCGTGTGAAAGCGACGGTCAAAGACTTCCGTGAGGAGACGAACATGAGTGTCATCACCGAAGACGGGGCATTTTACACCTTCAATGTCAAGTATGCAAACGAGCCATTGCTTCTGAATGTGGAAATGGCGGATTTTATCCACGACGAGGCGAGCGTAAACCGCCCGAACAACGCTATAGAGGTCTATCTCAAGGAACTTGGCAGCGAGAGTCCGATGCTGGTAAGGCTCATCATGAAGTCCATCCACAAGGAGGACAAGCGGACGGTGAAGCACATCGGCAGCAAGTCCTTCGGTATTCAGTACCTGCTCAAAGGGTTGTACTCGCATAACGGACTGCTGTACTTCCATACGGAACTGCGTAACAAGTCCAACGTGCCGTTCGACATCGACTTCATCACGTTCAAAATCGTGGACAAGAAGGTCGCCAAGCAGACCGCCATGCAGGAACAAGTGCTGCTTCCGCTGCGTGCCTACAACTATGTTACCTGCGTGGCGGGGCAGAAGAGCAAACGCACGGTATTCACTCTGCAAAAGTTCACCATCCCCGATGACAAGCAGCTCATTGTGGAGATGCACGAGAAGAACGGCGGAAGACACCAGTCTTTCGTTGTGGAGAACGAAGACCTTGTGCGTGCGAGGGAAATCAACGAACTCAAAGTGAAGTAATATGAGAAAGCTCGCATTTTTCCTGTTTGTCGTGATGCTTGCCCTCTTTGCAGGGCAGGCGCACGCCCAACGCTGTCTGCCCAAGATGAAAGGCATACGCCTGACCACCGGTATGGCGGATGGTTTTTATTCTCCCTCTTCCAAGAATGAGACAGGATACTCATTCGGGGCTGCGCTTGCCACCTACACGAAAGGAGGATGCCAATGGGTGCTTGGGGCGGAGTATCTCCGCAGATACCACCCTTATCGGGAGAGCCGTATCCCTACGGAACAGTTCACGGGCGAGGGAGGTTTCTTCTTTGGCGTGCTTTCGGACGGGAGCAAGACCTTCTTCCTCTCTGCCGGTATCTCAGCCTTGGCTGGATACGAGACGGTCAATGGTGGAAAGAAACTGCTGTTCGATGGCTCTATGCTACACAATAAGGACCGCTTCCTTTATGGCGGTGCCGTTACCCTTCAGGCGGAGACCTATCTGTCGAACAGGTTGGTGTTGCTGCTTTATGGCAGGGAGCGTTGCCTATGGGGAAGCTCCACGGGGCGTTTTCATACGCAATACGGTGTCGGACTGAAAATAATGATTGACTGATGATGGAGGTAGAGAAGATGAGAGAAATTCCCATTGCGGACTTCCTGAACGCAATGGGAATTCATCCGACCAAACAGAAAGGAAACGCTTTGTGGTATTCCGCTCCGTACCGCACGGAGCGGACACCTTCTTTCAAGGTCGATACCGCCAAGAATGTTTGGTTCGATTTCGGGATGGGCAAAGGCGGCGACATCTTCGACTTGGCAGGAGAGTTTATCGGAAGTGAGGATTTCCTCCTGCGGGCGGCATTCATCGCGCGGAACGGATCTTGTCCGCTTCCCGTTATGGAGCAATCGCCAAGAGAAAAAGAACGAGAACCCTCCTTTGAGGATATTGAGGGGCGTCCCTTATTGAATGGCAGACTGCTGGACTACTTGAAAGAACGGGGTATCGATTCTCACGTTGCTATTCCCAACTGCGAAGAGGTGAGGTATCGTGTGAATGGCAAACGGTATTATGCCATCGGCTTCCGTAATATGGGAGGAGGGCTGGAGTTGCGCAACCGCATCTTCAAGGGCTGCATACCGCCCAAAGACATTTCACTGAAGCGTAACGGCTCTGACGTGTGTGCCGTATTCGAGGGCTTTATGGACTACCTCTCGGCGATGCAACTTGGCATCATCGCTTCGGATTGGCTTGTTCTTAATTCCGTTTCCAACGTAGAGAAGGCAGTAAGAGCCTTGCACGGCTATGAAAGGATAGAATGCTATCTCGACAATGACGATGCGGGGCGAAGGACTTTTCAAAGGTTGCACGACTGCTTCGGGGAAAAGGTCATCGACTGTTCCTCCCTGTATGCCGACCACAAGGATTTGAATGAGTTTCTGCTCTCCAAGAAAGCAGAAAACAATGTATAACAACAAAACGATAACGAACAATGAAGAAGAAAATATTGAATACGATTTGGGTAATGGGAGTGTTTGCCCTTGTGGGGTTTTGCCTATCTGCTTGTAATCACGAGTTGGATATTCAGCAGGCGTATCCGTTCACGGTAGAGACAATGCCGGTACAGAAGCACATTGTCAAGGGGCAGACGGCGGAGATACGCTGCACGCTCAAACGACAGGGACGGTTTGAAGACGCACGCTATACCATCCGTTATTTCCAACCCGATGGCAGGGGGAGATTGAGGATGGATAACGGCACAAACTTCAAGCCCAATGACCGCTATCCGCTCACAAAAGAGGAGTTCAGGCTATACTACACCTCCGCTTCCACCGACCAACAGACGATAGACGTGTATGTGGAGGACAATTTCGGACAGACGGCAAAACTCTCGTTTGAGTTCAACAGCCAAAAGGACGAGGAAAAGAAGAAGAATGAGGATAGGAAGTAAACTTGTCGTCTTGTACCTTGTCTGCCTTTCCTGCTTACGGCTTTCCGCTCAGGACGGCAGGAATGCCCTGCTCTCGTTGCCACCTTTTGAGCGTGCCGTTGTCTGCATCAAACATTTTGAGGGCTTACATACTTGGAAAGATTACCCATATGTAGGCTATGGACACAGACTTCTGCCCGGAGAGCGGTTCACGGCGGCGATGACGGAACGGCAGGCGGACTCCCTGCTTCGGACAGACCTGATGAAGCGTCTGATGATGTTCAAGGACTATGGGAAGGATGCCTTGCTTCTTGCCGTCTTATCCTATAATGTCGGAGTGGGCAGATTGCTGGGATACGGCAAATATGCTAAGAGCCAATTGCTGCGGAAGATAGAGTCGGGCGACAGGAATTTCTATCGTGAATTTATATCTTTCTGCCGATACAAGGGCAAAGTCCTCAGAGGGCTTGTCAAACGACGAAAAGTGGAGTTTGACCTGTTTTATGTACCCTGATTATCAAACACGCCTCTTGCGACAATTTTATGCTCCGCAAGGGGCGTTTTCTTGCTGTTTTATTCGTCCTTCTCACTATGAATGAGTATCTTTGTAGATAAAATATCGTTATTATGGCATTTCAAAAGATTTTGGATGAACTTATGTGTTTCTTACGGAATTTTATTTTCAGCAAGGACAAACTTCCTCATAAGGACAATGATCAAAGCGTTCTTACTCCGACGACTATTGATTTTAAAGAGAAGGCGTATAAAACAGTTGAGGATATCGCCATTCGCCTTGACAAGATGGATGCCAAAAATATAGCAGTAACAGGACCTTATGGCTCTGGAAAAAGTTCTGTTATCTTAACTCTAAGAAAAGATTATCCGCAATATAAATATCTTCATTTATCCTTAGCAACCTTAAAGGCTTATCAACAAGAAAGAGAGAATTTAGATGTCGATAAAGATAATGACAAGAATAACGAAAAACTTAACCGTTTAATAGAATATAGTATTTTACAGCAACTGATATATCGGGAAAAACAAAGTCTTATCCCGAATTCACGCATAAAACGCATTTTTCATATAGATAAATGGACACTGAGAAAAATCACTTTGGCGATTATTCTTTTTTTTATGGCTTTTATTATTGTCTTTGAGCCACATGTTTTTTATGTTGAATGGATTTGTAATTTACTAAGCGGTAAATGGTTAAATATTATCGGAGATTCAATTGCCATCGTGTACATGGTATGTGCTTTATTCCTTCTTATATCATACTTTATCCAAGCTCTTGGAAATAGTAAGTTAAATGTATTGAATTTGAAGAATGGAGAAATAAAACTATCAGAAGCATCTATTTTTAATGAACATTTAGATGAAATATTGTACTTCTTTCAAGTTACAGATTATAATGTAGTTATAATAGAGGATTTGGATAGATTTGAGACATCTGACATATTCTTGAAACTTCGTGAGCTGAATTTGCTATTAAATGAATCTAAAGTTGTTGAACGAAAAGGTAAAAGACCTATTGTTTTTATTTATGCAATCAAAGATGATATGTTTTTAGATTCCGAGCGGTCTAAATTTTTTGATTATATCACTACTGTCATTCCCACCATTAACCTCTCTAACTCGAAGGATAAATTAAAAGGAGAATTGGAAGCAAAGGGATATAAAGACATTGCAGATGTAGATTTAAAAGAAATGGGATTCTTTATTAATGATATGCGCTTGCTTAAGAATATTGCAAATGAATATCAACAATATAGAGAAAGGCTCTCGAAAGATTTACTGCCTCAAAATTTACTTGCAATGATTATTTTCAAGAATTACTATCCTCGTACATTTGCTGAATTGCATCGTTGTGAAGGCAAAGTATATAAGTGTTTGCAATTAAAGCCTATTTTTGTAGAACTTATAAATGAAGAAATAAGACAAAAAATAGACAAAGCAAAAGAGTTTAATGAACTTATATTGCAAAATCGTCATTTGTCAGAAAGAGAACTACGACAACTATATGTTGATGAATATCGGAACCGACTAAATCTGGGGGCGACAAAAGTAGAAATTAATAGCAATTTATACGATTTTCAAAGAATAAGTGAGGAAGAATCTCTTTTTGAAACTCTCATATCTAATTCTAATATAGAATATCGATATACTGATTACTATAATAATGATAGTTCAGCATCTATAAGTATTTCTTTTTCGGATATTGAAAAGAGGATATGTAAAACTCCGTACCATCAAAGGTTAAAAGCAATGCAAATTAATTTTGAAGAATTGTCAAAAAATATATCTGAATTAGAAATGGAACTTTCTGAATTAAACTCTTTGAAATGTTCTGAACTCATGCAGAAAGTTAATCTTCAAGAATGCAATGAGTATAAGGATTTAAAATTAGAACCAATGGTAGAACTTTTCTTGTTGAGGGGCTATATTGATGAGAATTTCTATGACTACATTTCATATTTTTATGGGAATATGATTTCCCAAAATGACTGGAATTTCGTTTTAGGAGTTAAGTTGAATAGAAAGATTTCTTTTGACGCACACCTTGATAATGTTGAGAATTGCATTGCAGAGATTCCCGATTATGCATATAAAACGAAAGCTATATTAAACATATGGGTTCTACACTATTTAAGCAACTCGGAAAAATGCGAGCAGAGAATGCGCCAAGTTGTCAAGACCACAATAAAAAATAAGGCTTGGGATTTTTTTGCGCAATATTATAATACTTTCAAAGAAGATGCCGATGTTGTATTCTCATATTTATTTTCACAGAAGACTAATTTCTGGGAAGCTTTTATTAACTATACTGATGAATCTCGGTCAATTTTACTTGAAATTTGGATAAAGTATGCTGAAATTGATAAATCTACTGCGAACAGCAAGAAATGGTTTGCTGCAAACTATCCTTACTTCTTATCTTTGTTACCAAAGGTTGGAATAGAACATCTTCAGAATCTCGTAAATGCACATAAATATCAATTTGTCGAGTTAAATAAAGAATCAGAAGAACTTCTTGATACTATTGTTAAAACCAATTCGTATGAATTCAACCAGAAAAATATTTTGCTCATAGCAAACTATCTTTCAAAGAAAGAGATGCCAGCCCCCTCTTTAAATCTTACATTGGTATACGAAACAAACAATGACACATTTATTAAAAATGCAATCAATCATATTACAGTTTGTCTTAAGAACATATTTTCAGAACCAGCTTCAAAAGAAGAATCTCCAGAGTCTATTATTGAGCTGATTGAAAATGAATCAATAGACGAGGAAACAAAGAAGTCTTATTTGAAAAATCAATCAAATTCTATAAGTCTGAGCGAAATAGAAGATGAAAAGAACAAGGAGTTTGCTGTCAAACAATTTCTTATTGCTCCAACTTGGAATGAAATCTATGAATATTATTTATTAAAAGGTAACAGCGTTACAGAGGAATTAATTCGATTCATAGAAAACTCCATAGGCGATTTAATTAAGTCTCCTTTCGCATCTAAAGAGATAGAAAAAGACTTACTTCATTGTCTTATTGCCACTGACTCTCTTCCAATAAATGTATTTAGAGAAATCTTACCAGTATTCAAAAGGTGGAGATTTGGAGGAACGGATTTATCTAAATTACCCCATGACAAAATGGAGTTATTATTGCGAAATTCAATGCTTAAATACAATGAATTTAATACAAAGCAGCTATTGCCTTTTGGAGATAAAATTTTTGTACAATATTTGTTAAACCAAAAGTCTGAATATCTAAAGACCCCATCGGATATTAGTTACTCAAAGGAATTAGTATCAATATTATTTAGTTCAACAGGTCTAACAATAAAAGAGAAAAGCTTGCTGATTCCATGTGTACAAGAAAATCATCTTGAGGATAATCAAGATTTAGCAGAACAGATTGTCATAGTATTACAACAAGAAGGTGTAGATTTGGATTATGCTGTGTTATGTGAAATATTGGCTAACTCTAAACAGATTGAAGAAAAAATCCAAGTTATAAATCAGACAATCCTTAAAAAGGATGATGTAACGGAAGAAGAGATAGATACTTTCCTCAAAACCCTTCCCGAACCTTATTGTGTGATAGCTAAAAGAGGGAAGAACCCAGCGATACCGAAGAACGATTATTCAATGCAATTAGTTGAAATCCTTGATAAGAAAAATTATATATCATCTTTTGTACCAGAAAAAGATATGATACGTATCTATACTAAGAAAACATAATACACCATTGGTTTTTTGTTACTTTTGAGCCGTCTCAACTTACTGTCAAAAGTAACGAGGTGTTTTTCATTGGGGTTTCTTTGCTCCTTTCTTTATCCGCTTAGGCTCATGAAAGAAAGGAGCGGTCGGCAAATCTGCCGACCGCATTACTTAGTCTGTTCTTCTTGAACGGTTATCTGTCCCGTCCTTACTTCGGGCTGGGTGGAGAAAGCCCAATTGATTTCCTCATCGGGAAGGGTGCTGTGAACGTTTCCACCCATCACCGTTCCGCAATCCTGAATGACCTTTTGTCGTGCTTCTGCTCTGCTCTCGGCAACCACCTCAAAAACTCCCTCGAAAATGTATCGTGTCCGTACTCTGTAAACTCTCTTCTTCGTATTCTCAAAATTCAACCTTTAATAATCTGTATTCCATCGGCTCACCATTCGATAATCTGCGGTGGGTAAGCCAAAAATGATGTGTGCCGTAACCATAGACAAAGAACTTGTCAAGTTCCGTTTCTTCGGCTATCCGCTTGACGGCGACCCTTAGTTCCTCTTCATTGGTGGATAGAGTAATGGCATTGATTACCCTTATAAGGATATGAGGTATCTCGTCCGCCCAATTGCATACGATGCTTTCTATTTCTACTTTCATTGCTGTGATAGTTTTATGGTTTGTACTTTATGCTGTTTGTCTCATTCGCTGACGGATTAGCCGTTTATTAGCATTTACGAGGTTTACAATTTGGTCGTGGTATTCCGTGTTTTGATTGCACACGCCACGACTTTGTACCACTTTGAGCGTGTCCAAATTGACCTCAATCGTTTCTATCCGTCTGCCCTCAATGGTTGCCGAAAGGATAAGCGAGTTTTCTTTGAGATGGTAGGCATTGTCGAATACGCAATGGTGCATTGCCATTCCCTCCTCCAAATGTTCCTGCACGCTCTCCAAAACGTGGACTTGTATTGTGCCGTCCGTAAAACGGATACCGAAGAACTTGGATTTGAGTTCGTGGAAACGCTCCTCATCCTCCATTGCCTTTTTGCGTTTCTTCTCCTTTTCTTCCTTTTTCCTTTGTCTGCGGAGTTCGTTTTGTCTTAGGTCGTGTTCCCTATGCAGGTCGGTGGGGCAAACATACTTCGGGCTGTGTATGTCCTTGCCCAACCTTCGGAGCATATCCACATAATCGCACCATATCGAAATGTCCTTTATGTCATATCCGTTGCGAGTGGCTACTTTATAAGACTGCCAACAAGCGTCAAATGTCCGTGAATTATCAAGAAAGTATTTCAGATGCTCGGTTCTTCCTGCTTTCAGCAAGGTTTCTGCACGACTGTCGAACAATAGGGCAGGAATGAGAACGGTTGGTGCGATGTCGTGAAAATCGTCCCTAAAACCATTTCTGCGGAGTGCTTCCGTTGCCTTGAACTTCGGATATATCGGAGAGTATGATATATGGCGATAGGCTTCGTTGTCGTTTCTCACTGCCATAGGCGAGCAATAGGAAAAGGTGTCAATATATTTGCCCAATACTCTCTGAACGGCAACAATCGTCTTTCGCCCTTGTGCATTCCACCAATACTGACTGATTTCAATAGTATAGGGGACTGCCTTGCAACCTTTCTCCATTTCCACAGAAAGAAGAAACATTCTTAGTACTTGGTATGCTCCATAAGTGGTTAGAATGGTAAAATACTGCTTCTGCCTTATCTTGCGTTCAAAGGTTTCCCTGACCTGCAACCTTGCCCTGCAATGAGGGCAGGTACAAGTGTCCTTCGGCTTTTCCATTGTCCAACTATGCCCACAATCCATACACGTTGTGCGACCTTTGGGCAGGCGATAGGCGAAATGGTCTATGCACGCACGAAATGCCCACTTGCTCTGCGTCTTGGTTATTGGTCGTAAGTTCTTGCTCTCTGCAAGTACTGCTTTCTCAAACTTGTTTCTCGGTTTCATAATCTTTCCTCCTTAATCAGTTGTTACGAAATACATAGCCGTCCTTATACCAAAAGTCCGTGTCGAAAAGGTTATCGGCATATTTGGAGAAGTCGAAGTAACTCAATGCAAAATCGGATAATTCATTCTCCATTTTCGCAAGTTCCTCCGCAAAATCTTCCTTGCTTGCATAATTTCCGATGTAGTCGGATTGGAAAGATTTTACAAGGCTGTAAGCGTCTTGTGTGAGATGGGCGTTGTTGCCGTCCGCCCACACCCAAAAGGCTTCTTTCTCCGTGTCGTTCAGTCTGTCCAACTCGTCCCGAAGTTCAAAGAAATTTTCCTCCAAATGGCTCTCGTCTATCAGACCATCGGGGATTTCCTCCCACGCTTGGAACATGTATTCGGGTTCTTCCTCATCCTCGTGTATCTCGGCACAACGCTCCATAAAGCCGTCCAAATCGTAAAAGTCCGCAAGTTCCACCCATTCGCCCTGCAATGAGCCGTTGTTGTACTTGGCATAAGTGCCTACATAAATCCGTGCTTCATTCAAATCCATTGCTTCCATATCCTTTTCTGTTTAGGGTTAAAACTCGAATAATGAGGGTTGGGGGTGGTGTTCCTCCTGCTTTTCCGCTTAGGGTTTCTTGGCGGTCAGTTTGCGGTATTCCTCCGCTTGGTATCGCTCGACAGCCTTTTTCCGTGCTTCTGCTTTTTCCTCCTCTGTAAGTTCGATAGTATGGTTTACCACGACTTGGCAGTTGATGGACTTGCCCACCTCGATGTTATCCTCATCGTAGTAGTGGACGGCAAGGGAATATACCTCCTCATCGGACAGACCTGCACATCCCATTCTTTGGACTTCCGTCAAGATGTAGGTAATGCACTCATCTATGTTCTTGTTCTCCTTGCGGAAACTCTCTGCAAAGAGTTCATCGTATGATGCTCTCGTTTCCAAATAGTTTTGGATAACGTCCTTGAAATGTTCTGTACCTTTCATTGTCTTATATAGTTAGATGATTGCTAAAATGATTTCTTGGATATGAATGGATTCGACCTCTGAAAAGAGATAGGAGAAAAATTCCTTTCTGTCCTTTCGTTTGAGTTCCTTGAATAATTCCCCAAAAGCGGAGATATTTCCGTTGAGGTAAACCGATACCATATACTCGAAGATATTGTCCACCTCATAGTATCTGCATTGCTGTGCGATAGTTTTGCTTCTTCTTTTCATATATCTGTCTGTTTTAAGAAATGAGTAACCAAAGTATTGCCCCGATAATGAGGGCATAAGTCAGAATGTAAACTGCGATAGCCAAAGCGATGGTAAGGAGTAGTCGAATGAGGAATTTTACTGCACATATCCCTGCCAGCCAAAGCCAGACGCTTCCGCCACAAAGGAGAGAGCCTGCGAGTGCAAGCACCATCCAAATTGCTATTTTGTATCTCAGTTTCATCTTGTCTGATTTTTTGATTTTATGCGGATTCCAGAGGTGAGGGAGTTGAGTTTCCATTTTTCATTTTCTCTGTCCTCGTGTTTCCGACATTTTTTTTTGCGTCTTTCCGTCGGGTCGGTCGTTTTCGTTTCAGGGGCGTAAAAAGGTAGGGCTTAGGACAAACAAGGTTTACGGCGAGAATACTACCTGCAATGAAATGGAAGTGTGGAGATTGTCGCCGTAACGGCTTGCCGCCCCGACCTTTTTTGTCCGTGAAAGCCCGGAACTACCTTTGCCGCTGACAACGAACAACCGATCCCGATGCGAATACATAGGGTAGAATGTGGAGAGGAACACCGCAGAGGACAGAGCGAAAAGATGAAAGGCAGTCTTCACAAGTAAGACTGCTACAATAATGAGTAATAAGACGAAAAAAATAAACTCAGCTATCTGAATAAAGAGCCGTCAGAAAAGAAAAACGGAGAAAGTTTCGTCTTTCTCCGTAGATAATATTACCTTTGCAATAGGTTATTCGAGTTATGCAAAGCGTTGTATATCATTGCAGAAGATAGGTCGCTAAATCATTACCTACTGCATTTCATAACTCATAAGGCTGTTCATAGCCAATTACTTAGACCTAAATGATAGATTTTTAATGAAAAAAGGGGCGTTTTTGCGTCATAATGAACAAATTTTGTCCTTTATTGATTTGTCGTTTTCCTTCTTTGCTGAGATTTTCCAGTAAGTTTGCGTACCGAACTAACGGACTCAAATTATAAACATAAACATTTGTATCAGCTAACCATGAAAAAGTATTATTTACTATCTCTGATTTCTGCTTCTTTGATTGGAGCAACTTGTATTCAATGTACTTCTCCCAAACAAAAGAGTGGAGAGAATACTCTTCCGCAAAAGAGTGAACTGTTTGTATCATTGCCGGACTATTGTCCGACACCGGATGGCATGGCCATTGCTCCCAATGGAGATTTGATTCTGGCATGTCCCAATTTTGCAGATATCACACAGCCTGCTTGCCTGATGCGTATTACTAAGGATGGAGCCGTTTCAAAATGGCTGGATGTGCCTGTATTGGAAGAAACCGGATGGGCTTCTCCGATGGGACTTGCCTTCAATGAAGAGGGCGACCTGTTTATCAGTGACAATCAGGGCTGGAGCGGTGCAGAGAAAGCAAAGAACAAAGGACGTGTACTTCGTCTGAAGTTTGAAAATGACCAGTTGAAGGAAACTATTACAGTAGCATCCGGCATGGAGCATCCCAATGGTATCCGTATCCGTAACGGAAAATTATATGTGACTCAAAGCTCTTTGTCACAGATCAAAGACCCTTCCGGTCTGCTTGTCAGCGGTGTATATTGCTTTGATATGAACGACCGTGACATTGCAGTAACCAATACTTCGGCAGATCAGAATCTGTTGACTACGGTAATCACCAAGAACCCGGAAGTACAATACGGACTGGATGGAATCGTGTTTAACGAAGCGGGCGACCTTTTTGTAGGTAACTTCGGTGATGGCGCAATCCATCGTATCAAGATGGACGCGGAAGGAAAAGTTGTCAGCAACGATGTCTGGGCACAGGATACGACTCAGCTTCGTACCACAGACGGTATGTGCATCGATGATAAAGGAAATATTTGGGTAGCAGATTTCTCTGCAAATGCCGTTGCCCGTGTAGATAAGGACGGAAAGATTCAGCGTATCGCCCAAAGCCCCGATTGTGATGGAAGCGATGGCGGACTGGACCAACCGGGCGAACCCATCGTATGGAACGGTCAGGTGATCGTATCCTGTTTCGACCTGGTGACCGGACCGGACAAGGTAAATACCAAGCACGACAAGCCTTTCACACTAGCTAAACTGTCACTGGAATAAGCCTTGATTACCAATCTGAAAACACATTATCAACCCAAGAACACATTATCTATAATATGAAATACTATCTATCGACCTTTGCCGGCTCCGCCATCTGTGGTGGTTTCGCTTTCGGCATCTGGCCGGAACTCTGGAAGACTTACGGTCTGATGGGCGGCTGGCTGGCGGCAACGCTGATTATCGGCATCATGTGGTATATGAATCATTATAACGGAGCGATCTTGAATCCTCCGGGAAAAATATGGCTCGATCAGGGCTGGTGTATCGGTTCTGCCGGTATAGCCTGGGGAATCGTCCGCTTTCAGGGAGACATTACCAATTTCTTTTATGCAGTGCCTACACTGGTCTGTTGTCTGATAGGCGGTGCACTGGCGGGAATTGTAGTTTGGAAAATCCGTTCGTGCGACTGTGCCCGAAAGATAAAATAAGGAGGAGAACACAATGAGCGAATGGTTACAAACCTATAATGAGATGTTCGGTATGTATCATGCCGGAATCATTACCACTATTTTCGGAGCTTTTGCCGTGACATTTACCGTATTGATGAGCTGGCCCAAGCTGGTGAAGGACTTCGGTCCGATAGGCGGATTCATGGCAGCCGCCCTTATCATCGGAACATTCTGGCTGGTCAATCATAAACTGCCCGGATTCGGCTTCTCTACCGGATTGCTGAATGATGCCGACGGCTTGCCGATGCAATTCAGCCTGATCCATCAGGGGAATCGCGGCAGTGCCCCCTGGGTAGACATGGGATGGGCGATTGCGATGGGATTCATCTTTGCAGACGTGCTCTGCGCACCGAAAGGCACACGCGGCGGATTGCTGAAAGAAGCGTTTCCCCGTTGGGTAGTTATTATACTGGGCGGCATCGTCGGAGGAATCTTCGTCGGCCTTACCGGATACACGAATGCGGCACTCTAATTCAATTAACTGAAAAGGAAAATATAAAATGTATATATTAGCACATGACTTGGGTACCAGCGGGAACAAAGCCACTTTGTTCGATGAATCGGGGCTGTTGATAGCTTCGCGTACCGCTGCTTATCCTACCGACTATGCTTCCGGCAACCGGGCGGAACAGAATCCGCACCATTGGTGGAAAGCCATCGTTGACACAACACAGGCACTTCTCGAACTGGTATCACCCAATGATATTGCCGGAGTAGCTCTTAGCGGACAAATGATGGGATGTCTTTGCATAGATAAAGACGGTAATCCGCTTCGTCCGCACATGCTCTATTGCGACCAGCGTTCGCAGGAAGAAGAAGCAAAGTTGACCGAAAAGATAGACCCGCTCCATTTCTACGAAATCACGGGACATCGGATCAGCGCCTCTTACTCTGTGGAGAAACTGATGTGGGTAAAGAAGCACGAACCGGAAATCTTTGCGCAGACTGCCAAAATGCTGAATGCGAAAGATTACATCAACTACCGTTTGTGCGGTACTATCGCCACAGACCCTTCGGATGCATCGGGAACCAATGCCTACGATTTGAACCGTTGGCAATGGAGTGAAGAGATCATAGAAGCCGCAGAGCTCGATCTTTCTTTATTCCCCGAAGTCCGTTCGTCGATTGACGTGATCGGAGAAATCACCAACGAAGCTGCCCGTGAGACAGGACTGCTTGCCGGAACACCCGTCATCTGTGGCGGCGGCGACGGTAGCTGTGCCGGAGTAGGTGTCGGCTGTGTGGCTCCGGGCACTGCGTACAATTATCTGGGCTCTTCTTCCTGGGTAGCACTGACGGTCGAAAAGCCGATTGTAGACGAACAACGCCGTACCATGAACTGGGCGCATGTAGTGCCCGGTATGCTGCATCCGTCGGGAACGATGCAGGCGGCAGGATCATCCTACAACTGGATGATCAACCAGCTTTGCCAGAATGAACAGGCACTGGCAGCTCAATCGGGACGCAGCGTGTTCGAACTGATCGACGAGCAGATCATTGCTTCTCCGATAGGTGCGAATAAACTCCTGTTCCTTCCCTATATGCTGGGTGAACGTACTCCCCGTTGGAACGTTGATGCCAAAGGGGCTTTCATCGGTCTGACGCTGGGACACAAACATGGTGATATGTTGCGTGCCGTAATGGAAGGAGTAACCTTGAATCTCGGATTTATCATCAATATATTCCGCAAGCATGTTCCTATCGACCGCATGACGGTGATCGGCGGCTGTGCTCAGAATCCTGTCTGGCGTCAGATGATGGCGGACATCTATCAGGCGGAAATCCGTGTGCCTAACTATCTCGAAGAGGCAACTTCGATGGGAGCGGCCATCCTTGCGGGTATCGGTGCGGGTGTTTTCCCTGATTTCTCTGTAATCGACCGTTTTGTCCGTATCGAGCAGACGGTGCAGCCTATTCCCGAAAACGTGAAGAAGTACGAAGCGTGGATGCCTGTTTTCGATCAGGCTTATCACGCCTTGTGTGAGATGTACACAGAGATAGCAAAAACTGAACTATAACCTATAAAAATGAATAAGAATACGATGAAATCTGTAATTGTGCCGGCTCCCGGCAAAATAGAAATACGAGAGGTCGAAACTCCTGTCATCAATGCTTATCAGGCGTTGGTGAAAACAGAAATGGTGGCACTGTGCAATGCGACCGACAGCAAACTGATTGCGGGACATTTTCCCGGAGTAGATACTTATCCTCTGGCTTTGGGACACGAGAATGCAGGAATTGTAGTGGCTGTAGGCGAGAAGGTACGCAACTTTAAAGTAGGCGACCGTGCTATCGGCGGTCTGATCTCCGACTTTGGCGCGCAGGGTATTAACAGCGGCTGGGGCGGTTTCAGCGAATATGTAGTGGTGAACGATTTCGAGGTACTGAAAGAAGAAGGACTGGCTACCCCCGAACAGGGATGCTGGGACAGCTTTGAAATTCAGAACTCGGTTCCTGCTCATGTGCAGCCGGAAGAAGCGGTGATCTCTTGCACCTGGCGTGAAGTGCTGGGCGCTTTCAAGGATTTCAACCTGACTCCGGGAAAGAAAGTGATAGTGGTAGGCTCCGGTCCTGTAGGACTGAGCTTCGTCAAGTTGGGCAAGCTGTTCGGCTTGGGTCAGATTGATATCGTCGATATGCTTCCTGCCAAACTGGAAGTAGCCCGCCGGATGGGAGCAGACAACGGATATACACCTGCTGAAATCAGCACGCCGGAGTTTATAGCTGCTGCCGGTCGTTCATACGATGCCGTGATTGATGCCGTAGGGCTCGATGTAGTAGTCAATTCCGTATTGCCGTTGGTAAAAATGGGCGGTGATGTCTGTGTATATGGTGTCATGACGAAGAATCCGACATTCGATTTGTCGAAAGCGCCTTACAACTTCGACCTGCATATGCACCAGTGGCCTACCCGTTCGGAAGAGAAAGCGGCTATGACCACGCTGGCACAATGGATTGAAGAAGGCACACTTTCCGCTTCCGACTTCATCACACACCGTTTCAAAATCGAAGAAATAGAAGAAGCCTTCGCTGCCGTGAAGCGGGGTGAAGTATTGAAATGTGTATTGACTTTTTAAGAACTAACAATTAACTAACATATTAAACGACTCAAAACAATGGAAAAGAAAAATATAAACGAAGTGATTGCAAATTTATCAGTAGAACAACTGGCAGGAATGATTGACCATACCTTTCTGAAACCTTTCGGAACGGCGGAGAACATCGAAAAACTCTGTGCAGAAGCCCGTCAGTATCAGTTTGCGATGGTAGCCATCAACCCTGCGGAAGTGGAAACCTGTGTCAAACTGCTGGAAGGTTCGGGTGTACGTGTAGGAGCAGCCATCGGTTTCCCTCTGGGGCAGAATACCGTAGAGTGCAAGGCATTCGAAACCCGTGATGCCATTGCCAAGGGAGCTACCGAAATTGATACGGTCATCAATGTCCGTGCTTTGCAGAAGGGACAGACAGACATTGTAAAGAAAGAAATCGAAGATATGGTTTCTATCTGCAAACCTGCCGGTGTGATCTGTAAAGTGATTCTTGAAACTTGCTACCTGACTGACGAAGAGAAAGAAACCGTATGCCGCATTGCAAAGGAAGCAGGTGTGGACTTCGTAAAAACGTCTACCGGATTCGGTACGGCAGGCGCCAACGTGCATGATGTTGCATTGATGCGTCGTGTGGTAGGTCCGGTGATCGGTGTGAAAGCTGCGGGCGGTATTCGCGACCTCGATACGGCACTGGCATTGATTCAGGTGGGTGCTACCCGCATCGGTACTTCAAGCGGTATTCAGATTGTAGAAGCTTACAAAGAGTTGAAGAAAGGTCTGTAATATCCGGTTCAGAAAGGTAAATTTAAGGTAAACAGGAATTTGAAATGATAAGATCGAAATTAATAAAGTGGTTGAAGTGGGGGATGGTATGTTGCATGCTCGTCCCGTTCCTTGCCTGGCAGGCGAAGGACACTTCTTTCCAGCCAACCGACACAAAAGGTTTTATCGCCGAAATGCAGAAGCAGTTTGCAGAGGTTCAGACGATAAAGAAGAAAGAGAATCACAGGGAAGAGCTGGAACGTAAAGTGAGAGATACACACCGGATGTTGATGCATGATTATCCGGTTTATTATGACTGGTGGCTACAGGATGGAAATGATGCGAAAGACATAAAGGACGGAAAAGATGTAAACTGGTTCAGAGGTTCTTTCAGCCGGCAGCTTTCCCTTCGTATGCAGAAACTGAATATTACTACTGCTGTCAATGATACTCCGGAAAGTATTGAAGCGGCTTTCCAGTCTTATCTGAAAGCGTGCGAGAGAAGACGTGCCGAACGTCTGGAAACTTTCACTGCCAATCAGCCGGAGATTGTTTTTACGAAGTTCAGAACGTTGCGTCCTTCTTTCTTTGCTTATACCGAAGGCGTTTCCGATGCCCGTGCCGAGTGCAACTACTTTGCAGGCGGTTCGCTGTCGAAGATTAAGATGAACGGTATCTGGGCGGAGGAAGAAACACTGCTGACGGACGAAGACGGTGTATATCGTGACCCTAATCTTCATTTTGACGGTCAGCACCTGCTTTTCTCCTGGAAGAAGTCTGCAAAAGACGATGATTTCCATTTGTATGAGATGGATTTAAAGACACGTGCGGTCAAGCAACTGACTTTCGGAAAAGGACATGCCGATATCGAAGGCATCTACCTGCCGGATGAGAATATACTTTTCAACTCTACCCGTAGCGGGAGTGCGGTGGATTGCTGGTTTACCGAAGTCAGCAATATGTACCTCTGCGACCGTGAAGGCCGTTATATGCGTCAGGTAGGTTTCGACCAGGTGCATACTACTACGCCGACTTTGCTTGACGATGGTCGGGTAGTTTACACTCGTTGGGACTATAATGACCGTGGTCAAGTATGGGCGCAACCTCTGTTCCAGATGAATCCTGACGGAACGGGACAGGCCGAATATTACGGAATGAACAGCTGGTTCCCGACAACGGTAGCGCATACCCGTCAGATTCCCGGTACACGTAAAGTGATGACTGTCTTCATGGGACATCATAATCCCCAGCACGGTAAATTGGGTATTATTGATCCCGAAGCCGGAAGAGATGAGAATGAAGGTGTCATGTTTGTTGCTCCGGTGCGCAAGCCCGAGGCAGAGCGTATAGATAGCTACGGACAGTTTACTGACCAGTTCCAGCATCCTTTCCCGCTGAACGAGACGGAATTTCTGATTTCCTATACTCCGCTGGGATACCATATCGGACATCCGATGGAGTTTGGCATTTATTGGATGAATGCAAACGGAGAACGCGAATTACTGGTTGCTGATTCGAAGATATCCTGCAATCAGCCTATCTTGCTTGCTCCCCGTAAACGTCCGTTCCACCGCTCGACTTCTGTAGACTATACGAAGAATGAAGGAGTATATTATATGCAGAATATCTATGAAGGGAATGGCTTGAAAGGAGTGGCTCCCGGAACGATCAAACAGCTTCGTATCGTAGAAATTCAATTCCGTGCAGCCGGTGTGGGCGAGGTGAATGGTAATGATGAGGGAGGTGGCGCATTGGCAAGTTCTCCGGTAGGAGTCGGCAATGCCGCTTGGGACGTGAAGAGAGTGATCGGAGTGACGGATGTATATCCCGACGGTTCCGCTTTCTTTAAAGTACCTGCCCGCAGACCGCTTTACTTCCAGGCGTTGGACGATAAGGGAAGGGTAGTGCAGACGATGCGCAGCTGGTCTACCTTGCAGCCGAACGAAGTTCAGAGTTGTGTAGGATGCCATGAACACAAGAATACGGTTCCGGTGGCAGGTCATCGGGTATCCATGGCAATGGACAAAGGAATCAAGGCATTGGCTCCGGAAGATGAAATGGGAGAACGTAACTTCAGCTATCTGAAAGAGATTCAGCCTATCTGGGACCGAAATTGTATCTCTTGTCATGACGGAGTGAAACACCCGATGAGCTTGAAAGGAGAACTGAAGGTAGTGGACAAACAGAGTAAAAGAAAATATACGGACTCATATCTCAGTCTGACGCATGCCCGTCCGGATGGTCCCGACAGAGCATGGAGAGGCGATGCCCATCATCCTGAAGTAAACTGGATCAGTGCTTTGTCCCAGCCTACTTTGTTGCCTCCTTATTTTGCAGGGTCCAACAAGAGTAATCTGATCAAGCGTCTGGAAGAGGGTCATGGAGGTACGAAGCTGACACCGCAGGAGATACGTAAAGTTTCTCTCTGGATCGACTTGCTCGTTCCTCAGATCGGTGACTACCGGGAAGCGAACAACTGGTCGGATCATGATCGGGAGTTTTACGACCGCTACGATAAGAAGCGGAAACAAGCCCGCATGGAGGAACAGGAGAATATTCGCCAGTACATTCAATCTCTTCAAACTAAACAACAGAAATAATGAAAAAGATATTGATACCTGTTAGTATCGTAGCTATACTTCTTTGCGCTAGTTGGAAAGAAGATGCAAAGACGGTTTCGCCGGATCGTTTGTTTCTGGCGGACAGTGGAAAGTCCTTGTTTGTAACGAACAGGGCAGGCAATGAATTAATCAAAATGTCGTCCGACGGACAGAAGGCGGAACAGAAAGTGACCCTTTCCTCGCCCGTCAACGCCATGACACAAGACCCGTCCGGCAACCTTTGGGTGGTATGCGACGGAAACACCGGCATGATGTACGAACTGGATGGAAAGAAACTTTCGGTGCAGTCAAAAACAAAGAGCGGTGCTACGCCTTCGGATATCTTGTACAGTCCGGTGTCCAAATCGCTTTGGGTGACACAACGCTTCAACAATGAGTTGTGGGAAATTGATCCGGCAACCCGTAAGGTAAAGACAAAGATTGCGGTCGGTCGTGAACCGGTGGCTATGGCTCCGTTTGCGGGCGACTCTTGCCTGCTGATTGCCAATAATCTGCCGGAAATGTCCTCTACGGCTTATCCTATTGCAGTGCAGCTCGATATCGTAGATGTCCCTTCAAAGAAGGTGACGGGACGCATCATGTTGCCGAACGGCGCTACCGATGCGAAGTCTGTAGCGGTAGATAAAAATCAGACGTATGCGTATGTCACTCACTTGATTGCCCGTTATCAGTTGCCTACCAATCAGCTGGACCGCGGATGGATGGCTACGAACACGCTGTCCATTATCGACCTGAAAGCTGGAAAACTGCTGACTTCCGTATTGTTGGACACTCCCCAGAAGGGAGCCGCCAACCCGTGGTCGGTGATTGTCACTCCGGATGATAAACAGATTATCGTAGCTGCTGCCGGAAGTCAGGAGCTGGTTCGTATTGACCGCATTGCTTTGCACGAACGTTTGGCGAAGGCAAAGCAGGGGGAGATGGTGACTCCTTCCGTGAAGTCATGGAATAATATTCCGAATGATGCGGGATTCTTATATGGTATCCGCGACTTTATCCCGACACAGGGGAAAGGCCCCCGTTCGGTGGTTGCTACCGGAGATAAGATTTACACAGCCAACTATTATACTTCGGAACTGGTGTCTATGGATTTGAACGGCAAGAATCTGAAGAAGCAGGTTTTGGGTGCACCGCTGGCTTTCACGAAAGTCGGAAAGGGTGATATGTATTTCCATGACGCTACTATTTGTTTCCAGAACTGGCAGAGCTGTGCTACCTGTCATCCGAATGACGCCCGCATGGACGGACTTAACTGGGACTTGCTGAATGACGGCATGGGAAATCCGAAGAATACCAAGACACTCTTGCTTTCGCATCAGACTCCGCCCTGTATGGCGACCGGTATCCGTAAGAATGCCGAAGTAGCGGTACGTTCGGGTGTGAAGTATATTCTGTTTATGGAAGGTGAAGACGAAATATACGAATCCATCGACGAATATCTGAAATCCCTGAAACCGTTGCCAAGCCCATACCTTGTGAACGGTAAACTTTCCGGTAAGGCAAAGAAGGGAAAGAAGATTTTTGAAGAAAACTGTGCGAGCTGCCATTCCGGAGAGTACTATACAGATCAGAAACAGTATAAGGTAGACTGGACAACGGGTCCGGACAAGGGACTGTCTATGGATGTTCCGGCACTGAATGAATGCTGGCGTACAGCTCCCTATCTTTATGACGGGCGCAGCTATTCAATGAAGGATATGCTGAAAGTTCACGGACCTCATAAGCCTGTCACTGAGAAGGAATTGGAAGAACTGGAAGAGTATGTGTTGTCTTTGTAAAGAAGATATCTGTTTATATTAATACTTAGAATAATAATGATAAAGATATGTAGTGTTGCGTTTTTGTCGCTTCTGCTCTCTGCCTCTTCTCTGTTTGCACAGACCAAGACGTTTGCCGGAGCCGATTATTCGCAGGGAATCGTATTTGTGATGGAAAACAACCAAATGGTGTGGAAGCACAAAGCGCCCGATTCCAATGATTTGTGGATATTGCCTAACGGCAATATCCTCTTCACCACCGGACACGGAGTGCTCGAAATGACCCGTCAGAACGATACCATTTTCCATTATGAATCAAAAAGTCCGGTCTTTGCCTGCCAACGCCTGAAAAATGGTAATACTTTCGTTGGCGAATGTGTTACAGGACGGATGCTGGAGATATCCCCCAAAGGGAAGATTGTGAAAGAAACCTGCATCCTGCCGAAAGGTGTGAAGGATGGCGGATTCGCATTCATGCGTAATGCACGGCGGCTGGATAACGGTCATTTCCTCGTAGCTCATTATGGAGACCAGTGTGTGAAGGAGTATGATGCAAACGGCAAGGTGGTGTGGAAGCTGGATGTTCCCGGCGGTCCTCATTCTCTGACTCGTCTGCCTAACGGACATACGCTGATAGCTGTTGCCGATAAAGATCAGAACCCCAGATTGATAGAAGTGACTCCAGAAGGAAAAACGATCTGGGAAATATCGAATGCGGATATTCCCGGAAAGCCTTTGAAGTTTCTCGGAGGTTTTCAGTACTTCTCCGACGGACGTTTCCTGATTACGAACTGGACGGGACACGTGAACCCGAAGGAGAAAGTACATCTGCTGCTGGTAGACCGCCAGAAGAATGTGCTCTACTCTCTGGAGAATACTCCGGAACTACAGACGATGTCTTCCGTATATAGTACAGACAAACCGGCGGGGGTAGCTTCGTATCATTAATTGATGTCTGTGGCATAAAAAAAACATTGAAGTTTGCAATATGAAATATTATCGGATAAAATGTGAAATCTATAAAGCGGCAGGAAAGAGCTGGGAACGAATGGCGGAAGAATTACTTCTGTCAGCCGTTCGCGGGGAAGGAAAGGAACATGGGGGAAAAGTGGTCCGTCTTGTATTCTTTACATTCTGTGAGGATAATCGGGAATATCAGCTCCAACGGTCTTTTCTGGAACAATGGGTGGACGATCATTTCGTTTCTCCCCGTCCGGTTCTTTCGCTCGTAGCCCAAAAGCCTTTGGTGGGAGAACTGGTCATGGAAGTCCATTCGTTGCCGGCAACTGCCGGTGAGGAAGTGACGGTAGAAGAACAGATGACTTCTTCCGTCCGCTACCTTCGGGTTACTTCCGGTCATTATCGGGAAATAATAGCGGGAGGACTTTATGCCGACGATTTGACTCTTCCTGTCCGCGAACAGTCGGAGCAGGTGTTCGGGAAAGCGGAAGAAATTCTGAAAGCGGAGCAGATGAGCTTCGGTGATATTGTCCGCCAGTGGAATTATCTGGAACGCATCACGGATATTGTGTACGGCAATCAGTGTTATCAGGATTTTAATGATATACGTTCGCAGTTTTATGCTTCTTCGGAATGGGCTTCCGGATATCCGGCAGCCACAGGAATCGGGACGCAGCATGGTGGAATACTAGTCGATTTCAATGCCGTCAAAGGAGGAATAGAGATTATCCCGTTGGATAATGACTGGCAGAGAGCTGCCCATGTCTATTCGGATGAAGTCCTGATCAGCCACCGGACGGATGCGGAGAAGGGAACTCCCAAGTTTGAAAGAGGCAAATCGTTGTCCGATCATCAACAGGAGATGATTTATATATCCGGCACAGCCGCCATTCGTGGTGAAGAAAGTATCGTGACGGGCGACGTGCTTGTGCAGACGGAAATCACACTGGAGAATATCCAGCATCTGATTGGTCTGGAAGAAGGGAGAGAGAAACTTCCGGAACATTCCGGCAAGCTGGAACTTCTCCGTGTGTATCTGAAGCATGAAGAGGATGCGAAGATTGTAAAAGAAGATATGGACAAACTTTGTCCCGATGTTCCTATTGTCTATCTTTATGCCGATGTATGCAGGGAAGAACTGCTTGTAGAAATAGAAGGTATTGCTTATTTGTAAAAACAGAAAACTGATGAAACTGATTCGATTGATCGCTTCTCCGATTTTGATGTACGTATTAGCGGGAGTTTATGCGTTGGTACTGGCAATCGCCACTTTTGTGGAAAATTCGTCCGGTCCGGCCGTTGCGCGCGAATACTTTTATTATGCTCCGTGGTTTATTTTGTTGCAACTCTTGCAGGCTGTCAATCTGTTGGCCATGTTTCTTCAGGGAGGTTATTTCAAAAGAATCAGTAAAGGAAGTCTGATCTTTCATGGGGCTTTGGTTTTTATTTGGTTGGGGGCGGCTGTTACTCACTATGCAGGAGTAACAGGAATCATGCACATCCGTGAGGGGGAAACGGTGGACCGCATGATGCGCGATGAAGGGGCAGGGATGGGAAATGCCTCCCTGCCTTTTTCTGTCACTCTCGATGATTTCCGGTTAAAGCGTTATCCGGGCTCTCACAGTCCGATGTCTTATGAAAGCGATCTGGTGATAAAGAAGGAGAATGAAGCTCCTTTGCAGGCTACGGTCCGGATGAATAAGGTGATTGAAGTGGATGGTTATCGCTTGTTTCAGTCTTCGTTCGATCCGGATGAGCAGGGAACGGTGTTGTCCGTAAGTTATGACCGTCCCGGTATGCAGATTACCTATATCGGCTATTTCCTGCTGTTTGCCGGCTTTGTGCTGACTCTGTTCAGTAAGAAGTCCCGTTTCGGGCGTTTGCGCAGGGAACTGGGGGAGATGAAAAAGAATGCTCCTTTCTGTCTGCTTCTCTTTTTAGGTTTATCCGGTGCTTTGGGTACACAGGCGTCATATGCGCAGGAAACGCTTTCTTCTTCGCAGCTACCTTGCATTCCTGCCCCGCACGCCCGGAAATTCGGCAGTCTGGTACTGCTCAATCCTAATGGTCGCCTTGAACCTGTCAACAGTTACACTTCCGCCATTCTGCGCAAACTTTACGGAGCGGACAAGCTGAACAGCATCAATTCAGACCAGTTCTTTCTGAATCTTCTCGCTTTTCCGGATGAGTGGGGTGGCTATCCTTTTATCAAGGTCGATAATAAAGATATTCTTCAACGGTTCGGAAGAGACGGCAAATACATCGCATGGCAGGATGTCTTTGATGCCGACGGCAATTATGTGCTGACCGATGAAGTGAATGCCATCTATGCAAAATCCGCTTCAGAACGGAAACGAATGGATTCGGATTTGTTAAAACTGGATGAATCGGTGAATATTGTCTACCGTATTATGCAACATCAACTTCTGCCTCTCTTCCCGGACGAAAACGACGTTCAGGGAAAATGGTACTCGGCAGGTGACGAACAAACCGTCTTTCATGATAAGGATTCCCTGTTTGTTTCTAAAATCATGGATTGGTATATCTACGAATTGGGTAATGGTGTCCGCACTAATAACTGGAAAGAAGCGGACAAGATTGTCGATATGATGCATATCTTCCAGCAAGCTAAAAGTAAAACTCCCGCTATTGACAATCAGAGAGTAAAAGCGGAGCTTCTCTATAATCAGTTAAACCTGTTCTTCTGGTGTCGTCTGGCTTACCTGATTTTGGGCGGAATCTTACTTTTCATAGCCTGCGGAGAGATTATCGCGGATTTCAAATGGGGGAGCAGACTGAGCAGCATACTGATTGTTCTTCTGATCGCTGCTTTCCTTGCACACACGACCGGTGTCTTACTGCGCTGGTATATCTCCGAACGTGCACCGTGGGCGAATGCTTACGAATCAATGATCTGCACTTCCTGGCTGCTCGTTGGCGGAGGCCTCTTGTTTGCCCGGCGTTTCCGTATTCTCCCTGCGCTTGCCGGACTGTTAGGCGGAATCATGCTTTTCGTGGCAGGACTGAACCATCTGAATCCGGAAATAACTCCTTTGGTTCCGGTGCTTCAGTCGTATTGGCTGATGTCTCATGTCGCCATTATCATGATCGGCTATGTATTCTTCGCACTTTGTGCGCTGACGGGACTGTTTAATCTTATCTTGATGAATCTGCTTTCTGCCACCAATCGGGTGAAGCTTCTCTTCCGTATCCGTGAGTTTACCTTACTGAATGAAATGGCAATGATTCTCGGCTTATTCTTTATGACGGCAGGAACCTTCCTCGGTGCCATCTGGGCAAATGTCTCATGGGGCAGATACTGGGGATGGGACCCGAAAGAAACATGGGCTTTAATCTCTATTGTTGTCTATGCACTGGTACTTCATATCCGTTTTATCCCGCTGCTGAAAGGTAAAACAACTTGGTGTTACAATTTGCTGTCCGTAGTCTCCATTCTCTCCATTATCATGACTTGGTTTGGAGTAAACTACTACCTGAGCGGCTTGCACTCTTATGGAAAGACCGAAGGGGGAGATTTACTGTTATGGATATGGGGAGCGGGTTTGTGTGTTGTGCTTGCTTTGGCCCTCTTTGCACGCAGGCGTTTGAAAAAGTATTCATGATTCGGTAAATAATAGAATTAGCCGCTTGTGACATTTTTGTCTTTATTCTAAGTATTATACGGGGATAAACAAAAATGTCACAGCGTTTGTAATCAGTGGTTTACCCCTGAAAATGACTTGTTTTTAAAATAAGTTTGCAAAAAACTATAGGATGTTTTTGTCTTTTTCCGGATCAAAACTGCATTTTTCTTTCATTTATTTGTGTTTCAGTATTTTAATCATTCTGGCTTCGCGATTCCTGCTGTTTTCTATTTCCGCATATTGTTCCAGTTCTTTCGTCGTTATGCCCCGTCCCGTGTTTAATCCCATCTTTTTATATACCTGTCTGAGCATACTTTTCGCTTCCTGCACGGATATTTCAGCACCCACAGGAAAAGCACGTTGGATATATGTCCGCATTTGTCCGGACTTCTTAATCGTATGCTCGCTACTCACATTTAGTGCTGTCCGCAATTTATTCTCATTATAATCGGCTTCCCTTACAAATTCCGCTCCGAAGCGGCAGAAACAGTCGTATATATACCTGTCGGCGGTAGAAGTAATCAGATTCATCAACATACGCTGATACCTTTTCTGTATTTTCTTGTCGGTAGCTTTGCTCATCTTTTCCATCTCTTCCAGTTTCCGGACGATCAGTTCTGCCCGTTTTTTCTTTGCCAGACGATGCTGGATAGCCATGCGTTCATTATCCGAAACCGGCATCAGGCGTTCTTCGTGCGAGAAGACAAAATATCCGGTCTGCTCGTAAGCAAGGTGCAGCAGATCGGCAGAGGTGTACAAGCGTTTCACTTGTTCCTTTTCATAGAAGTTGGCTATCAGAAACGAATCCGGCTTTCCGTTTTCGTCCAGATAAGGGAGGTAAGAGTTTTCTCCGATGGCTTCCTGTAGTAAGGTGCGTTCGCCTATGTTGGTAGTTCGTGCCAGTTGCGCTTTCCAGCCGTTGAAAATGGTGGAAGCTCCCTGAATCCAGTGATCGATTTCAGAAGAAGACATACATTCCAGTTCCGGTCGGATAGAAGCGATGTGTGTCACACTGTTGACTCCGCCCCGGAAACGTCCGATAATCAGGATTGCCTCGGTGGCAGGGTCAATAACGGATTGCGCGGCACCATACAAGTCACTGACGAAAATCACATGAGGCGGATTTTTGCAGAGTATGTCTACCGCCGAGTAGAAGCGGGAGGTGAAGAAATTGTAGCGTTCCAGTTCGGTGATCATCATTGACTTTTTGCGGCGGTTTCCTTTCCAGAGCTTGTATTGTCCGTCTTCGCTACAGAATGTGCAGGCATTGCTTAGTTCGGGTATCAACCGGTAGAAGCTGTCTATCGAATCTATACTGTTACAGAAAATACAGACAGTTCCTCTCTTGGCTTCAATCACTTCCTGCAGGGTTTCCAGCACATTGTTGGTAGTAATCAGTTTCAGTTTCTGCCGATAGACATAATCCGGCTGAATCAATACCCGCATGAAACCGTCAAAACGACTGTCCTTTTCGGGTACGATAGGTGTAGCGGAAATCAGTGCCTTGTTCTGGAAACGAAAGAAATCATTCATCGGTTCGCGGATAGAGTCACGGTAGTGCACGTCCTGTACCAGCTTCTCGCATTCATCAAACAAGATGAAGCATTCGGTATACATATCTATATCCACCGTTTGCATGGCTTCCTTTATCTTGTTGAAGCCTTCGGGGGTAGTCAGTAGTTTATAATCCTTCTCCCGGTTTGCTTCCAGAAAGTCGGCGATCTGCCGGATGCTTACACCTTTATAGACAGCAAGTGCATTCTTATGTACCTTTGCTTTCGACTCGATGACGGGTACATTCGGTTCGATGATAATGGATTTGCGTGGTGCTGTGAGTTCACAGTGCGTGGCACCCAGTCCCGGCAGCAGTTTGTTGATGATGCAATTGGTAGGAATAAAATCTTTTCCTGCACGTTTTAGCGCATCCGCAAAGTATTCTCCTTTCCGGATGGAGTAAATTCGATCGTATTCCATGCAATTAATATTTCCGTTTATTGTGTTTCTTTGGATTGTACTTCTCAAATCCGGCAGCTGAAATACGTTTTTTTAGATTCTTGTCCGCTTTAAAAACTACGTTTTTCACTTGGATGGATTCTGCCCTGTGGTTTTCGTCAGGCTCTTTGTCTTCACAGAAATTTCCGTTTAGAGAGAAACTGCCGAAGTCGTCCAGATTGAGTATGTTTCCGTCTTTCAGTACGGCTTCCATTCCTTCCAGTACTATGCTGAGGCTTTTGTATGCTTCTCCTTTGGATAGGTTGTATTTGGTTGCCAGATATTCTACGAATGCTTTGGTGTCCAGTGTATCCCATGATAGCAGTTGTACCCGGACATTTGTCTCCTTATCTCCTGTGAATGTATCCGCGAAGCGGGTTGTTTTGTAAAGTATGCTCATAATAACTCCTTTCAATAGCCATTGTTTGCGGTGCAGTTGAGTAATAGCCGGGATAGACAAGTGTAACAGGAATATTGCACAAGTATAACAGGACGGTTGCTCAAGTGCAACAGATTAATTCATACAGATGAAGTTGCTAAAAGATAAGGGATTATTTTTAGTTTGTGTGGGAAAAACAATTAACTCTTCCTTATGAATTGGTAAAAACATCTTGTCGGTTAAGACGATGCAAAGGTAAGAATAAGTACCGGACTAACAAGAGAATAAATCTATTTTGTGACTTTGTCTTTGATGTCATGGTTTGGTATAGTAAATTTTATTCAAACATTAATAATGATAGTATTTTTATCGGATTATCAACAAACAATGCATACAATAGATGAAAAGATGGCACGACCTTAAAATATAATATGCTAATTGACTGCTAATTAATATTCTCAACATCTAGTTTGTATTATTGAATTGAACAACCAAAATGAATGTCTTTATGGATATAAAAAAGAATTTGCGGACCGTTGCGAGGAATGCAGCGTTTAGGGTAGAGTTTCTCACGAGTGGGAGAGAGATTCTTTTGTACACGAATGCTATTTACTCTGCTATGATGTGGGGGTGGACTAAGCGCATCGAAGAGAAAGAAAAAGAAACTCACATAAGAGAAGAGTTAATAAAGTAATAATCTTAAAAACGACAGGCTATGTTACAGGAATTTTTAGAAATTGAAGAACTGAAATCAATACATGAAGAGAAGCTCAGATTGATGGAGAGGGAAATGGCATTATCAACTCCTTTACTAACAGAATTGGAGTATATACCCATGCTGTATAAATGGTATTGTGAATTGTCCGGTTGCTGTGAGGAAGCAGGAGTACAGAATACCGATCAGAAAGGACAATTTCTTTTCGTTATCTTATTTTTTTATTCTCCTATTGCATTAGTTGGCGGAAGAATAGTAAGTGGTGTTCGGGATAAGCTGGCACAATTATTCGGATTTACTTCCCCGTCTGCTGTTTCCAATCTTTGCAAATTAATAAAATCGTTTTATACCACTTACAAAGGGTATAGAAAGATTGTAAATCAGCTATGTGACGAATTTATGAGTCGTCTGAAAGAGAACGGAATCATACCTCAAAATCCTATTTTATGACTTCGGGTAAGATGTCACGGCTGGGGGAACTGAAAATTTACCAGTCATTGATATTGGCAGTACTTTTACCAGCGAATTAGAAAACAGGACCTGTGATTCAAAAGAAAGAACAGTTTAAAGCTAGCTTTTTTATATATTATTTATTAATTAAAAATTTAAACAATTTAAATTATGGCACAATTATCTTGGGGAAAACCCACAATTGAGTTTGGAAAATGTGTGAACGGAGCTACACCGTCAGAATGGACAAAACTAGGTTGCGACCCGGTGGAAAGTTCAACGAAACTGACTCCTACCAAAGGTGAAAAGAAAGAAGCAAAGGTAGAGGGAGGCGAAAATGAAGCAGTGAAGTATGCCAGAAATACTTATGCGTTCGAGTTTGAAATCCGTGCGGCTAAAGGTCGTGAAAAACCGATCAAGGACTCTGACGGAGTAGTTGAAGGCGAGTATGCTTTCCGTCTTACTCCGGAAGATGAAACATGCGAAGGTATCCTGATCGAACGTTCTGTGGTTTCTGTAGAAGAATCATACGACACCGCCGAAGGTAAGAAGTGGAAATACACGGTAGATGTATTGAAACCTGCCACCGGTGATCAGGTGAAACCTTATACTCCTGCTACTCCGGCAGAATAAGATTCTTTTTACGTCAATGGAGAGCGCTAGTCATGGCGCTCTTCTTTTATAAATTCCGCTATGAACATAAATAAAGAAATCGAAATCAACATATCCGATGCTATCGTGGAAAAAGCGATCAGTTTTAGTATCGGTAAGAATAAACTATGTCTCTATCCTTCTACTTTGGGTAAGATGCAAATACTGAAGAACTTGTATCTCTCGATGGATGTCAATATGGAGCTTCTGGCCATTAATCCGCTTGTTGAGACGCTGAGAATCTGCCAAGAGAAAACGGAATCTGTCTGTCAGGTCATTGCTTACTCTACATTCAACGATAGAAAGAGTATTCTGGATATGGAGAAAGTACTTCGGCGTGCCAGGCTTTTTCAGGATGAAGCGTCGGTGGAAGATTTGGCTACCATTTTGACTATTATCCTTTCGAGTGATAAGATAGAAGAGTTCATCCGATATTTTGGTATCGATGCAGACCGGGAAATGAAAACACGAATCAGCAGGATAAAGGGAGAGGGGAGCAGCATCACTTTCGGGGGAAAGAGTATCTATGGACTGCTGATAGACTTTGCCTGCCAGCGCTATGGATGGACAATGGACTACGTACTTTGGGGAATTAGCTATGTCAATCTGAATATGTTGTTTGCCGATGCTGTTACTACTGTGTATCTTAGCGAAGAAGAACGTAAAAAGTTAGGTCGGGGAGATGGCGAGGTGATCAATGCGGATGATCCGGGGAATAGAGATTTGATAAGGAGAATGATTAGTGAGTAATTTATAGAAATAATTATTACGGATTAGTGTTGTTATGTTGTTGTTATTTGTATCTTTGCCAAATGTTTATCACGTTTTACATAAAGGATTCATAGGTGGGATATGAATTGGTAAAATGAATGCACAAACGAAATAAGCTGGCTAAATATTAACAAGTAATGAAAAAGATTTTATTTTTAATGACGGCTGTTTTAGTGATTGCCGGATGTAGTAAAAGTGAAGATGGGAAACTAACTCTGAGTGCTAATCAAGTTTCTTTGTATTCGGGCGACACAAAACAAGTAACGGTAAACGACAATGCTACTTGGAGTTCAAAGAGTGAATTTGTAGCTGAAGTAAGTGAGGATGGAATAATCAAAGGAAATCATGTTGGAAAAACAATTATCACTGCAACTTCAGATAATGGAGAGGCGCTGTGTGAAGTTGTGGTAAATGCTAAATATAGCACTTACACAGAACCTGTATTGGAATTTGGTGTGGATAAGGCAACTGTTAAGGCTAAAGAGAAACGTACTATTCTGGAGGATAAAACAAGTACATTGGGATACAGAGGCGAGAATAGTGCTGTAAAGAGCGTTGCTTATCTGTTTGAGAATGGAAAATTAACTTCTTCAGCTATAGCTCTTTCCTATTCGTATACTGAAGAAATAGCTAAATTTCTGTCAGAGAGATATCAGGTAATAGGGAAGGATAGTGATGGTGCATATTACTTCATCAATAATGATTCGGATAAATATAATATGGGGGTTAGATTATCCGTTGAAAGTGGTTTCATTATGGTGGTGTATGTTCCTCAGTCTCCTAAATCAAGGAGTATTCAAGCTGCAGATCTGCAGGAACTTAAGTCTATATTGGGAATTTAATATATAAATCTATAAGCTTATTTCGGTGGGATATTTAGCGCACCTCGTTCGTTCGAGATGCGCTAATTTATTAATTACCAATTATCAGATTCATTGCCGGCAAGACCATTTTTCACAGCCTCCTCAATCTTATCCATAATTACATTAGAGTATGCATGAGTCATTACTAATGCTTTTGAAGAAGTCTTTTTCGCTTTATGTTCATCCTTCTCAATGAAAGGGTAACAGGTTTCAAGCGGCCATTTTTCTGTGGATATGGAAGGTCTGGTGTTTGACAGAGCAGACATGACACCGCCTCCTACAGCTTTCTCCACCTCAAAACATTGTACGGTATAGGTCACACGAATTTTTTTATCTTTGATGTCCACTTTAATAATAGGGTGAACGCTGACATTATATGCGTTCATTCCGCCTAAGTGTCCTGCAATATCAGAAAGGTAACCTTTGCCGATAATAACTCCTTCTTCTTTGTCATTAAGTTGAATGACAGAGTTTGCGTCATTAAAAGATTCTACAAACCAATGGTTAAGAGTAACATACAATTTTTCTTTGGTTTGTTCTCCACATTCAATAACCTGAGTATATGTCAGAGAGTTGTTTTTGTCCAGTGCAAGTTGTGAACCTATGTTTGCTGCCGCATCTACCCATTTGTCGCCAAATTTTTCTTTAGCGTACTTTTCCAGTTCTTCACTGCGCATAAGTTGTGCGCTTGCACTAATTGCCATTAATCCAATTAGAGCACTCAAAATAATTCTTTTCATACAATAGCTGTTTGTTTTTCTTAGATTCTAAGAAAAGGGTTAATATTAATTCTGATTACCAGTTTTGATATACATACAATCCTTGGTCTTGCATAGAAGTTTGAAAGACCTTCTTTTCACTTTTCCCTCTATAATCGTGGTTTACGCTGATTGCTTTGTAAGATGAATAGGTACGCCCCCCATATTCTTCCCTATAGGTAACCCATAATATGTATTCTCCATTGGGCATATTTTCAATATTGAATACACCGGATTGAAATTTAGTAGCATATTTGGGTTTGGAAGATTTGCTTCCGTCCGTATATGTGATTAGTCCGTCATTAACAACAGAGATAGTGCTTTGGCTGTTGTCGATACTTTTGTTCTCATTTTCGTAAATGTACAGAAAGGCTTTTTTAGCAACTTTTTCTTCTGAGTCTTCCCATTTAGTGTACACGTTTACAAAGAAAGTTTGTTCGGTGGATTCGTCATCATTAGAACATGATGTCATGAACATTGGCAATATAGCCAATAGTAGTAAGATTTTCTTCATTTTTATATGCTTATTAAAAGTTTGTTTTGCAGGTTCATTACCAAAGATCTGGTTTTAAATCTTTGGTCGAATTTTTTGAATATGTTTAATTGATCTAATAACTATGGAGATAATGCACGATTATTGAGGTATGTGTATAATTATCTCATTGCTTAGAAATTAAGCGGAATTTCTTTTTACTTTAGTCATGTTTATATTAAGCTTTATATAGGCAAATAGCATTTCCCACTATCTATTTGTCCCACAATGTATATTTCCCTATGTTTGTTTTGCCGCTTTGCTGGCAAAGCATCAGTGTTAATTTATGCTGCAAAGGTAGGTAGAATATATTGAATGCCAAAAAGATTCTCTAATAATTTTCATGTATTAAATGGATATTATAGCTTGTGCTCTTTTCTATGTGAAATTATATATCAGGTATTAATACTTGAGTTGTCGAGTATTAATACCTGATATATCAAGAGTTAATACTTGAGAAGTGAGATGTTAATGCTTGATATGTTATATGTTATTGCTTGAAAGATAATTGGTATGACATTAATATTATTCCTACCTTTGCCGAACAAACAAATTAAATATCTATACGTAATGAAAAAGATTCTTTTTTTTATGATTTTATTGTGTCCAATAGTATTGGGGGGATGTTCTTCTGATGATGATGATTGGATGGACTTAGATTCGAAACACTTGGTAGGAACATGGTCAACGGGTACGGAAGGAACTCACAAATACTTAAAATTTGAGAATGATGGAACCGGGTATTATGCGCTTCTTAACGGAGCTAGCTTTTTAACTAACTATTTATTTACGTATGAAATCTCAGGTGATAATATAAATATTGAAATTACCTATTCTGATGATGGAAATAAGCTCAAAGGACAGAAAAAAGTATGGGAGTGTTTATTTTCAAAAGATATATTAAAGATAAAGAACGGTTCAGAAGATGGAACTTACAAGAGGGTAGAATAAAGATAGGCTTTCCTAACGTTTAACAAGATCTATCCCAACTAGATGTATAGGGAATTTTATGTAGTAACTCTGTTTTAAGAATCGAAAAAGGGCAACTAGTTCGTTGTGAGTTAGTTGCCTTGTATTTTAATGATTAGAAGGAGTTTTCTTTTATTTCTTTAGCTTCTTTCATTCTTCTTTGTTCCTCTTTCTTTTCCTTTTCTGTTTTCACATGTTTCTTTTTGGGGAACTTGTCATTTTCAATGTATATGATATAATAATAATTACCTCCATCATAAAGTTCTCCTAATTTTATGACAATATTTTTGTCTTTCATTTTGAACTTTGCATAAGTAAACTCCTTTCCGACAGTAAAGTCCAGTATATTGGTTTTGCCTTTTTGAAATGAGGGAGAGCCATGCTTTTTAGTAAATTCTTTGGCAAAAATGTTACAATCCATTATTAGCTCATTTATATAATTAGCTCTTACATAATAAGATTTAATGCTGATTCTTTTTAATTCATTTTCTTGATAATAAGCTGAAATTCCCGCTAAATTATTAAGTTCGAAGAGCTTTTTAAATTTGAACTCTTGATCAAAATTCATTGTAATTTCATCTACACCATGTTGTTTTCTCCCATTTTTGAATGCATTAGTAGATAAAGTTTCTTTCATACTCATACCAAATTTAGCATCTCCCCAAGCAATTAAGGCCAAAGAGTCTAGTCTTGCTTGCTGTAATGAGTCTTGTATTTCTTGATTTCTAATTTCTGCATCGGTAAAGATCATAGAATCGTATTGTTCAATTTGATTCGACTGCTTTTTAGTACAACTGACTATTAGCAATGTGATTATAAATAGTTGTAGTGCTTGTTTCATGGTTTTTACTTTTGATTTTAATAGTAATGTGATCATTTGTTTCTCTAGGCAAAAATAATGATAATTATTGGAATTCGATAATTGCCAAGATAAATACTGAGAGTAGATGCTACTTTTCTTGAGTAATGATTCTCCTATCAATAGAATAACTTGCTTGATATTGCATGAAATATTGATATAATGATAAATTATGTGACAAATATCTTTATGTCACGAGCTTGAGGACATTTTTTTTTATATTGATTAAGCTTTGCAATAGTTTTGGCTAATAATAATTTGAAAGATTAATAATATGGGAAATTTAACATTTAACATTGGAGTAAATAGTGATGATTTTATCATGAAGGCTGAACAAATGCGCTTTTCTATTCATGCTTTAGCGCTTGAATCTAAAAAGGCTAATAATGCGAACAGTGACTTTGCAAATATTTTAAAGAAAACATTGGATATTATTGGTGGAACAGAAACTTTAAAAGATTTTGCTAGTGACGTTGTTCGTGTACGTGGTGAGTTTGAACAGCTTGAGATTTCTTTTGCAACTTTATTGAAAAATCGAGAAAAGGCGAATGTATTAATGTCTCAGATAATAAAGACAGCTGCAGAAACTCCTTTTAATTTAAAGGAGCTAGCTATTGGAGCAAAGCTATTGATTGAGTATGGTGCAGAATTTGAACAAGTTAATGATACATTAATTCGATTAGGTAATATTGCATCAGGTATGGGGTTGCCACTAGAACAGTTAATTGAACTGTATGGAAATGTAATGGAACAAGGAAAACTTTATGAACAAAATATTGACCAGTTTACGATATTTGGCATTCCTATGCTTCAAGGTCTTGCAGATATGTTGGGAGTAACAACTGCTAAAATAACTGAACTGGTGTCTGTAGGTAAAATAGGTTTTCCTGAAGTACAGAAAGTTATAGGTAATTTAACAAATGAAGGCGGTCAGTTTTATGGTTTAATGGACGAACAATCTAGAACTATTTCTGGCAAGATTGAGAACATACGTGACGCATGGGAGTCAATGCTTAATGAAGTGGGCCAATCTCAGGAAGGAATTATAAATGAATCTCTTAATGGAACTCAATATATTTTGGATAATTATGAGCAATTAGGTAAAGCAGTATCAGAATTGGTAATAGTATATGGGTCATATAAAGCAATTCTAATAACTATTACTGCTTTGCAAAGATTGAATCTTATAGTGATGGAGCAGGCTAACTTGGAGATGTTGTTAGCTGCTAAAGCAGGAATGGTTGTATCCCAATCACAAGCATTAGCTGCTGCAAAAACAAAACTGTTTACAGGAGCAATAAAGGCAAATACTATTGCGCTTCTTCAAAATCCATACACTTTTATTGCGGCAGCTGTAGTGGGACTTGGGTACGCAATTTATAAAGTGACTACTGCTGAAACTGAGTTGGAAAAAGCTCATAGTCGTTTGAATGAAGCAAATATGAATGTAGAAAAAAGTCTGACTTCTGAAGTTTCTAAATTATCTTCTTTAGAAAGAAAATTGATAGAAGTGAAGAAAGGAAGTGAAGAGTATAATAAAATAAAAAAAACTATAGTTGATAATTACGGTCAGTATTATATTGGTCTTGACGAAGAGATTGATCGTGTCGGTAATCTTTCAACTTCGTATGCTCAATTAGTTGAAAATATGCGTTTGTCAATTGGGCAACGAAAGTTTGAGTTTTTCTTTAATACTGAACAAGAGAATCTTGATAAAACAATTAGTGAAAAGTTAGATGTTGCATATGATACATTGATTAAAAAGTTTGGTCAGACTAGAGGCGGGAACTTATATAATCAATTTTTTGATAGTGCGATGAGTGGAAAAGCTTTGTCTCCGAATGTGATAAAGGATTTGAAAAGTGCAACTTTTTGGGATATGAAATGGGGAGACAATGCAGAAGATGGTTTAGTTGACTTTAGGAACAATGTGTTTAACTTGCGTTCAGAGATAAGTAAGGAAACTAAGGCTACTGAAACTGTTCTTGAAGAATATAAATCTAAGTTCAGAATCACCGATGAAGAGGTTGCAGGTATATTGTTTGATAATGCGGAGAAAACGGATAACGGTGAAATTAAAGGTCTTAAGACGTTAAAAAAATTAGTTTCTGAGATAGAAAAAGTAAAAGAAAATATAAATAATCAACGAAAAAAAGCACAAGACGGTCTTGCTGATGATAGTGAATTACAAAAAGCAAACGAAACGCTTAATAAGTTAAAAGAACTGTATAAGCTTAGGACTGGTGCTGATTATGATAAACAGGCTTCCTTTTCTGGAGATAATAAACAAAAGCAGGAAGATTTACACAATAGGCAGGACTTAGAAGGATCAAATTTAATAGAAGATCTAGAGAATAAAAGTGCTCAGGCTGAAATTGATGCTATGGAAGAAGGAGAAGAGAAAAAGCTAGCTCAGATGGAGTTAAATCATCAAAAAGAAATAGCAGAACTAAAAAGATTAAAAACTGATTATCTCCAAAAGAAAATTGATTTGGAAAAAACTATATTCGAAGCTAATTCAAAGAATGAAGGTAAAACTTTTGATGAATCGACTGTATCTCTGAATGAAAATGAAAAGAGTGCATTTGCTAATATATTGAAACAAACTGTTGCGAGACAAGGGAATGATATATCAGTATACTATAAAGAAATATTGTCAAAATATCAAGGTTATACAGAAAAACGTCTTGCTGTACAACAGAAATTTGAACAGGAAAGAGAAGCATTAAGAAAAGCAGGAGCTTCTAAAGAAACACTTGCAGAACATGATTATCAGAAAGAAGGAGCCTTGGAGGCTGTTGATAGTGAGTTTGCTATGCGCGAGGATTCTTTTCAGTCGTGGACTAATAGCATAGCAAATATGAGTTTGGAACAGTTACAGAAATTACTGTTTCAAGCAGAGCAGGAGCTCCAGCGATCTGAATTTCTAAGTCCCAATGATCCTAAACTGGCGGGACAAAGAGCAAAGGTATCTTCATTAAAAAATGAAATTAGTGAGAAAACTAACGAGACTCAGACAGCTCCTGAAAAGCGGGGTATAAAAGAATGGCAAGAATTATATAAGACATTAGGAAATGTAGAAAGTGGATTTAATGAGATTGGTGATGCAGTAGGAGGTACTGCCGGAGAGATCATATCTGCTGCCGGGGGGATAGCATCATCTACATTGCAAATGATTGATGGTATTGTAATGTTGGCTAATGGTTCTTCGACGGCAATGAGTGGAACAGCACAGGCAGCATCCACTTCTATACAAACTGTAGAGAAAGCTTCTGTTATCTTAGCTATCATTGGCGCGGCATTACAGGTGGCTACCAAAATAGCAGATATGTTTGGTGCTGATTATTCTGATTATGACACAGCCAAGGAAAACTACGAGAGCTATGTGAAAGTGCTTGATGTAATTATTGGCAAGCAGAAAGAACTATTGGAAACATTGACAGGAAAGGCTGCTGTAGAAGCCTCTCAGAAAGCAATAGAGCTTATTGAAAAACAAGCAGATGCAGCAAGAACACTTGGCAAGGAGCGTTTGAATGCTGGAGCATCAGCAGGCTCTCATTCTATCGGCGTACGAATGCGTAAGGGTATGAATAATGAAGGATGGGCAGAGTGGAACAACTTTGCCAATTCAATAGGAATGAATCCCGATGATATTGGGAATAGAATGACTGGATTATTTGATTTAACAGCTGAGCAGCTTGCAACACTACAAAGGGATGCTCCTACTTTTTGGGCAAAATTAGATGGGGATGTACGCGAATATTTAGAGCAAATAATTGCATGTAATGAGGAAACGGAAGAAATGAGAGATCTTCTGAATGAATCGTTAACCCAAGTATCTTTTGATGATGTCTTTAGTAGTTTTCTGGATGCATTGTCTGATATGGATTCTTCCTCAGAAGAGTTTGCCAATAATTTTGAGAAGTATATGCAGAAAGCTATTCTTAATTCCATGCTGATTGACAATTATAAGTCTAGAATTAATGAATGGTATAAAGCTTCTGCTAAAGCCAATGAATCAGGCGGTATTGATGAAAAGGAATATGCAGATTTGCAAGAAAGCTGGAATGGCATTGTTTCCGATGCTTTGGAAGAGCGCAATGCTTTAATGCAACAATTCGGTTGGTCTTCTGGTGAAGAGTCGTCTTCTCAATCTTCCACTCAGAAAGGATTTGCTGCGATGTCTCAGGATACAGGAGATGAACTTAATGGACGTTTTACTGCTTTGCAGATATCTAATGAGGAAATCAAGAATTCAATGCTGTTTGTTTTGGGGAGCTTGTCTTCATTATGCACCACGGCTTCTGATAGTAACCTGCTTCTAACCGATATGAGGAATTTGGCTGTTATGTCAAACGGGCATCTGGAAGATATTGCAAAGTATACAAAAGTACTACTGGGATTTGGAGAGAAACTGGATAATATAGATAGAAATACAAAAAACATATAATGATATGAAAGACGAATTGCGCATTAACGGTAAAGATGCCTACACTACTTGGGGCATAAGCATGGATAATAATGCATTATCCGAACTAATGACACCATCCTCCAACAAAACTTTTATAGAAAACGAGAGTCGGCTGGAACATGGAAAACGGGTGGTCATCGCCAATCCAAGGGTAGATGTGAGAAACCTGACTCTTCAGATTAACCTGACGGCTTCCAGTGAGGAACAGTTTTTTGAGAGATACAATAGCTTTTGTGAAGAACTGGCAACAGGCGCACTTGAGATAGAAACCAAATATCAGCCTAAAGTCGTGTACAAAACGATTTATCAATCGTGCAGCCAATTCAGCCAGTTTATGCGCGGCATTGGAAAGTTCTCACTGAAACTATATGAACCGAATCCTAATGATAGAACGAAAACAGTATGATAGATATTAAAGACATATCCGGAAATATACGCTTTTCTACTCCCATAAATCAAGGGAGCAAGCGTAAGTTCCTGTTGATGAAGGAGGATTATATTACTTTGAAGTTCTCTTTGGATAAGCTTATTCCTTTTTCTCTGGGAGATAATGTAGACCATGAAATTGGCATGTTTGAGCTTGTAGATTTGTATAAGCCGGATTATAACATAGAAACGGGTGCTTATGAATATAATCTGCGGCTGGATGCTTATTATTGGAAGTGGAAGAATAAAATGTTTTTCTTTACTCCTGAAAATGGAGGACGTGAAGCCAGTTGGAATCTTACTGACAGTCTAAAAGTACATATGCAGGTTTTTCTTAAGAATCTGGAGGTGCTTGGGTATAAATATCAAGGCGAAGCATTCGAATGCACAATAGACGATTCGGTAAATACTTCTTCGAAGTTGATTTCTTATGACAGCACAAATCTGATTGACGCCCTCTCTCAGATGGCAGAAGCTTTTGAATGTGAATGGTGGGTAGTTAAAAATGAGATTCACTTTGGTCGTTGCGAGAATGGTGATCCGGTAGATTTCGAACTTGGAATGAATGTTGGCAAGATGGATCGAAGTGATAGCCAGAGTACGTACGCAACACGTATTTATGCTTTCGGATCTACCCGCAACATACCGCTAACGTATCGTAAAAAACTGGTTTTTGATGTAAAGGATATTAATGGCAGGGATTTATCTGATACGGCAAGGTCACTTGTAACTGACTTTTTCCCTAGTGATATAGTAACAGAAGAAAAACACGTTATTGATCCTATCATAACAGGGACGTTAAACAGTAATCATAGAGAATTCTCCAACAATAATGATTTAGTTGATACATTAGTCGGCAGTATTTATAAGATCATTGATAAAGGTAACGGTATCAGTTTTGGTACTGGTACTTATTATATGCCTATGCCTGGTCAGCCTTCATTTCCTCGGGATTATCTTCCGGCAGGCGAGTACGTTTTTCGTGTATCTTTTATTTATTTGCAGGATGGCATTGAAAAGGAAATCCTTATAGGTAGCAATACTGTTACGTTAAATGAAAACCAACAACATGAAATAAATTTATCATTTCCCATAGCAAAAGAATTTGCACCGGGATTGGGAGCATCACTGTTTAAATTACGTACCTATCTGCTTGTTCCACAGTTTGACAACACTTTGATTGGGATGGGAATTGGACTTTTTGCTAGGGTTTCACTAGACATGGAGCTTGTTGCCGGAAAGTCTGCCGCCACATCAGTGACCTTTCTTTCTGGAGTAAATAGTGGAAAGACATTTGATGCTATCTATAATCCGGATTTTCATATTGGAGAGACAGCAAATATTTTACGTCTTCCGGAAGGAGTTACAGCTTCTATTGGTGACAAATATACGATTGATAATATCGTAAAAAGTAAGGTTCCGGTAAGTTACTTTTCAGATGATAAAGATACTCAAATCGCTGAAGGAATTGCAACCCGACATCTCCTGATGCCCGAAGGAGTGACATATATTGATGCTTACCCGGATATGAAAGCTGAGGAGGCTGTAGAACAGATCGTTGTTTTTGATGATATCTATCCAAAGCGTGAAGGGGTAACGGATATGGTAACAACTCATACATATACTGATACTATAGATAACCCAGATGGAACAAAAACGTCAAAAGACTGGTTGGCATGGAGGTTTAAAGATGACGATCCCGGATTTCACTTTTCGAAGGATTACAAACTGGATTCTGAGGAACTGAGAATAGAATTCTTGTCAGGACCTTTAGCGGGTATGGATTTCGAAGTCTTATTTAATCCTTATGATAAAGTAAGAGATGATGCGCCCAAACCTGAACATTTAAAAGACGGTACCTGGAACCGGGATGCACAAGTCTACGAAATTAAACGCAACGATAATTACGGAAGAATGCTTCCTGATGACATTTTACATCCTACGGATCAAGGTGGAGACACATATGTTCTCTACGGGTATGATCCTCAATTTGTTTCCGATGTAATGATTCCCAATGCCGAAGTGGAGGTGGAAGAACGGGCTAAAGAGTACATTGAGAAACTGAAACAAGATCCTTCGACCTATACCAATACCATGATGTCGGACTATATTTATGGCATTAATCCCGAAACAGGGGAGCAGGATGAAGGGTTTGCAAAAAGTTTTACTGTAGGTCAGAAAGTAAAGCTAATCAATAAAGCATATTTTGAAGAAGCCCGGATTTCCCGTATTATAGGGTTTGAATATAGTCTTGATATCCCTTATGATTCTCCTGTATACACTGTGGGAGAAACCGCACCATATTCACGTCTCGGTGAGATTGAAAGCAAAATCGACTCTTTGACTTATAGAAAGGAGAAGGACAGGTTGTCGATAATTGCCGGTGGAGGAACTTCTTCCGGTATAGAAGGAACAAACGCTGTATTCCCAAGGAATATAGAAGTGACAGTGGATAGAGTAGGCTACTTCAAGGCTGGTGATATAATACTTGGAGGAACTACGGTAGTAGATGCATTTATAAAACTGATATCGCAGAAATCAACAGGGGAGTTGAGAAGTGAGATATCTACAAATAAGGATGTTGAATATGGTAGTCCGAAAGGTTTTATAACATATACTGCTGTTAGAAATAGTCAAGGTCCTATGGAACAAGCTTACTATGATGGTAATCCGAATAATAAACTCAATTTTTCGGAAGAAGTAGGTGGTGTGCAGACAGCGACAAGGCAGTTGGATGGTTTTTATACGCAGAAAGAAACATATATTGCCAATGTCATTTATGCAGCCAGTGAGGATGATGTATTGCCCAGAAAGGTATTGAGTGATTCTATCAATGTGAATGTACATCGTAAGTGGTTTGCCGGAGTATGCTCCTCCATCCCTAAAACATCGGACGATGTGCGGGCGCTAGGATCGAATGATTTGTACTCAGGACCTGGCACGTACCAGTTTCCGGTATCTAACTGGAAAATTGTTGTTGTATGCGTGCCATCTGACAGTGTTTGTGACATTTCTATTGCCTCATCTTATGGAAATTTTATCGAAAATGGCAAAGTATGTTCGGGACCGAAAGCGATATCCGTAGCTGGTGCGAATGGTAAAGACGAAATAAATTATAAAATGTGGGTGATTCAGACACCGGGTCTGAATGATCCCGATTCATTCACTTTTAAAACAGTATAGTAATGGTTAAGATAAACGGAAGTTCTTTCCCCCATCAATATAGACGTACGAATCCCTATCCTATAGATTCTACGGAGACATGGGCATCTATAAAAGAGGCTACGGAATATGCCCGCAACACAGATGCGGAACCTTATATGCCGTATGCAGGTCAAGTAATATCTATTGAAGGGCAAGAGGATATATATGTACTGGTTGAGGATAAGGCTATATCCAAATCTGACGGTCGAGAACATTTTAAGCTACATAAGATTTCCACTCAGGAAACTGCAGAAGGAATCTATTTGAGTAAACTCGTAGAAGATACAGCTCAAAAGTTAATACATTTTTTGGAAGGCATCAATGTCAAAGGTGAAGCAAAGATGGAGACACTTAAGGTCTTAGGGGCTGCGATATTCTCTGATACTGCCACATTTGAAAAGTCATTGTCTTCCTCTGAGTTTATATCAGGGAATCCGAATGGTCAAGGATGGGCTATATACTTGAAGGAGTTTGTTAACTCCGGGGGCATCAAAGAATTGCGTACTATTCTTGAAATAGATGAACTGGACATACGCAAGAGAATGCGCGTCTATGAAATGATAGTCTCGCAACTTCTCGGAGAGAATGGTACACGGCTGACTACGGATATGATTGAAGTACTCCGCATTGATAAGACAAATATGCGAATCTACATAGATACTCAAAACGGAAAATTATACAACCCTTTTCGGACGGGAGACTATATCATGGTCCAGCAATTTGATGAAGGAAACTTTTCTGTTAACAAGGAGTATGAATTTGTCGTTTCAGGAATTAGTGCTGATTATATTACTTATTCAAACTTCGTCGGCTCTGAAAATGATGTAAGAGAAGGCGATACGCTTGTTCGCGTAGACAGTATGACTGATGTAGATCGCAAAGGATTGATCAAACATACCTCTGTAGAAGCGAATGGTCCTTACATCGACATAGTCTATGGTATGAAAACTGATCCTGAAAACGCAACAAGAACACGTATAGGAAATCTCTCTGGCATTACCACTCCGTATTGGAGACAATTAAAGGATTACGGTATATTCTGCGATAATGGATATTTCAGAGGAGACTTTATGCTCCGATCCGGGGAAGACATTTTTACGAAGTTTCAGGTTACAGATGCAAACATTCGTGCTGAGATTAATTCTGTGCGCTATGATGTGTCTGAGAAAGATAACTATTTAAAAAATGCCTCTTTTGTCTATGATATGACATATTGGGAACATTCCACAGCAGTGAACGTTTATTCGGCTTCCGGAGAAATGGTCAATGTCAATGCCAACTTATACTCTGAGAAATCAAATGTTTCTGATATCGTCTTGTACAATAATCAGTATATGCTGCGTGTCAAAAGTAGCGGTGTTAAACAACTAAATAAAGACTTAAATCACAAACCTGATAAGGTGGAGAAATTTGATATCTCTCTGCGGTATCTATGTAAAACATCTGGTACAATAAAGGTCGGTTTTACCAGTTCTGCTCTTTACGTGGAAGAAAGTATTTCAGCTAACAGTGATTTTACAACTAAATCATGGTCCGGTGATTGGGATGGTACAGGAGATTTTATACTGGAGTTTTCAGGTGATATTTATATCAAGACGCTAACTCTGACTACCGATTCTCTTGAATCTTTTAAGACTGAGATGAATACGGTTATTTCTACTATTGATGGACGTATAGATGCTTATGTCGAAAAGACTGATAACCTTGAACAGACGACTACCCAAATGGGAATTTCCATCAATGGTCTGACGGAGGATTTAAAGTTGTACTACAAGAAGTCTGACGCTCAGAATTACATAGATTCTGAAATCGGAGTAGCAATTGACGGAGTGAACAGTACTCTGGAAAGTTATTACCGTAGCTCGGAGGTTGACTCGATGTTTCTCAATATCGGTAATCGAATTGATGGCATTGATGAAAGTCTGACTTTGTATGCTTCTAAAACAGACACTCTTGAGAGAAACTATACGGATGTCGGGACCCGCCTTTCTGCTGCCGAAGGTACTTTGACTAATTACGCTGAGTTTAAATCGGTTACAGAAAATAGCTTGACACAAGTCAATCAGCAACTTAATGCTCTTGAAGGTAGCTTAGAGACAACTGTCCGGGATATGGTAGCTGGAGAGGTATCCGGAGCAGCACAGAATCTTGCGGCACAGTTGTATGCCAGTTCGGAGGATATCTTGTCTAGAATCAAAGGATACTCTCAAGACGGTCGTATCACACCGGCAGAGAAAACAGATATTATTTCTATATATGAGAGTATTAAATCTGAAATGGCTGACACGGCAGTCGATGCGGGTACACCTAGCATATTAGAAGCCAACAGTCCTGTTATCAGCCGGGTTCTTGCTTTTCTTGATGCGGGCATCAATACCGGAGAAACGATCAAAACGAATCTTCGTACTGCAATTAATGCTCTGAAAACAAAGTATTCGAATCTTAAGATGGGATTATTCTCTACGACCTATACCCTTGAAGGTAGTTCGGCTGCTTATCCTTTACTTTCTTCCGATTCATTACAAAGGATCTCCTTGCTAGACGCTGACAAACAGATATATCCTTTATTCAAGGAGTATGTAACAGCACGCAACGAGCTTGCTAACCTGGGAGTAGAAGCCTCCCGTGAATGGATTGTCAAGAATCAGACGACTATTGACCAGACTAGCACGTCCATTGGTCTGTTGGTGAAGAAGACAGAAGGTGGGGAAGTCGTTAATGCAGCTTCGATCATTGCTGCTATCAATGAAAGTGGTGATGGTGAAATTAAACTGGTAGCTGATAAGATAACTCTAGAAGGTTTTGCTACTGATAATAAGGGGTTTAGTATTGAAAATGGATATATGACTGCTAAGGGAGGAAAAATTGGAGGGTTTGAGATAGATGGATACGGATTGTCAAATTATAGTAATGCAGATGCGTTTATTAGTATTGAAACACAAAAAACACGGACATCAGGAAATCAAACTTTAACCGCCATAAGGAAAGCGATACTCGGTAATGGCATACCTTCTATTGCAGGATTTGAAACAGCGTCTATGTTTCAGGCATCAGGTGACGATGAAAATATAGCTGTCAAGATTAATGCTTATGGCAGTTCTACATATGATTATAAGTATGGAGGAAAGGCTAATTATGCTCTTGTTGCTTCTGGAGGATGCCAATGGAAATTATCAGAAGCTGGAGATACTTGGTGTATGCCCGGTGTACTTGGGTGTGTCGAGATTTATACTACCAATAGTGGCATTAACCTTAATAGGAAATGGGGAAATGGTATTTCTATTAACCGTATTGCATTAAACGCAGAACGGGAGTATGAATTTTACCATAACCTTGGACATACAGATTATTATTTCTTGGCAATGCCATCAGTAAATTGGGTGGATGGATACCATGAAGCAATTCCATCTTATACTAGCATTGAAAATAATGTTTTTCGGATATTGTTTAGATCTGGGAATAATGATAAGGCAAAACCCGCTTATTTTATGGTTATAATTTTCGGGAGACCTGCTTAATAAATGATTTATTAATAAGAAAAATTATGAAAGTAGATTTTACAAAAGCAAAAGTAGAAGTGACATTTGGTGAATACAAGGAAATGGATATCGCCAAAGCAGTAGGTAATGCAATTCATCAGAATACTTCTGATATCGGTGTTGATGAAACAGCACGCAACATTTATCATTCCGAAGGAGAGCTTGAAATCCCTGATGAACAAATCAGTGCTATTATATATGCCCTCTCTAATGCAAGTACCATTCTGGTATCTGCAAAGAAGGCTGCTTTAAATTTATTAAAACTAACACAGGAATAATATGGAACTGACACAAGAGCAAATTAATGATATAGTAACGGCTGTATTTTCGTTGATGGAATCTCAAGGAATGCTGCCTGAGTCGCAACTGGACGTACTAGCTCAAAACGTGAAGCGACGCCTGCAACTCGACTCTGTAGGAGTTGATGAAGTTCCTCTTGTTGATTCGATAGAGGGAATTAACTCTCTCCCGTGTGTACGCCAATCCGGATCGGTATTTGATGTTGTCCGTACTCCGTTGGAACTACTTAAAGGTAAATTGGCAGCTTTACCTGTCTTTCGAATTTCGTCAGGCTATTGGCAAGTATCGGAAGATAACGGGAATACATGGAAAGATATAACTGATTCTTTAGGGAATCGGGTGTCTGCTCAGGGAGAAAAGGGAGAACAGGGAAATCAAGGAGATCCGGGTCAGACAGGAGAGAAGGGAGATCCGGGAGATAAAGGTGATAATGGAGAAAATGTCTATCTTCAGTCTAACGGAACAGAATTGCAATGGAAGATGGGAGAGGATGGAGAATGGCAGACCCTGATTTTACTTTCTGAAATAAAAGGTGCTGCTTCAATGGGAGAATTGACCAATGTGTCTCAAGAAGCTGATATAGCAGAAGATGGTTCCGTTTTGATGTATAGGGACAATGAATGGAAACCGGCTGCGGAATGCTTTATTCCTACCGGAACGGCTGAGGACGGTTCTATCATTACCACTTTTTCTGACTTAATGAATTATATCTCCACTCATGGAGAAGGTGGTGGCGGTACTGGTGTGCAACGGAATATTCGTATCACAAATAACCTGGAATCGAAAAATATTTCTGCTAGTAAGGGAGAGCCTTGTTTATTGGATTTTACCTTTATCAGCCAGGAAAGATATAGCTCTAATGAACCATATGAAGACACAGGAGAACGTGGTATGTGCCAGATTTCGGTCAAGAATAACATTAACTCTGAATATGTTATAGTGAAACAATTGTATATCAATTCTAGTGTTCCGTTCAAAACGGATATTGCCGAGTTTCTGACATCCGGAGCTAATAATGTCATGATCAAAGTTACCGGAGAAGTGACTGAGGTAACAACTCCCGCATTTGTATATGCTGTGCAGCTTACGTCTCTGTCCATTAGCGCAGTAAACTTTAAATGGTGGACGGCATTTAATAATGACATTACAGTTCCGTTCAATATATCAGGGAATGTTTCTAAAAGTCTGTATGTGAACATTTCCGGAACAGATTATTCTGAAGGGTATGAAGTAGCGTTGGGCACGGGAGTTTATGTCGAAACTGCTTACAATTACTCTATTCCACATCCACAAAAGAGCGGAATTTTTAAGATATCGGCTTATGTTTCCAATGCGGACGGTAGTATTCGTACTAAGACCCTATCATTTAATGTGATATGTGCAGTCGCCGGTGAGCAGGCTAAACTGATCGCTATCAATAATGTGGCGGAAAGAATAACCAACTGGAGTGAAAACATCTTGTTTGATTATACGATGTATGATGGTGATAATGTTAGTACTTCTGCCTTGTTTGAGATTACGAAGGGGAATGAAGTAGTATTCAGTTCTACTGAAGAAAGCATTTCTACCTCTACTAAGTATTCATTCTCATTGCCTCTTGAAATAGACACAATAGATAATCAGGATTTCTCTATTATTGCTAATGTCAAAGATAGCGGCGTTCTGCTTACCGATCCATTAGAGTTTCCCGTGAATAACTCGTTGGGATATTCTGCCGTAGCAGGAGCTGTGATGTATATCAACCCTAAAACACGTACCAACAGACAAGGAAATAGGGAATGTATGATTAATGAAGTCGACGGAACGCAGATCGAAGCTATATGGAATGGAATAAACTGGGGAAACGACGGATGGACAAACGATAATCTAGGGTATAAAACGCTCCGTCTGCTTGCCGGATCAAGCGTTGATATCAATTACAGTCCGTTTGGAAAAGAGAGTGCCCGGACCGGCAAGACATTTGAAATAGACTATCAAATCTCTAACGTTACTGATTTCTCAAAACCGGTTATCACAGTCTCTACTCCTGCAGGAGATTTATTTGTCGGATTGAATATTTATCCAGACAACGTGATTATGTACTCACAGTCTCTAAAAGATAAGGATGTACAAAGTCTTCACACCTTTGAAGAGAAGCGGACCCGGCTGACACTTACAATCATGCCGGATGCTTATGGAAATAGTGGATTTAATCTCTGCATTCTCTATATAAACGGAATTAAGAACCGTGAGTTTACTTATGAGAATAATGATTATTTTGCTCATAACGGAACGATTGTCATAGGCTCTGATAATGCGGATGTAGATGTATACGGTATTCGTGAATATGATTCGGCATTAACCTCGCAAGGTGTACAAACGAACTATGTCAATTGGCTTTCTACAGCAGAAGAAAAAAATAGTTTCAAAACAGAGAATGACATCCTTGATACAAACGGTTCTGAAATAGACTTCGATAATACGGTTGACCAATATAATGTCATAGTGTTTGACAATACGATTCCAAGTATGGCTGACCAGACGCAACGTATTGGTACCCTTGACGTTTACTTCTACGACCATCCGGAGTGGAATGTATCTATCAGTGATGTCACTGCAAAAGGACAAGGTACTTCATCTATGAAATACTGGATATGGAATACCCGTTATCAACTAGACAAGAATTTGTCTGTCATTACTCATGCTGATGGAAGTACCAGTAAAAAAGTATGGCAGATGGTACCTTGGATTCCGGCAGGACAGAAATTTACAGCAAAAAAGAATTTTGCCTCTTCCATGCAATCTCATAAAATCGGCGCAGTCAATTCTTACACTGATTTATATAAACAAGTAGGTTTGTCGAACGAAGCAATGCAGAGGGAGGGGTATTCGGATGTACGTGTATCAGTATACGAGCTTCCTTTCTTTTGTTTTGAAAAGTCAATTAATGACGACGGAGAACCTGTATATGTTTTCAAGGGTTTATATACTTTCGGACCGGATAAAGGGGATAAATATACGTTCGGCTATGATACGGACTATTTTCCTGATCTTTTGTCTATCGAAGGTTCTGATAACTCGCCTCTTCTGACTTTGTTTCGTGTTCCGTGGAATACTGATAGCGGGAGAGTCGTATACGATGAGGACAAAGAAGCATGGCAGTATAATGGTGCCAACTCTTTCGGTTTTGGAGCTGGAGATATAGCAAATATAGTCAACTGGATTCCAACCTACAATCACGTTTATCAATGTTCCCCCCGTTTGCTTCCATTCGATGGTACTCCCGATGAACTGAATGATGACCTGGATATATATCGTACGCAGCCTTATGAGTTTTGGATTGCAAAAGTTGGTGATTCGCATCGGTTTGATGTCTATTATTATGAGGCGTCGGTAGGTTTGTTTATACCATCGGACATTGGAGAAGGACCAATTAATCTGGTATCTCAACTGGTAGACAAAGATTATGGACTTGCTTCTGCTGATATTGAGAATAAAACAAATGATAGTCTGAATACCCTTTTTATCAATGCCCGTGTGGCTAAGTTCAGAAAGGAAGCCGCTTTGTACTGGGATATCGATGATTGTTTGTACTTTATGAACAATGTAGAGTTTAATGCTGGAACAGACGAACGAGCAAAGAACACCTATCCGTATAGCTTTGGAATCGAAACTTCAAAATGGAGATGGCGTGTTGATGATGCTGATACTCGTTTTGATACAACCAATCGTGGTTTACCGGATAAAGAGTACAGTGTTGAAACTCATGATTTGGATGAGACCGGGGCGGCTGTATGGAACGGAGAAACAAATAATTTTTTTAACTTGATGGAACTTGCTTTCCCGGAGGAGAAGATAATAAGTATGCGCAAATCTATGGCAGCCATGCAATCGCTCGGAGGTTTAAAGAGTGGAAATGACCTTGAAAAGATATACGCGTTTTACAAAAAGTATTTCTTTGACCAAGCGCAGGAATATTTCCCGTCGGACGGTTATAATGCTGATGCTAAGTATTGTTATGAAAATGGTAAATTAGCTTATAATGCAGGTATTTATTCAAATGATACTGATCCGATTACTCAAAGTTTAGGCGATCATTATCTGGCGGAGCAGAGGTGGATTACTAAGCGTATTTTGTATATGATGTCGAAGTATAACTTCGGACTATTCTCGGCTTCTGGAACCGATACAATTACTGTACGTGCTGCAGGTAACACGATTAAATATCAGTTGACACCCGCAATGGATATGTATCCGGCAATTGCGAACGGTACAAGTATCATACAAGGAAAGAGAACGAAAGCTGGAGAAGTGTGTGAAATGGAAATTGAACTTTCGGGCTCCGGTGATCAGCAGAATGCAATACAGGGAGCATCATATCTGCAGGATATAGGTGATTGGTACAATAAGAATGTAACTGGATCTATGATTATTCAAGGAAGAATGCTAAGGGATATACGACTTGGAAGCAAAAATAATCCGGTTATCATTTCAATATCCTCTTTGACATTATCGAATTGTGTGAGCCTTCAGAGATTGCTATTATCGAATATTACCACTTTGTCCGGTACATTGAACTTAACCGCATGCGAGCACTTGCAAGAAATTTATGCAGACGGTACTTCTTTGGCGCAGATTGTGCTGCCGTCGGGTGGAGGACTTCGTGTAGTTGAATACAGCAGATTTAATCAATACTTGTCATTGTCTAATTATCCTCTTCTTACAGATGATGGAATCGGGATTGACTTGTGCAAGACAGTGATCAGTGACTTTTTCATTGTTGATTGCGCACTGGTTCGACCTATGAAAATTCTTGTTGATATAATGAATGCACAAATGGAACAAGGAGATAACCATGCATTGAAGAGGATTAGAGCCGTTGGCTTTGAAGAGTCATACAATAACTCGTTCATATTAGACAAATTGGTTGACCTGACAAACGGTACTTATAGTGGATTAAGTAGTGAAGGGCTTTCCGGAGAAGATGAATTACCTGTGTTAGATGGAACTCTCAACATCAATGCGAGTGTTTATGGAGATACTGTAGAAGCGCTCAGAGCAATGTTCACAAGACTAACCTTAAATATCAATGGGGAATTTTATGTTCGTTTTGCAGATGATATTGTAACAATGTTATGCGCAGAAAATTGGGGTGACGGTATAGGAACAAGCAAAAGACAAATGGGAAATATTACTGAACTAGGAATTATTTTTGCAGGAACAGGTATCAAATCGTTTAAAGAGTTATCTTTAAGTAAGATTGAATCATTAACAAATGAATTTACAGGTTGTTCGCAACTTAGTTCTATTGCATTTCCTGAGACACTGCGGATATTGAACACAACGGCATTTGCTGGTAGTATGGTTGCATTAGACTTGTCTGATTGCACACATATAACTGATTTACTGATTGATTCAGACGATACTATTGATTTCATGCCATCCGCAAACGATAATCTCGTTAATATTACTTATAATAACGGATCTAGCTGTATACATATGGTGGGTTATTCAAATGCTATTCTTACCATTAATAACGAGTCTGAGATTGTAGATTTTTGGGTAGAAAATTGTAATACTAATAATAATATTCTTTCGAAAATACAATCCATATATTCAGTCAAGGAACATTTACTTAAATATATTAGGGCTGTAGGATTTGATGAAGAATTCTATACGAACGAAATATTAAAAACTCTGTTATCATTAGCTGAGAATGGATATCGTGGAATAAATGAAAGTGGAGAAAGAGATGATAACATTATACCTGTATTATCAGGGAAAGTACTATGTACAGATAAGTATTCGCCAGATATGTTGTATGATTTAAAAAGTTACTTCCCTAATATTTTGTTTAATATGACGGGAGAAGCTTGTGTTGATTTCAAAGATCAAGTCGTAAAAGATATATGTGTGAGGAATTGGGGTAGTGATGGAGAATTGACCGTTGAACAGGCTGCAGGGATAACAACTATTAATACTAAGTTCAAAGAGAACTTGGAAATTACAAACTTTGATGAATTTCAATATTTTGTCAATTATACCAATAGTAATGGCCGTTATTTGGATTCTGCTAATAACAATCGTATTGATTCGAGTCCATTCCAGAATTGTATAAATTTGAAATCTATTGTTCTTCCACCCAACATTTTTAATATCGCTCTCAGTTTTTTGGCTAATACTAAAATTTCTAAAATTTTAATTCCCAAGTCAGTTGGTCTTTGTGATGTTGCAACGTTTAAGAATTGTGTAAACCTCACTTCTATTGTGTTTGAGGATGGAGGGGATGTACCATTATACGTCGGCGGTGATCTGTGGCTAGAAAACACTCAAGTTACAATATTAGTACTTCCATTTAAAACATACAGAATTAGAGGATATTGGAGAAGAGGCTCTAATCTAAATACATTATATGTAAAATCAACAATTCCACCAATATTGGAACACGGATGGGGAGATAATCCTGATACCTGTGATCTATACGTTCCTATTGGATGCAAGGAAGTTTATGCTTCTGCGACCAATTGGGGAAGTTTTAGAACTATTACAGAGTATGACTTTGATCTTAACCCCAATAATGTACACTAACAATCAGAGTAGAAAATTAGTATCCCATAATCCTAGAAGCCAATGAAGTCCATCCGGAAGCAGACTTGTAAGCATTAACTGCTGCTTCTGGGACATAAATAGGGAATGTAGAATTACCAAACACACTGTATTCAAGAGATGGAGGGACATTTCCCTTCAATTTCACCCCTGCTAAAGAAGTACATCCATTAAATGTTGCCATACCTATTATAGTGACAGTTTCAGGTACTTCTATAAGCGAAGTTAATGAAATACAATCTCTAAATACATTACTTGGAAATTTACTGTCAGCAAAACCCTTTGGTATATTTACACTTTCCAGCGAAGTACAGCCATAAAAAATATTCGTACCTAAGAAATATACAGAATCAGGAAATAGAACTTTTTTAAGACTGGAGCAACCACCAAAAGCACTTGTTTCAATTCTTTTGGCTGTAGGCATTATTGTTACTGATTCCAGATTGGTACATCGGTCGAAAGCTCCGTATGGCACCCCAGGCTCACCAGGATACTCTGTACGTGCGTTTGCATTAGTGAAATATTTCAACTCATTAAAAGATGTAATTTCCAAGTTCTCTTTGAACTTAGTATAATAATATAAATAAAAAATAAGAATGAAAAAAGTGAAAATTATGATTGGAGATAATACTCCTAGCTTCCATCTGATAGCTTCAGAAGGTAAAGTTCTACAAAGAATATCTGACAAACAGATTTTTGGGTATGAAATATACTTAGGGTATACCTACTATATTGGTTCTCAAAAGCTACCCGAACCATTGTTAGAGTTGCCGGAGCATTATTGTGAGATCGATGCTCCTGAAGAATATAAAGATATGCTTTATTAGATTTGATTTTGATGGAATATGTTTGAGTACAGTATACTATAGGATATATCCATTAACATCATTAATAACAGAATAAAATTGGATAAATATGGGATTAAATGAATGGCTAGCTCTGATTGGCGCTCTAGGCGGATTAGAAGCAATCAAATGGGTAATAAACTTCTATGTGAACAGGAAAACTAATGCACGTAAGGAAGGTGCGGCTGCTGACAGCATGGAGAATGAAAATGAGCGTAAGCAAATAGCTTGGTTGGAGGAACGTATCGCTCAAAGAGATGCAAAGATTGATACTATCTATGTTGAACTCCGTCAGGAGCAAGCTGCCCATTTAGATGAAATTTACAAAAGACATGGAATTGAATTAAAACAGAAGGAGGCTGAAATGAGGCGTTGTGATATTCGTAAATGTGACAGGCGGCAACCTCCAAGTGGTTATTAATAAAAAAGAATATTGTAACATGAAAATATTGATAGATAACGGGCATGGTGAAAATACTCCTGGCAAATGTTCACCGGATGGGAGATTAAAAGAATGGGCATATACAAGAGAAATAGCTGATAGAGTGGTAGCCGGATTACGTCATAGGGGAGAGGAGGCAGAACGTATTGTGAAGGAGGATGTAGATATACCACTCTCTATACGATGTAGGCGAGTGAACAAAATTTATCAGGAATCTGGAGGAAATGCGATCTTAATTTCTATCCATTGCAATGCAGCAGCTCTTGGTATTGATTGGTTATCTGCGCATGGATGGAGTGTATTTGTTTCGAATAATGCTTCTGCCAATAGTAAATGTTTGGCTACAAGTTTAGCTGAATCTGCTATTATGCAATCTGTTTTTGTCCGTCAGCCAATGCCAGGACAACTGTTTTGGACACAAAATCTCGCCATATGCCGGGATACAATTTGTCCGTCAGTATTAACCGAGAATTTTTTTCAGGATAATAAGGAAGATGTCGAATTCCTTTTATCTCCTGAGGGAAAGCAACAAGTTATACAAATACATATTGATGGGATTCTTAATTATTTGAAAACTATCGAATTATGAGGCATTTAGTATGTATATTGATGCTATCTTTTGTATTGGGAGGATGTTTCTGTTCATGTCGGACTCAATATATCCCGATTGAATCTGTAAAGACAGAATATAATGTTCGTGATAGTATAAGGTATGATAGTATATATCAGCATGATAGTGTATATCTAACGGTAAAAGGAGATACGGTATATCAGTATAAATATAAATATCTGTATAAGTACCAATATGTAAATAAGACAGATACTTTGATAAAGACTGATTCAATACAAGTTCCTTATCCAGTAGAGAAACAACTTGCTAAATGGCAGCAGTTTAAACTGGACTTAGGGGGAATTGCTATGCTGATTATTATAGTAATCGTTTTTATTTTACTAGGAAGGACTGTGCATAGATTGAAAATATGAAGGGATAGTGTCGAATATATGGTAGTAAAGTTGATGCGCGTGAACTCGGCTATTTCTCTTAATGTGGATATAGCCGAGTATGTGCAGATTGTATATCATCTGCGTATTGGTTATATATCCTATAAATAAATGAATTTATTTTCTTCTCTCGCCTTTATTATCAACTATTTTGTACCTTTGCCTGTATAGAGCAAAAAATATTGAGATTATGGCAAAAATAACGATTCCTTATGCAGTATCCGATTTTGTAGAGATGCGAGAGCGTGGCTTTTATTATGTTGATAAGACAAGGTACATTTCAGGTCTTGAGGATTATAAAGCTCCTGTATTCCTACGTCCTCGCCGTTTTGGGAAGAGCTTGCTGATTTCTATGCTAGCCTGTTATTACGATCGTACTAAAGCACATCGTTTCGAAGAACTGTTTGGAAACACTTGGATTGGTAGTCATCCCACATCAGAACACAACCGTTATATGATTATCCGCTATGATTTTTCGGCTATGGTAATGGCGGACAATATACAAGGTTTGACACAGAATTTTAATGATTTGAACTGTGGTCCTGTAGAAGTCATGGTAGAACATAACCGTGATTTGTTCGGGGATTTTCAGTTTGTCAATCGGGGGGATGCCGCAAAAATGCTCGAAGAGGCTCTTACTTATATTCGTTCTCATGAATTGCCAAAAGTCTATATTCTGATTGATGAATATGACAACTTCACCAATCAACTCCTTACAGCTTACAATGATCCGCTCTATGAGGAAGTTACTACTGCCGATAGCTTTCTCCGCACTTTTTTTAAAGTAATAAAGAAAGGTATTGGTGAAGGGAGCATTCGCACTTGTTTTTGCACAGGTGTGCTACCTGTTACTATGGACGATCTGACCAGTGGATATAATATTGCCGAAATACTCACTCTGGAACCGATCTTCCTGAATATGCTCGGCTTTACGTATGAAGAAACAGAAACTTATTTGCGCTATGTGCTTGATAAATATGCTGCTGGACAAGATCGTTATGATGAAATCTGGCAACTCATAGTGAGTAACTACGATGGTTACCGTTTCCGTCCTAATGGGGAACGCCTTTTTAATTCTACCATCCTTACTTATTTTTTCAAAAAGTTCGCTGCTAATGCCGGTAGCATTCCGGATGAGCTGGTTGACGAGAATTTACGTACAGACATTAACTGGATACGTCGTCTTACTTTATCGTTGGATAATGCTAAAAAGATGCTGGACGCATTAGTTATTGACGATGAATTACCATACAATGTAGCTGATCTTTCCAGTAAATTCAATAAGAGAAAGTTCTTTAATAAGGAATTTTATCCGGTGAGCTTGTTCTATTTGGGGATGACAACGCTTAAAGATAACTATGTGACGACATTGCCTAATATGACGATGCGCAGCGTCTATATGGATTATTATAATCAGTTAAATCAAATAGAGGGAAATGCACAGCGTTATGTTCCTGTATACCGGAAATATGATGCTGACCGTCGTTTGGAACCATTGGTGCAGAATTATTTTGAACAATATTTAGGACAATTCCCGGCACAGGTATTCGACAAAATAAATGAGAATTTTATTCGTTGTTCTTTTTATGAACTTGTTTCCCGTTATTTGAGCAGCTGTTATACGTTTGCTATCGAACAGAACAACTCTGCCGGACGTTCGGATTTTGAAATGGCAGGAATTCCCGGTACGGATTACTATACGGATGATAGAGTAGTGGAGTTCAAGTACTATCGGGGTAAGGATGCTGAGAGAATGTTATCTCTTAGTGAACCGCTTCCTGAGCACGTGGAGCAGGTAAAAGGCTATGCTGAGGATACAAAAAGGAAATTTCCTAATTACAATGTGCGAACTTATGTGGTGTATATCTGCTCTAACAAAGGGTGGAAATGTTGGGAGGTATATTAAAATAAAATAAGAAAAAACAGTAGACTCAAGCAATAAAGCGTGAACCTACTGTTTCCTTTTTCTGTATTTACTTCTATTTACTATAAGACGCCTTTACAAAAGGAGCATCCAGCAAATAGTCCAGACTCTTCTTGACACTTTCCTCTACAGGACAACTGTACCCTTCTATTTCAGCAACAATATGCTTTACGCCGGCAACCTTTGCATTTCTGAAGATAGCATCGAATCCGACCATACCACTATCTCCGATTTCTTTGTCATCTTTGATATGAAGCACGGTGAAACGTCCCGGATACTTGTTGAAATAGTCCACAGGACTGTGCTGCCCTCTGACAATCCAATATACATCCATCTGAAAAAAGACATACTCAGGATTGGTATTCTCAATCATATAGTCCAACATAACCGCTTGATTTTCTACTTTCTGAAATTCATGCGCATGATTATGATATCCGAATTTCATACCGTTCTGCTGGCATCTTTTGCCTATTTCATTGAAATAGTCGCAATACATCTTCATCTCTTTCATTGTTTTAGGAACACCGATTCCCGGATTTACGATGTATTTCATGCCTGCTGCTTTATGAGCGGCAATGCTTTGATCCCACCATTTCAGTGACTCGGAGAAATCTCCGGAAGCCACTTCCTTGTCCGACAATCCTCTGGAACAATGTGAAGACAGTACTTTCATACCAGCCTTTTCGACAGCATTCTTAAACTCTTCCGGAGTTTTGCCATAGAACTTGCCATTATCATAATTGGCGGCTTCGATGCTGGTGTATCCCATTTGCGCCAGATTCTTCAACACTACGTTGAGGTCGGTTCCATTATTTATGATGTCTCTGACCGAATAGAGTTGTATGGCAATGTCTTTCTTCTTTTTCGCATCTGCTGCCTGCGGAATTGCCAGCAGCAATGCGAACAGCACTAATAAATAGTTCGTTTTCATAATATGATGCATTAGTCAAGAACCTTCACGCGGATATTGCGGAACCATACGTCATCACCGTGATCCTGCATTCCGATAAATCCTTCGTGGTTTTCACCACCGCAATTATTCAGCAGTTCGAAAGCCAACGGCCATTTGTCCTGACTGAACTTGCTGGCCTGCAAAAGGTCTGTCCATTGTTTAGTCCACAAGTGGTATTCGAGTACATTCTCGTCATTTTGTCCATGAACAACCGTACCTTTATAAACCATGATCTTAGCCTTGTTCCATTCGCCGAAAGGTTTGGCATTCTGAGGAACTGCCGGAATCATGTCATATAAAGAAGCCGACTGCCGGTTATTGTCTTTACCCAATTTTGCATCCGGATGATTGTCATTGTCCAATACCTGATATTCAGGTGCGGAAATATA